>JAESFL010000307.1_pt1 | contig 40394 bp, 41 predicted proteins | sample 9269401 | NCBI WGS metagenome assembly JAESFL01 (sample SAMN14506025, study PRJNA617098) | algae metagenome | isolation source: Gloeocapsa sp. UFS-A4-WI-NPMV-4B04 and co-occurring heterotrophs from desert... | place: USA: Utah | collected 2006-10-01 | reverse complement strand
GAGACTAGCTCGCGCAGGGCCTTCTGGGAAAGCGGCTTGTTGGAACCATCGGGCGAGGTCATGCCCGGATTGAATCACGGATACTCTTCTGAGGGAATCGTCGCCCCCCAATCTGCCCCAGTTACGCTTTCGGCAACAGGGCAGGGGACTACGACGATGAACCTCTGGTTCCGCGCACCTATACCCTGCCCGAGCTGCCGTGGGAGCACATCGCCCGCCGGCTCGAGCCAATCACGATTGCGATCCTGCGGTTTGACGCCCGGCTGGAGGCCTCCGGCTTGGCCGCCGGCTGGCAGTCGCGCTGCGACATGACCGAGGCGGTGCGCGCCCTCATCCTCGACGGCCACCTCGTCGATGTGGGGGATCTCGTGCTGCACGATGCCGGTATGGACGTGCGCCACCCCACCCACGAACTCACCCGGGCCGCGGCGGCCTTGCGGGCGCGCCGCACCGCCCTGGCCAGGAAAGCGCCCTGGCCACTGTCGATCGACGGCTTGGCCGCCCTGCGCGGCATCGGCCCCGTGGCTAAGGAGAAATCTTCGCGGACCAAGAGCAAGCGGCCGGATCCCGACGATGAGGAGGCGTACCCGCCCTATGCCAATGATGCCGATCCGTGGAAGGCGCATTTTGCCGAGATCGATGCCCTGCTCGAGCGCACCAGCAAGGTGCTCGCCGGCGAGACCCCGATCCCGAAGAGCCGCTCGCATCTGGTCTACGATCCAGACCAGGATGAGGCCGAGGCCGAGGACCTGTGGCTCGATGTGGTCACGCGCACCAGCGGCTGGCCCGCCATCGCTGCCGCTGCGGTGGCTTGGAACGCGTGGCTGGATCTCAACCTCTACACTCGCCTGCCCTGGCTCGGCCTGATCATGGCTGCAGCCATCCTGCGGGCGAGGGGGCTGACAGGCCACCTGCTGCCGCTGGCCGCCGGCTTCAAGCAGTCGAAGTTCCGGCCGCAGGGGCGGGAGGGGGCGGCCGAGACGCTGGAGGGCTTCTGCCAGGTGCTCGAGGAGGCGCTTTCCATCGCCCACAAGGATCTTGATCGGCTCATTCTCGCCCGTGAGCTGATGAACCGGGTCACAGCCAATACCCGCTCCAACTCGAAGCTGCCGGAGCTGGTCGAGCTGTTTCTCTCTCGTCCGCTGGTGACGGTGCCGCTCGCGGCCAAGCTGCTGAAGGTCACACCTAAGGCCGTCGACCTGATGCTGGCCCAGCTCGGAGGAGCGCTGCCGCGAGAACTCACCGGACGAACCCGCTACAGAGCATGGGGTATCGTGTAGAGACAGCGCAGCTCAACCGGCGCACCTGAATGCGGGCGTCTTGCGAGTTCATCTGTGGCGAGCAAGTATGCCTTTAGCAGCTGGGGTAGACGGACAGTCGATGATCGAAACCCTTATTATTGCCGACGACCTGACTGGTGCCGCAGATTGCGCCGTTTCGTGCGCCACGGCGGGTGCCGAAACGGTGGTGCTCCTCGATGAAACAGCCGATCCGGGCGGCGCAACTGCCGTCTCAGTCGATGTGAATTCCAGAACCATGACGGCCCACGAGGCCGGTGCCGCCGTCACAGGAGCGATCCAACCCCTCTACAGCAAGAGCACACGCATCCTGTACCACAAGATTGACTCGACTTTGCGCGGCAACTGGCCATCGGAGCTGGCTCATATCCGCCAAGCCGCAACCAATGTCCTTGGACATGTGCCCCTTGTGATCGTTGCACCCGCTTTTCCGGGAACGGGGCGTGCGACGATCGACGGGCGGGTATTCGTCAACGGCGCCCCTCTCGGGAACACAGGCCTCTGGAAACAGGCGGGCCTGACAGGTTCCGGCGATCTGCGGACTATCCTTGCGGATGCAGGACTTAAGGTCGGGCTGGCCACTCTCGAGCAAGTTGCGCTCGGGTCAGAGGCACTCAAGGCACGGCTCGTAAAATGGGTAGATGCCGGATGTGACGTTGTCGTATGCGATGCTCAGACCGAGGATGACCTGTTCACGGTTGCGGCCGCAGCCCTCATGCTGCCTGGAAAGCCGCTGTGGGTAGGGTCTGCCGGCCTGATGCGGGCTCTAGTCAGGACTGAGGAGGGGAAGGTCGTTCCAACATCCGCCCCAATTGGGATATCGGCAGGAAAGCCCGTTCTCGTCGTGGTGGGCAGTGCATCCAGTGTTTCACACATGCAGTTCGATGCATTGGCGGAGGAGCAGGACGTCAGATCCCTGACCATTCTGCCCTCCGCTCTCCGGCAGAGCAGCGCCCCAGCGCAGGTGCAAGCCTATGCCCAAACCCTCGATGCGGCTTTGGCATCGGGGTTAGACGTCGCGGTCACGATCAGGGATGAGAAAATCAACTTTCAGGAGGGGCCGCAGCTTGCCGCGGCTCTAGCCGCGCTGATTGCCCCGCACCTGTCCCGGGTTGGTGGACTTATTGTGACCGGCGGCGAAACGGCACGGGCGATCCTGGATCGAGCCGGTATATCAGGCTTGAGAATGCAAGGCGAGATCGAGCCCGGAGCACCGATCGGAGTATCAACCGGTGATGTTGCTATCCCGGTGATTACAAAGGCCGGGGCCTTCGGCGACCGCACGACGTTGAAGCGGTGCCGGGCTATCCTGCGAGGCGGTCGGAGCAATCATTCCAATTCTGCGATGAGCGGATAATGTAGGCCCATGGCCAGAGGGATACGTGTATGAGTCAGCCTATCATAGCAATCACAATGGGCGATGCGGCTGGTGTCGGTCCCGAGATCATCATGAAGGCGCTTGCTCATCGAAAGATCTACGAACGCTGTAAGCCTCTGATCATCGGAGATGCCAACCGCCTGCGACAGGCCGGCGAGATCGTCGGCTCCTCCTTGAAAGTTCGATCTGCGTCAGGTCCGCAGGAAACTGCGTTCGAGTATGGGTCGGTTGATTGCGTCGATCTCGGCTTGATTCCCGACAATCTACCCTGGGGCAAGCTATCCCCGCTCGCGGGCAACGCGGCATTCCGGTACATCGAGCGGGCGGTCGCACTGGCCTCAGCAAATGAGGTCGATGCCATCTGCACGGCCCCACTCAACAAGGAGGCGCTCCACGCGGGAGGGCGTCCTTTCCCGGGTCATACCGAGATCCTGGCGGCGCTGACGCACACGCCGGAAGTCTCGATGATGCTGATGACCCCGAAGCTGCGCGTCATCCACGTGACCACCCACATCGGCCTGATCGATGCCATTGCGAAGATCGAGCCGGGACTGGTCGAGCGGACCATCCTGCGCGGGCACGGGGCCCTTGTGCGCTCGGGTATAGTAAGCCCCCGCGTCGGGGTGTGCGGGATCAATCCTCATGCCGGCGAAAACGGCTTGTTTGGTCATGGTGAAGAGGAGCAGAAGATCGAGCCAGCCGTGCAGGCACTCAAGGCGCGGGGCATTCATGTCGAGGGCCCCCTTCCGGCTGACACCCTGTTCTTCCGTGCCCAGCGCGGCGACTTTGACCTTGTGGTCGCCATGTACCATGACCAGGGCCACGGCCCGGTTAAGGTTCTTGGGATCGAGGAAGGCGTCAATGTTACCGTAGGGCTGCCCGTGATCCGCACGTCAGTAGACCATGGCACGGCCTTCGATATCGCCGGAACAGGCCGGGCTGATGAACGGAGCATGCTCGGCGCCCTCAGCCAAGCCATCCTCTTGGCTCCGCAGCGTGCCCCCTTTGCCTGAAGGCCGCTTATGTTGCGAGACCTCGGTCTATCGCGCGAGCGACTGAGGGGGCAGGCGGCGCAATAGACCATGTGCGCCGTCGGCTCGTGGCTGGCTGACCTTATCCGCCCTCGTATGCGCTCAACGCCCGGCGCGCCGCATCGCGCCGGAGAAGTCTGTTACTTAGTTCCGTGCGGCCGCATCACACCCTTTTCATCCCGCCGCAACGGGGCCGGCTGCTTCGGCAGGGGAGCGCCGGGAGCCTCCGCGACGGTGACTCCATGCGGCCAGTCCGATGGAGCAATCGCTACGTAGCGGGCATAGCCTCCCGTGCCGCCGAGCGGCTTCGCAAACCCAATGGTGATCAGCGCACCCGTCTCCGGCACCTTGTCGAGATTGGCCACGCCTTCGGCCTGGGCGAAATGGTTGTGCAGCAGCCATGACTCGCCTTCGAGGGTCGGCGTCGTATCGGTGTCGAGCGGCTCATGGCCGTGGAACAGGATCTTGCGCTCGAGGTGCAGCAACTTGAGCGCATCGAGGCTCACGCCCGGATGGGGCTTTGCCGCGAAACGCGCCGTGTTGTTCCAGCCCTTGTACCAGTCCGAGCGGACCATCACGACGGCACCTTCCGGAATCCGTCCGTTGCGGCTCTCCCAATCTCGGACATCCTGAATACTCAGGTGATAGTTCGGGTCTGCGGCCACTTTCTCGTGGATGGGGATCACCACGAGCGGGCGCACCGCATAGGTGGGCGGAAGGTCGCTGATCGTTGCCCCGTACTCATCCCAGTGGGCCGGCGGGTCGAGCTGCGTGCCATACTGGTCGGTGGTAAGAGTGTAGCTGGTGGCGACGAAACCGTGCTTGTCGTAGGTATATTCCTCTCCCTTCTTCACATAGCCCGGAATGTCGGCTCCTGCCGTGGTCGGCTTGAACTCGGCCTGACCAAAACCGGGCCAGACCGGCTGAACGGGCGCGAAGGCATGAGTGAGATCGATATGCTTGGCACCTTTGAGGCTTTGCTCGTAGACGGACCACAATCCAGTCTGCTCCTGGGCTGGTTGCTGCGCAAAGGCAGGCGGAGAAAAGACAGTGCTGGTGAGCAGAGCGGCGGTTAGAAGGGACTTCGTCATCATGATGCATCCTCTCAGGGCTGACGCAGGCAATCATTCATGGTCGTAAGACGCCACTCAACTGCAAATCAGCTGTGCGCGGACTAAAGAAGCGCATGTGCCTGACAATGGAATGGGCAGTGCATCGAGAAATCGGACGGGATCTCAGGACCGGTTGACTTCGCGTTTCCAAGCCTCTCTGATCGTTCATCAGGATTGCCCCTTCGTCGGGCGAGAGCCTTCCGGTGGAGTGCCATGTCGACTTCCAGCAGCACGGCCTCAAATGCTGGACCGCGCCGCCCTGAATTTGCAGCCTGGATGAAGCAGGGTAGCGACATTACCCAGCAGTTCCTTTCCTTTGGCCGCCGCCCTGGCCTGATCGCGCTCTCAGGAGGGCTACCGGCTCCCGACCTTTATCCAATCTCCGATGTGCAGGAGGCCGCACGTGGCGCCCTCGAAAAGCACGGGAGTGCAGCCCTTGGCTATGGAGCCGTGGAGGGCTTGTTCGATTTGCGCGAGGCCATCGCGCGCCGTCTCTCAACCGAGCGCCTGTCACTCGCCCCTGATAACGTTCTGATCACAACCGGCTCGCTTCAGGCCGTGGAACTCATCGGCAAAGCTCTTATCGATCCCGGCAATGCAATCCTTGCCGAGTATCCAACTTATCTTGGTGCCTTGGATGCCTGGCTCCCACGCCTGCCGCGCTATGCCGAGCTGCCCCACGATGGGCCCTGGCCGGAGGCGAAGTTCGCATATGTGGTGCCGAACTTCTCGAATCCGACGGGAGCGGTCCTGAAGCACAAGGCTCGTGAAGCTCTGCTTTCCCGCTCCGCGGAGAGCGGCATCTGGCTGGTCGAGGACGACCCTTACGGAGAGCTCCGCTATGAAGGAGCCGCGCAGCCCTCCCTGTTGGAGATGAGTGCGGCATCGGGAGCTGCCGGCTACGAGGGTACCGTGGTGCATCTCGGGACGCTGTCCAAGACTATCGCGCCGGGGCTTCGCGTCGGATGGGCAGTTGGTGCGCCTGACATGATCCGTGCTCTCGCGCAGGCGAAGCAGGGCTCCGACCTCAGCACAAGCACGTTCTGCCAGGCGGTCGCGCTGGAGTTCATCGGGAAGGACGCAGACCGACGGCACGTCCCGCTCCTGGTCGACGCCTACCGTGAGCGTCGGGATGCCCTGTGTGCAGCGGCACAGGAGCATTCGGCTGACCTGTTCGAATGGAGCGTGCCGGAGGGCGGCATGTTCGTGTGGATGACGGCACGCCAGCCGGAGCTCGACACGAACGCTCTCCTTCCGTTTGCTCTGGAGGCGGGCGTATCCTTTGTGCCTGGAAGCGTCTTCGACCCCCGTGGGCTGGTCAGTCCGAGCCTGCGCCTGAACTTCACCGCCAACCCTCCCGATATCCTGCAGGAAGGTGTTCGTCGTCTGAGCCGGGCCGCGCGGGAATTTGCGGCCCTTCAGCCTGTAGCAGAGTAAGAGTGAAACATGCCAACACGACTTTTCCAGCCTGAAGGCACACGCCTGCCGATATCCCTCGTCAATGAGTGGCGCAAGATCCCGGCCGCCGTAGTGGCGGATCTGCTGCGCGGCATGGGGCATGTCGACGCCGGGATCCGACCGCTGCGCCGCTTTGGCACAAAATCGTGGCTCGTCGGCAGTGCGATCACAGCTCGGTGCGAAGGAACCGATTACGGGGCTGTCCACCACGCGATCAATGTGGCCGAGGGCGGTGACGTCGTTGTGGTCGATGCGGGCGGGCGCAGCGATGCGGCGATGATCGGCGAGCTCCTGAGCGGGTCCGCACGTCGCAAGGGGATCGCTGGTGTCGTCGTCGACGGTGCCGTGCGCGATGCCGGAATGCTGTCCGAATGGGCGGATTTTGCGATTTTCTCCCGTTGGGTGACGCCCCGCGGGCCCTCTTCGATGGAGCGCGGCTCGGTCAACGAGCCGATCTCATGTGGAGGCGTACCGGTCTCGCCCTTCGATCTGATTGTCGGGGACGACGACGGCCTCGTGATCGTGCCGCGCGGGAGGGCCGAAGAACTACTTACGCCGGCTCTTGCGCGGGTCACGGCCGAGGTGGAGTGGGAGGCTGTGCTCGCCACCGGCAGAGGCGGGGTACCAATCATGAGCAGGCGCAGCCGACGAACCGAGAAGGAACTGGAGCAAGACAAGCCAGTATTTGGAGCAACGCACCATGCCGAGGTCTCCATGGAGCTTACCCGACAACGCTGAGAGGCCCCTAAATGTTCTGCGCCAACCCTGATGCTTCAGGTTGCGATGTGAGTGCGCTTGCCCCTCGAGAGCCAGACGATGTTCTGGGCTCCGATCACACCCGGTCATGCCTAAGCCACCGAATGGTCCGCCTTTCTTTGGCACCATCAAACTGCTGCTGCTCTGGGTGCCATGCTTCAGAACCTGCGTTGCCTTCCTTTGACGCTATTCTGCCTCACGCTCTTCGGCTTGAACCCGACTGACGCAGCTCCGAGCAAACCCAGTAAGGGATCCCGTGCATCTTTGGAGGTGTCTGGAGATCCTCGCTATGGACCGGGCAGCGTGTACGCGGGGGTTCCCGCCAGGGATGAATTCGGACGGGATCAACTCGCAATGTTCCGCACCTGGAACCCGGACCCTGTGGGAAATCATGAGACCCACCTTAAGGCTCTCAATCCGATGCTTGCCAGGGTGGTCCGGAAGACGCAGACCGATAATCCCGTCCAGCGTTTTGTCATTGGCTCAGGCAAACGCAATGGCAGGCTCCAGCGGATGGCAGTGGCCTGGGGCTGGTCCAGGACGCTCGACAGCCCGCATCGCTCGGGCAAGGCGGTGGACTTATGGCCGCTCGATCCGGAGGGCCGCGTCACCTTTGATCCGGCAACCCAGAACAGGATTGCCACCGCGCTGATGAGGGCCGCCGCGGAGCTGGGCGTGCCGATCCGCTGGGGTGGCCGTTTCCACGGCTTCAAGGACATGGACCGCTCGCACTTTGAGCTCGGGCCGCCGTAAGGGCGCAATTCTCCACCTATTGGCAGATGGCTCTCTTGCATTAGCTTCGCGAGGTACAAGCCATAGCGTGTTTATTGGCCTAACCACCTACTAGATCCTGTGGCTTGACAGGTTAATGCAACAGAGCCGCCGGAACGCGAAGGTATGACCCGGAAGCGACATTCGACAATGCAGTGTGCATTGGCAGTCTCATCCGGCCTCCGTCCGCAGATCCAACCCGTTTCCGGCACCCCCGCATCAGCTTGGGGCCTGTAGCCGACCCCGGTCTCCGTCAGGATGTGCCGGGGCTGGTTGGGCTGCTCCTCCAGTTTCTGGCGGAGCTGGCGCACGTAGATCCGCAGATACTGCACATCTACCTTTGGGCCTCACACCTCCTGCATGATCATGCGGTGCGTCAGCAGCTTGCCGGCATGCAGCACAAGCCGGCGCAGGATGTCCCATTCCTTGTTGGAGAGCTTCACCTCCGCCCCGCGCACCGTCACGAACCGGCGGGTGAGGTCGACCGACAGGTCGCCGTGAGTGAACACGGGCTCGGCCCTCTGCTAGGGCTTGCCTAGAGGCCAACCCCTCACCAGCCGATTCGAATTGCCACAATCTCGGCATAGCCCGCAAGAGCCGCAGCGGAGATGCCGTCTGCGATTGCCTCCATAGGGGCGGTCGGCATTACAAACCACCAGAATGCAGCCGTTCCGACCACAGCAGTCAGGACATGGGTAAGGAAGAACATCCGTGCGGTCATGACCGGTACGATCCCGATTGGGTGAGCTTAGACTTGGAAAGATTAGCATCCCCTGCCAAATTTAAAAGCGGACCAGCAGAGATAGGCTGGAGGGTTTGATGACCCGCAAGGATCGTGTTGCGCTCTATGGCCGGATCGGGCTCGTTCTGGCCTCCTTCGCCATCATCGGCGGGGTTGTTGCCGAGCCTCTACTCCAGCCGCTGCTGGCACAGCGCCTGACGCTCGCCCGCTGGTAGAAGGGCGCCTCAAAACCCGTTTCTACCACTCGCCTCTTACCGCTTGAAGATGCCCTTGAAGAACTGGGCCACCTTGTTGTGCTTCTTCTTGCGGTCAACGTCTGCTTGGCTCCTGACCCAGGCAACCTGCACCACGCGGCGCTCGCCGGAAAACGGCAGGTGCCCGTGCCATGACTTATCAGAGCGCAGGAAGGCGAACATGGTGCCCATGGTTGGGGGAACCTCAAGGGCATAGGGTTCGAAATGCTTCCCGTCGTAAAGGACCCGCAGACGTCCACCCTCATCCATCTGCCAGTCTTCATTCATATAGACCAGCATTGTCATGACCTTGGAAGGGCCATCCGTATGAATGGCGCCGTACTTCGGCTGAGACCGTTTCATGATGGTGGTCAGGCGAGGATACGGGTGCAGGTCCAGGCCAAATTTACGGGACAATTCCTCGGTGAGCTCAGGCCCTTCAAGTTCGTCGATCAGGGCCTTGAAGCGACCATGCAAATTCACCTCATCAACCGTCAGGTATCCAGGTTTGGTGATGTTGGGATAATCCTGCCGCAGTTGGTTCACAGTGTCGGCTCGTATAAAATCGGAGCCGAGAATAAAATCATAAGGATCTCTGGAGTGCTTAGCACCCCGCACGGAGTTTAGATCAATAACATTCATGGAAATCAGCCACGTTTCGCCTGTGACAATAGCCTCACGGTCTTCCAAGAGGTGACATGCAGATTGCACCCCCTCTTACTACAGGCCAATACCCCTTTCGGCGGGGATGCGGTTGCGCTAACCCACCTTCGGGACATCGTCTCCTGGCGGTTCCGATGGCTCAGGTGGCAGCAGGTCGGGTGCGTCGTCTGGTTCCGTTTCGGGGATTGGCGTCGGCAAGTCAGGCTGTGAAGGCACAGGAATGTCCGGCTGCGGCGTGTCAGGATAAGGAATATCAGACATGGGAGGGCCTCTGAACCTTTTCAGGAAGCCCGCTGCCACCGAACAGGTTCCCGTGCCCTATAAATTTCACGGTAGGAATTCTGACCAGGAGCGATATCCATGCACCTCATCGGCGCCCTCGAACTCGACATTCAGCCCGGCACTCCAGACAACCTGGCATCTATCAGAGTTGCCCTCTTGCGCTACGTCTGGGGCGAGGATGGCCGCCTGCTCATCACTCCGGAGTGCACATCCTTCGAGGAAGTGGAAGGGCAGATCAATTTCCTGCAAGACGAGCTGGATGAGATCCGGGAGAGAGCCCGCCGAGCGTTCCAAGTTACCTAGTCTCACCTGCCAATCCTTGTGCAGGTGCGCGACCAGACAGACCTATCATATGTGAATGAACCCTCCACCCCGGCGAGGGCATTCTCCCGCGAGTATGAAAGTAACCTGGCAGCCTGTTCGTGTAGGAAGAAGCGGCTACACCCCGGAAGAAGATGGGCGGCTTGTTTTCGTGGACGGTAAGGTTGCGGCTATTCTGGTTTGCCGTTCCGATGACTTCGGCAAGCCTGACCTTGAGGGCTCTTGGTTTATAGAGGCTGGGTTCGGCCCCATCAGTGGGGTACAAGAAACCTTCCCGAGCTTCCAGGACGCAACGAGCTGGATCCTCCGGCGCTTCAAGGACTGGGAGTACCTCATGCGCCAGAACCGTGCGTCTCATTAGAAGGCCACAGCGGCCGTTCTGGGCTCTGGGGCATCATTCCACGTCTGAGACGCAAGATGCCTGCCAGCAACTCCCATAGTGGCCTGGACGCGACAGGATCGCACGGGCTCGCCCGAAGGGGTATCTCTCACCCTGGAACGAAGCTATGCAGTTCCCGTTGGGGCACCGTCAGGTTAACGGTCTGACGCCACAGAGCCCCATGGGATCAGCCGGTCAGAGGCTAGCAGCACGGCCAGTCACCTCGGCCCAGGTCGCCAAAGCCCACTCTCGCGACTTGCGATGATTGACGGCGCTGGTGTTGGCAGGACGGCGAAAGAGATTTGCAACTTGGTCATGAACCGAGAGAAAACGTTGAGCCTGCCCGGCTGATTTGAACCGCTTCATGATGCGCTCACGTCGTCGGGTCGGCTGATGAGAGTTCTCCGCCCGGTTATTGAGCCCTTTATGTTGCCGATGCTCTACGCTGGGCATCCCCGTCCTCTTTGCGGCAGCATAGCTGGCGAGTTTGTCCGTGATCATCACGCGCGGTGCCATACCCTGCTTCTTGAGCAACTTCCGCAGCAGACGCTTGGCGGCTTTCGCATTGCGGCGGCTCTGAACCAGGATGTCGAGTACCACACCATGCTGGTCGACCGCGCGCCAGAGCCAATGCTTCCGGCCTGAAATGCTGATGGCAACCTCGTCTAAGTGCCATTTGTCTCCCGGTGCCGGAAGACGCCTGCGGATTTGCTTGGCAAAGCTCTCGCCGAACTTCATCGCCCACTGCCGGACCGTCTCATGACTGACCTCGATGCCGCGGGCCGCCAGCATCTCCTCGACCATCCGCAGGCTCAAAGGGAAACGGAAGTACAGCCACACGGCATGGCTGATCACCTCAGCCGGAAAGCGATGACGGGCATAGCGAGGATTACGAGGCGATTTCATCCCTCACGTATGACTCCATGTGGTCACCGCCGCGTTAACCTGACGGTGCCGTTCGGAGTCCCTCAAGGTGGTACCATCTATGCTGGACCCTGTTCCAATACTTCCTTCAACGTTCCAACAAACGCTTGTGCGGCAATTGAGAGGGGACGACGTTTCGGAATGATCATCCCGACCGACACTGGAATGCGGGGCTCAAACTGGCGCACGACAATGTGGTCGGATTCATTGGCGTCCCAAACCGAGAAATGATCGACGAGTGCCACACCGCGCCCGCGTTCAACCAGCCGCCGTATAAGCTGGCTCTGGTTTGAGATAAGGCTGTTGGAAGGCCGCACGCCCTCATCGGATAGCGACCGAAAGATCGCTGCGCCAAACGGAACCGAACGGGGGTAGGTGACAAACGGCTGGTCGGCAATGTCGCTGGCCAAAATGACTCGGTGTTTTGCAAGCTCGTGACTGGTGGGCATGATGCAGACCATCGACGAGGTCTTGAGCGTTTGCGTCATAAGATCGGCCTCATGCTCGGGATGATGCACCAGGCCGAAGTCATAATTCCCTCGACTGACGTAGGAATGGATCTTGTCGGAGTCGAGCAAGTCCACCTGGATCTGGATCCTCGGGTAGAGATTGTTGTAGCGCTCAACGGCCATCGGGATCAGGGCCGTACTGAATGCTGAAAGTATTCCAATATTCACGTAGCCCTGCGACATAGTGGCGAGTTCAAAAGACAAGTTCTCGAACAGCGTCAGTTCATCCATCAATCGCGCCGCGTGGGCAAACAGCAGTTCCGCCTCCGGAGTTGGGCGCAGTCGACCGGCGCTACGCTCGAATAGCTTAACGCCTGCGAAATCTTCAAGCTGCTTCAATGATTTACTGGCGTTCGGCTGCGTGGTGCGCAGCACAACGGCTGCCTCGGTGACGGAGCCCGTCTTCATGAAGGCGGCAAGGGTGTCGAGATGGCGCAACTTGATTCGGCGCATAATAAGGTCTCAATCAACATTCCACTTTGGAATGGAAACCTCGAATAAATGAATTTTGCAAGATACACCACACCTTTTAGATTGGTCGTCATCAGAGGACGGGCAGAGGCGTAAGCCGGAGCCCAAAGCATGAAGACCACATCATTATGGGCAACATCAGAGTTGGCATCGATGTCGGCGGAACCTTCACGGATTTCACCGTACTCGACGACGAAACCGGCGGGATGCGCCACTTCAAGGTGTCCTCGACACCGCGTGATCCTTCCGAGGCGATCGGCATCGGAATTGCCAGCTTTGACGAGCGCGGCCTGAACGCCTCCGATGTAATTCACTTCGGTCACGGCACCACAGTGGCCACCAATATGGTCATCGAGCGCCGCGGCGGTAAGACTGGCCTCCTGACAACGGAAGGCTTCCGGGACGTTCTTGAAATCGGACGGCAGACCCGTCCTGATCTTTTCGATATGAACGTTCGCAAGCCTGATGCACTTGTTTCCCGTCCGTTACGCTTGGAAGTCTCCGAGCGTCTCGGTCCAGATGGCGAAGTCATCGTGCCGCTCGACGAGGCTGGCGTCGAAGAAGCCGCCCGGCGCTTCAAGGATGAAGGCGTTGAGGCTATTGCCATTGGCTTCCTGCATTCATACCGCAACGCCGCGCATGAGCAGCGGACAGCCGAGCTCATCCGCAAGCACCTGCCGGACGTCTTCATTAGCCTGTCGAGCGACGTGCTGCCGGAATTCCGTGAATACGAGCGCATTTCCACCACGGTCATGAACGCGTATCTGATGCCGAGGATGGATGGTTACCTCGATCGGTTCATGACACGGTCCCGCGAGTCCGGCGTCAACTCTAAGCCCTATACGATCCATTCCAATGGCGGCCTGATGTCTACCGAGACGGCCCGCAATTTCCCGGTTCGCACCTGCCTCTCAGGTCCGGCGGCCGGCGTTGTCGGTGCAGCGCTTGTCGGCAAGGTGGCATGCTATCCCAATATTATTACCTATGACGTGGGCGGGACCTCCACCGACGTCGCCCTGATCGCCGACGGTAAGCCTGCCTACTCGGCGGACCGCGACGTTGCTGGCTATTCCATCCGCTGCCCAATGGTCGATGTCAGCGTCATCGGCGCCGGCGGGGGGTCGATCGCCTGGCTCGATGATGCCGGTGGGTTGAAGGTGGGCCCGCAGAGTGCCGCCGCCGTTCCTGGTCCGGCTGCCTACGGCAAGGGTGGAATGGATGCCACCATCACGGACGCCAACATTGTCCTGCAGCGACTGAACCCGATTGCCCTTCTCGATGGCGCCATGCCGGTCGATCGCGAGGCGGCGCGGAATGCGATCAGCGCCGTGGCCGAAAAGATCGGCCGCAGCGTCGAGGATACCGCCTGGGGCATCATCCGCATCGCCGTTGCCAACATGGCACGTGCCATTCGCGCCGTATCGATGGACAAGGGGCACGACCTCAAGCATTTCGCCCTTATGGCATTCGGCGGAGCTGGCCCGCTGCATGCCTCGCTAGTTGCCGCCGAAACCGGTCTCAACACGGTTATCATCCCAGAATCCCCCGGCACGATGTGCGCACGCGGCGTGCTTCTGTCAGATGTCACACGCGACTTCGTTTCCACCCAGATCAAGCGGGCGCAGGGTGAAAGCTGGACCGCGATCACGACAGCGGTTAAGGGCCTTGAAAGGCAAGCCCTGGACTGGCTTGAGGCAGAAACAATTCCTGACGAGAAGCGCGCGCTTCAGCATATCGTGGAAGCCCGCTATGCCGGCCAGAACCACGAGATTCGCGTCGAAGGCATTCTGTCGACCGCCGAGGAATTCGCCAACCGCTTCGCAGAGGCTCACCGCGTCGTCTACGGTTATGCGCTCGACAACCATCCGGTCGAGATCGTCAACCTGCGCGTGCAGGCCATTGGCCATGCCGGCCGGCCGTTGCAGACAGTAGAAAGCGTCGCAGGCACGATGGCGGACGCCAAGGTCGGCGAGCGCGATATTTATGTCGGTCCCGAGGGCGGCTGGCAGACCGTGCCGGTATATAAGCGGGCCCTCATGCCGCAGAGCGAAAAATTCTCAGGCCCGGCCATCATCGAGGAACTAACCTCGACAGCCTATGTGCTGCCCGACCAGACCGGCGTCGTCGACACCTATGGCAACATCATCCTCAGCTTTGTGAAGGACCGTGCGTGATGCAACGACACGTCAAGCTGCCACGCGAGTTCGACGCCATCGAGATGGAGGTCTTCTCCAACCGGTTCATGTCGATTACGGACGAAATGGGGCTCAGCCTCGTCCGCTCGTCATTCTCCACCAACATTAAGGAACGTAAGGACTGCTCTGTCGGCCTGTTCGATGGCAAAGGACGCCTCGTGGTCCAAGCCTCCCACATCCCGGTGCATCTGGGCTCGCTGCAGGGCGGCGTTGCGGCCGTGCTGGAGAACTACAAGCTTGAAGACATCAAGCCGGGCGACGCTTTCATCTGTAACGACCCTTATCTTGCCGGTGGTTCGCATACGCCGGACATCTCGATCCTGACGCCCGTTTTCTATGAAGGCCGGCTCTGCTTCTTCGCTGCCAATCTCGGCCACCATTCCGATGTCGGAGGCGGCGTGCCAGGCTCGTGCGACCCAAGCCAGACGAGCATCTTTGCCGAAGGGCTGCGCATCCCGGTTCTGAAGATCGCGCGCGAGGGTGTACTGGACGAGCAAATCATCAAGCTCATCAGCACCAACAGCCGCGATCCGCTGGAGCGCATCCTAGACCTCAAGGTGCAGATCGCGACCAACGAGATCGGTCAGCGTAAGCTCGTGGCCCTCGCGGACCAGTTTGGCATCACCACCGTCGAAAAGGCGATCGACGATCTGATCGCCTACTCGGAAAGCCGTCTGCGCAAGCGCATCAAGGAGATGCCGGACGGCGTCTACCAGGGTGAGGCCTTTATCGACGGCGACGGCGTCGGTTTCGATCCCTGCCGTATCCAGGTTGCCATTAGGGTGGAAGGCGAAGAGATCACCTTCGATTTCACCGGCACCGACCCTCAGGCGCGAGGCGCGGTCAACATTCCCAAGACTGCCCTTGATGCCACCTGCTACTACACGATCAAGGCGCTCCTCGACCCATCGCTTCCGCCTAACGAAGGCATGGCTCTGCCGGTCACCATCATTGCGGAAGAGGGCACGCTAGTTCGGCCGAAATTTCCTGCCGCGGTTGGTATCCGTTCGACGAGTTGCCAGCGTGTGGTTCGTGCGATCTTCCAGGCATTCGCCGACGTTCTGCCGAAGGAGAAGGTATTCGCCTCTTCCGCGGACATGAATGCGACGATGATCTTCTTCGGACCACACAAGACCCGCGAGGGAAGCTTCGTCTATCTTGAAACCGTCGGCGGCGGCGCCGGTGCTAGCCTCAATCACGACGGTATGAACGGTATTCAGGTTCATATCACCAACACCTCCAACCTGCCGGCCGAAGCGCTCGAAATCGAATATCCGCTGATGGTCCGCCGCTATGCCCTAGCCGATGGCTCGGGCGGCAAAGGCCACACCACAGGCGGCATGGGCATCGTCCGCGAGGTCGTCGCCATGACCGACGGGGTGCGCGCTAATGCCTCCTGTGAAGGCCTGCGCACTCCGGCCGATGGCGTGTTCGGTGGCCGACAGGGCGAGGTTGCGAGGCTGAAGTTCGGCAGTGCCGACGGCACTGTCACCGATTACGACATCTCGATCACCAACATTCTCATGAACCGTGGGGACAGCCTGTTCCTGCAAACGCCAGGCGGTGGTGGCTTCGGTCACGCTTCTTGAACTAAATGGAGAATAAGAGCATTATGGCCCTCGAAAATCTGACACCGAGCGACGAAGTCATCAAATCGGCTCCGAACCCCAACTACCTGGAAGGCGATTATCTCAAGGGCGTCCTCGAGATGACCTTCCGCGATGGCAATCCGTTGGCTGAAAAGCTGGTGAACGACATCTTCTCGTCGCGGGACATCAACACCGTCTATCTCGTCGGCGCGGGCGGTTCAAATTCCTATATCGAGCCAATCAAGTACATCCTCGACAAGTATTGCGACCTCCGCATCGAGCGGATCAATTCGACCGAGTTCGAGACCCGCCGCCCGAAGCCCGTCAACGAGAAGGCTGTCGTGCTGCTCACTTCGCATAACGGCGAGACAGAAGACACCGTGGTTGCCGCCCGTTGGGCCAAGTCCACAGGCGCAGTGACGGTTGCGCTCACCTCCGGTCACGACAGCGGTCTGGCAAAGATCTGCGATTACCTTCTGCCCTACAGCAAGGAGCTGCCGGGCATGCCGAAGACCATGATCGCTTATCTCTTTGCCGCTTACCTGCTCAAGCACCTCGGCAACCCGGTCGGCGCCCAGTTGGCGCGCGACCTCGAAGCCATGCCGGCCAAGCTGCACGACATCAAAGAGGCCGAGCGCGAGCGCGGCATGGAACTCGCCCGCCGCTACAAGGATGAGAACATCTATTACGTGCTCTCGAGCGGCATCCTCTCAGGCCTCAACTACCAGTACTCGATCTGCATTTTCAACGAGATGCTGTGGCTCGACGCATCCGACATTCATTCGGGCGAATTCCGTCATGGTCCATTCGAAGTTGCCGATCCGGAAATGGCCTACATCTTCCTTATGGATAACGGCGAAAACCGCAAGATCGACCAGCGCGCACTCCAATTCACCCGTCGCGTCACGGACAAGATCATCACCTTCGACGCTGGCCGTTACGAGGACGTCTCGCCGCTGCTGTCGCCGTTCGTGATCGGCGTCACATGGTACTGGTTTGCGCATACGCTCTCGGTCCTGCGTGAGCATCCGCTCAGCGTGCGCCGCTATATGTGGAAGGTCGACTACTGATGAGCAAGCGCCTGCCTTCATGGTTGCTTCTGCCTTGCACGGGCGCATCGCGTCTCAGCTTGGCATCGCATTTTTGGGCGGGCGCTTCCTTCGTCACATCCTGCGTCTCACAAGAACAGAAAGCGGCTGAAGGATGATCACGCGTAAGACGGCTTTCGATACGCTCAAGGTTCTGGGTCTCGGCGACAATGTGGTCGACCGCTACCTCAATACCGGCAAGATGTATCCTGGTGGAAATGCCCTGAACTTTGCCGTCTATGCAAAGATGCTAGGTGCCGATTCGGCATATGTCGGTACGTTCGGCACCGACGCGGCCGCGCGCCATGTTCAGGCCACGCTCGAGGCGCTTGGCGTGCCGACACTGCATAGCCGCGTCGTCGACGGTGAGAACGGCCACGCGGACGTGCGTGTCGTCGACGGTGATCGGAAATTCGTATTCTCCAACAAGGGCGGCGTCGCGCGGGAAAACCCCTTTACGCCTGGCAAGGATGACATCGGCTATCTCTCATCCTTCGCACATGTACACACGAGCTGCTACAGCCATCTGAACCAGCATCTGGCAACGCTCCACGATGCCAGCCGCTTACTATCCTACGATTTTTCATACCGCTGGCAGGTTGACGACCTGATTGCGCCGGTGACACCGCATATCGACTTCGCGGCCCTGTCCGCAAGCGATGTCGGGTGGGAAGGCGCACGAGCGGTCCTGTGCGACGTGATCGGGCACGGCTGCGGCCTTGCGCTCGCGACGCTTGGCGCAGAAGGTGCCGTTGCCTATAATGGCAAAGATTTCGTGTTCGTCACACCTAACCCGACTGAGGTTATCGACACGCTGGGCGCGGGCGATGCATTCATTACCGCAACGCTCCTCGAGCTGATTGCGAGCGGCTGGACTCGCGGTCGCCATCTCACGTCAGAGACAATCCAAGCCGCAATGGAAAAGGGCTCCGAATTCGCTGCCGAAATCTGTAGGATCGAGGGTGCCTTCGGCTACCCTGCTCCGATTCAGCCTCAAGCCGTGGCTTGATAGGAGGCGCGATGCTCGAAGTCAGGAATCTTTCTATCGCCTTCAAGACCCGCAACGGACTGAAGTCTTCAGTTCGCAACATCGACTTCACCATCAAGCCAGGGGAAATTCTCGGGCTGGTCGGCGAAAGTGGCAGCGGCAAGACGATCACATCGCTTGCAGTAATGGGCCTGCTTCCTCCTAATGCCGTGGTCACAAGTGGTCAGGTTCTGGTCGATGGCATTGACATGCTTCAACTCGGGCCGGCGGACTTACGCGCACTCCGCGGTAAGCATGTCGCGATGGTCTTCCAGGATCCAATGGCATCGCTCGATCCAATCTTCACCTGCGGCGACCAGATCATTGAGACGATCCTGTTACACGAAGCGGTCAGCAAGGCGCAGGCGCGCCAACGTGCAACCGACCTCTTGGAGAAGGTCAGAATTCCCGATCCGCCGCGCGCTATGCGCGCCTATCCGCATGAGCTGTCCGGTGGCCAGTGCCAGCGCATCATGATCGCGATGGCGATTGCCTGCAAACCCCGCATCATCATTGCCGACGAGCCAACCACGGCTCTTGACGTGACTGTTCAAAAGCAGGTCCTCGAGCTGCTCCGCGGCCTCAACAAGGAGGTAGGAGCCGCTATTCTGCTGATTACGCACGACTTAGGGGTCATCTACGAAGTTGCAGACCGTGTCGTCGTTATGTATGCGGGCGACAAGATGGAGGAGGCTAGCACTCGCGACCTCTTCGTAAACCCGAAAAGCGATTACGCACGGGCCTTGGTCGACTCGATGCCGACACCTGGCAGACAACATGACCGACTGCCCGTGATCGAGCGTGATGCTCTCGGAAATGCTCGCAGCGTCCGGCCTAAACCGCGCGTCCGCACGGCCGACGCAGTGCCGGCACCGGATGCGAACGGGGCGCCGCTGCTCGAAATCAGGGATCTCAGCAAATCGTATTGGGTCAAGGCGTCACCGTTTGCCATGCCGGTCGAAATGCGTGCTGTCGATGGTGTTAACCTTAGCATCGCACCGCGCTCGACGCTCGGTCTTGTGGGTGAATCCGGTTGCGGAAAAAGCACACTCTCGCGGGCGGTCATGCGGCTTTCCCGGCCTGATGCTGGGGAAATTCTGTTCCGGGGTAGGGATATCGCACAGCTTTCGGAAAACGAGATGCGGCCGTTTCGGCGTGAAATCGCGATGGTTTTCCAGAACCCATACGGCTCCCTTAATCCGCGACAGACTGTTCAAGAGCTCGTCGAAGCACCGATGGTCATCTTCAAGGAGGGCACGGCTTCCGGACGGCGCAAACGTGTCGCCGACCTGCTCGAAGCTGTCGGCCTGCCTGCCGCCGCGGCGGCAAAATATCCGCATGAGTTTTCCGGCGGACAGCGGCAACGGATCGCGATTGCCCGCGCACTTGCGCTCAATCCATCGCTGGTCATCTGCGACGAGGCAGTCTCGGCACTTGATGTTTCCGTTCAGGCACAGGTGCTCAACTTGCTGAAGGATCTTCAGGTGGAATTCGACCTGACCTATCTCTTCGTTTCTCATGACCTTTCCGTCGTCGAACATATCAGCGACGCAGTCGCTGTGATGCAAAAGGGCCGTATCGTTGAATACGGCTCGACCCATTCGATCTTCACCAATCCGAAGGAAGCCTATACCCGATCGCTGCTTGACGCAGTGCCAACCATTGGTTCGGAACGGGCTGGAAAGGGGGCCGCGTGACCGCTTCCATAGTTGGAGCATTGCTGCTTGTTGGACGGAAGCTGCTAACGGCCTTCAGCCAGCTTTTGGTGATCGCCACGTTGATTTTCTCGGTCATGTACATCATGCCAGGTGATCCGGTGCTGCTGTTGCTTGGCGCCGACAGCAATCCCTCGGCGGAAGCTGTGGCCTCGATGCGCAGACAACTCGGCCTCGACCAGCCGGTGATCTCGCAATATTTCGTGTGGCTATGGAAGGCTCTGCATCTCGATTTCGGTGTATCCCTCGCCAACGGCTACCCGATTTCACGCTATGTGCTTGCCAACCTGCCACGAACGCTGGAACTTGCCTTCGCCGCCATCATCGTTGCGACGTTGATCGGTGTCCCGCTCGGCATTGCGGCGGCACTAAAGCGTGGCAGCTTGCGGGATACTGTTCTAACATCCATCGCCACGATCGGAATATCGGTACCCGTATATATCTTGGGTACGCTGCTGGTTCTTTTATTCAGCCTAAAGCTCGGCTGGCTGCCAGCGAGTGGCTACACGGACATCTCTCGTAACGTGCCGGAGCATTTCCGAAAGCTGGCCTTGCCGGCCTTTGCGCTCGGCTTTGGCCTTGCGGCCTCTATCGCACGAATGACGCGCTCGTCCATGCTGGAAATTCTCGGACGGGATTTCGTGAGGACCCTGCGAGCCAAGGGCATGTCGGAGCGACGAATTATTTGGCAGCATGTCCTCCGCAATGCAGCAATTCCGATCGTCACCATTATCGGATTGCAGCTCGGCAATCTCATGGGCGGCACGGTGCTTGTCGAAGCGATGTTCAACTGGCCGGGGCTCAGCACATTGCTCGTCGGCGCGGTATCGGCCCGCAACTACCCGTTGGTTCAGGGCTCGATGCTCGCCATCGCAGCCCTCTTCATCCTGATCAATCTGCTAGTCGAATTGCTCTATAGCTTGCTTGACCCACGCATCAGGAGGAAGCGCGCGTGACCTCCACCATCTTGCGCATCGCCCGCAGCCAGCCGGCTTTAGTTTTAAGTCTAGCAGTATTGGGGATTGTCCTTCTGATGGCGTTATTCGGCGGTTTGCTGGCGCCGCACGACCCGTACGTACTTAATCCGCAGACAGTTAACCAGGGCAGTTCTGCCAGCCATTGGCTGGGAACCGACGAGTTCGGCCGCGATCTCCTGAGCCGTCTTCTAATTGGCATCAGGCCTACGCTCGTTGTTGCGCTCGGGGCCACTGCTATTGCGGCGGTGTTCGGCAGCCTTCTCGGCATCGCCGGCGCCTATGGCCGGACTTGGCTAGCCTTTCTGATCATGCGCGGCGTCGACATCATGCTGAGTTTCCCACCCATCCTGCTGGCGCTGCTTGCTGTGGGCTTCTGGGAAAGTGGCGTGTTCAGCCTGACTGTGGTAATCGGGGTGCTGTACATCCCACATTTTGCCCGCGTCGCTCATTCCGCCACGCTTCAGGTTGCGCGCCAAGAGTTCATGGAAGCCGAACACGCCATGGGCGCATCAGTGCGGCGTGTGGTCTTCACCGCCATTGTGCCGAACATCCTGTCGCCACTGGTGGTACAAGCGACGCTGACGGTGGCCGCCGCCATTCTACTTGAGTCTGGTCTCAGCTTCCTCGGTCTCGGCATTGTGCCGCCGGAACCGTCCTGGGGACAGATGATCGGGACCGCGCGCGGCTATCTCGGCCAGAACCCGATGTATGTCATATGGCCGTCCCTTCTTCTCGCGTTGACGGTGCTGGCTATCAATGTGGTCGGCGATCAGTTGCGCGACATTCTCGATCCACGTCTCAGGGAGGAATAATCGACATGGGAACAACGAATCGACAAGCAGAAGCAGAAAGAGGGAACATCATGAAGAGAACAGTTCTAGGCCTCATCTTCGTCCTCGCATCCAGCGGTGCCGCAAATCACTCCTATGCAGCCGACGGCGGTACGCTTTACTTCGGCCTATCCGGCGAGCCTTCCACGCTAGACAGCACGATCAACGCGGGAACGCCAGCACGCACGATCCGGCTCGCGATTCACCGTGGTCTCGTCAACTACGGTGCCGACGGCAAGCTGTCGCAGGAACTTGCGCAATCCTACGACGTCTCGCCCGACGCACTGACCTACACGTTCAAGCTGCGCGATGCCAAATTTCACGACGGTTCACCGGTGACGGCACAGGATGTGAAAGCCTCCATCGAACGCATTACCGCAGCGGACAGCAAGGCCACATATCGAAATGAGCTGGGTGTCATTAAGTCGATCGAGACGCCGGATGCCAAGACTGTCAAGCTGGTGCTCTCCAAGCCTTTCGTTCCACTCATCCATTATCTGGCTCTGCCGGAATCCGCCATCGTACCTGCGGCTTGGATCAAGGATCGCGGCAGAGATCCAAATGCCACACCGATTGGTGCGGGTCCCTTCAAGTTCTCTGCCTGGGAGCGCGGCCGCGAGCTGACTGTCGAAAAGTTCGACGAGTATTACAAAAAGGGCAAGCCGCATCTCGACGATGTGCATTATGTCTTCTACGCCGACGAAAATACGCGAGTGAATGCGCTGAAATCGAGCGACGTCGATATCATCGACTACGTTCCGTGGAAGGACGCAGCCTCGATCGAGGCTGACTCCAACCTAAAGCTGGCCAGCACAACTGGTCCATTCATGATGCTGCAGTTCAACACCAAGTTCGAGCCCTTCTCGAAGCCTGAAGTGCGGCAGGCGGTGTCCTACGCAATCGATCGCGCCACGGTCATCAACACAGCCTTCAACGGTCGCGGCACGCCGCTTTTCGGCATCGCGATCCCAGAAGGGTATATGGGGTTTTCGAAGGAAAAGGCGAACTTCTTCAAGCACGACGTCGCCAAGGCGAAAGAGCTTCTAGCGAAGGCAGGCTATCCGAACGGCTTCGAGGCCCGGCTGCTTTCGACTGCCCAGTACGGCTTCCATAACAACACCGCGGTCGCCGTACAGGCCGAACTTGCCAAGATCGGCATCAAGGCAAAACTTGACTTGCCAGATTGGTCAGGCCGCATCGCTAAGAACAACGCGGGCGACTATGATTTCCTTGTCGCCGGTACAGCCGGTGACATTGCTGACCCAGATTGGCTCAGCAACTTCTTCTACGGCGGGCAGCAGCTGGTTCGACTCAACAACTCCGCGTACTTCGATGACAAAGTCATCAACGACCTGCTCGACAAAGGTCGCGTTACCCTCGACACCAATGAGCGCGAGAAGGTCTACGGTCAGTTCGTCGATCGCGCCCTCGAGCAGTCACCCTTCGTCTTCTTGATGTGGCGCGACCAAAGCTTCGGCCTGAATAAGAAGGTGAAGGGCTTTACGAACATCCCGGGATTCTTGACATTTCAGTCCGGTTTCACCGTGGAGAACGTCGAAGTGGAGTGATCCGCAGAAACTTAGTTCTCCGAAATCTTGATAGTTTGGGGGCGGGACGTCGAGTTCCGCTCCCTTTTATTCTGGGACGGGTGCCATCGCCAGACCAGGTCGCAGGGTGATCAGTGGCGCCCGACACGAGGATATGGGCGATGTTTACAGGTCCACTTCACCAAGTCGCCACTCTTGGCATCGTTATTGGTAGGAACAGCTTCCACCTCATTAGTTTGGTTGATCGCGACGCAGGTTCCATAATGTTTGTGACCGGTCTTTTGCGTGTAGGCGCAAAGTTAGAACGTCCTGATCCTGGGCATCAGGGCAGATGGCGGAAGTTTTCGAAAATCACATCGTAAAAGCCTTCCGTATCAACATCACGGACTACGTAAGCGTTCTTTTGCCGGTTGGTGACACCCCACCAATCGATCACAGTCATCCCAGTTGTCAGAGGAGAGGTCGTCTCGATCTCGACATTAACATGAAGCCCCGAGAACAACTCGGGTTGCAGCAACCAGACAATTGTCGTTGGATCGTGCATTGGGGCGCGGTCAGCTCCGTACTTCTGCCAGTCAAACTGCTTAGCGTAGGTGAGGAGGTCCGCGAAGATCGGGCCGACCTTGTTTCCCATTGTGCGGAAGCGCTCGATCCGATCGGCCGTCATGTAAGCCTTGTGGGTGACATCGAGTGGCATCATCACGACTTGGGCGCCTGAACTCAACACTCGCGCAGCGGCCTCTGGATCCACGTAGCAGTTGAACTCAGCTGCAGGCGTCACATTGCCGCCCTCCGATAAAGCACCGCCCATCCAGACGATCTGTTCAAGCCGCCTCGCGATGCACTCGTCACGCTCGAGGGCGATGGCAATGTTCGTCAGTGGCCCAAGGGCACAGATCGTCACCGTCCTTGGTGGACGCCTCATGACCTCCTCAACGATGAAGTCTGCCGCATGCTGAGGTTGGACGGGCATCGACGGCTCAGGAAGATCATATCCGTCAAACCCGGTTTTGCCATGCACGTACTCGGCCGTGAACAGAGGACGGGCCAGAGGAGTCTCGGCCCCGGCGAATACCCGGACATCCTGACGCTCTGCAAGCTCCAGGATCTTGCGGACATTCCGGACGGTATGATGAAGGGGAACGTTGCCGGCGACGGCACAGACCCCGAGAACCTCGATCAGAGGAGAGCCCAAGGCTGTCAGGATGGCGACCCCATCATCCGGACCGGGATCAGTGTCGAAAATAACCTGCTTCTTCATCGAACTACACTGGATGAGCTGTGCTGTTTGCATCACTTCGGGACGCTGGCACCCCAGTTCTGCCAGTCTGCTACAATCGTATGAGCGAACTTGGCGCCAACTCGGTAAGCATTCGTGACCGAGGGAATATAACCACCCGACTTCGCTGTCAGGGACTCCACCGGGGTCTGACCGGATCCTTCCCGGTCGAAGTTCGATGCAGTCCGAAGGATAGCAATCCGGTCGAAGTTGAGGAGGTTGGCGTCCGCACCCCGGCGAAGGGCCGTGAGGGTCGCATTGTCCTCCTGCTGTGTCGTGCAGTAGTTAGCCTCGCCGTTCGTGATCAGCTTCGCCCACGCCTCCATTGCGGCGCCGTGCTTTGAACCGTGCCACCATGTATCCATGGAAATCGTGTCGCAGATGCTCACACGCGGAGGCGTATTCGCCGGAGCGGCAGCGTACCGTGCCCGATAGGCTTTGGCAGCGTCACCGTCGGCCAGTTCCACCTCCTTGGTCAGGGCGTATGCCTTCTGCAGCAGATCTTCGTTGAGTCGGTAGACTTCGCTTCCATACTTGAGCTCGACCTTCTCGCCCGGCCGGCTTGCGCCAATGGCGACATAGCCGGTGCTCCAGTCACTGGGCATCTCGCGGGCATCAATCACATTCTGCAGGCCGCCATCGACCGCAAAGCGCGCCCAGTGGGCTGAGCCCAGCGTTCCGTCAGCAGGGTCGACACCGGCAATACCCGCAATGAGAAAATAGGTTTGTGAAAGGTCAAAGCGGCCGCTGTAGACCAAGGCCGAGACGGAACTGGCGGCGTTGGCATAGCCCATGCTGGTGGTCATCAGGCAAAGCCCGGCATCCGTGCACGAGACCTCCGGAAACGCCTTGGATAGGCCAGGAACCGCTACCTTCTGCGTGAATCGCTCTTGATCGAGCCAGGGCTTGGCCTCGCCCGCGAACATGGTGATGACCATCACCTTCGGGCTGATCCGCTGAGGGGCCTCCTGTGCGGAGAGGGTCAGGGGGAGGCTAGCGGCCATAAGGCCGAGAAGACCGGCTCCAAGTTGACGTAACATCATCAGCTCCTCACGTCTGCAACCACAGTTTCTTTCGAGCCACGGAGTGGCGGCCGAAGTGTCAGCTGTGGCTGGTTTATCAAACCTCCACAGGGCGGGGCTATCTGAATGTTTGATCTCCGTTGCCTGTCATGCAGGCAGAGAGTTCGTTCAACCCGCAAGGCTGGTCATTGGATGTGCATCTGAGCCGTTCGTCTACCGGTGGTCTGGGCTGGTAATCTCCTGCTCGATCCCCATCCGGGCAAAAGCCTCTCTACGAGGATGGCAGACTGGTCACAGCCCAAGCTGAAGTCCAGGGTTTTTGACCTGGGCCCCGCCTGGTCAATTGGGTCACCACGGCGCCTATTCGCTGTCGGTGTTTGCCGGAGCGCAGGAACGAGTGCTAACGAGCAGTTCGAGGAACACCACCGAGGAGCAGCCGAATGCGCGATCAGAAGCCCGTGAGCCATGACGCAACCCTGACCCTCCACGCCGGGGTAGGCCACCGGGAGATCGGGGCGCCGGCATCCTCGCCTCCGGTGCTGGCAACGAGCTTCTTTACCCATCCGGACGCGGTCGGCTTCTCAGCCAATGACCTGAGTGAGGCCGCGCCGCACTTCTACACGCGCTGGAGCAACCCGACCCTTGAGCTGCTGGAGACCCGCCTCGCGGCACTCGAGGGAGGTGAAGCGGCGCTTAGCTTTGCCAGCAGCATGGCGGCGATCAGCGCCCTGTTCCTGGACCGTCTGGGCAGCGGAGATCATCTGGTTCTGTCCAATGTCTGCTACGCAGGTGTCGCGGAACTCGCCCACGATATTCTGCCCAAGCACGGCATCGCCATCACGGCCGTTGACACATCGAACCCTGAGGCTGTGGCTGCGGCGATGCGGCCGAACACCAAACTCATCCATATTGAGACGCCGGCCAATCCGATCCTGCGTCTGTCGGACATCGCCGCCATTGCTGAGATCGCCCATGCGGGAGGAGCTGAGCTCTCCGTCGACGCAACCATTGCTACTCCGCTTGGTACCAAGCCGCTCGCACTTGGAGCCGACTACGTGGTGCATTCGCTCACCAAGTACATCGGTGGCCATGGCGATGCCCTCGGTGGCGCGGTGATCGGCCGCCAGGCGCGGATCGCCGCCTTGCGCAAGGGCAGCCTCATCCATCTGGGTGGATCGCTCTCGCCCTTTGCCGCTTGGCTCATCCTGCGTGGCCTGGAAACCCTGGCGCCGCGCATGATGATGCACGAGGCCAATGCCCGCCGGATTGAGGCTTTCCTGGCCGATCACCCAAAGGTGCGGTCGGTGTTCTGGCCGGGCTCTGCCCGCCATCCGCAGCATGAACTCGCTATGCGTCAGATGCGCAACTTCTCCGGACTGCTGGCTTTCTCGGTCAAGGAGGAGGGCAGGGCGTTGGCGCGCCAGCTCGCCGAGCGGCTGCGGGTGGTCTCGTATGCGGTCTCGCTCGGTAAGACCAAGAGCCTGCTGTTCTACATCCCCACTGAAGGCATCCTGCGATCCTCGTTTCACTTGGAGGGGGAGGAGGCTCGCTCCTACGGCGATTGGGCGGGCGATGGGGTGTTCCGCTTCTCCGTCGGTTTGGAAAACCCTGACGACATCATCGACGATCTGGAGCAGGCCCTCGGATGAGCAAGGTCGTCAAATGGCCACCTGAAAACGCCTTCGGAGGATCATCCACCAGGTGGATAGGCACAAGGCCGACGTCGTGTCCCAACCTTCCTCTCCCAACACCCGTGTAATTCCTGGCTTTCCTTCAGGCACAACTTCGGCTTAGCTTGAGGTATGAAACCTCATAACCACGCCCTCGCTCCCGTTCTGAAGGTGAATAACCGCGCCAATCGCCTCCTGGCGGCTTTGGAGCCGGACGACTTCGCTGCGCTGGAGCCGCACCTGCAGGGGGTCAGCCTGCGGCAGGATCAGGTGCTGTACGAGGCGGGGGACCCTCTGCGCTGTGCCTACTTCCCCCATGACACGGTGGTGTCGCTGGTGGCCGTGTTGAAGGACGGCCGCTCGGCCGAGATGGCGGTCTACGGCCGCGAGGGAGCCCTGGGCTTGGTGAGTGCCGTGACGGCCGTCCAATCCTTCGGGCGCTACATTGTGCAGGCCTCCGGCACCGCCTCCCGGATCGAGCTGGAGCGCCTGCACGAGGTGATCAGCGCCCGTCCGAAGGTGCGCCAGCTCGTGCTGCGCTTCACCGAGGCGATGATGGCCCGGGTGCTGCAAAACGTAGCCTGCAACGCCGTTCACAGTGTGGAGGACCGCGCCTGCCGCTGGATTCTGAGCATGCACGACCGGCTTGACCGGGATACCGTGCCGCTCACGCATGAGTTCCTGGCCGACATGCTGGGTGTGCAGCGCTCCACCGTCAGCAGCATCACGCGAGCTCTTCAGGAGGCGGGCCTCATCCGGCAGGGTCGGGGTGTCATCACCGTCACCAATCGTGCCGGTTTGGAGGCGAGGTCCTGCGAGTGCTACGGCACGGTGCGCCGCAGCTTCGAGCGGCTGCTCCCTCACACTTACGCCAGCGATGCCACAGGGGCCCACGCCAGCATCCTCAATGTTTTTGAACCCTGAAGGTGAAGAGGGCGGCGCGACATGCACCAAGAGCAGAACCTTTCAGGAGGCAACTACACTCTTGGCCCCCTGTGTCGTTCTTGATATAGCCACAGAACCGACGAGCTATTCTGGTTCCTCGGACCAGGGCCTGTAGCTCAATGGTTAGAGCCGGCCGCTCATAACGGTCTGGTTGGGGGTTCAAGTCCCTCCGGGCCCACCACACACTGGCTCGTCCCAGCACAAGACCTGCATTGCGACTATGACCGATCCCGATCACCTCCCGGACACTGAACTCCTGGAGCATAACGGCTACCAGATTCGCCTCAGCCCGAGCGGCCTGGAATGGCTGGCCTTCGTAGCGCTTCTTAAGCAGCGCCCGACCCTCATCTTGGCTCCCGATCGTGAGGCGGCCCTCGCCAAGGCCTATGAGTGGATTGAAAGGCAGCATACCTCTGAGAAGAATGCACCATGACCTACCGCCTAATCCAGCTGGCGCCCGGCGCCTAAGACCTCCTCCTGCACGGGGAGGTGGTCGGCAGCGTCGTGCGAAGCAGTTCGCGCCAGCCCTACACCTGGACGGCCGAGTTGCTCGAGAACCTGCCACGGAGCAGGAGGCCTTCGCCGTTCCGAGAGATCGAGCACGACTTCCCGTCCCTGGACGAGTTGTGCACCTGGCTTGGGAACCCGCAGGTCAAGACCAACAGGCGAGAAATTGAGCCCCTCTGAGCGCAGTTTTTTGCCGCACAGATCCCCTGAAACCCTGCCCCTCCGCCCCGAGTTCGGTCTGCGAGAACCGACATAACGGCCGATCAATGGCCACGGAGACAAACGATGGGGGCAGATCATGGACAGCGACATAGCCGCGCCGAGAACCGAGGCGCGTCAGAGCTTCCAAGGTACATCATCGAACATATTGGACAGGTTCTGCGAAATCGCTATCGCGAGGATCTTCTCATCCCTATTCCCACTGAGATGCTCAAGCTGCTGGAGACACCAAGTCAGAGTGCTTCGACATTGTGCGAAGGGAAGCAATATGGATGGGCCGAGGACCCAACCAGGAGCCCAGGACCGCAGAGCATCTCTTAGGGCTCGTGCATAGCGGTCATTGATACCCTCTGACTTGCATGTGGGATACAACTCACCCCTAGGCTCAGAACCGAAAACCAGCGCCCGCACCACGGCCTGTCATCATGGGCTGGATCACAGGCTCAGAGGGTGAGCGCTCCTCCGGCTCAGGAGCCGTGGGCGCCCGAGCAGTGGATGGTGCAGTTCGCGTGGCTACTGGTCGGGACGCGTCTTCCGCAGTGTCAGCCATTGATGGTGGGGGAGGGACAGCCGTGCGAGGCAGGACGCCGGGGCTTCCGCCGATCTGACATCCGGCAAGCGTGGCGCAGATTGGCAGGAGCAATGATGTTATAGCAAAGGTGCGCATGCCTGGTCCCCCGTTATGGTAACGCTCACAAGAAGCACCCCGGCCGAGGCGCTGTCTAAAACCTCAACCAGGGTGCTCGTGTGCCAAGGGAATGACGCATACTACGGATGTAGACCGCTCACGGTGGTCGACAATCCTGCACCCCTCACCAGCGCTGCCTGGCATAGCTCGATCCCAAGATCATGCTAGGGGCATCACCTTTGTCCCACAGCACCGCTCAATCCGTTGAAATGACCGACTCTCAGATCTTCGCCTTCCTGGTGATGCCCTTCCTGTTCATCCTGACCTGCAGCATGGTGTTCGTCAGCAGTCGGAACACGAGATCGCAGGAACCCGCAGATCCGCCAAAGCCCGTGATCCGGTCAAACTCCTACGCGCGCAAGCTCCACCGACAACGAAGGGCAGCCAGACAAGCTGACGCGGCCGAGGATTAGTCCCATCCGCAGAGGTCTCCAAAGTCCCGCTGGGTCTAACTTTCAATTGGGGTCGGGTGGCCCATGGGAAGGTCTCACGAGCCGTGTGTCCCCAGGGCTACAGACACCAGCGGGCAAATCGGGCAGATGAACTCCGGCCGGGCAGCCCGTTTGCGCCCCGCTTTGCCAATTTCCAGAACCAGCTACATTTCCTCAAGGTCTTCACCATGCGTCAGACAGAAGTCACAGCGCCTGCCTTTTCTCCCGTGACGGCCCCGACGTTCCAGGCGGCCGCTCTCCGATTCATTGTCTCGCTGGGTGCCTTGATCGGCGTCAGCCTCCTGCTGGCTGGTCTCTGAGGGCGCAGTGCCCGGCCTCTGTGCCTTCTCCGGTTCAGCCACACCCCCATTCATCAGGTGTCGCTTTGCCTCTAAAGGCGAGATAAGGAACTCAACAAAATCAAGGGCGATCCTTTGCCGCTAAATGTGAGATTTTTCCCCCTTAAAGTGAGACAGCGTTTACAGGGGCGTGCGGCTGGCTGCGATGGAGATGGAACGGGACCTGACAGAGTTCGCCAAGGTCGCCTTGCTCCTGACCTATCGCAAGGAAGCCCGTTTACTCGTCACCGTCGATCGTATCGCGCGCCAGATACAGCACCGCGTTCACACCCAGGGATCAAAGAGCAGCGAACAAACCTGATCGGCATCTCGCCTTTAAGGGCAAAGAATGTCGCTTTTCGACACCCAACGCGACAAATCTCAAAGTTAAAGGCAAAGTGACAAGAGGGGAGGGCAGGTCAGGAGCGAAAAGCGGACCTTCACACGACCAAGCTGAAAGGCTGCCCGTGACCGATGCTGTTGAAAAACTCCGCAACTGCCGTTTTCCGCGTGGCCAGCATACAGGATGCTGGGCCTGATCTGGCACGCTGACGCTAGTAATAGATGGGCGAAGCAGCCTTCAGGAGTTTTTCAACAGCATAGACCCGCTCCGGACCTTCGCTCCGAGTAAGGCTATAGGTCGGTTGCTTCCAGCCCCTGGCACCAGTCTGTCCTGCTGTTAAAACCGCTGGCTCTAGGCCCAGACCTGATCCAGCCCGGTTTCTAGGAGCCAGCTTAACGGTTCAGCACGACCGTGTTACGCCACTCAGCCACGGCAACCACGCTCCGGGATGCTTGGTGTTCGGGAGCAGCCTCTGGCAATGAGCTTCGGAATGACATAGGTCACACACCCGATGGTTACTTTCGGCCCCTGGTTGCCTCGCACTGTATGGTCCGTTCGAGGGAATGGGCGCAGGGACCTTTGGACACATGCCAGGGGCGGCAGCCACCTTTTGAAGATGGTTTGGCCCTACGTCTGGTCCACCGGGGCAGTTGTGATCGCGGCCGGCATCGGGCTCGCACTGATCGCACTGGTCCCTCTGCCGAATGTCTCGATGGTCTTCCTACTTGCGGTGTTGTTCTCCGCCGCGCGCTTTGGCATCTGGCCGGCGCTATTCTCGTCGGGGCTCTCGTTCCTGGCCTACAACTACTTCTTCATTGCACCACGCCAGTCCCTCTCCGTCGCAGAACCCCATGAACTGCTAGCACTCTTCGTATTCTTGGCGGCCGCCGTTCTGACATCGGCTATCGCCGGCCGGGCTCGGGACCAGGCACGGCGGGCGGCCGAGCGGGCCGTGGCCTCCCGGCGCCTGTATAAGTTCGCCCGCCGTCTCTCGGCGCTCGCCGACACGCAATCCGTGTTGGACCACGCCGCCATCCAGGCCCATGATGACCTGCGTCGCCCATGCCTGATCCTGCTGCGGGAGGGAGACAGTCTCGCAGTATTGGCAGCGTGGCCGCCGGAGGACCGACTCGACCCGGATGCACTCTCAGCCGCGAACCTCGCCCTCACGAATGGGGAGACGACCGGTGCGGGAACCACGCTCTGCCCGACAGTTCCCTGGCTTTTTCTGCCGTTGCGCACGCCCGATGGAGCCGTCGGCGTCATCGGGCTGGCTCAAGCCGACGATGCTCCTCTCGAGCCGATGGCGCGGACGCTGTTCGAGACCCTGGCCGAACTCACGGCAACGGCTCTGGAACGAGCCCGTCTCGGCCAGGAGGTCTCCGCTGCCCGCACGGCCGCCGAGGCCGAACGGATCCGCAATACGCTTCCATGACTTTCGCACCCCGCTGGCGTCAATTCTGGGAGCCGCGACCAGCTTGCTCGAATACGGCGCCCGGCTGCCAGAGACGGCCCGGCGGGACCTGCTCGTTCAGGTGAAGGACGAGGCCGAGCACCTGGATGGCATGGTCCGCAACCTCCTGGCCATGACCCGTCTGGAGGCCGGAGCACTGGAGTTCAATCGCGACTGGCTCGATCTCCAGGAACTGTTCGACCGCGCTGTCGCGAAAGCGAAGCGGCGGGGGGCACCGCAGACGTTCCATGTCGCCGTTGAGAAGGAGTTTCCCTTTATCTTCGCAGATCCGAACCTGCTCGATCAGGTTCTGGCGAACGTAGTGGGCAACGCGGTCCAGCACGCAGGCCCCGGCGCTTGCATTGTCCTCAACGCGAAACGCGAGAGTGAGATGGCCGTGCTCTCCGTCACCGACGATGGGCCTGGGATTGCTCCCGAGGGGCTGCCGCACATCTTCGAGAAATTCGCGCGGACGCCCACGCGAGGCGGTGGCGCCGGCGAAGGCACCGGTCTCGGGCTCGCCATCGTGAAGGGGATCGTCGAAGCCCATCAGGGCACAGTCGCTGCTTTCAGTCCGGTGGCGGACGATTGCGGAACCCGGATCGAGATGCGGCTGCCTCTGTCAAAGGAAAGTCCATGACACACCCAACCCGTGTTCTCGTCGTTGACGACGAACCGGCCATTCATCGGTTCCTTTCCCCGGCGCTTGCCGCGAACGATTACGAGGTCCTCAGGGCCGAGACGGGCAGCGCTGCTCTCCGGCAGATCGCGTCAGATGCACCCGACATTGTCATTCTGGACCTGGGCCTGCCTGACATGGATGGCAAGGACGTCATCACCCGGGTCCGGGAGTGGTCCGACGTGCCGATCATCGTCCTCTCGGCCCGCGACCGGGAGGCCGAGAAGATCGACTCCCTCGACCGGGGAGCGGATGACTTTGTCAATAAGCCATTTGGTGTCGGCGAAATGATGGCCAGGCTGCGGGCGGCCCTACGCCACCGCATGCAGCGCCGGGGTGAGACGCCGGTCGTGAGCATCGGCAGCTTGGAAGTCGATGTTCCGCGCCGCCGGGCGACCTGGCAGGGAGCCGAGGTGAGCCTCAGCCCGAAGGAGTTCGACCTCCTTGCCTTCTTGGTGCGCCATGCCGGTAAGGTGGTGACGCACCGGCAGATCCTGACAGCGGTCTGGGGACCGGCCCACGAGCACGACACCCAGTATCTACGGGTCTATGTCAGCCAGCTCCGGCAGAAGATCGAGCCGAACCCGTCCGATCCGCGCTTCATCCTGACTGAGCCGGGTATCGGCTATCGCCTGCTCGACATGGCCTGAGCATCGGACGGGCAGGCGTCTTTATACCGTCCTTATACTTCGGCCTGCACTTCCATATCGAATTTTTATGCAAGCTGGCTCATGTCTCGCCCGCAGGTCGGGACACGGCCATTCGGTTGTCACGAGCCGATGACCCGGACGAGTTCCCGACCTGCTTGGAGCAGTCGGCATGTGGCGCAGGCGAAATCAGGAACGCGTTCTCCGCTCGCTCCTGTCCAGGATCGAGATGGCTTCGAAGCCGACGGGCGACATTGTCGCCGAGCTTCTCGATCACGCCTGTCCCCGGCTCCAGTCCACGCACCAACCCACCACCCCCGTATCGCGGTTGATCGAGGCGGAGGCCTGGGTCGATCTGGGCTTCTGGCTGGTCGGTTGGGAGCTGCCGGACTGGGTCATTCATCACCTCTCCTGCGACGACAGGCGGTGGAGTTGCGCGATCTGCGTCCGTGGGCTGGCCATCAACTGGGTCGAGGACGTTGCCGAGTTCCAGCACGACGACGCGGCCCTGGCGATCTTTGGCGCCCTGGTCCAGGCCCAGCTCCGAAAGATTCAGGGTTCTGCTCCCAGCAACGTCACCCCGTTCCGGCGGATCAGGCGACCCGGGGCCAATCCCCTGAGCCGCGAGACAGAGAGATAACATGACTCCATCAGCTCCAAGCCAGCCGGGTTCCGTCGCGCTGGCGGCCCAACCCTCCGCCCATTCCGCGTCCAGGTTCTGGATGCTGGCGCTGGGCTCGCTTGGCGTCGTCTATGGCGACATAGGCACGAGTCCTCTTTATGCGCTGAAGGAGTCCCTTGCGGCCGCCGCCGATGGCGGGCCCGTCACCCGCGAGATGGTGTTCGGGATCGTGTCGCTGATCCTCTGGGCGCTGATCATCACCGTCACGGTGAAGTACGTGGTCCTGGTGCTGCGGGCCGACAACAACGGTGAGGGCGGCACGCTGACCCTGATCGCGTTGGCCCAACGGGCGGTGGGTCGCAACGTGTTCGTGATCAGCGTGCTCGGCATGATCGGAGCCGCCTTGTTTTATGGCGATGCCATTATCACGCCGGCCATCTCCGTCCTGTCCGCCGTCGAAGGCAGCAAGCTGGTGACGCCCGCCTTCGAGCCCTATGTGGTGCCGCTCAGCTTATGCATCCTGATCGGATTGTTTGCGGTGCAGAGCCATGGCACGGCCCGCGTTGCCGCCTGGTTCGGACCGATCACGGCGCTGTGGTTTGCCCTGATGGCGCTTGGCGGGCTGCTCCATATCGCCGACGCCCCCAGCATCCTGCTGGCGATCAGCCCGACCTACGGCATTGCCTTCCTGGCCAACTACGGCACGGCCGGGCTTCTCGCCCTTGGGGCTGTGTTCCTGGCCGTCACCGGTGCTGAGGCGCTGTATGCCGACATGGGCCATTTCGGCCGCCGCCCGATCCGAGCCACCTGGCTGAGCTTCGTCCTGCCTTGCCTGGTGTTGAACTACTTCGGTCAGGGAGCACTGCTCCTCGCCGATCCTAGCAAGATCGAGAACCCGTTCTTCCTGCTCTATCCGCAGTGGGCCTTGCTGCCGATGGTCGGGATGGCGACGCTGGCCACGATTATCGCCAGCCAGGCGGTCATCACGGGAGCCTTCTCCGTCACTCAGCAGGCGATCCAGTTGGGGCTGCTGCCGCGAATGGAGATCCGCTGGACGTCCGAGACCGAAAAGGGTCAGATCTACATTCCCAAGATCAACTTCCTGCTCCTGCTCGCCGTCCTGGTTCTCGTGGTCTCCTTCCAGAGTTCGAGCGCGCTGGCGCATGCCTACGGCCTTGCCGTAACCGGAGACATGGTCATTACCTCCTGCCTGCTGTTCATCGTGGCGTGGCGGTTCTGGAAATGGCCGGTCGGATTGGCTGCCGCTGTTATTGCGCCCTTCCTGGCGGTCGATACGATCTTCCTGGCGGCGAACGCCCTGAAGATCCCGCAGGGCGGCTGGATGCCGCTGCTCGTCGGCGCGCTGCTGGTGACGCTCATGCTGACCTGGCGGCGGGGCACCCACATCCTGTTCGAGAAGACTCGCAAGATCGATGTGCCGCTGCTTGACCTCCTTGGCATGCTGGAGAAGAGCCCACCGCACCGGGTGAAGGGCACTGCCATCTTCATGACCAGCGATCCTGACACCGCGCCGGCGGCGCTGCTGCACAATCTCAAGCACAACAAGATCCTGCATGAGAAGAACGTGGTGCTGACGGTGAAAACGGCCGATGATCCGCGGGTGAGCGACGAGGAGCGCGTCCGGATCGAGCCGCTGGGCGCCTCGTTCTGGCGGGTGAGCATGACCTTCGGCTACATGGAGACGCCAAACATTCCGCGCGGGTTGGCTCTTCTGCGCAAGCAGGACTTCAAGTTTGACATCATGGCGACCTCGTTCTTTGTCTCGCGGCGTTCGATCCGCCCGGCAAGCCGGTCGGGTATGCCGCTGTGGCAGGACAAGCTGTTCATCAGCCTGACCAAGTCGGCGAGCAACGCGACGGACTTCTTCCAGATCCCGACCGGGCGTGTGGTCGAAGTCGGCACTCAGGTGACGGTGTGAGGGGAGCTCTGAGATGGGGATCCTGATTTGCGCCGCGCCACAGGAGGGACCGAAGAGTGGCCGGGATCGCCATGACACATCTGATCCCCTATGCCCTCATCAGCGCAATCCCTACGGCAAATCCATTCACTCGCACCTTCCCTGAGCTTGTCGGCTTATCGGACAATAGTGCTCGGAATGTCGCCTGTTGGCACTGAGCTGAATTAGGCTGAGTGTCCGCTAAAAGCAGGCGTACCGGACATTCCTAGCGGACCGGAGATTTCCCGGCTTCACCTATACTGGCCTACCCAGATGGAAGCTCTCGGGGAACCGTTACAGCGCCATTCCCTTTGAATGCCGGCACTTCTATGTTTTCTCAGTCTAGTCACCAACCACTAAGGCAAAGGCGGAGGAAATGGCCAAGCTGGCAGGAACAATCTCCACGACAATTCGTGCCAAGTGCCCCGCGCTCGCAGCACACTCAGCCAAGCGTTAGCGCCAATGCGGACTCGGTCGAGTACGCTGGGGCGGCTGCGTGTCCAACTGCGGCGCCTGTTCTACGGCCATCGCCCGGCAGCCGTTGCCTTCCAAGCAGGTCTTCTTGCCATTGACCTCGCCGCGATCACCTACTTTGTTGCCACCTCCTTTGTCGCCGATGCGACCTGGCTGCGGGTGGTGGACCTGCTGCTTGGGATCCTTCTCGCCCTCGAGTTTCTGGGCCGGATGCTTGCGCACCGCCACCCTATGGCCTACCTCGACAATGGTGCGGCGCTGGTCGACCTTGTCGTGATTGCCTCCCTGTTCGTCTCGGCGCTCGGGGTCAACCTCGGCTTTCTGCGCATTCTCCGTACGGTCCGGCTCCTGCGGTCCTACAATGTGCTGGGCCAGCTCAAGCGGCGCTTCACAGCCGTGCGCCGGAACGAGGAGGTGATTCATGCTGCCCTGAACCTCGCTGTCTTCGTATTCATGATCTCCGCGGTGGTCTACGTCAGCCAGCGTGAGATCAATCCAAAGATCGAAGACTTTATTGATGCGCTCTACTTCACGGTAGCGACGCTCTCCACCACAGGCTTTGGGGACGTCACGCTCATGGGCAGCACCAGTGGTGAAGTGCTTTCGATCCTCATGATGCTCGTCGGGATCACACTGTTCCTCCGCTTGGCGCAGGCTGTGTTCCGCCCCGGCGGCAAAGTCCTCCACCCATGCCCCCAATGCGGGTTGCAGCGTCACGAGCTTGACGCGGTCCACTGCAAGGCCTGCGGCCACGTGCTGAACATCCCGAATGATAATGACTGATGCAGCACAGGGAGGAGCTGCGCCCTAGCCCTATTTGACCGGTCAGACACTCGGTTTCCTTCCACGGAGCTTCGCGTGACATTCAGCGCTCTCGATGATCGGCTCTGGTACCTTGCTCTTGCCTTTGGCGGACTGTCCCTCGTTGGCGTGACGATCGCGTGGCACTCATGGAGGCAGTTCCAGGACGCCCTGAAGACGCCGTTTACTCCCGACAATGGTGACGGGCCCTACTCGGGGGAATGGGACTTCAGGTACTGGCTTAGGATTGGGCAGATGAAGGCCGGGCTCTCGATCCTCTTCTCTGTCCTGTGGCTCATCACTTAGGGTCTCTGCCGGCTGATCGCTTCCTGTCGGGGTTAGGTACCAACAGCTTTGCGCTCTCTATGCGAGAAGGTCGGGTGTTGGCACATCTGCGAAGTAGGCCGAATGTCCGCTCGAGCGGGCAAGTAGCGGACTTTCCGGAGGGCAGGGGAGAGTCACTGCATGGCCTGTTGTTGACGTTCGCCGATTGGACTCGTGAAGCTCATGACCGTGCAAGTCTCGCAGGTGTGGGAGCAATTCGGGCCCAGTCAGTCTACGCTGGCGGCATTGATCTCGATGATGTTGCTGTCAGGATCGAGAATATAGATCTGCGGGTATCCAACACGCATAGAGGTCCTGATGCCCATCAGATCGTCAGGGCTCGCGTCCTCGCGATACCCCTTGGTTCTGAGCGCTTCCAGAGCCTGTGTATAGCTGGTGACCCGAATGGCGAAGTGGATGTCGTTGGTATCCATCCCTTTCGTGCCCCGGAATGTTGCCTGAGCATCACCAACAACGAGGTGTAGTTCCTGGCGAGTACCTACTTGGAACCACGCCCCAGCCACAGGCAAGGCAGGCCGCTGGATCTCCGTTAATCCGAGGACCTCTACGTAGAAGCGACGGGAGCGCTCCAGGTCAGCACATGGGAGAGCCACATGGTGAAGGCCATCGATCTCCATGATCTCTCCTGACTGCACGCCCTGAGCGCACATTGAGCAAGTGCTGGAACGCAACCCTGCCACTATGACGAGGCTGAGAGCGCCCCGGCAACTTGTCTTGGGAGGTAGCAATCGAGCGCGTAAGTTAGCTTGGGTCTGCTCGTCCGGCATCAGCAGATGGGATCATGGAAACGGGTGCATGAGATCAGAACTGCGTGTTACGGTGCCATCGCCCAAGTCAGTTGAGGCGGCCAACAGTCTGCAGCACGAGACCTTACAGAGCAGGGTCACGCCGAGCCCGCTCCACCACGGCTTCGCCTATGTGCTGGCCGATCTCCCATCCAGCATCGATGTCACTTCTAAAGTGAATACCCGCCCAGAACCGCGACTCGCCCCATTCCCGCACCCACCCGGTGTAGCGCGCGGCTTCGCGTGGAAAGAGATAGCTCAGGACCACCACAGGTCCCATTCCCAACGTGGCGGCATTCGAAGGGTAAGTCGGGAAGTTGGGGGTCGGGAAGATCGTCGTGACCGTCGGATCGAACTGATTGGGGCGCGCAGCCCAGTAGTGGAACTTCGCATCCTGCGACGCCACCCAGCCGTCGTAATGAGCCACATAGACGAGGGCATAGGCCCTTGCCGCGCGTCGGGCGTTGTTCTCAACTCCTGCCTCTGCCAAGCGCAGCCCGACCTCCTCGCCCAGGCGGAAGATCAGCCCCGGCTGACCCTGTTGCCCGTACTGCCAGTAGTTTGCTTTGGCGATCATCAGCGGGGTGCGCTTCAGGTTCTTCACCTCTTCGAGCTCAGCCAACCGTTTCGGCGAGTCCGGTGCAGGCGGTGGTCCAGGGCGGAACTGGCTTGGTGACGTGAGAGCGAAGGTTTTCCACTCCACGTCATTGACCCCACCGGGGTTCTCGCCCTTCCAGTATCCTGGGCCTGAGGGCATGGTCCCGGACCACTTCGTGTCACTGATCCTGGCATAGGCGATCACGCGCTCAGCCACTTTCCGCCCGAGGTCAAGGCCTGCCTGCGCATCGCTGGGAAATACCACCCCGGCAAGGACGCGACTGCGGGACGCTTCCTCGGCCGCGGCCATGACCCGCTGCGCCTCTTTCGGGTAGACGTGACCGATGATAGCCGCAGCGGCCCCAGCCGCCACCGAATCCTCGCAAAGATAGGAGGGGCTGGGCGGGATAGCGACGGCAGCGGCGAGCGTGTTATCAATCTCGCTGGGGCGTTTCCGGTTGACGGTGTGCTTGGCGTCCCAGGCGGCGGTCAGGGCGTCGTCAATGGCCACATGCATCATGGCAAAGGCGCGAGAGGCTTGGCCCGTGCCAAGCGGATTGGCCACCGAGATGTCGGCCAGCATCTCGTTCCAGCGGTGTGATGGCGACCAGAAGTCCCAGTAGCGGATGCGCTCCAGGGTGGCTGGGTCACGCTGGTTGGCCAGGCCATGAAGCTGCTGGAGGTCAGGCGCTTGCTCAGCCGGCGGCGCAATCTGCAACTCCTTAGGGGTGCTGAGGACCCAAGGCTGCCATCCGCTCGCTGCCGGATCAGGTGATGCGCCCGCAGGTTGCCCACTGACGGATGCTGTTGATGCAAGCAGGCCAGTAAGGGCCGCGAGGGACATGAAGGCTCGGCTTCCAAGCCTGTGCCCTCCCGTTGTGGTAGCACGAGAAGCAGCTGAACGTGATGTCCATTGCGCCTCGCGCGGCGAATGCTGTTGAAGCATGGCGCTCTCCCATTGCCGATGTGACCGCAAGCACGGCTAGACAACACAGGCGAGGAGTGGCTGGAGCAGGACGCGCCCGAGCTCTGAAGTTTATGACACCATCTATGGTACTATACGCCCAAGTATGGCACTCCGCCATGAGGAATGGTTGTGGCTTGGCGAGAGCCGTAGTTCTGCATTGCTTAGATGAGCGGACCCTCGCAAGGGCTCTCGTGAAGGCTCCGTTTGACCGAGGCCGTGTGAAAACGCGATTTCGAGCGATGTGCGATGGCCGCTGTTTGCGTGTGTAGCCCCGGCCGACATCGGTCGGCAAAAGGGTTCAGACTGCGAGAGCCCTCAGCAGAGGCCCG
>JAESFL010000306.1_pt1 | contig 40430 bp, 39 predicted proteins | sample 9269401 | NCBI WGS metagenome assembly JAESFL01 (sample SAMN14506025, study PRJNA617098) | algae metagenome | isolation source: Gloeocapsa sp. UFS-A4-WI-NPMV-4B04 and co-occurring heterotrophs from desert... | place: USA: Utah | collected 2006-10-01 | reverse complement strand
GCGCGGACGTTCGACGCGCTTTGGCGAGCGGTCGGTGACATCTGCGATTTGTTTGAGCCGCAAGAATGTTGGACCTACCTCAAAGCTGCCGGCTATGCGTCCGTTTAACCGTCCGATGCTCTAGACGCGGAGCACCAGTTTGGCCTGGTTCTCGCCGGAATAGAGCATGTTGAGGGTCTCGGGGTACGCATCGACCCCGCCCTCGCGCACATCTTCGGCGAGCCTCAGGGCGCCCTCCGCGTGCCACTGCGCCAGCGTCTTGATGGCTTCCACGAAGGCGGGAGGTCCGAAGTCGCTGACGATGAAGCCCTGCACTTTGAGCCGGTTGAGAAGGATCGAGGCCGCCGCCCGGGCATCGTATCCGCCGCCTGAGGCATCCGCATCGTTGTAGCGGGCGATCAGACCGCAAACGGCCACGCGGCCGAACGGGCGCATCCGGTGCATGACCGCGTTGCCCACCGGCCCGCCGACGTTCTCGAAGTAGAGGTCGACCCCATCGGGCGCGGCCTCCCGAAGGCGACGGGAGAAGCTATCGCCCTTGTAATCGACGGCCTCGTCGAAACCGTAGACATCCCGCAGGCGCGCAGTCTTCTCTGGCCCACCCGCGATCCCGACCACACGGCAACCGAGGCGCTTGCCGATCTGCCCCACGATCGATCCGACCGCTCCCGCGGCGCCCGACACCACGAGGGTTTCGCCGGCCTTCGGTTCGAGGATGCGGTGCGTGCCGAGACAGGCGGTCGCGCCCGGCATCCCGAGCCCGCCGATCCATCGCTCCAGCGGGGCGAGATTCGTGTCGACCGGCATCACTCCGCGCCCGTCGCTCACCGCGTAGCGCTGAACCCCGAACATGCCGATGACGGCCTGGCCGTCCCGGAACTTCGGGTGTCGCGAGGCCTCGACGAACCCTGCCGCATAGGCCCGCATGGGGCTGCCCAAAGGGAGCGGCGGAACATAGACCGGGTTCTCGTTCATCCATCCCCGCATCGCTGGATCGAGCGAGATGAAGTGAACCCGGACGCGGAATTCGCCTTCGCCCGGGTCGGGAACCGGCGCATCCTCGAACGCGAAGTTCTCTCGGCTCGCCGACCCGACAGGCCGGGAGATCAGGCGAACGATACGGTTCTGTTCGGACATGCGGGGCTCCTCGCGGTTCAAGGGTGAACACAACCACAGGAACGGCCGATCGCAAACCGTCTCGTCCCTGGACAGCCTGGCCGAGCCCTGCCAACCTCCCGCCTCATGATCACCGATCCCATCGCTCGCGGCGAGGCGCCGAGCCGGAATGTTCTGCCGCTCGAGACCCTCAAGGCTCGGGTTGGCGAAGAGGTCGGGATCTCGTCCTGGCGTGAGGTTTCCCAGGAGCGGATCGATGGCTTCGCGGCGGTCACGGATGACCACCAGTTCATCCATGTCGATCCCGCCCGGGCCGACGCAGAAACGGAGTTCGGGGGCACGATCGCTCATGGCTTCCTGACGCTCTCGCTCCTCAGCACGCTAGCCTACGAGGTGCTGCCGGTGCCCCAAGGTCGCGTCCTCGGGATCAACTACGGTTTCGACCGGGTTCGCTTCCTCAATCCGGTGCGGGCAGGACAGCGGGTGCGGGGGCGTTTCACTCTGGCGGAGATGAGCGAACGGGGGGAAGGGCAGATGATGATGCGCTATGCCGTGACGGTCGAGATCGAGGGCGAGGCGAAGCCGGCCCTCGCGGCGGACTGGCTCACCTTGACGGTGCTGGCGTGAGCGCGACACAGGCCAAGCGCTTCGAGGGCGCTGCCGTTCTCATCACGGGAGCGGGGCGCGGCCTCGGCGCCCTGGCGGCACGGCGGTTCGCCGGGGAGGGCGCCGATCTCGTCCTGTGCGACCGCGATGCGGAGGGGCTCGAAGAGACTGCCGCGGCGATCCGACGGGAGGGCACTCGTGTCGAGGCTCTGGCCGCGGATGTGAGCCAGGAGAGCACCGCCCGGGCCCTCGTCGAGCGTGCGCTCGAAGCCTACGGACGCCTCGATGTAGCCGTGAACAATGCTGGGGTCTCGCACGGTTTTCGCAAGCTCGTCGATCTCGAAGGCGAGGACCTGGAGCGGATGCTGTCCGTCAACGTGTTCGGCGTTTTCTACGGCATGAAGCATCAGATCCCCGCGATGGAGAAGGCCTTCGCGGAGAGCGGCCGCACGGGCGCGATCCTCAACGTGGCCTCGGTGGCGGGGCTGATCGGCGCCCCGCTTCTTGCAGCATATGTGGCGTCGAAGCATGCGGTGGTGGGTCTCACGAAAACCGCGGCGGTCGAGACGGCGCGGCGGGGCGTGCGCGTCAACGCGCTCTGTCCGGCCTTCACGGACACCCGCATGGTCACGGATTTCCTCCACGACATGCGGGGCGGCGCCGATGACGCGACCTCCCGGGTCGTTTCCGTCGTCCCGATGCGCCGCCTTGGAGAACCGGACGAGATCGTGCAGGCCATGCTCTGGGCCTGCAGCCCGGAGAACGGCTTCATGACCGGACATGCCCTCGCCATCGACGGAGGGCTTTCGGCGATCTAGAGCTGTTTCCACTTGCGTGGAATCAGCTCTCGTCTTTGCTTTAACGCGTTTTCTTCACGTGAGCCGGATCCACCTCACTCGAAAACCCTCTAACGCGCTGCGCTGAGGGCGGCCGCGATCCGTGCCGCGAGGGCGGCGTTGTTGCGCACGAGGGCGATGTTTGTCGCGAGACTGCGCCCGCCCGTGATCTCGAACATATGGGCCAGCAGGAAGGGCGTCACGGCCTTGGCCGTGATCCCGCGCCGTTGCGCCTCTGCGAGCGCGGTTTCGATATGACCCGCGATCTCGGTCGCCGGGATCTCCTGATCGGCAGGCACTGGGTTCGCGACGAGAACGCCGCCCTCGAGATCGAGCTCGGCCTTCATCCGAATCAGGGCCGCGATCTCCTCCGGGCTGTCGATCCGCAACGGCACCGGCAGCTCGCTTTCCCGGCTCCAGAACGCGGGAAACCGCGCCGTGCCGTACCCGACCACGGGAACACCTCGGGTTTCGAGATATTCGAGTGTCCGGGGCAGGTCGAGAATCGCCTTGGCGCCGGCGCAGACGACAGTCACGGGTGTGCGGGCGAGTTCGTCGAGATCGGCCGAAATGTCCATTGTGGCCTCCGCCCCACGATGGACGCCGCCGATGCCCCCGGTAGCGAACACCCGCACCCCGGCGAGATGCGCGCAGATCATCGTGGCCGCGACGGTGGTGGCTCCGTGCCGGCCGGTCGCGACCGCGTAGGGCAAGTCCGCGCGGGAAAGCTTCATGACGTCCCGAGCGGTGCCGAGCCACTCGAGTTCATCGGGCGAGAGACCGACCTTGATGCGCCCGCCGAGGATCGCGATCGTTGCCGGCACGCTCCCGGCCTCCCGCACGACCGTTTCCACGTCTCGTGCGGTCGCGACGTTCTGGGGATGGGGCATGCCGTGGGTGATGATGGTGGATTCGAGCGCCACGACGGGTCGGCCTTCGGCCAGGGCGGCTCGAACCTCGGGGGCAATGTCGAGTTGGGAGGGGGTCATCCAGTCACCGGCTGCATGGGCGGGGTCTGTTGCATGCCACGTTCTCCGCCTTCCAGCGAGAGGAGTTCCCGTGCGAGTAGGTCCGGCGAAAGATCCTGACGTACGCTGCCCTGCACCTCGACCGTAAGCGCCGCCGCGAGGGCACCGGCCCGGGCAGCCCTGGCAAGAGTGTCGCCCGCGAGCAACCGCGCGAGGGTCGCGGCCACCAGGGCATCGCCCGCGCCCGTGACATCCCTGACCGCGCAGGGCCACGCGGGCAGGCGTTGCGTCCCGGAGGCGTCCGCCACGACGAGGCCCCGGGTCCCGAGCGTCACGACCACGGCACCTGCTCCTCGGCCCTTGAGCCGATCCACGGCCGCGTCCGCGCTCACGGGCTCCCCGACGCATGCGGCCGCCTCGGCCTCGTTGATGAAGAGGAGGTCGATCCCTGAGAGATCCCGCGGGAGCCGGCGCACCTTGGCGGTGGAGACGCCGTCGACGGCAAGGCGGCCGTCTCGCGAACGCGTCCAGGCCACCACGCACTCCAGAACCGATGCCGGCAGATTGGAATCGGCGAAGATCCAATCCGGCCGGCCCTGGCCGAGCGCAGCGACGATGTCAGGCGTGACGGCATCGAAGATCGCCATGTCGGAAAGACCGAGCGCGAGAGTGCCGTCGGGTCCGAGAACCGCCACATACTCGGCGGTCGAATGAGCCTGGGTCCGCGCCACGCCCGTGACATCGATCCCGAGCGCCTCCAGGTTCTCGAGCACAAAGCGACCGTTCTCATCGTTCCCGACGAGCGACACGAACCCCGTCTCAACCCCAAGGCGCGCGAGGTTCTCGGCGACATTGCGGGCAACGCCTCCCGGGCTTTGCTCGGAGGTCACCGGGTTCGAGGTATCCCGCTCCAGGGAATGCAGCGCCCGATAGATCCGGTCCACGGTGGCTCCGCCAACGCACAGGACGCGCGGCTCGCTCACGAGCGTTCTCCGCGGCGCATCAGGGAGAACGCCAGACTGGCCCCGCTGAGCACCAGGAAGACGCGGATCACGTGATGTCCGGCGACGAAGGCCACTTCGATCTGTAGAGCGAGTGCGATGAGGCTCATCTCGGCGAGCCCTCCCGGTGAATAGGCGAGGAGCAGGGGAACGAAGCCATAGGCCGAAACATAACTGATGACCCAGGCAAACACGAAGGTGATCGCGAGAAGGATCGCGGTGGAGCCGAGGGACAGAGCGAGCACACGCAGCACCGCCCGCGGGGCGGTGCCCGCGAAGCTGCAGCCGATGGCGGTTCCAAGAACCAGCTGGGCGGCGTTCACGATCTCGAAGGGCGGCACGAAATTCGTCCATCCGGCGAGATGCACGCCGGCGCTCACCACCATGGGGCCGAGAAGATAGGCTGCGCGCAGGCGCAGCGCGAGGCCGAGGGCGGCGCCGACCACCGCAGTCCCGACAAGCCACGCCTCGCTCGTCCATGGTGCGTCCACCATCGACACCCCGAGCCGGTTCCGCGGCCCGAAGCTCGCACCCGTCAGGAGCTGAACCAGAAACGGGAGGGTGAAGACAAGGAGCATGACGCGCGCAGAGTGGAGGAGCGCGATGGTTCGTGCGTCACCCCCGTGCTGCTCCCCCATGGTGACCATCTCGATCAGGCCACCCGGCATCCCGGCAAAATAGGCGGTCACCGGATCGAGCCGCCCCACCTTGCGGAAGTAGGCCACGCAAGCCACGCCGCAGGCGGTCATGAAGACGATGAGGCCCATCAGCGTGGGGACCCAGGACGTGAGGCGGGAGAGGAGATCCGGCGAGAAACCGGCCCCCAGCATGACCCCGATCACCGCCGTCATCGGCGGCCGGACGATCTTCGGGGTCGCAATCGGGGCGCTCACGAGGGCGCCGAGCGTGCAGATCAGCATCGAGCCCAGCATCCAGGGCAAGGGCAGGTTCCACCGGGCGAAAAGCCAGCCGCCCAGCGTTCCAAAGCCGAGCGCGAGCGCGAAGCGCCCGTAGGGAAACACGCTCGGGTGCATGGCAGCGAGGATGGTGCGCGGGGACGGCAGCATTCCCGATCCTTTGCGTATCCAAGCGCGGGGGTAAAGGAGGGCGGGACATGGGAGCTATGCGCCATCGGTCCCGCCGTTGCCGAAGGCCCGAATCGCCTATAGCTGCATGGGACCGCTCCACGAGGTGAGGCATGCCCCAGGTCGACGTGAATGGTGTCGCGCTCCACTACGAGCTCACCGGCCCCACGGGCGCGCTCGTGGTGGCGTTCTCGAATTCTCTCGGCACATCGCTCGAGATGTGGGACGCGCTCGTGCCCGCCCTGCGGGGTCGCTATCGGGTGCTCCGCTACGACACGCGGGGCCACGGACGGTCATCGATCCCGGACCGGCCGATCGAGATCTGGGACCTTGCCGCCGACCTCGCGGGCCTTCTCGACGTGCTCGGCATCGAGCGGGCCCATGTGGTTGGTCTCTCGCTTGGCGGCATGACGGGCCAGGCGCTCGCCGTCCGTCAACCGGATCGGGTGATCAGCCTCACGCTGATGGCGACGTCCGCCTTTCTCCCGAGCGAGGCCTCCTGGGCCGAGCGGGCGGCTTTGGTTCGTGCCGAGGGAACGGCAGCCATCGTGGAGGCCACCATGGGGCGTTGGTTCACCGCCGGCTTCCCGGCCCAAGCGCCGGACCTCGTGGGGCCGATCCGCGAGCGGTTCCTCGACAGCGATAACGAGGGCTACGCATTGTGCTGCAATGCTATCGGGCGAATGGACCTGCGCTCTCATATCGGATCCATTCGTGCCCCGACCCTGATCCTGGCCGGCACGGAGGATCCCGCCACCCCGGTCTCGATGGCCGAGGAGATGCGCTCGCTTATTCCCGGGTCCGATCTCGTGGTGCTCTCGCGCGCCGCCCATCTCCTCGCCGTCGAGCGGGCCGATGCGGTTGCCGCATACCTTCTCGCCTTTCTCGATCAGGAGAGCCGGCACAGGCCCGCATCCGGCGCCATCCCGTTCGAGGAGGGACTCATCAACCGCAAGGCCGTGCTGGGCGAAGGGCACGTGGAGCGATCCCTCGCTCGCGCGGGCGGCCTCGCGGCGCCCTGGCAGGACTTCATCACCCGAACGGCCTGGGGGGAGATCTGGGGCGATCCGGCCCTGCCCTGGAAGACGAGATCCCTCGTGACGCTCGCCATGATGGTCGCGCTCCACCGGGAGGAGGAGTTCAAGCTCCATGTCCGCCCCGCTCTCGCGAACGGGGTCAGTGTGGAAGAACTCCAGGCCCTCCTCATGCAAAGCGCGATCTATGCCGGCGTTCCCGCCGCCAATGCGGCCTTCCGGTGGGTGCGGGACGTCCTGGGGGATGAACTCGCATGAGAGTGCCGCTCGCGTTGACACCCGGCCGGGCCGGGATCATGGTCCCGAAACCACAATTTGCATCGGCAATTAACGCGATCGATGACCCATCATCCGGCGCCGCGGAAAGAGGCTGTGGCTGCTCAAATCGATGACGACGACGCGGCAGTCAGTGACCGGGGGTGACACGCACCCCATGCCTTCCGCGGTGAGCCACGGGGTGATCGGCCGGGGTCGGCGGGATCTGATGCTTGTCCTTATCAGCCCAGCGAGATCGGGAGTGCCCGCATGACGAATGAAAGCCGTCTGAAAAGTCTCCAGGCTCACCCGCCCTATGCCGCACCCGACTATGTCTCGACGCGCAAGCGCGCGCCCACGAAGCCTCTGGTGATCATCCCCGAGACGCTCAGCGAAACGACGGGCCCGGTCTACGGGCATGAGAGCTTCGTCGCGGGCGAGAACGACCTCACGCGGCAGCACACCGGCGAACCGCTCGGGGAACGGATCATCGTGACGGGCCGCGTTCTCGACGAGGACGGGCGTCCCGTCCCCCACACCCTCGTCGAGATCTGGCAGGCGAACGCTGCGGGCCGCTACGTGCACCTCAACGACCAGCACGAGGCGCCGCTCGACCCGAACTTCACGGGTGCAGGCCGCGCCGTCACGGACGGGGAGGGGCGCTACAGCTTCACGACGATCAAGCCCGGCGCCTATCCTTGGCGCAACCACGCCAATGCCTGGCGGCCGGCGCATATCCACTTCTCCTTGTTCGGGCCAACCTTCCTGTCGCGTCTCGTGACGCAGATGTATTTTCCGGGTGACCCGCTTTTTCCGTTCGATCCGATCTTCAACGCGATTCCCGACGAAGCGGCGCGGCAGCGGCTCGTCGGGCGCTTCGACCTCGACGTCACCAGAGCCGAGTGGGCACTCGGCTATCGCTTCGACATCGTGTTGCGGGGCCGCGGCGCGACGCCGATGGAGGACCCCCATGACGAGTGATGAATCGGCGCAAGCCGGCCTCACGCCGTCGCAGACCGTGGGTCCTTTCTTCGCCTACTGCCTGACGCCTGCCTCCTACGCCGTCCGGTCGGTGTTCAGCGGCAACCTCGTCCAGGATGGCGTCGAGGGGGAGCGGATCCGCATCGAGGGTACCCTCCTCGACGGCGACGAGGCGCCGGTCCCGGATGCGATGATCGAGATCTGGCAGGCGGACGGCCGCGGCTGGTACCCCGCCCACGGAACCCCAATCAACGCACCTTTCCGCGGCTTCGGACGAACGGAATGCGACCGGGAGGGGCGCTTCACGTTCGCGACCGTGAAGCCCGGTCCCGTGCCGGGGCCGAACGGAGCCAATCAGGCGCCCCACGTCAACGTGAGCATCTTCGCCCGAGGTCTCCTGCGGCACCTGTTCACCCGGATCTACTTCGAGGATGAACCATCCAACGCCGGGGACCCGATCCTCGCGCTCGTTCCCCAGGAGCGGCGAGCGACCCTACTGGCGCGCAAGGCCGAGGAGGGTGTCTATACCTTCGTGGTTCGCCTCCAGGGTGGGGCCGAGACGGTCTTCTTCGAGGCGTAAGCTCGCCTGTGTCTCACCCACAGGGGTGGCATTCTTTCGGTGGTCTGCAGAGGAGTGCGCCGCATTCCGACCCATCAATGGGCCATCAGCACCGGCAGGGTGGAATGGGCCAGGATATGGCTTGTGGCACCTCCGAGAATCATCTGGCGGAGGCGGCTCTGAGTGTAGGCGCCCTTGATCAGGAGATCGCAGCCGAATGTCGCGGCCGCAGCGAGGATCGTTTCGCCTGGGCGCCCGGTGGTGTTGGGAACCATGCGGGTTTCCACGTTCATGCCATGGCGCTTGAGCGATCGGGCCAATTCCTGGCCCGACGGACCCTGAACTTCCCAGCCTTCCACGGACAGGACGATGACACGCTTGGCGCGCTGCAAGATTGGCATCGCGAAGGCCACCGCATGCGCTGTTTCCGTGCTCGCATTCCAGGCGATCACGATCGTCTCGCCGATGGTGGCCGGGGCCTGCGGGGGTGCGACGAGAACCGGTCGCCCGCTCTCGAAGAGCGCCGCTTCCGCAGTCGACAGGCGGGGGTGATGCGTGCCGTTGCCGGGGCGCCCGAGCACCGTGATGTCGAAGGCGCGCCCGTAACTCCCGAGAAACGCGTCGCTCATCATCTCGGATTGTCGCCAGCCGTACGAGAGACCCTGCGGGCCCGAAGACGCATCGGGGATGCCGTGAGCCTGCATCACGGCCTCGAAATGCTGCCGAGCCGCATCCGTGACCTCCTGCCGGGTCGCCGGATCGAGGAGCGAGGGTATGCCGATCGCGATGTCGATCGGCATGGCCATCGGCAGATTGAAGCTGATCGCGAAGCCTTCGATGTAGCTGTCGAACGCCCGTCCGAGCAGAACGGCCGTATCCAGAACGGATTGGACGAGGCTGTGTTCTTCGATGGGAACGAGGATCGTTTTCATAAGGCTATCTCACCCCGAAGACCCGGGTACGGCAAGACCTTTGTCGAGGCGAGGCGCGCGCGGAAACCCGATCCCTTACGCCCGTCCTGCAGCGGTCGCGCACCTGCGAACGCCGGGGCGCTCGCCCGTGAAGTCGCCAGCGAAGCAGCAGAGGAAACCGCCGTCTGCCCCGGGCCCGGACGACAGGCTGCGTTCACGATCTTTTTCCGTGCGGATCACGATGACAAGCCGCCGCTTTTGCGGCAGTGTTGCAGATAAGGGCTAGTCTATCGTGGCCGGTCGTGCCATGAGGCCCCATCATTCGTGATAGCAGGCTTACTATGGGACGAGGCAATAACCACCGGGACAAGCGTCGGGATTTCGACAGTGGCCCTGAATTCTGGCCGAGCGAGTATACTCCGCCACCCTCGCGCGAGCCGAGAGCCCCGTCGGGTGGCGGCGGCTTCGCCAGCGCCGGTCCCGGTCGGGAGGCCGAAGCCCGCGTGAAGTGGTTCAACTCCGAGAAGGGGTTCGGTTTCGTGGCCCTCTCCGATGGATCGGGTGAGGCCTTCCTGCACATCCGTCCGGTCGAAGCTGCCGGTCATTCGAGCCTCGAGCCCGGCACGACCCTCCAGGTGCGGGTCGGTCAGGGCCAGAAGGGTCCCCAGGTCACCGAGGTTCTGAGCGTCGACACGTCGACAGCCGAGCCGTCTTACGGCCGCGCTCCCGGCGGACCGCGCGCTCCAGGCGGTCCGGGTGGCCTGGGAGGCGGTGGGTTCGGTGGTCCGCGCACCGGCCCGCGGCCCGGTGGATTCCGCTCGGACGCGCCGCCTGTCGACCTCGACGGCGCCCAGGAAGCTTCCGGGACCGTGAAGTGGTACGATTCCGTGAAGGGTTTCGGCTTCGTGGCGGTCTCCGGCGAGGCCAAGGATCTCTTCGTGCACCGCTCCGTGCTCGATCGTGCGGGCCTCACCGAACTCCCCAACGGGCAGCGGGTGCGGGTGAAGATCATCCAGGGCCGCAAGGGCAGGGAAGTCGGCGCGATCGAGTTCGAATAGGGGCTCCTCCACCCACTGCAAAATTCGAGGCGTCACCCTGGGTGGCGCCTTTTTTGTTTCCAACAGCTTGGCCGCCGTCTCCTTGTGGCCTGGCGAAGCCCCACCCCTCAGGGGTGCGGGCTCGAGAGCGCTCAGATCCGGGAGATCGCCACCGAGGCCACGCCCGAGAGGCCGATGGCGCGGGCCGAGGCATGGGAGAGGTCGAGGATGCGCCCGCCGTGGAACGGCCCGCGATCGTTGACTCGCACCACGACGGCGCGGCCGTTGGCTTTGTTCACCACCCTGAGGCGGGTGCCGAAAGGCAGATGGCGATGGGCGGCCGTGTAGGCGCCCGCATTGAACCGCTCCCCGCTGGCGGTGCGGCGGCCATGGAAGCCCGGCCCATACCAGGACGCCCGTCCGGACTGGCTGACGCCACTGTCCGAGGCAGCCCCCCTCTTTTCCGACTTGGCTTCTGCCGCACTGGAGAGAGCGAAAAAGGCCAGGCAGACGGATGCAATTTTCCAAGAGGAGATACAGGTCATCAAGATGCATTCCCTAACTGTTATTGCGTTGGGAAGGCAAACTACCGCGATATTTGGCAGCAATATGTCAGTGTATTCTGAGGTCGTTTCGAACAGTAAGATTCTCGGATCTACATATAAGCTTTATAAAAACTGTAAAACAGCGAAAATACCGACACCTAACCCTGGGGCATGTCCGAGTATAGGGTACGTCCTAGATACTTATTGCCGTCGTGGACTGCACGTATCCCGCCGGGCTCATGGTCATGGCTCGACCGGCGGTGCTCACGGCGACCGCTAGCTGGCAAAACGATTGCTGCATTGTGGAAAAGCACCGCCCGACGCGGTGCGCGTGGAGCGCCAAGGCCGCTTCCGGCGGGAGGCTACCATTGGGCGGGAGCGGCGGGATGGCGGGTCGGAAACCCGATCCGGACCAAGAGGCTGGGGTCTTCCGGCCATTCCACGTGGGCGTCGAGCTGTCGGGCCAGGGCCTTCTGAATCGTCCCCTCGCTACTCTCACGGGCGGCGCGCTTCTCCTCGGGCGTGAAACCGTCGTCGCCGAGTTGCAGGATGCAGTCTTGGCCATCCTGCCAGACCTTGAGCTTCAGTTTTCCGCGCCGCCCCTGGAATGCGTAGGACAGGGCCGCGGAAACCATTTCGTTTAGAAGGAGTGCGATCGGGGCCGCGATCGACGAGGAGACCGGCACGGTTCCCGCATGGGTCTCGAGGGTGATGTCCGACCGTTCCGAGTTCGCGAGTAGGTCCTCGCAGAGTTCCCGCGCAAAGGCACCTGCATCGAACACCCCGAGTTCGTCCTGCCCGTAGAGCAGACGATGCACGATCCCGAGCGCCTGCAGGCGTTCGCGGACATGGCTCAGGGCTTGGCGCACCTCCTGCTTCTGGCTGCGCCGGATCTCGTAGTTGACGAGCGACAGGAGCAGCTGAAGGTTGTTCTTCACCCGGTGGTCGAGTTCGTGCAGCAGCGTCGTCTTCTCGTCGAGAAGGTCGCGCAGCGCCTGCTGGGCCCGGCGCCGCTCGACCCGCTCCCGCCCCTCGGCCAGCGCCCGCAGAACCGTTGGAGCGAGGCGCTCCAGGCGTTGCTTCAGCACATAATCGGTCGCGCCGCGCTTGAGCGCCTCGACGGCGATTTCCTCACCGAGCGTTCCCGACACGAACACGAAGGGCGTATGGGGGCAGTGTTCCCGGGCGAGCTTGAGGGCGCTCATCCCATCGAAGGAGGGCAGAACGAAATCGGCTAGAATGAGGTCGTATTCCTGCTCGCGAATGGCATGAACGAACTCGTCGCGCGCGATCACGCGATCGACCTCATAGGACAGGCCGGTTTCCTGAAGGTGCTCGGAGACCAGTTCCGCGTCGATCGAGCTGTCTTCGAGGAGCAGGAAGCGCAGGGTCTCGGTTCGCGCGGAGGAGGCGACGAAGTTCATGAGTCGGCCGGAGATCCATGGCGCGGGGGTGGCTCGTTCAGCACGGCCCAGAACACGCCGAGATCCTGAATGGCGTCGAAGAACTCGCGGAAGCCCACAGGCTTCACCACGAAGGCGTTGACGCCGAGTTCGTAGGAGCGGACCAGATCGCTCTCCTCACGGGAGGAGGTGAGCATCACGATCGGCGTATGGCGCATCAGCGGATCGCCCTTCACCTTGGCGAGCACTTCCAGCCCGTCCACCTTCGGGAGCTTGAGGTCGAGCAGCACCACGGCCGGGTCCATGGTGTTGCGGCTCTCGTGGGCCCTGCGGCGGTAGAGAAAATCGAGGGCTTCCGCCCCGTCCCGAACCACCACGACCTCGTTGGCGAGCTGGCTCTGTTCCAGCGCCGCGAGGGTAAGCTCGATATCCTTCGGGTTATCCTCCACGAGAAGGATCGGTTTCAGCTCCGCCACCTTTAATTCTCCCCGGTCACCGGCAGGGCGAAGTAGAACGTTGCCCCTTTGTCGACCGCGCCTTCCGCCCAGGTCCTGCCGCCGTGTCGTTCGATGATCCGCTGCACGTTGGCAAGCCCAATCCCCGTTCCCTCGAACTCCTCCATGCGATGGAGGCGCTGAAACACGCCGAAAAGCTTGCCCACATAGGTCATGTCGAAACCAACCCCGTTGTCGCGGACGTGGAAAATGTCCTCGTTGCCCTCGCGCCGACAGCCAATCTCGATGATCGCCGTCCCGCGGGATCGGGTATACTTGACGGCATTCGACAGGAGGTTCTCAACCGCAAGCCTTAGCATCACGGGATCGGCGCGAACAGTCGCGAGATTGCCGACGCGCCAGTGAATGACCCGGTCCTTCGTCTCCAGGGCGAAGCTGCGCTGAACCTCCGCGACGAGCTGGTTCATGTCGATCGGCCGGGGCTTCAGGGAGGACCGTCCCATCTGGGAGAAGCTCAGGAGGTTGTCGACGAGCGTTCCCGCCGTGTAGGCGGATTCGATGATGGCTTCGAGATAGCGCCGCCCCCGGTCGCTCATGGTCTCGTCCTCATGCTTCCGCAGGAGTTCCGAATAGCCCACGATATGGCGAAAGGGCGCCCTCAGATCGTGGGACACCGAGTAGGAAAAGGCTTCCAGCTCCTTGTTGCTGCGCTGGAGCTCCTCGCTCAAGGAGGCCAGCTCCTCGGCCCGGCGGAGCACGATCCCGACCACCGCATTGCGGAGTTCCTTGACGGTGTGGAGCACACTCGGGTCCCACTGCAGGGCGCAGCCGCGGAGCGTTTCTTTCCAGGTTTCGAACGACTTGCGCGGGCTGATGCGTGCAGCGCCACCGGCCTCGCTGGGCTGAACCGGTTTATTGGGGTCGCCGCCCCACTTGACCGTCTGCACCACCTCGGGTCGGAACCACAGCAGGTAGCTCGGACTCACTTTGGAAATCGAGACCGCGAGCAGGCCGCTCGCCCGGTCCGCAAAGGAAGCGGCTTCCGGGTTCACGAGCCCTAGCGCCTGCGTCGCGAAGACGTCCTCCCGGTGATGAGTGGCGAGCCAATCGTAGAGACGGCGGACCTCGGCCTCGGAGGGAGTGGTTCCGATGAGCCAGGTATGCTCGCCCGAGACGATGGCGGCCCCTTGCGCACCTGCCACGGCCATGAGGTCGTCGGGGTGTTTCACGAGCCCGTCGATGAAGCGCTCTTCCTCGGCCATGTGGCCGAGAAGCTTCGACTGGATGGAGCCGAGCCGCATGCGCCGATCAGCCTCTTCAGCCCGCTCACGGGCGGCGAGCTGAAGGGAGAAGATCTGGGTGAGGAAGTCGCAGGCATTGCGGACCTGGAATGGGACCAGGCGCGGTGCCGCGCTATGACAGGAGATGAGGCCCCACAACTCGCCCTCGTGGAGGATCGAGATCGACATGGAGGCCATCGTCCCCATGTTGCGCATGTATTCGAGGTGGACCGGGGAGACGCTCCGCAGGACCGAGTGGCTCAGGTCCAGGGGGCGCCCCGTCTTGGCATTCACGGTCGGACCGATCGGGATCGGCGTGTAATCCGCATCGGGGATGATGCGCAGCCGGTTGCGGCGATACAGGTCGCGTGCCTGGGCCGGGATGTCGGAGGCCGGAAAGCGCAGATCGAGATAGGAGGGGAGGACGTCGTTCCGGTCCTCGGCCAGGACGGTGCCGTTCCACGTGGAGTCGAATCGGTAGACGAGCACGCGATCGAAGCCCGTGATCCCCCGGATGTCCTCCGCGATCACGCGACAGAGGGTTTCGACGGTCGATGCGGTCTGCAGTTGCTGCACGAAACCGCGCATGGTCGGGTAGAGCGAGTCGAGGCTCGCGCTTGCGCCCGCACTGGTCTCCTCGAGTTCCAGGATCAGCAGGCCGTCATGATGATGGCCCACCGCCTCGAAGGTGCGCTCGCCTCCCGCGATCGGAAGGGCGATGCTGCGAAGGTGCCGTGCTCCGGGCTCGGGGCCGATGGCCCGAAGGTCGCCGTCGAGCGCCTCGGCCAATGACGGCCAAGCGGCCTCGAAAGACTGGCCGAGAGCATCGCCGATCAGGTCTTCCAGGTTGCCGCTTGCCTGAACGATCGTGTGGTCGAGGGGGTCGAGGGCGAGAAGGAACCCGTGGGGCTGGATGCTGCCGGGGATGTGGATCGGTTCCCGGTCGCAGACCGAGAGGTCTTCCGGTGTCGGAACTGTCCGGAGGTTCATGCTAAGGCCTCCATGGCTCGGGGTGCCGGAGCAATCTCCGCCACCGGGTCGCCCGCGTCGACAAGCCAGGCCCGCAGGGTCTCGAAGGTTCGGTTCGCAGAGGCCACGACCGCGTCGTCGAACCGGGGTTGCGAGAGATCCAGGAGGCGCCAGCCGAAGGCCTTCCACATGGAGCCGAGATCCGGGCCGTAACTCCGGAAATAGGAGCAGCCCGAGCCTGCGGTCAGACCGAGCTCTCGCTCGACCTGTTTGGCGATCAGGGTCCCGCCGAGGGTCGAGCCCTCGATTACATAGAGCGCCCCCCAAGCCGTCGCCCGGTCTTCCGGGGGAAGGGGCGTCCGGAGGCGGGGCAGGCGCGTGAGTTCCTCCTCGGAGGCCCCGAGAGCCATGAGGTCGCGGGCCAGGAGGTGGACCTTGCGGCGCGGGTCGAAGAAGCCGGGATCCCCCAGCGCCGTGGCGGCTTCGGGCTCCCACACGACGTGGAAGCCGTAAAAGCGGGCCAGGAGAGCGCGGTAAGATGGGAGAGAGGATACGCGGCGCTCGATCCCGACCGCCTGCTCGATCCGGCGATGCGCCGGTCTCGTCTCAGCCTTGAGCCGCTCAAGCAGGTTCACTTCGTAACTCTTCAAGGACGGTGGTGGCCGTCGGGTTTGTCTGTCGAGAGGGTGCGGAACCTTATGGGTTCAATTCCCTAAAGTCACCACCTGTCACGAACTTGGCATCGCCGCACCTCGCGACCCAACGATCCGCTTCGAGGTCAGGGGTGCAGAGTTCAAGAGGAGCGGGAGGTCAGGCCTCGTGGGCACGATTCCGGCCGAGAAGCTCCTTCAGGGTGCCGACAAGACCTTTGCGGAACAGGAGCACGCTCACCACGAAGATCACGCCGAGGATCACTGTCACCCAGGAGCCGACCCGGTCCGCGAGCACGTTCTCGAGCCCCGTGATGATGAAGGCGCCCACCACCGGTCCCGTCAGGGTGCCGATGCCCCCGATGAGGGACATCAGGATCACGCTGCCCGACGTGCCCCAATAGACGTCCGAGAGGGTCGCGAAGCCCAGAACCAGGCACTTCAAGGCTCCCGCGAGGCCGGCCAAGGCCGCCGAGAGCACGAAGGCCACGAGTTTGAATTGGTCGGTGTCGTAGCCGAGCGAAATGGTCCGGGGCTCGTTCTCGCGGATGGCCTTCAGGATCTGACCGAAGGGAGAGTGGACGATGCGGGCGATGAACAGCCAACTCGCCACGACGATCGCGAGAACCACGTAATAGAGGGTGAGGTCGTTCGAGAGGGGCAGGACACCGAACAAAGCGCCGCGCTGGACGCCCTGGAGGCCGTCCTCTCCGCCCGTGAACGGCGCCTGGAGGGCGAAGAAATAGAACATCTGCGCCAGCGCCATCGTGATCATCGCGAAGTAGATGCCCTGCCGCCGGATCGCGATTGCCCCGACGACGAGCCCGAGCAGGGCGGCGACCGCCACGCCGAAGATGAGGCCCAGTTCCGGTGTGAACCCCCAGACCTTGATGGCGTGGCCGGTCGCATAGGCCGCGCTGCCGAAGAACATGGCATGGCCGAACGAGAGAAGGCCCACATAGCCGATGAGCAGGTTGAACGCGCAGGCGAAGAGGGCGAAGCAGAGAAGCTTCATGAGCAGGATCGGGTAGAACCCGAGGAAGGGCGCGGCCACGCCGAGCGCCACGACAGCCGCAAAGATCGCCGGCGCGAGGCTTCTGGAGCGGCGTGGAGCCGAGGCGAGAGCGGGAGAGGAGGCCTGTGAGGTCATGGCTTGGTCCTGATGCTCGTCACGCGCGTCCGAACAGGCCCGCCGGCCGCAGGAGAAGAACGATCACCATGATGACGAACACCACGGTCGCCGACGCCTCCGGATAATAGACCCGTGTGAGGCCCTCGACCACACCGAGGCCGAGGCCTGTGACGATCGCCCCCATGATGGAGCCCATGCCGCCGATCACGACGACGGCGAACACCACGATGATGATGTTCGATCCCATGAGAGGCGTGATCTGCACCGCCGACGCCGCCAGCACGCCGGCAAGCCCCGCGAGCGCCACGCCGAAGCCGAAAGTGAGGGTCACGAGAAGCGGCACGTTCACCCCGAAGGCCTGGGTGAGGCCGGGATTCTCGGTCGCGGCGCGCAAATAGGCGCCGAGCCTGGTCCGCTCGATCACGAACCAGGTCGCGAGGCACACCACGAGGGACACGCCGATAACCCACGCCCGGGAAATGGGGAGCACCATGAAACCCAGATTCCACACGCCGTTTAGCGCGGCCGGGCGCGGGTAGGAGCGGCCCGAGCTGCCATACGCATCGCGCAGCAGGCCCTCCAGGATGAGGGAGACCCCGAAGGTGAGGAGAAGGCCGTAGAGCGGATCGAGCCCGCGCAGCCAGCGCAGGAAGCCCCGCTCCAACACCATCCCGATGAGCCCGACGCCAAGAGGCACGAGAACGAGGGCGAGCCAATAATTGAGGCCGAGCATGGAGAGTGCGAAGAACGCCCCGAAGGCGCCGAGCATGTAGAAGGCGCCGTGGGCGAAGTTGACGATGTTGAGCGTTCCGAAGATCACCGCGAGCCCGAGCGAGAGCATCGCATAGAAGGAGCCGTTCACGAGACCGAGCACGATCTGCGAGGCAAGGGCTGGAAGCGGACGGCCGAAGATCTCCATGGGACCCCAGGATCGAAGAGCTGGAGCGTGATCCCGAAGAAGTTGCCGGGCTCTTGCCGGGTTTCAAGGGATCGCGCGGTGAAACGGATGCACGCAGAGCACGATCCGTTTCGGCCGGATCGTGCTCTGCGAGGGAGGGTGCCGGAGCCCCGCACCCCCGGCGTTTAACGGATCAGGACTTCTTCACGAGGGGGCAGCGGGACTTGTCGAGCGACTGGAACGCCTGATCGCCCGGAACCATCGCGATCTGCTTGTAATAGTCCCAAGCGTACTTGGAGTCCTTCGGGGCCTTCACCTGGAAGAGGAACATGTCGTGGACGTGGAGGCCGTCCTGACGAATCTTGCCGTTCTTGGTGAACACGTCGTTGATCGTCATGGATTTGAGCTGCTTCATCACCGCCTCGGATTCGTCGGTGTTGGCAGCCTGCACGGCCTTGAGGTAGGTCGAGACCGCCGAATAGACGCCGGCCTGGTTCGAGTTCGGCATCTTCTTGGTGCGCTCCATGAAGCGCTTGCCGAAAGCCCGGGTCTCGTCGTTCTGATCCCAATACCAGGCCTCCGTCGTGAAGAGGCCCTGCGCCTGCTCGATGCCGAGCCCATGCACGTCGGTGACGAGCGTGAGGAGGCCGGCGAGCTGCTGCTTCGGCGTGAGGCCGAAATCGTAGGCCGCCTTGATGGAGTTCACGGTGTCCTGGCCCGCATTGGCGAGGCCCACCACCTTCGCGCCGGAGGATTGGGCCTGGAGCAGGAAGGACGAGAAGTCCGTGGCCGAGAGCGGGTGACGCACGGCGCCCACGACCTTGCCGCCCGCTGCCTTGACGACGTCGCCCGTGTCCTTCTCGAGGGAGTGACCGAATGCGTAGTCGGCGGTGAGGAAGAACCAGGAATCGCCGCCGGCCTTCACGGTCGCGGCGCCGGTGCCCTGAGCGAGCGCGTAGGTGTCGTAGACGTAGTGAACCGTGAAGGGCCCGCAATCCTCGTTCGAGAGCCGGCTCGTGGCCGCGCCGGTCACGATCTGGACGCGCTTCTTCTCGGTCGCGACCTTCGAGACCGCCAGCGCCACCGAGGAGTTCAAGGATTCGGTGATGAGGTCGACGTTCTGGGTGTCATACCACTCACGAGCCTTGGAGGCCGCGACGTCCGGCTTGTTCTGGTGGTCCGCCGACACGATCTCGATCGACTTGCCAGCAACCTTGCCGCCCACATCCTCGATGGCCATCTTCGCGGCCTCGACGGCGCCCTGGCCGCCGAAATCGGCATAGACGCCCGACAGGTCGGTGAGGACGCCGATCTTCACGGTATCGCCCGAGAACTGCTGGGCGAGGGCGGGGCCGCTCATCACGGCCGCCATGGCGACGGATGCCATCATCAGTTTGCGCATAAGTATCTCCCTCATCCTCTATTGTTGCTTCGTTCTTCACCCCACGGCCATGCAGGACGCTAGGGTAGGGTTGAGCCCGGGAGCGAGGCCCCGGGGCTTTGCTACACGCCCAGGAGCTGGGCGAGTTCCTCTTGGCGTTCTTGCAGCTCGCGTTGGTCGAGCTGCATCACGACCTGCCCGTGCTCGATGACGTAGAACCGGTCCGCGAGCGGGGCGGCGAAGCGGAAATTCTGCTCCACCATCAGGATCGTGTAACCGCGTGATCTGAGCATGCGGATGGTTTCGGCAAGCTTCTGGACGATCACGGGCGCGAGACCCTCGGATATTTCGTCGAGAAGCAGCAGGCGGGCGCCGGTGCGCAGGATCCGGGCGATGGCGAGCATTTGCTGTTCGCCGCCCGACAGCTTGGTGCCCGGGCTCGTGCGTCTCTCCTCCAGATTCGGGAAGATCCCGAAGATTTCCTCCGTGGACATGCCGCCGTCCGCGACCCGAGGCGGCAACTCCAGGTTCTCCTGGGTCGAGAGGGTCGCGAAGATGCCCCGCTCCTCGGGGCAATAGCCGATGCCGAGCCGGGGGATCCGGTGCGGCGCCATCGCGATGGTTTCCTGGCCCGCGACCTTGATGGAACCTTCGCGCCTCGACACCAGCCCGAGGATGGAGCGGAGCGTCGAGGTGCGGCCGGCGCCGTTGCGGCCGAGGAGACTCACGACCTCGCCCTCGCGCACCGTGACGTTGACCCCGTGGAGCACGTGGCTCTCGCCGTACCAGGCGTTCAGGTTTGCGATTTCGAGGAACGGAGAGGCGGACGACGCCGTCACAGGACGGTTGGCAGGGGCCGAGACGGTGTTGACGGACACGGTCATGATTTTAGTGTCCCGTCCCGAGATACGCTTCGATCACGCGAGGGTCCTGAGCGACATCCTCATAGGCGCCCTCGGCCAGAACCTGGCCGCGCTGCAGCACGGTGATGCGGTCGGATATGTCCGAGACCACGCTCATGTTGTGCTCGACCATCAGCACCGTGCGGCCCTGCGCCACCCGCTTGATCAGCGCCTTCACGCGGTCGATGTCCTCGTGGCCCATGCCCTGAGTGGGCTCGTCCAGCAGGATCAAGTCCGGGTCGAGGGCGAGCGTCGTGGCGATTTCCAGGGCACGCTTGCGGCCGTAGGGCAATTCGACGGCTTGGTGGTTCGTGAACCCTTCGAGGCCGACCTGCGCGAGGAGTTCCCGGGCGCGATCGTCCAGGACGTCGAGAATCTCCTCGGAGCGCCAGAAATGGAATGTCGTCCCGAGCTTGCGTTGCAGCGCCACGCGCACGTTTTCGAGCACCGTGAGATGCGGGAAGGTCGCGGAAATCTGGAACGAGCGCACGATGCCGCGCCGGGCGATCTGCGCCGGCTTGAGACGCGTGATGTCCTCGCCCCGATACATGATGCGGCCGCTCGACGGCGGCAGGAATTTGGTGAGCAGGTTGAAGAAGGTGGTCTTGCCGGCGCCGTTCGGGCCGATCACGGCGTGGATGTGGCCCTCATGAAGGGTGAACGACACATCCTGGACCGCGACGAAGCCCGCAAACGACTTCGTGAGCCCTTCGGTTTTCAGCACGACCGTCGAGGGGTTCAAACGCTACTCCGGCTGCTCGCTGCTTCCACCGCTCCTCCGAGCGGGGCACCATGGATAGAACGAAGGCCGGAGCGGATGCAATGCGATTTGCCGGAAAATCAGGAGGTTCGGTCAGGTTTTGTTCCCGGTATGATCAAAAGCCAGGCATCCACCGCTCATTTTGTCGTGAACGGATGCTGCGTCGATGAAGCCCGTACCGACCGGTCGTTACTCTGGAACAGTTCAAATTGACAGTTCGGGTCGCTTTTGATCGAATGGTCAAATCAAGAGCCCGTCCCTTGAGAGGCGGGCCTGAGGGTGAACGACAACCGGACTTGAGCCGCCATAAACCAAGCAGGCAGCCATGCGGGTGCTCGAGGCGGTGCCGAGAGATCATGCGGGTGCGCCAGCGGCGCAGGAGGACGATATGACGGCTACGCCGGACATCCGTGCCGGGCGCGTTGCGCCCGCGGATCTCGCCGAGAACTTCTCCGACCTGCACGCCCCCCTAGACCGCCACGAGGCGCGGGTCGCGGGGGAGCGGTGTCTGTTCTGTTACGACGCGCCCTGCGTCACTGCGTGCCCGACGGGCATCGACATCCCGCTCTTCATTCGCCAGATCACCACCAGCAACCCCCACGGGGCCGCGAAGACGATCCTCGATGCCAACATCTTCGGCGGCATGTGCGCCCGGGTCTGCCCCACGGAGACGCTCTGCGAGCAGGCCTGCGTGCGCAACGAAGCCGAGGGCAAGCCGGTGCAGATCGGGCTCCTGCAGCGCCACGCCACGGATGCCCTGATGGCGTCGGGCAAGCAGGTCTACCGGCAGGGAGCCTCCACGGGACGCCGCATCGCCGTGGTCGGCGCCGGACCGGCTGGCCTCTCCTGCGCCCACCGCCTCGCCACCCTCGGCCACGAGGTTGTGGTCTACGACGCCCGTCGGAAGCCCGGCGGGCTCAACGAGCACGGCATCGCCTCTTATAAGAGCGTGGATGGTTTCGCCCAGGCCGAGGTGGACTTCATCCTCTCGGTCGGCGGCATCGAACTGCGCTGCGGGGAGCAACTCGGGCGCGACTTCACCTTGGCGCACCTGCGGCGCGACTACGACGCCGTCTTTCTCGGCCTCGGCCTCCAGGCCGTGAACAGCTTAGGTGTCGACGACGGGGGCCTGCAGGGAATCGAGGATGCCGTGGCCTTCATTGAGGCTCTGCGTCAGAGCCCGGACCTCACCACCCTGCCGATCGGCCGCAAGGTCGTGGTGATCGGTGGCGGCATGACGGCGGTAGACGCTGCGGTCCAGGCCAAGAAGCTCGGGGCCGAGGAGGTCACCATCGCCTACCGCCGCGGGGCGGCCCAGATGGGGGCCAGCACCTACGAGCAGGAATTGGCGCAGACGTCCGGCGTCGTCATCCGCCACTGGGCCAGGCCCATCAAGCTCGAGGGAGAGGGTGGCGTGCTCCGCTCCGTGACCTTCGCGGCGACCCGGGACGAGGGCGGCAAGCTCGTCGATACCGGCGAGACCTTCACGCTCCCCGCCGACCAGCTCTTCAAGGCGATCGGCCAGCTCTTCGTGCCGTCGGACCTCGATGGATCGGGCGACGTGCTCGACCTCGCCGGTGGCCGCATCGCGGTCGATCCCGAGAGGCGGACCTCGCTCGCGGGGGTCTGGGCCGGGGGAGACTGCGCCGCTGGCGGACGCGACCTCACGGTCGTGGCCGTCGAGGACGGCAAGCAGGCCGCATTGTCGATCGATCGCGCGCTGCTGGGCTTCGTGCCCATGGCAGCCGAATAAGGGAGGCCCGAACCATGGCCGATCTCAGCAGAGATTCCATCGCGATCGCCGCCGGTTCTGCGGCCCTCGTGCAAACCGCCAACGCCACTCCGGCTCGATAGGGAGGCCCGAACCATGGCCGATCTGAGCGTCAACTTCGTCGGGATCAAGGCCCCGAACCCGTTCTGGCTCGCCTCCGCGCCGCCCACGGACAAGGCCTACAACATCGAGCGGGCGTTCCGGGCCGGGTGGGGCGGCGTCGTGTGGAAGACGCTCGGCGAGGAGGGCCCGCCAGTCGTTAACGTATCGGGGCCGCGCTACGGCGCCACCCATGGGCCTGACCGCCGCGTTGCCGCCTTCAACAACATCGAGCTCATCACGGACCGGCCCCTGGAGGTGAACCTCCAGGAGATCACCGAGATGAAGCGTCGCTGGCCAGACCGCGCCATCGTGGTCTCCCTGATGGTTCCCTGCGAGGAGGAGGCCTGGAAACGCATCCTGCCGCGGGTCGAGGCCACGGGAGCCGACGGCATCGAGCTCAATTTCGGCTGTCCGCACGGCATGTCCGAGCGCGGCATGGGCTCGGCGGTCGGCCAGGTGCCGGAATATGTCGAGATGGTGGCGCGCTGGTGCAAGCAGCACACGCGCATGCCCGTGATCGTGAAGCTCACGCCGAACATCACCGACGTCCGCAAGCCCGCGGAGGCGGCCAAGCGCGGCGGGGCCGATGCGGTGTCGCTCATCAACACCATCAACTCGATCATGGGGGTCGACCTCGACCGCATGATCCCGGCGCCCTACACGGACGGCAAGGCCACCCATGGCGGCATGTGCGGCCCGGCCGTGAAGCCGATCGCGCTCAACATGGTGGCCGAGATCGCCCGCGCCCCGGCCACCCACGGCATGCCGATCTCCGGCATCGGCGGGATCGAGACCTGGCGCGACGCCGCGGAATTCATGGCGCTCGGCTGCGGCACCGTGCAGGTCTGCACCGCCGCGATGGTCTACGGCTTCAAGATCGTTCAGGAAATGATCACGGGCCTCGAAGCCTATATGGACGAACGCGGCTATGCTCGTCTCGACGACTTCGTCGGCAAGGCCGTGCCGAACGTGACGGATTGGCAATACCTGAACCTGAATTATGCCGTGAAGGCGCGGATCGATCAGGATCTTTGCATCAAGTGCGGCCGGTGCCACATCGCCTGCGAGGACACCTCGCACCAGGCCATTACCGCCATGGTGGACGGAAAGCGCCACTTCGAGGTGATCGACGAGGAATGCGTGGGCTGCAATCTCTGCGCCACCGTCTGCCCGATCGAGAACTGCATCACGATGGAACCGCTGCCTGTCGGCGCCCTCGACCGGCGCACCGGCCGGGTGATCGATGGCTCGTACCAGAACTGGACGCAGCATCCCAACAACCCGATGGCGAAGCCGGCGTCGAAGCCCCTCGAACCCCTCGAGCCCGCGGAGTAGGGCCGTGCAGCACGCGGATGGCGAATGGTCGACGAAAGAACGAGCCGCTCGCCATTCCCTATTCGCCGTCCTTGCCCCGAGGCATGACGCCACCGAGCAGGATCCGGGTGACCATCTCGCGGGTCGTCTCATAGAAAACGTCGTCGCCCAGGCTGTGGCCCGTAACGGCCGCGATCTGGCTGGCGAAATCCGCATAGTGCTGGGTCGTGGCCCAGATCGCGAAGATGAGATGCTTCGGGTCCACGGGGGCAAGGCGCCCCTCGGCGATCCAGCCTTCGATCGTGCGGGATTTCGCCTCGACGAGGTCGGCGAGCTGGCCCTGGAGGGCTTGTCCCAGAAGGGGCGCTCCCTGGAGCATCTCCATGGCGAACAGCCGCGAGGCCGTCGGGTGGCTGCGGGAATAGGCGAGCTTGCGGGCGATGTAGGCGGAGAGCGCTTCCCTCGGGTCGCTGCGCGCATCGAGTTCCCGCAAGGGCTCAAGCCACATGTCCAGCGTCCGGCGCAGCACGGCGGTGTAAAGCTCATCCTTGGTGCGGAAATAGTAGAGCAGGTTCGGCTTCGAGAGGCCGGCCGCGGTAGCGATCTGGTCGATGCGGGCGCCGCGAAAGCCGTAGGCCGCGAAGACCTCGAGGGCCGCATCGAGGATACGCTCGATGTTCGCCTCGCCCGCCCGGGTGGTGGAGCGGATCTTGCGCAAGGGCGGTCCACCGCCCCAAACCTCATCAGCCACGATGCAAACCTTGGGCAACCGATCGGGCCTGGACGGTACGTCGCCCTGCCGCGCCGCCGCAAGACCCCATGGAACAAGCCCCGGGGTGGCTGCGCGACGCTGGACCCGGGAGCGCGACGGGCCTACTCATGTGTTGCGCAAGGCGGCCGGGTCGGATCCGGCCCGAGGAGGACAAGCCCATGAACGTCGTGCCCATGAGGCGCCCGCTTCCGAACGATCTCAACGCCTTCTGGATGCCGTTCACGGCGAACCGCCAGTTCAAGAAGGCTCCGCGGCTTCTCGCCGGCGCCAAGGACATGCATTACGTCACGGACGACGGGCGCCAGATCCTCGACGCCACGGCGGGTCTGTGGTGCGTCAATGCCGGCCACGGGCGGCCCAAGATCACCGAGGCCGTGCAGCGGCAGGTGGCCGAGCTCGACTACGCTCCCGCCTTCCAGATGAGCCACCCCAAGGCGTTCGAGTTCGCCTCGCGCCTCGTGCAGCTGGCGCCCGAGGGAATGGACCACGTCTTCTTCACGAATTCCGGCTCGGAGTCGGTGGAGACGGCCCTGAAGATGGCGCTCGCCTACCACCGGGTGCGAGGGGAGGGGTCGCGGACACGCCTCATCGGCCGCGAGCGCGGCTATCACGGCGTGAATTTCGGCGGTATCTCGGTCGGCGGCATCGTGTCGAACCGCAAGATGTTCGGCACGCTGCTCGGCGGCGTGGATCACATCCGTCACACCCACGATTTGGCCCGCAACGCCTTCACGGCGGGCGAGCCGGAGCACGGAGTGGAACTGGCCGAAGATCTGGAGCGGATCGTGGCGTTGCACGACGCCTCGACGATCGCGGCCGTGATCGTGGAGCCCGTCGCGGGATCGACCGGCGTTCTCATTCCCCCGAAGGGCTACCTGAAGCGCCTGCGCGAGATCTGCACGAAGCACGGTATCCTGCTGATCTTCGACGAAGTCATCACCGGCTTCGGCCGTCTCGGCACGAACTTCGCGGCCGATTACTACGACGTGATCCCGGACCTCATGACGACCGCCAAGGGCATCACCAATGGCGTGATTCCCATGGGCGCGGTGTTCGCCTCGGGCCAGATCCACGACGCCTTCATGAACGGGCCCGAGCACCTCATCGAGTTCTTCCACGGCTACACCTACTCGGCTCATCCGATCGCCTGCGCGGCGGGCCTCGGCACCCTCGACACCTATGCCGAAGAGGGTCTCCTGACCCGCGCCGCGGAACTCGCACCCTATTGGCAGCAGGCGATCCAGTCGCTGAAGGGCACGCGCCACGTGATCGACACCCGCAACATCGGGCTTGTGGGCGCGATCGAGCTGGAGCCGATGGCGGGCGAGCCCACGAAGCGCGCCTTCTCGGTGTTCCTGGAATGCTTCGAGCGGGGCCTGCTCATTCGTACCACGGGCGACATCATCGCGCTTTCGCCGCCCTTGATCGTGTCGAAGAGCCAGATCGACGAGATCGTCGGTACGATCGGTGACGTGCTGAAAACGGCGGCATGAAATCTGCTTGAGGCTAGTCCCTCCCCACGGGGGAGGGGCCTGCGGAAGCGGGGTCGGGTGGGGTGAACCGCAAGTGAGTCCGGAGATGCTTTCCTCAGCCCTCATGCCAAGCCAGGGCGGTTCCGCGCAGCCGGTCCCATCCGGCGCTCATGTTCCGTCGGGTAGCGCAGTTCTGTCCGGCAGCCCTGCGCCGGGCCAAGGTGGTTCCGCCGGCGCGGTCGCACCCGGCGTCCATGGGTCGGATAAGGGTGCCGGCGTCCCTGTTGCCGCGGCACGCCCCACGGTCATCGACATTCACGGCCTTTCGCTCACCTACGAGGCCGCCGACGGCCCGGTCTACGCCCTCTCGAATGTGGATCTGCAGGTCGCGGAAGGCGAGTTCGTCTCCTTCATCGGCCCGTCAGGCTGCGGCAAGACCACCTTGCTGCGCGTGATCGCAGACCTGGAGCAGCCGACGGGCGGAAACATCAACGTCAACGGGGTGAGCCCGAGCGAGGCGCGCCTGCGCCGGGATTACGGCTTCATCTTTCAGGCTCCCGCGCTCTACCCTTGGCGCACCATCGAGCGGAACGTGGAACTTCCCCTCGAAATCTTCGGTCTGTCCAAGGCCGAGCGGCGGGAGCGCTCGCGGCGTCAGCTCGAGCTCGTCAACCTCAATGGCTTCGAAAAGAAGTTTCCCTGGCAGCTCTCCGGCGGCATGCAGCAGCGGGCCTCGATCGCGCGCGCGCTGTCCTTCGACCCGAAGCTCCTCCTCATGGACGAGCCCTTCGGGGCGCTCGACGAAATCGTCCGCGACCGCCTGAACGAACAGCTCCTGCAGCTCTGGGCGAAGACCCGCAAGACCGTGCTCTTCGTCACGCACTCGATTCCGGAAGCCGTGTTCCTTTCCACCAAGATCGTGGTGATGTCACCGCGGCCCGGACGCATCATCGACGTGATCGACTGCGCCCCGCTCGGTACGCAGCGCTCGCTCGAGATCCGCGAAACGCCGGAGTTCCTCAAGATCGCGCACCGCGTCCGCGAAGGTCTCAGGGCGGGGCATTCCTATGACGATTGAGGCATGTCCCCCTTGCGATCGAGGCAGCACGCCTGTGACGGAGGCAGCTTTCGGATGACAATCGGAGCGGCACTCGTATGACGACCGAAGCCGCCGATACCTTGCGGATCGGATCGGCGCCGCCCCAGGCTGCGACCGGGCGGGCGATGTCCGTCGCGAAGCGGCGCGTGCCTCTCGCCCACAGGCTCTGGGCCGGCAATACCGGTCCCGTGCTCGTGGTGGTGCTCGCGATCGTCGCGCTCTGGTATGGTGCGGCCGCCCTGATGAACTGGCAGGGCGTCGCGGACGCCTTCGAGCGCTCCGGCGAGCAGCGCTCCTCGTTCGAGATCCTGGCCGCCACGATGGAGCAGGAGCGACCGATTCTCCCGGCGCCGCACCAGATCGTGGTCGAACTGAAGAAGACCGTGATCGACACGCCGATCACCTCGCGCCGCAGCCTCGTCCATCACGCCTGGGTGACCCTCTCCTCGACGCTTCTCGGCTTCGCCATGGGGGCGCTCCTCGGCGTCGTGCTCGCCGTGCTCATCGTTCATGTCAGGACGCTGGAGCGCAGCCTGATGCCTTGGATCATCTCGTCCCAGACGATCCCGATCCTCGCGATCGCGCCCATCGTCATCGTGGTGTTGGGCTCCATCGGCATCACGGGGCTGTTCCCGAAATCGATCATCTCGGCCTATCTCTGCTTCTTCCCCGTCACCATCGGCATGGTCAAAGGTCTCACCTCGCCCGATGTGATGCAGCGCGACCTCATGCGCACCTATTCGGCCTCGCAAGGGCAGACGTTCTGGAAGCTGCGCCTGCCCGCGTCGTTTCACTTCCTCTTCGCGAGCCTGAAGGTCGCGATCGCGATCAGCCTCGTCGGCGCCATCGTGGGCGAATTGCCGACCGGGGCGCAGGCCGGTCTAGGCGCCCGCCTGCTCGCGGGCTCCTATTATGGCCAGACGATCCAGATCTGGGCCGCCCTCTTCGGCGCCGCGATCCTGGCCTCGATCCTCGTGGCCGGGCTCGGCCTCGCCGAACGGACGATCAACCGCCGCATGGGGGTTCGGGCATGAGCGCCGTGGCCTCCGCCCCAATGCCCCACGCCGGCTCCATGGGAGTCCGGGCATGAGCGCCGTGGCTTCCGCGCCCATGCCCCGCGCCGGCTCGCGCTTCAGCCTGGCTCATCGGGCCTTGATCCTGACGCCGCTCGTGGTGGTTGGCTGTTTCTTCGCTCTCGCTTTCGTGCATCGGCCCGATATGAGGGGTCAGGCCGGGGCATCGTTCTGGGCGTTCGTGTTCGCGTTGTGGGTCGGGGCCGTGATTGCCCTCGGCGCATTGTCCAATCTGCGGGTGCGGACCCCGGCCCTCCGGCGGGCCGTCGATCTTGCCGTTCCCGTTCTCTTCGGCGCCTTCCTGTTCTTCCTCTGGGAGGCCATCGTGGTCGGAGCCGGCGTGCCGTCCGTGTTGATGCCGGCGCCGTCCGCGATCGCAAGCCGCTTGGTCTCATCGCTCCCGGTGCTCAGAGACGACTTCATCCAGACCTTCGTGAAGGGGGTGCTCTCAGGCTACGCGCTCGGCTGCCTCTCAGGCTTCGCCGTCGCGGTCGTTGCGGATCGGGTGCCGTTCCTGCGCCGGGGACTGTTGCCGCTCGGCAATTTCGTGTCGGCGCTGCCCGTGATCGGCATCGCGCCCATCATGGTGATGTGGTTCGGCTTCGACTGGCCCTCGAAAGCAGCCGTCGTCGTGGTGATGACCTTCTTCCCCATGCTGGTCAACACGGTGGCGGGCCTTGCCGCCGCGAGCCGCATGGAGCGCGACCTGATGCATTCCTACGCGGCCGGGTATTGGACGACGCTGCTCAAATTGCGGCTCCCCGTTGCCCTTCCCTTCATCTTCAATGCCCTGAAGATCAACTCGACCCTTGCCCTCATCGGTGCCATCGTGGCCGAATTCTTCGGCACGCCGATCGTCGGCATGGGCTTTCGCATCTCCATCGAGGTCGCCCGCATGGCCCTCGACATGGTGTGGGCGGAGATCGCCCTCGCGGCCATTGCGGGCTCGGCCTTCTACGGTCTCGTCGCGCTGATCGAGCGGGCGGCCACGTTCTGGCACCCGTCGTATCGGAGTTGACGAGGGCAAGTGACGGGGCTCGACTTTCAGGGGGCTTGCGGCCTCGATCCCGGGCGCCGCAAGCTTAACGCATTCGCCGCACCGCTCAACAATGGGAACGCGGGCGGCGCAGAGGAGGAGAGAGCATGATCAAGACAATCCTCATGGCCGGTGCCATGGCGGTCGGCCTCGTGGGCGCCGCCCATGCCCAGGCCAACAACAAGGTGACGCTGCAGCTCAAATGGGTCACCCAGGCCCAGTTCGCGGGCTACTTCGTTGCCAAGGATAAGGGCTTCTACAAGGAGGCCGGCCTCGACGTGACCATCAAGCCGGGCGGCCCCGACATCGCGCCCCCGCAGGTGATCGCGGGCGGCGGCGCCGACGTGATCGTCGACTGGATGCCCTCCGCGCTCGCGGCCCGCGAGAAGGGCGTGGCGCTCGTGAACATCGCCCAGCCGTTCAAGAAATCCGGCATGATGCTCACCTGCCGGGCCGAGACCGGGATTAAGACCCCACAGGACCTCAAGGGCCGCACCCTCGGGGTCTGGTTCTCGGGCAACGAGTATCCGTTCCTCGCCTGGATGTCGAAGCTCGGCTACAAAACCGACGGTTCGGCGGGCGGCGTGAAGGTGCTGAAGCAGGGCTTCAATGTCGATCCGCTGATCCAGAAGCAGGCCGACTGCATCTCGACCATGACCTACAACGAGTATTGGCAGGTCATCGACGCCGGCTTCAAGCCCGAGCAACTCGTGGTCTTCAAGTACGAGGATCAGGGCGTCGCGACCCTCGAGGACGGGCTCTTCGTCATGGAGGACAAGCTCAAGGATCCGGCCTTCGTGGCCAAGATGGCGAAGTTCGTCGCAGCCTCGCAGAAGGGCTGGGACTACATGCGCCAGAACCCCGACGAGGCCGCCAAGATCGTTCTCGACAACGACGCGTCGGGCGCCCAGACCGAGAAGCACCAGAAGCGCATGGCGGGCGAGATCGCGAAGCTCCTCGACACGTCGGGCAAGGGCAAGCTCGATGCTGCCGATTTCGACCGGACGGTCTCGACGCTCCTGGCCTCCGGCGGCGACGCGCCCGTGATCACCAAGAAGCCCCAGGGCGCCTGGAGCCACGCGGTCATCGACGCGAAGATGTAGGTCACCAATCTCCCTCTCCCCGGATCCGGGGAGAGGGAAACCTCACCAAGCAAGAAACAATCAGGGAGACCTGGTCCATGACACTCCTCATTCGGGGCGGCACCGTCGTCAACGCCGATTTCAGCCGCCGCGCCGATGTGCTGGTGGAGGGCGAGCGCATCGTGGCGGTGGGCGAGAACCTCGAAGCGCCCGCCGGCGCCGAGGTGGTGGATGCGGGCGGTGCCCTCGTGATGCCGGGCGGCGTCGACCCTCATACCCATATGGAACTGCTTTTCATGGGGGAGGTCTCGGCCGACGATTTCGAGTGGGGCACCAAGGCCGCGCTCTCCGGCGGCACCACGACCATCGTCGATTTCTGCATCCCCGGACCGGGTCAATCGCTCGTCGAGGCCTACCGGGACTGGCGCGCCAAGTCCGAGAAGGCGGCCGGGGACTACTCCTACCATCTTGCCGTCACCTGGTGGTCGGATCAGGTCGAGCGCGAGATGGGCGAGATCGTCAATACTCACGGGGTCAACACCTTCAAGCATTTCATGGCCTACAAGGGCGCCCTGATGGTGGATGACGACGTGCTCTTCCGCTCGTTCAAGCGCTGCGCCGAGCTTGGCGCCACGGCCCTCGTTCATGCCGAGAACGGCGACGTGGTTGCGCAGATGCAGGGCGACTTCATCGCTCGAGGCAAGACGGGTCCCGAGTTTCACGCCTATTCCCGGCCTCCGGAGGTGGAGGGCGAGGCCGCAAACCGAGCCATCATGATCGCCGATATGGCGGGATGCCCGCTCTACATCGTGCATACCTCCTGCATCCCGGCCCACGAGGCGATCGCGCGCGCGCGCGCTCAAGGAAAGCGCGTGTTCGGCGAGCCGTTGATCCAGCATCTGGTGCTCGACGAGACCGACTACCTCAACAAGGACTGGGACCACGCCGCGCAGCGGGTCATGTCCCCGCCGTTCCGGCCGAAGAAGCACCAGGACAGTCTTTGGACCGGCCTCCAGGCCGGCTCGCTCCAGGTGGTCGCGACCGACCATTGTTCCTTCACGGTCGCGCAGAAGCGCATCGGGCAGAACGACTTCCGCATGATCCCGAACGGCACCGGCGGGCTCGAGGACCGCATGCCGGTGCTCTGGACGGCGGGCGTCAATACCGGACATCTGACGCCGAACGAGTTCGTGGCGGTATCCTCGGCCAATGCCGCGCGCATCCTCAACATGTACCCCCAGAAGGGCGTCATCATGCCGGGCGCCGACGCCGATATCGTGATCTGGGATCCATCGGCCACGAAAACGATCTCGGCCAAAACACAGGTCAGCCGGATCGAATACAACGTCTTCGAAGGCTACGCGCTTCAGGGCCTTCCCGCGAAGGTCTATCTGCGCGGCAGACTGGCGGCCGAGAACGGTCAGGTCCGGGCGGAGCGCGGCCAGGGCCGCTTCGTCGCGCGACAGCCGCTCCCGCCCTTCGCGGAGGCGCTGCGCACGTGGAAAACCCAGACGGCACCGCAGGCGGTGGCGCGGGCCTGATCTCGACCGGCAAGGCGCGCCATGGTAGATGTAGTGAAATAACCTACAGGTACCGCTATGCGCTTCGTCTCCGCCGCCGAGGCCAACCGCGAGTTCTCCAAGCTCCTCGCCGAGGTGAAGCGCGGCGAGAGCGTCACGATCACGTCCCATGGCGAGCCGGTCGCGAAGCTCGTCCCTTACATGGACGAAGCGGAACTCGCCCGGCGGGAGGAGGCGCGAAAGCAGCTCTTTGAACGGTTGCGAAGCCAGCCTTACCTCAACTTGGGACCCTTCAAGCGAGACGATGCCTATGACGAGGGAGAATCGTGAGGATCGCGGTCGACTCGAACATCATCCTCTACGCCGAAGGTCTCGGTGACCCCACGAAGGGTGAAATTGCCCGATCCATTCTCAAACAACTACCCCTCGCGCAGAGCATCATTCCGATCCAGGCACTCGGCGAGGTCCACCACAATCTGACCCGAAAGGGGCGCTGGCCCCGCGAGCGCGCTAACGAGGCCGTCGAGGCCTGGCGGAACGTGCTCACGGCCCTCCCGACCAGCGTCGAGGCTTTTGCAGCCTCGCTTCGCCTCTCGCGGCAGCACGGCTTGCAGATCTGGGACGCCGTCATCGTGTCGGTGTCCGTCGAAGCGGGATGCCAGCTCCTGCTGTCGGAGGATATGCAATCCGGCTTCACGTGGAACGGATTGAGCATCGGCAATCCTTTCCTGTCCCCGATGAATGCGGCACTTGCCGCGCTGCTGGCGAAAACTTGACCCCCGGAAAACCCAATATGCAAAACCTCACCATCAACCCACAGCGCCTGTGGGACAGCCTCATGGAGACCGCGCAGATCGGCGGGACCCCGAAGGGCGGAATCTGCCGGCTGACGCTCACCGACCTCGACCGGCAGGTGCGGGACTGGTTCAAGGCGCAGGTCGAGGCGCTCGGCTGTACGGTGACCGTTGACGAGGTCGGCAACATGTTCGCGCTGAGGCCCGGCAGGCGCTCCGACCTTGCCCCCATTGCGATCGGGAGCCATCTCGATACGCAGCCCACGGGCGGAAAGTTCGATGGCGTTCTCGGCGTTCTCGGCGGGCTGGAGACCCTCCGTACGCTCCACGATCTCGGCTTCGAGACCAACGCTCCCCTTATGCTCGTGAACTGGACCAACGAGGAGGGCTCGCGCTTCGCGCCGGCCATGCTGGGCTCGGGGGTCTATGCGGGCGTGTTCGACCGGGCTTATGCGGATTCCCGTGAGGACCGGCAGGGCGTGACCTTCGGCGAGGCGATCGACGGCATCGGCTACCGCGGCGAGGCGAAGGCCGGGGAGGTGAAGTTCGGCGCCATGTTCGAACTCCACATCGAGCAGGGGCCGATCCTCGAAGCGGAGGATCAGGTCATCGGTGTCGTCCAGGGCGTGCAGGGCATGCGCTGGTACGAGGTTGAACTCACGGGTCGCGAGGCCCATACGGGCTCGACGCCGATGCACCTGCGCAAGAACGCTTTGCTTGGCGCCTCGCGCCTTGTGGAGAGGGTCGACCGGATCGCGCTCGACCATGCCCCCTCGGCGGTCGGCACCGTGGGTCTGATCGAGGCCAAACCGAATTCGCGCAACGTGATCCCGGGCCACGTCTTCTTCACCGTCGACTTCCGCCATCCCGACGATACGATCCTGGACGAGATGGAGCGCAAGCTCATGGCCGCGGTGCCAGAGGTGGCGGCGGGTATCGGCCTGGAACACACCGTCAAGAAAGTGTGGGATTCGCCGGCCGTGAAGTTCGATCCGGATTGCATCGCGGCCGTTCGCCGGGGCACCGAGAAGGCAGGCTTCCCGAGCCGCGACATGGTTTCCGGTGCAGGCCACGACGCGGCCTATGTGGCCCGAGTCGCGCCGACCACGATGATCTTCGTGCCCTGCGAGGGCGGCTTGAGCCACAACGAGGCCGAGAGCACCACGTTCGACGAATGCGCTGCCGGCGCCCAAGTCCTTCTCAACGCGGTGCTCGAATACGATCAGCGCTTCGCGTGAGAGCATGATCCCGAAAAGGTGGAGACTTTTCGGATGAAGATCATGCGGTGAGGAAGTGAGCATGATCCCGGAAAGCTGGAGACTTCCCGGACCAGACATGCGGTCAAACGGGGACCGGATCGTGATCCGAGAGCGTCCCGAACGGGACTATTGTCTAGACATTTGACACGGGCGGGCCTGCATGGTGCCATGCGGCCGGGCTTGCGGGAGCACCCGGCCGCACGATGCGGCATGGGTTTTGCTCACCCGACCAGGCATGCGCAATCACCCGAGCGGGAGGCTTTACATGAAGGCATGGATCGGCGGTCTGGCAATCGCGGCGCTCGTCGCCGGGGCGGCTTCGGCGCAGGAGACCAAGGTTGCGGTCGGGATCTCGGGTTGGACGGGCTTCGCGCCTCTCACCCTCGCCAAGGAGGCCGGGATCTTCAAGAAGAACGGCCTCGACGTCACGATCAAGAAGATCCCGCAGGCGAGCCGCCACCTCGCGATCCAGTCCGGCGACATCCAATGCGCGGCCACGACGGTCGAGACCTGGGTGGCGTGGAATGCGAACGGCGTTGCCACGAAGCAGATCTTTCAGCTCGACAAGTCCTATGGCGCCGACGGCATGGTGGTGAAGAGCAACATCGCCTCGATCAAGGACCTGAAGGGCAAGACCGTCGCGGCCTCGGCCCCCGGCACGGCGCCGTATTTCACGCTCGCGTGGTTTCTCAAGAAGAACGGCCTCTCCGTGAAGGACGTTACGGTCGTGAATCTGGAGCCGGGCCCCGCCGCGCAGGCCTTCATCGCGGGCCAGAACGATGCGGCCGTGACCTACGAGCCCTATCTCTCGAGCGTGCGCGCGGCCCCGCAGGCCGGCAAGATTATCGCCACGACCCTCGATTATCCTATGATCATGGACACCTTCGGCTGCACCCCGAAGTTCCTCGAGGACAACCCGAAGGCCGCGAAGGCTCTCGCCGACAGCTACTTCGAAGCCGTGGAGATGATCGGCAAGGAGCAGGCGAAGGCGTACGAGATCATGGGCGCCGACGTGAAGCAGACCGGTGAGCAGTTCGGCAACTCGGCGAAGTTCCTGCGCTGGCAGGACCGCGAGGCGAACAAGAAGTTCTTTGCAAGCGAGTTCGAGACGTTCTCGAACGAGGCCGCGGACCTGCTGTTGGAGATCGGCATCATCAAGCAGAAGCCCGATATCAAGAGCCTCGTGGATACGCGGTTCATCCAGTAGCGTCTTCGACCCCTCCCCCTTGCGGGGAGGGTGGGCGCCGTCAGGCGGTCGGGTGGGGGTTGGTGCACACGGCACCGCGGCGCCCCATCCGGCAGCGACCCCCACCCCCAGCCCCTCCCCGCAAGGGGAAGGGGAGATTGTGCCTCATGCCTCGCCCCCTCGAACCTGTCAGCCAGAGTGCCCGCCTCGTGCTCGGCATCTCGTTCTTCGTGCTCTTCGCGGCGGCCTGGGCCTTCGCGACGCTCGGCGGATACGTGTCGAAAACCTTCCTGGCCGATCCGATCACGATGGTGCAGGACGGCTGGATCCTGCTCACGCGCTTCGGCTTCGCTCACGATATCGGGATGACCGTGTGGCGCGTGGTGGGTGGCTTCGTGCTCGCGGCGATGGTTGCGGTGCCGCTCGGCATCGTCATGGGCGCCTACAAGCCCGTGGAGGCGTTCTTCGAGCCCTTCGTGTCCTTTGCTCGATATCTGCCGGCATCAGCCTTCGTGCCGCTTCTCATTCTCTGGGCTGGCATCGGGGAAACCCAGAAGCTGCTCGTGATCTTCATCGGCTCCGTGTTCCAGATCGTGCTCATGGTGGCCGTCGCGGTCGGGAACACGCGACGCGACCTCGTCGAGGCTGCCTACACGCTGGGCTCCAGCGATGCCGGCGTGGTGCGCCGAGTTCTGATCCCCGCCAATGCCCCGGAGATCGCCGAGATCCTCCGCCTCGTGCTGGGTTGGGCCTGGACTTACGTGATCGTCGCCGAACTGATCGGTTCGTCGTCGGGGATCGGCCACATGATCATCGACAGCCAGGCGCTTCTCGCCACGGGTCAGATGATCTTCGGGATCATCGTGATCGGCCTCATCGGCCTCGTGTCCGACTTCCTCTTCAAGGCCGTGAATCGCTCCCTCTTTCGTTGGAGGCTGGCGTGAGCAATGTGCCCGGCTTCCTCTTCAAGGTCGTAAATCGTTGCCTCTTCCACCGGAGGCTGGCGTGAGCGACGCCTCCTTCCCTTTCGAGGCCGTGAACCGCTCGCTGTTTCGCTCGAGGCTCGCGTGAGCGACGCGGAGCTTCTGATCGAAGGCGTTTCGCGCGTGTTTCCCGGCATGCGCGGAGCATCCCCCGTGCGGGCCCTCGAACCCACGTCGCTCAAGGTCGACAAGAACGATTTCATCACCGTTCTCGGTCCCTCGGGCTGCGGGAAGTCCACGCTCCTGCGGATCGTCGCCGGTCTCGACCGCCCGAGCGCCGGGCGCGTGCTCCTGCGGGGCCGGGTCGTGAAAGGGCCGGGCGCCGATCGGGGCATGGTATTCCAGTCCTACACCCTGTTCCCCTGGCTCACGGTAGCCGAGAATATCGGCTACGGCCTTCGCGAGCGGCACGTGCCGCAGGCCGAGAGAGCCGAGATCGTGCGGGCCTATATCGAGAAGGTCGGGCTGCGCGGTTTCGAGCATCATTTCCCCAAGCAGCTCTCGGGTGGCATGCAGCAGCGCACCGCCATCGCGCGGGCGCTCGCCAACGATCCCGCCATCCTGCTGCTCGACGAGCCGTTCGGAGCGCTCGACAACCAGACCCGCGCCCTCATGCAGGAACTGCTTCTCGGGATTTGGGAACGGGAGCGCAAGACGGTACTCTTCGTGACCCACGACATCGAGGAGGCGATCTTCCTGGCCTCCCGCGTGGTGGTGATGACTGCGCGGCCGGGGCGCATCAAGGCCGAGATCCCCGTGGATCTTCCGCACCCACGCCACTACCGGATGAAGACTTCGCCCGAATTTTCAGAGCTCAAGGCCCGCCTGACCGAGGAGATACGGGTCGAAGCGGTGCTCGCCGCGGAGGCCCATTGAGACTTCGTCTTGAAGCATCCTTGATGCAAAAGCCTCCGGCTTCACGCGAAGTGACGGCTCATCGAGCGAATCGTGATCTCAGGGCCTGCAGGCCCTCCGGATCGCACGCTCAGTTCGGCATCACGTCCGCAACATCGAGGTAGTCGGCTACAACATCGTAACCCTTCGGATCGCGCACCACGAGGCTGTGCGCGTAGCGCTGGTTGGCGGGGTCGTAAACGCCCTCCTTGGGGTAAATGCGGCCCCGATAGCTCACACCATTCACGAGCCTCACGGTGCCGAACTCGCCGATGAGTCCGAGCACTTTTTGACCGATATGGGCCAGGTGACGGACCTCGACACCATCTCTCGTCCAGCGGGGCATTGTCGTCCTTCTCACACTTTCTCTCTACGCCCGTCGGTACGTGACATGTACACAACGCGTGTCAAATTCTTATTGATTTGGAGTCTCTTCATCGAATGAACATCGGCTCTTGGCGCCCCTCGCGAATGGATTTACGGAGAGCGCAGGCAAGCGACAATTCGGCCATTTGGTAGAAGACGCCTCTCCCGAATGGTCGTTTCCCTCGCGTCAGACGGTAACCGCGATCGGAGCCGCGCGAGGGGCTGTGCGACCGGCCAGGCCCTAGAGCTGTTTGCACTTGCGTGGAGTCAGCTCTCGTCTTCGCTTTAACGCGTTTTCTTGACGTGAGCCGGATCCACCTCACTTAAATCAACGCTTCGTTTCTGAGCGATCGCGTTTTCTTCACGTCAGCCGGATCCACCTCACTCGAAAGCGCTCTAGCGCACTTCCGGGCAGCAGCGATGTACGCATGCCAGCGCTCTCGATTCCGAGCCGATCGTTCGGCTCCTCCCCGACCAAGGGTGTCGCCTTACGCGCCAGTGGATGGTGTGGCGGGCTCCCCGGGCACGCCGTCCGTATTCCGCGTCGGCTCGCCAGGGGCCCGGGTGCGGACCACGGTCACATTGCAAGCCGCCTCCGCGACCACCTGCGCCGAGACGCTGCCGAGATAGCGCCGCACCGCCGAGGATCCGCGCGCGCCGATCACGATGTGATCGACATGGGCGTGACGGGCATAATCGAGGAGCGCGGCGGCCGGGTCCGGATGTTCGAGCACCGTGTAGGTCACCCGGTCCGCCGGGAGACCGAGACGTCGGGCCCATTGCCTGAGCCCCACGAGACCGCGCACATGGAGGCTGCGGCCTTCCTCGTCCTCCCCAAAATCGACCCCGATGCGCGGCGTGCGCCGGACGTTCACGCAGGCGAGCCGCGCCCGCGGCTCGATGTCGAGAATGCGTCGCACGATCAGCCGCACGTGATCAGCGAGTTCCTCCTGATCAGGCGAGAGGTCGACCGCCGCCATGATGATGGGCGCTGTCGTGAGGTGATGCACGACCGGCTTCGGCTGCAGCGGCTCCGCGACGAGCGACCGGAGCCAACGGCCGAGCAATGCTCCGAGAGGCGCCTTGTTGACACGGTGCGCTCGGTCGGTCAGCGCCACACCGTCGGGGTGGGTCAGCGCGAAGGCCAACTGGGCGGCCGTGGCGAAGCGCCGCTCAGGATCGGCCTCGAGGCAGCGCAGGATCACTTCCTGCAGCCATGGCGGGATTGCTGCGTTGAGCACGCGAGGCGGCACGGGCTCGCGATAGAGCCGCTGCCTCAAGCCCCGGCGGCCGTGCGGGTTCCCGAAGGGGCGCCGTCCGGTCGCGAGGAAGTAGAGCATGACCCCGAGAGCGAAGAGGTCGCTTCGCGGATCGGTGCGATTGCCGAGCACCTGCTCGGGGGAGATGTAGGGTGCCGTGCCGATGGGCAGGTGGAACTCCTCCGCAAGGAGGTCCGGCAGGGCATCATGCCGCGAGAGGCCGAAATCGATCAGCACCGCCTCGCCCGTAGGCCGCGTCATCACGTTCGATGGCTTGAGGTCGAGATGAATCACGCGCTGGCCGTGGAGGTCATGGAGCGCGGTCGCGACTCGCGCGCCGATCTCGGCGACGCGGGCCGGCTCGAGCGGCGCCTCGTCGATGAGGGGCAGGAGCGACGGAGGTGGAAGCCGCTCCATCACGATATAGGGCTGATCGTCGAAGCCGGCCTGCGCGACGAAGCGGGGCACGTGGACACCCTTGAGGCGCGGCAGGATCATCTGCTCGACTTCGAAGCCCACGATGGCGCCAGGCCCCTCGCCATAGGCGATGAGCGGGATCTTCATGATCATGGGAAGGGGATCGTGCGCCGGATGCGTGACGCGCCAGATCACCGCCATGCCCCCCTGGTGCAGCCGTTCCTCGAGGCGGAAGCCGTCGATCACATCGCCGGGCTGGAGGCGGGCGGGCATCCTCAACGCTCCTTGTCGAGGCCGACGCCGCGCCTGGAGAGGCTCCTGGCGAGGCGGGGAATCGTATCGCCGGGGTGGTGACGGGCCGGCATCGCTCAGCGCCCGTGATAGAGCCGGTCGGCACCGCGCTCGGGCAGGCCCGCGGCGCGGATCTTCGCGGCCGCTTTGTCGAGGTCGTAGGCGAGGCGCCGATAGGTGAGAGTGCCTTCCTCGGGATCGAGCAGCGCGTAGCCCGCATCCGGATCCCCGTCGCGCGGTTGGCCGACCGCGGGGACCACGGCGAGCCAGCGCCGCTGGGGCAGAAGCGGAACCGGAATTCCCGAGACCGGCGCGAAGCCGATGGCCGGCTTTCCCGAGGCCATGTGGTAGAGGGCCGGCACATGCACATGGCCGCAGAAGGTGGCATGGGCCGCGCACCGTCGGAGCGACCGCTCCGCCTCCACGGCTCCCGTGATGTAGCCCCAGCCCCCGGGCGCCCAAGCATTGGCGTGAACGTAGAGGCGACCATTCTCCTCCGCCTGGAGAGGAAGGGCCTCCAGGAAGGCAAGCTGGTCCGGATCCAGGTGCCCGCGGGTCCAATCGATGGCGGCGCGGGCGTGAGGGTTCATGCCATCCCCGCCGGTGAACAGGGCCTCGTCGTGATTGCCCCTGAGAGCCACGGCCCCCCGCTCCACGAAACCCCGCACCGTATCGACAACCCAAGCCGCATCGGCGCCATAACCCACGAAATCGCCCAGGAACACGTAGCGGCGGACGCCCCGGCGTTCCGCGTCCTCGAGACAGGCCTCCAGGGCCTCCCGGTTACCGTGAATATCGGAGAGGAGCGCGGTGAGCATGACGAGAGGGTAGGGCCGGTCCTCTTGGGAGCCTAGAGCACCGGACTGGAAATCCGACTCCCTAGGTTTTTGGCTGATGCAATCTGTGATTCACTTGCTGGAACGGGAGGTGGATCATGGGTCATTGCTATTCTCTCGATCTTCGGGTGCGGGTGGCC
>JAESFL010000305.1_pt1 | contig 40564 bp, 34 predicted proteins | sample 9269401 | NCBI WGS metagenome assembly JAESFL01 (sample SAMN14506025, study PRJNA617098) | algae metagenome | isolation source: Gloeocapsa sp. UFS-A4-WI-NPMV-4B04 and co-occurring heterotrophs from desert... | place: USA: Utah | collected 2006-10-01 | reverse complement strand
CATACTTTGTTTTGATTGCCTCAACTATGCCCGCTTTCAACATAGGTTACTATGCCTACCTGATCCCATGCTTTGATCATAGGTCTATTTAAGTAAATGTTCAAGTTATTTTTTCCTGACTCCTAACGAGCAGAGAAACGGCTTCAGTAAGGTTAATGCAATCCTGGCTAGGAGCATTTGAAGAGTAACTTTAGGGCTTTTAGAATTAAGTTTTGGTAATTTTTTGTCAAGACCACTACTAGAAGTATTGGTAAGATAAGCCAAAAGGCAGACCATGCGCTTGACTTATGGCATACCAACTCTCGGCAAGTAAACTCCAGACGTATCACCGCTGCCCCCAATCGTATTATTTTCGCTACGAATTAGGGTTGAAAACTGCCGCTTTTTTTGGTTCAGCTGCCTTGGGAACAGCTTTACATCAAACTCTCGCTCAGGTTTACCGCGACTGGAATTACACCGAACCACTGCCAGAAATCCACTGGATTCACCACTGTTGGCAGCAGCACTGTAGCTCAATAAGTCCCGCTCAAGTCGCAGAGGGCGAGGAAATTTTAGAAAATTACTACCACAAATTTATTGCGGGTGAAACAGCCCTGCACCGACCCCTAGCAGTAGAAGGCAAAATTCAAGGGCGCTTGCAAGTAGCAAACTTAGAATTTGCGATTTCTGGACGATACGACCGCCTAGACTACCTAGAATCGGGGCTAGAACTGATTGATTACAAATCAACTAAAGAAGTCAAACTGCCTAAGCCCGACGAAATTGATCTGCAAATCGGTTTGTATTACCTAGCATTGGAACAAAGATATAAACAGAGTTTGCAGCAGATGAGTTTGTTGTATTTACGAACGGGAGAAAAGTTCAGCTTTGATGCCACCCCAAAGCACAAGCAGCTAGTAGAAACAACTATTAGTGAACTTGCCTTCAAGTTACGGACAGATGAATTGTGGGAAGCATTGCCTGGAGAACACTGTTCTCGCTGCACCTACTCGCGCTACTGTGCTGCTATTCAAGAACATCCTGAACCACTGCCAGAAAATGCTAAACCTCCTCGGCGGATGCAACTATCACTAAATCTATAGCGCACTCTATGTTTAAGTATTAAAAATGTAATACTACTACTTTTTATACATACTAACTAAACCTGCCCTCAGTGAAAAGCTCTGACAATATACCTGCCTTGGTAGCATTGACTTGTCAATGCACGTTGCGCCAACGCGCTTTGTTACCGAACACTTCTGGGATCTATTTTGTGACTGACGAGCGTAACAGTTTGCTCTATCTTGGTAAAACTACAAGCTTACAGCGTCGCTGGGCAGGAGCAGGACATCATCGCTATAAGCAGTTAGCAAGAAAGGGATTAGGGGTTGTAATGAAATAACCTTGACGTTTATTTAGCTAGAAGTGCCTCAAAGCAGATTTTTAAATACCAACTTGTAAAAGTTATTTCTTGACGACTCCTTAGATAAAATTACTATTAGCTATGTTTTAGCACCAATCGTTGAATTAGATGAACTAGAGCGTTAGTACATATTAACCCTCAAGCCATTGCTTAACTATGGCAGGGTCAAAAAGAATTTGCCTCAGAAAAGTCCGAGGTTGAGCGAACTGCAACGCTTATGGAGGCTAGTTAATACCCCACTTTTCCCCTCTTGTAAATTTACTACTAACCAAGAAGGAAATACCATACCTAGAGCCGCTTGGGATTTATTTCGTGGCTTTGTTGCTGGTACTTATATAACTGATAACCTTTGCTACATAGTCATAGTTTGTCAACAAAATATGGGGGAAATTCTATGTAATAGTTCTACTCACAAGACCAAGAGGCGGTTCTATATTCAGGACGAGGAGATTTGGAAAATTTCCGGTGCGGCGCGTTATGCTTGGCTGCACGAACCGATATGGAAATTTGATGCAAGAGTAGTAGTTTTTGAGTTCGTAGAGTTCTTTACTCTAGGAAATTACCTGTTTGAGCAACTTTACACTCACCTGAAACAGTGCGAAATTTCAGGGGTCAAGCTTAGGAAGCTGGGTAACACTGCTTGCCTACAGTCAATTCTCCAAACCCTACCTGCGGGAGAGAATAAGTCAGCGCAAGATTACCTCTGTGCCCTTTCCGCCGACTTACAGGCAGTACAAGCTGAGTTTACTTTGGACGAGCGAATTATTTGGTGATGTGATTTCTCTTATGAGAGCAGTTTTTCTTGAGCATTATAGAAATAGAGGAACAATCGCTTCACTAGGAGAAACGAGATGACTATACTCGAAGATGAACGTCCGGATAATTTGATGGAGGCGTTGTTTGAAGTTCGTAATAGTGACAGATGCAATACGCTAGAGCGGTCTTGTGTAATTGATACCCTTAAAAGTATTGGTCAAGTTACAGTAGCGAATTGGCTGGAGCAGCATCAAGAGAATTATGACAAAATTATCAAACAGGAGTTTTCTCAATGGCTGGAATCACATTCTCCCTATGGAGGAGAATCGATAGCTCAAGTGGCTGCTCAGACAACCGGGTTAACAATGCCTGAAGATTCATTTAGCTGAATTGCTCTGTTGAAGGATCGTAAGAGTTAACCCCTAGTATTAGCAGACATTAATCGCTCAGATAGTAATGTGTAACGCTCTTGATCTTTGACTTGCCTGACTGCTAGACCAATTGCTTTGACGAGGCCAGTTGGATTCCAGTGGCTATAACTAAACAGTGCTAGTGTTGGCGCGATCGCTCAAGACTATCTTTAGCATTCGCTCGACAATAAGTCCTCTGTCCTGGCTCAAAACGGGCTGGACACTATCGAAAAATAGACACCGTTTTCTTGTAATGTCCTTTTTCTGATAGACAGGTCAACCAAAGGAATTCCCCAATCTAGACGAGCGGTAAGGCGATCGCTCAACTGCAAGCGTAAACCAAGCCCTACCGAAACTAAAGTATTGGGGTCTGTTGTGTTGCCATTTCGATTACGTCTCCCTAAATTGTTCCACGTAGTACCAGCATCAATAAATGGCGTGAGTTGTAAAATTGTTTGCCGCTTTTTAGATCGGTAAATAGGCAATCTCACCTCGGCAGATACAAATGCGCCACTATCAGTCAGTAGAGCATCCTGACGATAACCCCGAACGCTGTCTATCCCACCTAACCCAAACTGCTCCAGGGGGACAAGCGTATCAGGAGTCAGTTGCACATCACCACGAACTAATAGCAGAGTTTCTGGAGCCAAAAGACGTACCCACTGCGCCTGTCCCCGCCAAGCGAAAAAGCGGCTGTCAGGGCCATCTTCGTTAACTGTGGCATTTAACGCACCGATACCGAGACTAAACCCAGATCGCGCCCCAATTACTTCACGACCACTGCGCTTCGTCCAGTCTTGAAAGAATTGAATGGCTGAGATCCGGGTGCGTCCCTCTTGATCAGCCCCTGGTGAAAGTTCACTAGGGAGAATCCCAAAATCCTCTAGAACTGACGAGGAGATATCGCTTTCAGAGCGAACAGCACTCAGACCAAGGGCAAATTCTTGTGTGGGGGTTTGTGAGAGTGGTTGGCGCAGTGTTAATTCGTAGTAGCGAGAATCACCATTGATATCGAGTGCATTAAAGGGACGCTCAATCACATCGCTCTCTGTATTACCATAAGCCAAACTTAGAGTGCCATTACGAGAGTTAACGGGTAAGGTGTAGCTGGTATCGACACCATTACTGCCATCGGTATTGCTGTAGGCAAGACTCAACCCATCTCCTAGTCCTAGCAAATTGGCCTCGTTTATCTGGGCGCGGCGGCGGAAGCTACCAACACTTGGTGAGCGCGCGTTATCTGCCACAAGTTGGCTACTAAAGGTCTTCGCCTCACTCACTTGGACTTTTAATACTCTTGTTTCTGGGCTTGTTCCAGCAGCTAATTCAGCAGAAATGTCTTCAATTAGAGGGTTGAGTTGCAGTATTTGTAATGCTTCTAGCAACTGATTTTGATTTAGAGGAATGGATGTGGGCAAGCGCGAGCGCACATATTCGGGGTTCAGCCGTCGAGTGCCATTTACATTAATTGCTTCTAAGCCGCCTTCGACTACCTGAAGAGTGACCACGCCCCCTAAAGTTTTTTGAGGGGGAATGAGAGCGCCAGAACTTATGTAACCATTATCAATGTATAGCTGAGTAATGGCAGAACGTGCTTGGAAAAGTTCTGCAAATGAGAGCGGTCTTTTTGTAAAAGGGGCAAGTACAGCGTCTAACTCTTCTGGACTGAATACGGTACTGCCAACTACATCGAACCGTTCAACCGTGAATGTTTCAGGAACTTTACCTGGAATTGGTGATGGCGTGGCGGGAGTCGGGGGCGGTGACTGTAGTAACTCCTCTGGAGGTGGCAGAGTCTCAGGCGTTGGAGTTACTGGGAGGCTTGGTTCATTAGGTGGAAGAACATCTTGGGGAGGTGGCGTTGGGGGGATTTGAGAAATTGGAGTGGCGGTGCTATTGACAATAGAGCCTTTGGTTGTTTGTGCCAAGACTCTGCTAGGGATACTGTTAATCAGCACAATTAAACAGAAATAGAGCCAATAATTGGTCTGACGGTGATTGAAGATAAATCTAGAGAACAATTCTTTCTCACCTTAATTTTTAGGGTCAAGTTGCGCTAATATACGAGGTCGGTGTTTTATATTGACACAGACGAACAACTGGTTACTATCACCGTTAAACCCAAAATTTTAAGAGTTGGAGCAAGCGCAAGAAATCTATCCTATGTAGGTAGGAGAGATCACGCAACACGCTTTCAACCGCAAAAATGAAAGCCGAATTCAGGTAGCGCAGCACATTCCCTCCACTGCCTTGCTGTTAGGCTTTCGTCCTTGAGGTTTCTTATCCTCAATCAATTTCTGTGCCGCTTCAGAGTCAATCAGTTTCACATCGGCGGTATAACACCCAGGAGAGTCCGGTACTTGAGTATATAGCCCTAACTTAACTAACGTTTCCGGTTACTTTTCGCCAGTTACGATATATACTTCCCACTGGTGATTGTACACGCGCTCACATCGGCGACGAAGCCCATACTGTTCAAGTGGAATATGCTTTCCAGACTCCGTATCAGGGACAAGCTCAGTGGTAATGCCCGCGCTTACCTCAAATTTTCTATACCTCTGTCTGCCAGGTTTAAAGAACACACCTGGCCCATAAATGAACATCTGAATCAGGAGCATGAATGACTGGATAGGATTAACAGGCAGTAGGTTTGCTCCAACGAGAACAATTAGGCGACCTCCAGGGTTAAGTATGCGTTCAACTTCGGCGATCGTCTTGGGGTCGCGGCGTTGCTGAATCAAGATATGAATCATGCTGGAACAGGAACTTCCCAGAACTTTAGATAGTGAAGTAGCAACCGAACTGAGTGTTCCAGCATTTCTACTGACTTTGAGTAGCACAACGTCTGACGATGCAGTCGGGCTAGATAATGTCTTAATCGAGTGTTTTCTCCTTCGACCCGTGTCATGTAAGTTTTGCTCACAATGTGGTCTTCATCAGGGATAAACAGAGGATAGACTCGATTTCCATCACTGACGTAGAAGTAGCAGTTCCACAGGGTTACCAAATTCCACAATGGTGTGAATGTTTCAGCACTATGGTCTCCGATTACCCATACCAGTATCCCGGCTCTAAAGTGGTCGACCGCTGTCCACAGCCAGATTTTGGTTTTTTTTGAGCCGACAAAGGTTTCCAGTTCATCGAGTTCTCCGACCTGGGGTTGGGTCTCAGGCGCATAAGCATCGGGCAGTAGATGCCCGACTTGTTTGACCCAATAGATGACCGTCGTGTGATGCACGCTTTTGACTCGTTCGATCGCTCGAAACCCTGAACCATTAACGTACATCCTTAAGCATTCGCGTTTGACTTCCTGGGAGTATCCTTTGGGTGGGTTGTAGTGGTCGATGAATTGGCGACCGCAATTGACACAGATGTGATGCGTGCTTACCTTTGTTCTTCCCATTTTTACGGATATGGGAGGAGCTACAGTCAGGACATTGCATGACGATTTCTCCCTGATTCATATCTCTATTATGCAACGCCTGGGGTCGCAGATATATTCGCTAGGAAAGGTACTAACAACATTATCAAATGATGCATCGGTGAACGGTAAATGCTGAGACTGCCCCTGAATTATCCAGCTAGGTTCACCTTGGCAGCGTTCTACTAAGGTTGAGCGAGCTGCATCTACCATTTCTTTTGACTGTTCGACGGCGCGACAGTTGTAACCTGCCTCAATCATATCTGCTAGCAGGTCACCCAGACCGCAACCAAGTTCAAGAACGTTGTACCCGTGCAAACGTGATAGGGTCAGGCGTTGCCATGTGCGCCATTGTCCGGCAAATGGTACTGTACTGGCAAAGCGGTAAAGATAGCGATTTTTGTAAAGCGTTTCAAATAACCATTTCTGCCAAGACGGTATTATTGGTATTCTCCGAAGTTTGTTGCCAGCCCTCTACTTACCTAGTTGTGACGAGTACGACTAGGAACATTTAGCCGTGCTTCAATTGCATCACAAGCTGCCCGAACACCATTTTCTGCCTGTATCTGCTTTCCTACATCAGTAGCTCGTTTGGTGTAACTTAGATTACTTAACAGCTGCTTTAACTCTCCAGCAGCACTGTAAGCATTGTAATCGCTACGAGTTATAGTACGTGCTACGCCTAAACGTTCTGCCCTCGCCGCATTGTCTGGTTGATCGTAGCTGTAGGGCGTAACCAACATGGGGCAACCAGATTCTAATGCTTGAGCAGTTGTGCCGATGCCACCTTGATGTACAACAGCAGATGCACGCGGAAAAAGCATAGAGTAAGGCGCATAGTCAAAAGCAACAATATTTTTTGACAATAGATTCTGTGGTATGTTACCTGGTTGTTCTCCAGTAAGGAGAACAGCTCGACAGCCCAACTCCTTAGCAGCGATCGCACTCTCTAAATAAAAGCTACCCGCATCCATCACTTCTGTAGAACCTAAAGTAAAAACGATGGGTGGAGAACCAGTATCGAGAAATTGTGATAACTCTAAGGAAAGTCCTGATGAGCTACTTCTATCATCGTAGAAAGGGAAGCCAGTGATATGAGTCTGCTTCGGCCAGTCCGGTTGAGGAGATGCGAAAAATTGGGAGAAGAGAGCCAGCACTAAATCCGGTGAGTGTTGACCCTCAAACAGTGGATCTTTACCAGGCGGCAAACCCAAGTCAACCCGTAACTGCTGTATCGGCTTAGTCCAGGAGCGAACAGCAAGTTTGGCAAATCGAAAAAGAATTTTATTGATTAAAGAGTTAAACGCTCCTAAGTTTCTACTAACAGGTAAAGTTTGTAGAACTGGCGGATCAAAGGCAGACATAAACGAAATGGGACTTAATACGGTTGAAACCCAAGGAATACCCGTTTTTTGAGCAACTATTGGCCCAGCAAAAATAATTGGGTGCGTAATCAGTAGATCAGCACCCTGTACAGCTTGCATCAGATCCTCGTAGCTATCTTTTAAAGAAGGTAATACCAACTCACATATAACGTACTTTGTGCCTTGGACACGATCCATACTAAGTCGAACAATCTCTCTAGCCTGATCAGGACTCAATGAAGAAGTATCAGGCCTAATTGGGTGAAATGAAATTCCCACTGCTTGAACATTGGAGTGGTATAGTTCATTAGTAGCGATTACTGCTTCGTAACCACGAGCTTTCAATTCTAAAGCGAGCGCTATATAGGGGTGTAGGTCACCCAGTGAACCAATTGTAGTCAGAACAATGCGTTTACTGCCCATATCGAAGCATAATAAACATGATTACATCTGTTTTATTAAAACCTTTTTAGCATACTAGGGATTAGGGAAAAATCAACTTCTAAAATTATAGTTAAAAGATATACCTATCTCATTTTTCCTCTATATCTCTCTTTACTATTGCTTCTGTTTTAAATAGCATCATTACTCGCTTGACAGTACATTTTACTATTTTGCTCTCCCTACTTTTTAAAGGTAAGCCGTAAAACATAGCCTAATATAAGGAATAACAGCAATGGATAAAAAGGAACCTTGGTTAACAAATTTAATATCTACTAAAGTAGGTTTTCTCTTCTGCCTGTTTACCTCTAATACAGCCATAGCACAGATTGTTCCTGATACTACACTACCTAACAACTCTCTTGTTACAGAGCAAGGTAATACTGGTCTCATTGAAGGAGGCACGATAAAGGGGAGCAACCTATTTCATAGCTTTGAACAATTTTCTATTCCTACAGGGGGAGCAGCATATTTTAATAACACTCAGAGCATTCAAAATATTATCAGTCGGGTAACAGGTTCATCTATCTCAAATATTGATGGTTTAATCAAAGCTAATGGTACAGCTAATCTATTTCTAGTCAATCCCAATGGAATTATCTTTGGTTCTAATGCCAGCTTAAACATTGGTGGTTCTTTTCTAGGAAGTACCGCTAGTAGCATTGATTTTGCTGATGGTACTCAGCTTAGTACGAATACTACCCAAAATCGACCATTATTAACTACAAGTGTACCTAGTGGGTTGCAATTCAGTAGCAATTCTGGTGGGATTAGTGTACAGGGTTTAGGGCATAATTTGGCTAGTCCTTCCTTTTCTTCACCTATTACAGCAGCAGGCGCTAGCTCTAATGGTTTGCGGGTATTACCAGGGAAAACTCTTGCTTTAATAGGAAATGGTGTTGACTTAGAAGGTGGCACTTTAACGGCTCCTGGAGGGCGAATTGAGCTAGGTAGTGTCAGTTCTGGTGTAGTTGATCTTACTCCTACTTCCAATAGCTGGACTCTAGGTTATAAAAATATACAAAATTTTCAAAATATTGCACTGTCCAAACAAGCATTAGTCGATGCTAGCGGTTTTGGAGACAGTGCAGTTCAGTTAAGAGGAAAGCAAATTTCTTTTACTCAAGGGGCGGTAGCGTTGATTCAAAATCAAGGCGATCAAGCTAGTAGTGGTATAAACTTGCAGAGTTCAGATTCAATTCAATTGAGTGGAACCTCTTTAAACGGAACAATTCCTAGTGGAGTTCAACTGGAAACTTTGAGCGGAAGTTTAGGTGATATTGTTTTATCAACTAAACATTTACAGCTTGACAATGGAGCAGCCATAAGTAGCAAAACATTTACACAAGCAGGTTCTAGTAACATACTTTTAAAGGCTTCTGAATCAATAGAAATAAAGGGGTTTTCTCTTTTTAATGCCAATAACAGTGCTTCTAGTGGTGTTGGTAGTTTCACTTTTAGTAGCGGAAGAAGTGGAAATATTATAGTTAACACAGGAGAGCTAACTATTTTAGATGGTGGCAACATAATATCTGCTACTTTCTCTCAAGGTAGAAGTGGAGATGTAGATATTAATGCAGCTCGCAATATTGAGCTACGTAATTTTAACCCTTTTCTTTTTCTACCCAGTCAAATTTCTGTTACAGCTTTTGATGCTGGAGATACAGGTAATATAACAATTACATCATCTAGACTTTTACTGAAGGATGGAGGCGCTATTAATTCTTCTACTTTTTCAAGTGGAAATGCTGGTGATATTACAATTTCAACAGACAAATCTATAAATCTTGAAACATCCACAAGTGTATTAAAAGAAAGTCCATTAGGTTTTTCTTCTAATATTGGAGCATTCGCAGTGATACCTCCTTTACAAATACAACAAACACTAAGCCCATTTTCAAATCTAACAGGAGATTCAGGAAAGATAGTAATAAATACTAAAAATTTATTTGCGTCTAACAGCTCAATTACTATCAACAATTTTGGCACTGGTTTAACCAGAGATTTAAACATTAATGCTAATAGTATTTCTTTAAAAAACAATTCTTCTATCACTGCTTCATCCGTTTTAGGAAATGGGGGAGACATTCTTTTGGGCGCAGAAAAGGTAGAGCTATCTAATAGTGCTGTTAGTGCTAATATTGACAGTTCGCAGGTAAATTTACTATTTCTTGGAGTGAATAGTCCGTTTGATTTTGATCTAGCTGGTGTTGGCAACGGCGGAAATGTTCAAATCGATGCAGACATATTAATTAGTGGACAAAATAGCCGCATCACAGCTGATGCATTTTCAGGTAAGGGTGGCAATATTCAAATCAATACTCAAGCCCTCTTTCGTTCTCCAGATAGTGTTATTACCGCTAGATCCAAACTGGGTATAGATGGTAGAGTAGAATTTAATACATTAGCTGTAAATCCCAGTAGCAGATTGGTTGATTTGCCAGTAGAGCTAACTGATATTAGTAACTTGATTGCACAAGGCTGTTCAGGAAGCACAGGTAACGTAGGAACAGGGACAAGTGAATTTATCATCACAGGACGCGGCGGATTACCACCACAACCAGGTGAACCAGTGGAAACTCAAGCAAGAGTAGTCAGGAATAATACACTAGAAGCCGTAAAAGGGCAGCGTTCAGCATTGGAAAATACTACGGTTATAACTCCCTCTAGTCGTAGCAAGTTAGTGGAAGCCCAAGGGTGGGTATTTGACGAGCAGGGAGAGATGATACTCACGGCTCAACCCCCTAACGCTACGCCTGATAATTCCAGTTTTACCCAAGCAAATTGCTATGCTCCGTAGATGGTATCTTGTTGGAAAAACACGCAGGCGTTGGACTCGCGGTGCATTGCTAATTCTTTTAGCCTTACTAACAATTTTTTGTGTCTTGGCTGTGGGTGAAAAGCAAGTATCAGCGAGGAAACAAACAGTAATTCCACCCTCATTTGTGATCTCTCAAAGTGATCAAGTAGCTGCAAGAGCCTCACAATTAGATAATCAAGGGCAGGAACTCTATGAAGCTGGAGAATTTACTGAAGCAATTAAACTTTGGCAACAGGCGGAGAAAGCTTATGTTCAAGCGGACGATGCTGACGGCGTTGCCAAAAATCGGATAAATATGGCTGAAGCATTGCAAGCATTAGGACTTCACCCAAGAGCCTGCGACACTTTACTACAAGCTTTCAATATTGCCGAGCTAGACTGCCAAAATGTAGTTCAGTCAAACGAAAATTATCAACAACTACAAAATTCTTTACTTAACAATTTTAAAAAATTACCAAATTCCCAGATTAAAGTAATTGGCTTACGTAGCTTTGGTAATGTCTTGCGAAAGCTCGATAATTTAGAACTGTCGCAACAAGTGCTGCAATTGAGCTTAAATGCAGCTAAAGCATTGCGATTGCCTGAAGACGAAAGCGCAGCCAAGCTCAGTATAGGCAACACATTTCAAGCTTTGGGGGACAGAACACGAGCAAGTCTTGACACACAAAGCAATATTGCATCAACCCCCTGGCGCTGTCTATATAGCCCAAGCCTGGGTCAACCCAGACAATTTTATCAACAGGCAGCTGATTATTATCAGCAGGCCGCAACCGAACCTATCTCGACAAGTATATGGGTTCAAGCACAAATTAATCGCCTAAATGTATTGCTAGAAACTAATGCTTTGTCAGAGGCACAAGGATTGTGGCCTCAAATCAAATCTAAACTTGACACAATACCAGCCAGTAGAGCAGCAGCCTACCTTCAACTAAAATTAGCTTCGGGTCTAACCTGTCTCAAGCAAGCTAACGTTGCCGATTCACCGTCATGGACAGAGATTGCTCAAACTTTCGCCACTACTGCACGTCTGGCGCATCGTTTCAGCGACCAGCGAACCGAATCTTATGCGACAGGCTTCCTGGGTGGCTTGTACGCACAAGTTCAAACACCACAAAACGCTCAAAACCTGGACTATGCTCAAAACCTAACACAGCAAGCGCTGACACTAGCTCAGGCAATTAAAGCGACGGATATTACCTATTTGTGGCAATGGCAATTAGGATACTTGAAACGAATTCAAGGGGATAACGAAGGAGCGATCTCTGCTTACACCCAAGCAGTAGATAGCTTGCACTCCATTCGCAGTGATTTATCTGCCGCCAGCCGGAATATCCAATTCTCTTTCACTGAAAGGGTGGAACCAGTTTATCGGCAGTTGGTTGATTTGTTGCTGCAATCTGACGGGGCTACCCAGAAAAATTTGAAACAAGCGCGTGATGTGGTTGAAGCACTCCAAGTGGCAGAACTGGAGAATTTGCTGCGGTGCAACTTGCAAATTGTATCACCAGTACCAATTGAACGGGGAGCAGATCCAACAGCAGCAGTTATCTATCCAATTATTTTAGATGACCGGATAGAAGTCATTTTCAGCTTATCAGATCAACCCTTACGGCACTACTCAACACCTTTATCCAAAGAGCAAAATTTTGAATACTTACTTGAAGCACTACGACAAAGCCTTGAACTCTCAGACAGTGAGTGGCCACAATTTCTAAAATTTTCGCAGCAGGTGTACAACTTGCTGATTAAACCTGTGGAGTCGGAGTTAGAGAAAAACGGCGTAAAAACGTTGGTATTTGTTTTAGATGGGGCCTTACGGCAGATTCCAATGGCAGCGCTGCACTCAGGCGAACATTATTTAATCGAAAAGTATGCACTGGCGGTAAGCCCTAGCCTTCAGCTACTACCGCCCAAATCTTTGCCAAATAATCAACTACAAGTCTTAGCAGCCGGAATTTCCCAAAAAATTCCAGGATTTAACGGCTCGGCATTACCTGAAGTGAAAGATGAACTGAAGCAAATATCTGAAGTTGCTGAAAGTGTAATTCTCAGTAATCAAGAATTTACTGGTCACGCCTTGGAAAGTGAAATTAACGAGCGTCCTTTCTCGGTCGTCCATCTGGCAACTCACGGTCAATTCAGTTCTAGCCCTGATCAGACGTACATTCGTGCCTGGGATAAGCGGATTAATATCAATGAGCTAAAAACATTACTCCAAAACAGAGCAGAAAGCCAACCGGATGCAATTGACTTACTTGTCCTCAGTGCTTGCGAGACAGCAGAGGGCGATAAACGGGCGGCTTTGGGATTGGCTGGGGTAGCGGTAAGGGTGGGGGTACGCACTACGCTGGCAACACTGTGGGAAGTGAACGATACTTCCACTGCCGAACTTATGGGTCAGTTTTACAAAACGTTATCCAATCAAGATAATTCTACAGTAAGCAAAGCTAAAGCACTTCAGAACGCCCAGTTAAAGCTTTTACGTAAGTATAAGTACCCTGCTAGTTGGGCATCCTATGTTTTAGTTGGCAACTGGCTGTGAGGATAATAAAATTTGATAGCCTTTCTGCGCCTGCTTGTGCCAATAAGTTGCGGCATCTGAGTTGCCGAGCGCCGCGTATACTTCGCCCAATCTGGCGGCGGCGACTGCTTGTCCTTCAATATCATTGCCAATCGCTGCCAAATCTACTGCTTTGAGGTAGTTACTCTCAGCTTGCCGCAACAATCGTACCTGTACAAAGAGATCGCCAAGCATTTGATAAATAGCAACTGTCTTAGTGTTTTTGCCGACTAACGTTTCTAGGAGTTCAGTCGCTTCTGTAGTCAACCCCTGCCCAACATAAACTTCGGCAATGGCTAAGGCTTTTGCCTCGTCATTTAAGTTTTGTCTAGCAATGCGTTCAACAGCTGTCCGCACCAAAGCCGCTCTCTTTTCATCAAGTAAGCTAAAAATTGTCTTCGCTGTTGCACCGTTATTAGCATTAACCACCATCAAATATCCTTCTCCTGCTCTCAAAGGTGGGTTGCCTGGATAAACAATAGATGTCGCGTTAACTTCACGCACCCAATGAACGCCTGGGCCGCTTACTTTGACAACATAGACCGTTGTACCCGGTACAGCAATCCAACGTAACGTTGGCTTGTTACCCAGTAGCCAAGTTTGTTTAGGAGTAATAATGTCGGGAATTCCACTAGCTAGCGGATCACGAGTGGGTGGAATTGGTCGAGTTCTCGTATATACTGGTTCATCTGGTGGCTGGCAACCGCTCTCAACACCCGCAGTCAGTCCAGCAGGCACTATCCACAAATTTTGGTTGGAGTCAGTGCATTGCACTATAGCTCTAGTCCCTTTTGTTGATTGAATTAAATCGCCCTGACACAGCACTGAACCAATCGCTGTTGGTTGATATTCCGACCAATTTTGACGCTTTAGTTGTAGCTTTCCTTGAATAGTAACAAGTCGCCCCACATGGACACAACTGTTAGTAGATACCTTGCTTGTCGTCTCTGCTACTACCTTTTTCTGATTTGCTATTCCTCCATCCGTTGTTATCAAAAGTAAACTGAAAAATATTGTTAATGGTATACGACTTTTCACTTCATCTCTCCAGAAGCAGCTTTTAACCTTTGTTGCCCTAGACGAATCCATTTGTCTTCTTCGGGAGTTCTAGGCAAATGGGTATATGCTAGACAGTTTTCCCAGTGCGACACCGCCTGTTTCTTTTCCCCCTGGCGCTCCAAAACTTGGGCGAGTAGACAGTAGGCAGCAGAGCGATCGCCTTCGAGTGCTATTGCTTGTTCTAATTCAACTTGCGCTTCTTCGACACGACCTTGCTCTAGACGCGCCCAACCAAGATTTTTGAAAAAACTGTACCTAGTTCGTGGCTCTTCATTTTTAGTTAGTGGAATACTAACTTGCAACAGGGCAACAGCCGCGCTATAGTTTCCATTTAAAATGTACAGGCGGGCTTGATTATTATAGGCATGAATTAGACCACCTTCAATTGCCAACTGGTATTGGGCTTGGGCTTGCTTGTAATTTTGCTGATCCTCGTATACTTCACCAAGGCTGTAGTGTGTTTCTGCTGTCCAGAGGTCAAGAAAATTAATTTTAAGCGCCCAGTTATAAACAAACTGTGCTTGTGGAAGATTCCCTGCTAACTGACTTTTTACACCATACCAATTAGCTAGCCAATACAGCCCGTACCAAGCGCCTAAAACTCCAATTCCCATTAGTAATGGTAGCCCAGACTTCATAAACTTCTTTAACTTAGACGAGCGAGGCGTGTTACCACTGAGCAAAGTAGTCGCTTTTGGTGAGTTTTGTCCAACTTCTTCCCATTGAGAACCGTTGGCTTGCGCTTGTTCACGCTCATGTTCGCTACTGAATTTCCAAATAGCCCTACTAAATAATGTTGGATTTACAACTGTTAGCCCTGAAGCGGATGCACTGCATCTTCGAGCAACGAGATCGCTTAACCTAGTGTTCACCTTACTTTTTGCTGACTGCGAGCGCTTCTGTCGTCTTTGTAGTCCTATGAGGATACCTAAAACATTTCTTTTAGTAACTTTTTCACCCAATGCTTCTGATAGCAAGTCCCATAAGTCTTGAGACATTCTCGTGTTGACATTTTTATCGGGGTCATTTCTAAGAACAATTTTTTTAAGGGGTTTTTTCAGCAAGCTTTGTTCAAGTATGTCCCTCTCGTTATTTGACAAGCCCTCCCCTTTGTATTCATAAACTGCCCTCTCAGCCAATTCCATGAGTCTGGAAATTTTGTTGTCACTCATCACTCCCCTCGACTTTCCCCAATTTGCCTCTCAGTATAGCTTTTGGCGAACGTATCGACTGAGGAATTGGATGTAATCGCTAAACTATACAAATCTAAACATTTGGAACTACTTAGTTTTCTAGAAGAGTTTTGGACTTAATTCGATGATTTTTAACGCCAGACATGAAACTTAGGCTCTTGTACTTTTTTTCTAAGATCAAATACTGATAAGTTGTTACTCTATTTAAATAGTGAAAGCCTTATCGGTATTCAGTAGTAGCTAAAAGGCTATCGACAAAAATTTGTGAACTACCGAGCTTTTATTAAAGAGGGTAATTGTGAACTACCGAGCTTTTCACTCATCTATAATTTAGTAATATAACGTTAGTTACTGTACGCACTCACTTCAGCATTTATATATTAATGATTTTGTGAACTACCGAGCTTTTATTAAAGGGGGTAGTTGTGAACTACCGAGCTTTTTGGAAGCATACAATAGTTATACAGAAAGGATTTCAATGTGAATCATCTCTTTACTAAAATTAGATATTGTAAAATTTCTCGTCAGAACTAAACCTAAAATTAATTTCTCCATTTACTAATTGTAATAGACAGTTTTTTTTAGGATTGACAAGCAAATAACTAAGCTTTAAGTTCTTTTTATGTCCAACACGCGAACAAACTGCTTACTCAAGAGGCATACCACTGACCCTTGATCATCAACTAGCCCTCGTTAGACTGGCAAACACCTTAGCGGAGTTTTTCTCTATGTCTTTAAAAACCTGTGACCGTATTCACCTAGATACCAAAACTCGAATCGCTGTGCGACGAAAAAGCGAGAATTTCTGTAAGCAACAAGCAATGACTTACGGACGCAGGAGTGTTTAAGTCTGCTACTACGGTTCTGTTCGACTCGATTTCTTGAGATTATTTTTTTGGGGTGTGTCTAGCTCATTAAAAAAAGATTCTAAAATTCGCTCTAACCCTTCGCTGTAGTCAATTTCTTCATCCAGACAGTATTGCTTGAAACGCCGTGCTAGCTGTTTTGGTACATGACCCCGGACTACATCATATTTTGGATCGTCTTTTTTACCCACAAAGCTCCATTTATCAATGTTCTCAGCGCTTATTGTCGCATTATTTGTATTAAACTTTGGTAATATCGCAAAGTTGGGATGGCGTAAAGTTGCGACTTTACGCTAAAATTTGAATATACAGATCATTCAATAGTCGCCCCAGAAAAAGCGCTTGCGGCATGACCACCTTTTGCTGCCCCTTTGAAGCTTTTAGGAGACCAAAAATAACAAGATTCTAAAGTTAGCTCGAAAAAATTAAAAATTGTCGTCGGGATAGAGGGCAATTCCAAGTACCGAAAGAAGCGTCAGAAGTCCACGAGCAAGTTTTCTTCTAAGCTTCTTAAGCCTTACCCCGACTAGGATGCCAATAAATAAACATTTGCATCCTAGCCGCATCGTAACATCTTGGAATGTGTAATGTCCTCTATCCTTCCCTACACAAAAAGGATGGAGAGTTTATGGTGTTGACTAAACAAGCATTACCCAGCGTAACCAAACAAGCCCGTACCAAGTGTGCTACTCAATTCAAGGGTACAGATAGCATCGGCTCGTATCTGCGCGAGATTGGTCGTGTACCACTGCTAACCCAGGAACAAGAAGTTCACTATGGCAGGCAGGTACAGCAAATGATATGCCTGCTGGAAGCTAAAGAGGCTTTGACAAAGAATCTATTCTACGAGCCAACGAGCGCTGAGTGGGCATTGCACGTTCGTTTAACTGAAATTGAGTTACACCAGATTTTACGCCAGGGGCAGCGAGCTAAACAAAAAATGGTTGAGGCGAATCTGCGCCTAGTAGTTTCCTTAGCAAAAAAATATCAGAAACGCGGCTTAGAAATTTTAGACTTAATCCAAGAGGGTAGCTTGGGTTTGCAGCGCGGAGCGGAAAAGTTTGATCCAACGCGCGGCTACAAGTTTTCGACCTACGCCTACTGGTGGATTACTCAGTCGATGACAAGGGCGCTCGCTACTCAGTCGCGCACAATTCGATTACCAATTCACATTACCGAAAAACTCAACAAAATAAAAAAAGTCCAACGACAGCTATCCCAGGAGCTAGGACGGATACCAAAAATTTCGGAATTAGCTCAAGCACTGGAGTTATCTTCTGACCAGGTAAAACAATACCTGATCTGGAAGCAAGAGACAATTTCTCTGAATTTAAAAGTAGGAGACGATAAAAATACTGAACTTGCAGAGCTACTGCAAGACACAAGCGCTCACCCATCGGATTTTGTCGTAGCGTCGTCTTTGCCAATAGAAGTAGAGCGCTTGATGGCAGAATTAACATCTAAGCAACAGGAGATTTTAACCCTGCGGTTCGGGCTAGGTAATGAATCGCCGTTGACACTAGCTAAAATTAGCGATCGCCTCAATCTCAGCCGTGAACGGATACGACAAATTGAACAAAAGGCTCTCAAAAAATTACGCCAAACACATCAAGAGTTACAACCTTCTTCTAACGAAGGGTGGAATCCTGATAGCACAGGGGATTACTCGGACTGCACAACCGATTATTCGATTGGTCATCAACAATTGACTTTGTTTGATATAGAAGCACTTTTAGCTAGTGCAACAGCTCCTTAAACCTGAAAAATAAGGTTCAACCATGTCTTATAGTTTCCATTTGCAATCATCAAACCAATTTACTTCCAGAGCTGCTGCTATTGCTAAGTTGGGTATCCGTAGTCGAACGACCTTAACTGACTACTGTAACTTACTAGGCATTCCACCAGGAGTGCACTACTTCACGGCAGAGGAATTTCAACAACTTCAAGAGCTTCGTTCTTGGTGTAAACGGGGGGGACGAAAAGGCGATTTCCTCAAAAATATCAAAGACAAAAGGGTGATCGCATCATGAACCCCATTCCGTCAAACCTTTGCTATGCAGATTTTTTGTTTCGCATCGTGCGGGATTGCCATTCCTCAAACACCTCTAAAAACTCTGATAGAGGCATACTCATACATAAACACTCGTCTTCATCGTTAAATACAAAATACAGTCCAGGTAAGTTTGGAAGCTGCTTGCGCTGTTTCAATCCGATTGACGGGAGTAATCACACATCAATTTTTGCTAACTCGCCACCAACTCCGCTTTTATCTGTTTGGCATAATGTCTTAGCGCTTCCCTCAGCACCTCCGATTCTGTTCGTCTGGTTATCTTGCAAACTTGCTCCAGATCGGCTAGATCCTCTTCCGTCAAATTTACGTTCTTCCTCTGTGCTGCCCATTTCTTGGTCATTACTAAACTTACCTCGGATATTTACTATTATACACTGCTTTAGTGTATGGTTGATGTATGTAGCAACTAAGCGCGTACTTAACATCAAGTATATCCAAACAAGGAGGAATTTAGTAAGTACCACAGTTATAGTAGCTAGCCTACAAACAACAAAGCATCTGCAATTGCAATTCAAGTACAAAGCACAAAGCACCCGCGCTAAACAGGTGCTTCAGTACCAAATTAATAACCTGCATAAACAGGTGTTCATTTCATTAACAGCACTATGAACATAGCACACTTCGGCTTAACTTGTCCAAGTAGATGGTATTACTCCCAAGCTTTTTTCTATATACAGAATTCACCTGAAGTTGATGAACTCGTACACTTAGTTAAAAAGTTCTCTGCAATAGAAATTGAGTATAGACCGTGTGACGACGATCTAAACGAGCTAATTGTTGGATTCTATAGTAATGACGAAGCTACTAATTTTTGTGAAGTATTAAAGTCTACTTACAACCCAAGGAAAACCGATGTTCTCTTGTGGCGAGGTAGTAGTCTAAATTCAATTTGGAGCGAGTGGGAAACACAAGTTCATACTAAACTGCATCGAAAACTAGGTGGGAAGAAGGAAGCTAAAACCCCACTAGGTAAAGTCGATTTACTTACTGATACCCATTTAATAGCAGTTAAAAGATTTTCAGCTTGGAGAACTGCTGTTGGCGAAGTCATAGTATTTGGAGAATACTTCCCCAAACATCAGAAACTTATTTATTTATTCGAGCGAGAGAAACCTAAAAAGTTAAACGTCATTACTGAAGCTTGCTCCAAACATGGGATAGAAGTTGAGTTCGAGATAGCTTGTGGATGGCGCTACGAAGAAGAACGGGAGGCAGCATAACGAAATGGCGACTACTTCATCCCGTCCTAAATCAGTCCTAGTTATTCTCCGTAGAATCTACTTGAATATTGTTGAAGGCAATCATTGTGCTGCGAAGTTGATTGACTACTTCAAGCACTGGCGCGCGTGGAAGATTAAGAACCATCGTACTGACTGGGTATATATGCCGCTAAAGCAAATCCATGAAGACCTGATGGGTGAGCATAGCCTTCACGTTATACGGGCAGCGATCGCATTACTTGACAAGATAGGGCTGATTAAGAAAAGGCGTAACCCTAATAATGAGCAGGACAAGACTTACCAGTACCAACTGAACGAAGACGTTCTGACTTCATTGCTCAAAAAAGAACAAGGGAAGCTCAAAAAAGAACGTTCGGAATTCAATGCTGAACAACATACACAAGATCAATTCATAGATATCATATCCACAGCAAACGTAGGCGTTGAACAAAAAACTGAAAGCCGGGGAGAAGAAGAGTTAACTCCAGAGGCTTCTGCCGTGAGCGCTCAGTCGAACGCTGAGGCTCACGCCGAAGTCCGAACGGTTAATGAAGCTGAAATGAGAGATTTGCAGGGAGATACTCTTGCAGCAAACTCTCTCCCGATTACAGAGATTACAAAAGAATCTAGTACCCCCCCCACAACTACATACAACGACCACGCTCAGTACAAGTCGCCAACGCCAACAGAAGATGAACTTTGTGAAGTCGAACGGCAACTCAGGGAGCTTCGCGTTAATGCGGCGGAATGCAAGGGTGTGATTAAGAAATACTGGGCGAATGTCCAGGGAGCGATCGCGTTGGTCAGAAATTTTAAGGGAGCAAATAAGCCAATAGCCGTGTTCATCAATGCTTGTCAGAAGGGTCTCAATGCCCCAACTGTAGAAGATACTAAGCGCCGCAGCGCGATTCCAGATGAACTGTTGCCACCAACGCATGAAGAGTCAGGAAGACTAGATGCGGCTAAAGAGCGCAGAGAGATTAGGGATTACTATTTCAGCACTGTAGAGGGAATTACGAAAGTCGTACTGACGGGCGGGCGACAGTTGCCCTGGTGGGAATTTTTAGAAGTAAGCAAGTGCTAATTAGTAATCAGTCAAACAATCAGTCAAAAATTTCGGATGACTACGTAGACCAAAATTTTTAGCAGGAGAATAGTATGGTACTTGCCGTTGAGCAACCAACTGTAGATATTAACTCTCAAATATCTGCATTGAAAACTCAAGAAGAACTGCTGCACAAAAGTTTAGATAATCTCAGGGGCGATCGCAAAACGGTAAAAGCCTATCGTGCCTGCGATAAAGACTTAGCTGATATTATGCGCCGTCGTAAAGCTTTAGAAGCTTTAGGGCAATTCGAGGTAGGTATGGGTGTGTACAAGCCTGGGACAACTCTTTCAGGCACAATTACCGAAATTAGAATCACACCAGGAGGACTGGGGGAAGTATGGGTTAGCTGGGATAGTGGTGTATCAATTCCCGAACAACCGATGAATATAAAGTTGGCGCTCGCGTGTGAACACAACTTCAGAGGTATTTGGCAAGCTGATGGGACTTTAATTGGATACTGTGATTGTGGAATTATGCGATCGCCAACTTGTGAGTTGTTAACTCACCATTTAGATAACTGCCGCCAAGTTAGATGTGACTATGCAGAAAAAGTAGTTGACGGTCAACCACAGAACTTTGTACAGGCAGTCGAGCGGATTGATAGACAGATTCAGTGGTTGGAAGAACATCTGTTGCAACAGTCCTCGAATGTAGGTGAAGTTTCAGCGCCAGATAAGTGCGAAAATACGCACATAGATAACGCAGCAACGGCTGGGGACCACAGCGTTGTAGCACCAGAAGTTTGGAATGGTAGCGAACAAGAACTTTTACTTTTGCCCACGCCAGAAATCCAAGAGAAGCTGATTGATACATCAACGGGTAATCATGACACTTGCCTTTTGTCTCTAGAAGACGATAAGGCGCACTCCTTTTCCAATTCTGAATTAGTTGAGTTAAAGGGCAGCGAGTATCTAGCCCTTGAATTTATAGCAATAGATGGCGGTACTCAGTCAAGGGCTTATCTTAATGACTCTACGGTTGATGAGTATGCTGAAGCGATGGATAACTCAACTGAGTTTCCACCAATTTTGGTTTTTTACGATGGCGAAAAATACTGGCTGGCTGATGGTTTTCACCGTGTTGCTGCTGCTAAAAAATTAGAGTGGGGAGAAATCGCTGCAATTATACGAAAGGGTACACGCCGTGATGCCGTCTTGTATTCTGTGGGAGCCAATGCGACTCACGGACTGCGGCGTACTAATGCAGATAAGCGACGATCTGTACTAACGCTGTTAGGAGATGAGGAGTGGAGTCAGTGGAGTAATAACCAAATCGCCAAACAGATAGGTGTAGCTGAAGGGCTAGTTAGAAAAATTAAAGAGGAGCTATCTTCGTACAATACGAAGATAGATTCAGGTTATGCTAAAAAGTGTGGTTCTACCCCAGATATTTTGGAGAGTGTACAAAAAAGGCTTGCCTCGCAATCTGATTTGTGTACTACTTCACGTAGTGGCAACGCTTATAGGATAAATACTAGCAATATCGGCAATAAGTCAAGCTTAAAGGGTAAAGTCAGGATCACTGATCAAGAATCTCAACCTCAGCCTGAAGATATTGTGAATGAGTCATTAGCTAAGATACAGGAAGTCACTTCATCTGTTGAATCAGTTACACAAACCACACCAGCTATTATTGCTGATGATGTCACAATCGGTTTGATTAGCAATGTTGAAATCCTATCTAATGAGCAGCTAATGCTAGTTTTGAAGACAGTTGAAACTGAACTTAGCAAGCGAAATCCGAGACTTGAGTAACATTAAATTATGACAATTTTAAGGTTTGTTTTTGGACTGCTGCTTCTATCTGGTTACTCAAGCCAGACCCTAATAGCTTCACAACCAGTTGAGATAGTCAAAGATTCAATTGTTCTACCGTTGCCACAAATTAATCACACTAAAAAGTCAGATCAAGAAGTAGCAACCTCACTCAAAAATAATGCAATGACAGTCCTCGACGACTATAAATGGAAAAAACGCTTGCTATTGGTGTTTGCTCCTAAAGAAGATGCTGCTTACCAGAAGCAGATACAGTTGTTTAAACAACAACAAGTAGGTTTGAATGAGCGGGATTTGCTCATTGTCCAACTGCTAGTAGAAGGTACAAGCCGGATAGATAGTCAACCTATTGACTCAGTATTAGCGGCACAAATTAGAGAGCGCTTTGAAGTGGAGCAACAGGATTTTCAAGTCATTCTAGTAGGTAAAGACGGGACGGCAAAGCGGCGCGATCTCTCTTTAGTTCCACCTGAAGTTATTTTTGGTGAAATTGATGCGATGCCGATGCGCCAACAAGAAATGCGTTCACGAAGTAACTAAGGTATTGACTTCAAAAAATAATGTCATCCTGGAGAAAGAATCTGGAGGTACAGGATGTCACAAATTCCTAAAGTAGTCGTCATTGGTGCTGGTTGGGCTGGCTTGGGAGCTAGTTATCACCTGGTTAAACAAGGCTACGACGTAACGCTTCTAGAAGCTGGTGCTTATCCTGGTGGCTTGGTAGCAGGCTGGAAAACAGCAGGCGGACGCTCCATAGAAGCAGGTATTCATGGGTTCTGGTATCCTTACAGCAATATTTTTAGCTTAGTAAAGGAATTAGGACTTAGCCCTTTTACTCCTTTCACTCGCTCTTCTCAATATTCTCCCTTCGGCTTAGAAGTTGAATCGCCGATTTTTCAGGACTTACCACAACTCCCCACGCCGCTAGGAACTTTTCTCTACACTCAGTTCAAGCGGTTGCCACTTATTGACCGCCTTTCTGCTCTCCCCTTGCTATATGCACTAATCGACTTTGATAATTCCGATGCAGCTTGGCGACGCTACGACGCAGTGACAGCCCGTGAACTGTTTAAAGATTTCGGAGTCAGTGCGCGGCTTTACCGTGATTCGTTTGAGCCGATGCTGCTAGTAGGCTTATTTGCTCCAGGGGAGCAGTGTTCAGCAGCCGCAGCTTTGGGAATGCTTTATTACTTTATTCTGGCTCATCAACCGAACTTCGATGTCGTTTGGTGTCGAGGCACAGTTGGAGAAATGATATTTCGCCCTTGGGTGGAACGTATTGAATCAAATGGCGGTAAGGTTTTTACTCAGCGAAGGGTCAGCGACTTAAAACTTGATAGCGCTGGTAAGGCAAGCGGTGTTGTTTGTGGTGATGAAGTTTTTGATGCAGACGCTGTTATCTTTGCAGTTGGGGTAAGCGGAATGCAGAAAATTGTCAGCAACAGCCCCAGTTTGCGGAGCCATCAACAATTCCAGAATATTAGTAATTTAGGGGCAGTGGATGTACTTGCAACTCGGCTATGGTTCGACCGCAAAATTACTATTCCTCATCCCTCCAATGCTTGCTTTGGCTTCAACCAAACTACAGGCTGGACATTTTTTGACCTAAATGCACTGCATGATGAGTACAAGAATGAAACCGGAACAGTGATTGAAGCAGACTTCTATCATGCTAGCCAATTTCTCTCACTAGGCGATCAGGAACTTGTACCGCTTGTTCAGCACGACTTAGCAACTTGTATTCCAGCTTTTAGGGAAGCTAAAGTAATCGATAGCAGCGTAATCCGCCTGCCACGTGCTGTAACTCATTTTGCGCCTGGAAGCTATCAATATATGCTCCCTGTGGGGACGAGCATCGAAAACGTCTTTATGAGTGGAGATTGGATTATTACTCGGCACGGTTCATGGTCGCAGGAGAAAGCATATGTCACTGGTTTAGAGGCAGCAAACCAAGTGGTTTCGCGCTTTGGGCGCGGTGCAAAAGCGCAAATTATCCCAGTTGAGACTGACGAACCTCATATTCAAGCTGCGCGGCAACTTAATCAAACAGTGCGTAGTTGGAGCAAAATACTACCAGATTTCTGGTTACCTTAACTTAATTTGCTAAAGGTAGCTTCAAGCCAATACTTCTCGGTTAAAACTAGCATTGGGTAAATTAAATGTTATCTCCTAAGATAGCCCCACATTCTCAATACCGCTTAGGACTAAAGTTTAGATTAATCGTATCTTGGGGACGGCTATTTTAAACTTTATTACACTTAAGCAGCAAACTAAATGCCAACTCAACTAATAAATTATGAACTATGCTTAGAACATGAAATTCCTCAGACAACTAGAGCGGATATTCAATTGCTACTGACTTGTAGTTTTGACAATTACCCCTCACGTAGCTACTATAAGCAACTTCCATATCAGCGACTTTTAGCTTGGTCAAATGATCACTTAGTCGCTCATCTCGGAATAGATTACCGAATGATGTCGCTGTCTGGAATACCGATATGTGTCGTCGGAGGCATTGATCTTTGTGTCCATTCTTTTTACCGTTCGCATGGCATAGGCTCAGAACTACTTAATCGCTTAGAGGCGTTTGCGCTCCGAAGTAATAGCGACTTCATCATCCTATTTGCAGACGATGACCGGATCTATGCCAAGCATGGATATCAACGCGCCGATAATCCTTGTCGGTGGTTGAAGATAAACGCGCATACTACTCTTGGGGTGGCGGAAGAACCGATTCCCGATGCCCTAATGTACAAACGTATTGGGGCAATTAATTGGCGCTCAGGGGTTCTTGATCTAATGGGTTATCTATACTAACTATTTGTTTACTGCCTAACATCGTTGTACTCTTTGCGGACTCGATTATTCAATCTTGTCACTTTCACTGCTACCTGCCGCGCCGAACTTGAGTCTGAGGTGTTAAACAGATATACACTTATTGATTCTGTAATCTTCTGAGCAGTCAAAATTGCCTATTGTCATTGATGCGGGTCAGGGTCAATTAGTTAAAATTCTAGTTAGTAATTAACCGAGAAGTATTGCGGCGATAGTAATAATCACAAGCGTGAGAGCAAGATAAGCAAATTTAGCTATCTGCGTTTTTATCGCAGATAGATTCTCATAGGCGTGAGAGCAAGATAGACAAATTTAGCTATCTGCGTTTTTATCGCAGATAGATTCGCATCAGTGTGAGAGCAAGCTCAACCTTAAAAAAGTATCAAACTCGCGGTAGTCACTACTCCAGGTTTGATGCTTTTTGTCTGAATATAGATTGGGAGCTTAACAATTAATTATTTATAGAAACTTAAATTAAAAAGATTTTAAAAGTTTTATTTTAAGATAGTTTTTGAAAAGTAACTCTGGTAACAGATAATTTCCGTACTAATTTTTTTTGTTTTGATTGGAAATGATTGATTTTAATTAAACAGTGTTGAACTTGTTTGAACAGGTTTGTTTGTTTTCTTGGATTGCTTTTTCTATAAGGTTTTTAGCTTAAAAAATAAATATTTTTAGGTATATTTTTATGATTATACTTGAAAACTATTTGCTAATGTTTTAGGATTTAGCAGTCAATAAATTTAAGTAGTTTGACAACTCTAATAGGTAATTGTCTATTAGAAAAAGATTGATTGAATAAACTTATTTTAGTTTTGACAACAAATCATGAAGGTTAAATTTTAGCGATGATTTGTTGCTCCTCAAAATTCAGCCCTCAGATAACTTGTATTACCTTGCGGAGATTAATTATGAGCAGAATCAGCTTGCAGCAACTCAAAAGTTTCTTACTTGCACCGACTCTATTTCTACTTCCTCTTCCTCTGCTTACTCCAAATCTGGCTGATGCTGCTGTTCAAATTAAGAACACTAACTACCAAATTCCCAACAATGCCTACTTTGTGTCACCGAATGGGAGAAATAATAATTCTGGTAAATCACCGCGATCACCACTGACGGTAGAAAGAGCGATCGCTATTGCACGACCAGGTTCAACAATAGTCTTTCGAGGTGGTGTTTATCGAGGTGTTGATGTCAAAATCACCAAAAAACTAACCCTACAAGCATATCCACACGAAGAGCCATTACTGAAAGGCAGCACCATAGTAAAAGGCTGGGTCGCTGATGGTCGCACCTGGCGGAAAGATGGCTGGAAATACTCGTTTCCTCAAAATATGAAGGATGTATACATTGACCGCAAGCACCCACTGGCAGGGCATCGGGATATGGTCTATGTTAACGGGAACTCTCTACGACAAGTAGGGCGTAGAGATAGAGTTAGCCCTGGCACATTTTACGTCGACGCTCGAAACAATAAGTTGTACATCGGGAGTAATCCAGCAGGTAAAACAGTAGAAGCCACAACGCGAGATGGAGCTTTTGATTTAACAACAAATCGCCGTTCTCATCCATCGGGTACAGTTATACGTGGTCTAGGGTTCGCCCACTATGCCGAAGATGCAGTTGGGTTACTGAAGACGAGTCATGTCACCCTAGATAACAATACCTTCGTGTGGAATGGATTACGAGGGGTTCATTTCCAGCAATCAAGTAATGGTGTTGTGCGAGGCAATACCTTCAGCTTTAACGGAATGCACGGGATTCGCGGTAGTTGGGCAAACTCAATGGTGTTAGAGGGCAATATGTTTTCCTACAACAACCAAGAGCATTTCCGAAAAGACTACACGGCGGCTGGAATCAAGGTGCTCCAGACTGACGGTCTGGTATCGCGCAATAATGTTTTTGAACACAACATCGGTAATGGACTGTGGTTTGACGCATCTTCTAGCAATGCCACAGTTAAAAACAACACCTTTCGCAATAACGAACAGATCGGGATTATGTTCGAGCTTTCACATAATGCGATCGCTAGTGGTAATCGCATTAGTGGCAGTCCGGCAGGAATCATGATTGCTGATTCTTCCAGTATCCAAGTTCACAACAATACTTTTTCTAGAAATAACAAGCACGTTGTAATCAAAGATTCAAAGCGTAGGAATAGAGATCGTGCTGAGATTCGGAGAGGCATTGCTTGGATTACGCGGAATAACACTGTTAGGAATAATCGAATGTCTCGCTAAAACCTAGTAAAGCACTAAAATCCTCTCATTCGAGAGCCAGCAGCTAGTGACTCTCTTCATCAAACACGAAAGCACAATCTCACGAAAGCACAATCTCACGAAAAGTTAACTTATTAGCCTCTGGGCGATCGCGTATCGCTACGGCAGAAAATCAACATTTTCCGATATCTTGCCGATTTAGCTGAATCTCTGCGCCTCGTTATCTGTTTCAAATTCAAAACGCACGGGGATAGAGAGTTTGGCTCGTGCCACCCGTGCTAACCAACAACACACTGGAAGAAATGTTGTATGGCTAATTCAACTAGCGTTATTTCAGGTCAAAACGAACTAAATTTAATTGAAATCTGCCAAAGAATGCTTGGCGCTCTATCTAAGACAGCATTAACCCAGATTGAAAAGCGGAGAGGAGATCGGGCATTTGCCGAACTGCTTTCTAGATATAACCGATGGATTTGGAAGCAAATCAACTCTATTTCCAGAGTAGATCCAGACGATGCCTACTCAGCAGCGCTTGAGGGATTCCAGAAAGCGATCGCGACATTTGACCTGACTTCGGGGAATGCGCTCGCGTCGTGGGCAAAACATTGTGTGCGAGGTGCATTGGCGGCTGTATTACGTAATCAGCAAGGGCAAGCAGCGAGGGTCGAAAAACTAAAGGCTACTACAACGCTAGTTCACGAGGACGAGCTGAGAGATCCTTATGAAGAAGAGCAGTTGCACCAATGTGTAGAAAAACTGCATCAAGCAAGTTCACTCCTGAGCGAAACCGCTCAACAAATAGTATTGAAGCGGAATGAGGGGATGAAGTTCAAGGCGATTGGCGCTGAACTAGGTAAATCTGCTGATGCTGTCCGAATGGCGTATAACCGGGCAATTACGGCTCTTGGCGGAATGTTAACTCAACAGCCTGAATCTGTTGTTATTACTCAGCCTGAATCTGTTGTTATTACTCACAAGCCGCCAACAGTGCTTCAAGAGGAGCAATTGCAATCAACGTTTCAAACACCAGAAAACAATTGGATGAAAAGTTTATGGGAGCGATGCAAGTTAAATGTTCGGTCTTTTGAGCGAGCGCCTATTTTAAGTAGAACTGTTCAGGGGAAACCTATGAGAAAACAGCTAAGTAGTTCAACTCGCACTTTCATCAATAAACCTAGAAACACAGTATTTACCAAGTTTCTCGATTCACCTGCTCTAAAATATATTTCCTGGCTCACTGTCGCCTTGCTGGTTTTGTACCGTGTACTGATGGGCGAGTGGCTCGTGTTACTTCTGTGTGGTGTGGGTGGCACTTTATTAGCGCTTTTTTGGCAGCACTATGGGGCAATATCGAAACGCCATCGGGGGCAATTGCTTTTTTGCTTATCTACTGTACTCTCGTGGTGTTCGTTCACCATACATTCGCCAGCTTATGCCTTATTTTTTGACACCCTAGAGAATGGTCTGACAAGTCTATTTGGCAGATTTGGCGTTACTGGAGTTGAAGCGATTCCAGGGTGGATTGGTGGGGTATTCCGCCTCCTGGGTATCGTCTTTCTAGCAATCCTGGCTGTGCGATTTGGGAGGTCGCGTGAAGATGACGATGAAGGTGCGCGTCAGACCGTCGGGAAAGTTGTCCAGATAATAGCTGGACTGTTGATCTTTGACTCTTTAATTGAGCTTTTCACTACCTAGTTTATTTTTTGAGCGGGGCAAAAAGAGCCTCAGTGACAAATGCCGATTCGTAACGAACCAATTATTCCAAATCGAGCTTTAGGCAGGCAGAAAAAGCTATTAGGTTTTTTCCCTTCCTACCTGACCCCAGGATTGTTAGGGGGACTCGTGGCAATGGCAATCGTTTCTGAAGCAACTGATGACAAAGTTAAGACAGTTTTGTCGGGTGGCACGGTAATTGCTATTTACTGGCTTTATGCCGGGAAGGGCGAGGAGTCAGCCTGGTCTAACTTTGGGACATTTATTCCAATTCCAATTTTTCATCTGCCTAATAAGCCGAACAAAGATACGTTACCGCCGAAGGTGAGCAATGTTTCATGAAGACGACAAACTATACAAGCCAGAAAACGCATTAGATTTAAGAATCACTGGTCTTGCAGATCACGGTAGTATTTCAGACTACCTGCCACTGCAAGCGACCTGTGAATTTGATGTATTTGGCGAGCGCGTTGGTTCAATAGTTGTCCAACATGGCTCGGCATCACGTATCTTTACATGGGGATGGGAAATTCTCGGCACTCATGTATATGATCTCGCCAAGAATTTGATTAGCCTTTATGACGCGCTGAGTGAAGGATTATTAAATATCCCCTATTACTTAGTTTGGGATATTCATATTGGGGGTGAAGCAACGAGCTGTGATCGCACACGACAACTGCTGCGCCTGATTGAAAATAATAACAATCCCGAAATTGACCAGTTGTTGGTTTCGGAATTGGGGCGAGCGCAACAACTGGCGCGAGCCGGACTTAGAGAGCCGAAGTTTGCCCGATTGTACGTTACTTATAAGCCAAAGTCGGATAAACAGGGGCGCAAGAACTCTGACAAGATTGAAGCCTTTGGTAAGGAAATTCATGAACTATGGGTCGGTCTGCGGGACTCGATTTCAAACAAAAAGACTCAAAACAAAATCATTGCTGTAGAAGACCAGTTTAAGACGGCATTTTTACGGGGTTATAGATCGACTTCTACATTGTTGACTGGCACATTCGGCGTATCGGTACGCCCAATGGGACATGACGAGATATGGACAAACTTACGTCATCGCTTTAGCGGCGAAGCGGCGGGAAAGTCACCAAACATCATCCGGTGCAAAATTGATCAGCGCGGTGTGCGCCTCTCTAGTGAAATCACTGGCGAAATGCACATTACTGGACATCTGATCAAAGACTATCCGATTAAGGCTGACCCAGAATGGGTGTATAGTAAGCGCTTTGACCCAGAATCAGGGGCAATTCGAGATCGCTATACAGGGATTTTAAGAGCTACTGGACAGTATAAGAGCCTCGCGCATGAATTCCATCAATGTCGTGCGATGTGGGATTTGCTGGCGGACGAATCTTGTAAGGATACAGAGTTCTGTATCCAGCTTACTCCCAGCGATACAAGAATTGCGCGAGAAGCTGCCTCAGAACTGTACCGTCAATCAGTTAAGCAGTTTGAATCAACAGCATCGAAAAAATATTATGATGCTGCTGCTGATGAAAACGCAAGACAAGCAAGAGAGGCGCTGCGCTCCTTACATTCGGGTGACTCGCCGATTCGAGTTGGCTTTTGTGTCCTGATTCACCGCAAAAGCATTGCCGAATTGGACATTGCCTGCCGTGACTTCACCACGCGCTGCCGATGGCTAGAGTTGGTGCGTGAATATGTCGTTACCCATCGACTTTGGTTACAGACGCTGCCCTGCAATGACGATCCATTATTGCAGTACAAAGTGTTCGGCTATGATGTCGCTAGGGTAAAGCGCACAGGCGCTCAGTTTGACCGTCGGATTTATTATGGCGTGCGTGACGCGATCTCATTTTTCCCGATTGCGCGTACCCTACCGAATGATGAGCATGGCATCGAGTTCATCGCCCCGGATAAGCAACCGTTTCGGGTAGATTTCTTCCATCCCACCAAAGAAAAGCATTGGTGGATCGTAGCAGCACACCGTAGCTCTAAATCAGTTTTGGCGAACAATATTGCGGATCATGCCTTGGCGATGGGGCAGCCTGTGACTTGGCTTGATTATCCTCCGGCTGATGGTAGCTCTACACTGCGAGATCGCTGTTTATATCTGGGTGGTACTCATATTGACATCCAGCTTGAGAGCTTTAACCTGATCCAGATTCCGGACTTTTCTGGGTTGCCTGAAAATATTCAACAAGACCGATTGAGATCACTTGTGGGGTACTGGATTGAACAGTTGATGATTTTAACAGGGCCGACTGGTCAAGATATTCAATTAGAACAAATTGCCCGCACGATTCTTGAGCTTTCAATCACAACCTACCTAGACGATCCATTAATTCAAAGCCGCTACGGTAATGCAATCCGCGAAGGTTTTGGCTCAAAGGCGTGGTTTTCTACGCCTACTCTCACAGATTTAGCGCGGTTCGTAACGCGCGAAAAACTAGAGTCAAGGTTAGCAAATTTAGGAGATCGCGTTCAAGAAGCACTTGACTTACTTCAGTTCAATTTGTCTCGAATTACCGATACGCGGACAACTATTGGTAAAGCGATTTCACTGCCTTCTACAGTTCGGATCGATAAACCGCTAACAGTATTCTCGTTGCGGAATATGAACGAGGGTCAGGAATCATTAGCATATTCCTTGGCAGCATATAGCTCGGCGATCCAAAAGTCCTTAAGTCACGAAATTAGCCATGTATTCATAGAAGAGGCGCAAAACCTGGTAACGCATACTGGGGTACTTAAGCTTGCGTCTAACCTGGCAACAAACGGAGGTAAGGATGGTGTCCGCTTGGGGCTAGTTACTAACAGCTTTACTAAGATTGCACAGTCCGCAGCTGGGGCTGATTTATTAGCGAATATTAACACCAAGTTTGTGGGCAGGATTGAGGCTGTTAGCGTTGAGCCATTGGCTGAATTTTTAGGTATTCCGCGTGAATTACTTGATAAGTGCGCTTCAGAGAGATTCTACATGAACCGCAAAGAGGGCTACTCAAATTGGCTAATCCAAGATTACAAAAAGCACACGATGGGTCGGTGGTATGCGCCTTGGGAATCAGTTGTCCTGAGTGCGTCCAATGCTAACGAGCGACATATTAAACAGTGGTTTTTTGACCGGATTCCTGATAAACACGAGGCTCTTGCTGCCTGCACTCGCTACTTCCGTGATTGCTGGCAAAGTGAGCAGGATCTCGTTATGCCACAATCTTTTGCTCAAGTTCAACAATTCATTTCAAAAAGTCCATGCTCCAAATAACATCACTTTGTTTGCTTTGGATATGCGGGTTAACGCCCACAGCCATCAGCCTACTGATGGTGATGGCGATGGCAGGAAAACCACAGCCATGTGAGCTACGCAATTGCGTACCTCAAACGTATGGCTGGGAACTGCTTGTGCTGCCTGTTGCTACAGCAAGTCCATTCATTTCAGGATTTTTTATTGCCAGGATGTCTGGGGATAGAAAAGAGCGCCACAAGAAGTCTATTGGAGGGGTAAATGAAGCTTAAACAAGCTGGAGTTAGCGTTTTTCTGAGCATTCAACTTCTAACACCTGCCCCCGCGCAAGCGGCATCGCTACCGCTAGCATTTCTAGATGGTGGTATTTTGAGTGAGCTTTTTAGTCTAGCCGCCCCTTTTCTCCAGGGATTAGCAACTGATTTACTTGATGGATTAAGTATTGGTGGCATCGACTTATCTAATTTTATTATGGATGTCGTTTTTAGCTCGGATGGAGTGCTGAGTGAAGGTGGGTTGAATCTTGGAGGACTACTGGGAGCAGCAGGAGACGCGCTAGACCCAGTGCTTGATGATCTTCCAGGCGGTCAACAAATTTACTCAATTCTCAGTGGGTTACTCAATGGTAGTATTAGCCTGCAATCTCTGCTCAAGGGCGGACTGCTTCAAAGCATCTTGAGTGAAATTCTCGGCTCTTTGCTTGGTGGAGAGCAGCCTGATGGCTCCAGTGGTGGCAGTCCATCATCTGGTAGATCTGGGGGGAATAGTCCTCTACCCGATGTAACGATTGGTAGTGGTGGGGTATCAGGCACAGGCTCTGTAACTTGTTTGTATGCGTCCACTTGCCGTCCTAACAGTAACCCTTACAAAACTATATTTAGCCGAGCTACTGGCGTACAGGGCTACCCAAACCCGAATGAAGTTCGCGGCAAAATCTATCAAGCAGCCACATCGGGAAAGATTTTAAGCGATGTTTATGCGCCAAACTCAAACGTTGGAGCGTATTATGCCGGAAATCAGAGCGATCGCGATATCAACCGTGCAACAACGGAAGCTTATCTAAGTAAGGCGGGTCAGGCGCAACAGAAACAGACTAGCAATACTGCTAAAGAGACGGTCAGGGCTGTTACCGATCTGGTTAAAAACTGTGCAGCAACAGCTAAGAGTTCCCAAGAATTAATTCGTTGCAATCTGCTGGTGGATAGCGTCGGCCCATCTTTTGACGCGGCACAACTATCTGTATTGATGAAAATGCAGCAAGATGGCCAATTTCAGAAACTGCAACTCGGTAACATCTCTGCGTCAGTAGATGCAGAGCGGCGGCAGCGAGACGTAGAAAATGCTGGCTTATCGATTAGCTCGATGAAAGCGATTTGGACAACTCCAACGAAGTGGTAATGCAGAAATTTGTTGAGAAGTGGAATGCCTTATCAGTTCATAAGCAAGTTGCTTCAATCCTGGTATTTTTCTTACTAAGTTATTCCTTGTATAGCTCTATTGTGACGGTGCTTGTAATGCCCACCATTAATCATTTACAGCAAGAGTCTCGCCATGATTCGTAACAGGTACAGTTTGAGCTATTTGATTAAGCATCAAATGGCAGAGATCGCCATTTTTGTGCGTCGAGTTCCACGCCGAAAGAATAAACCAATCCTTTTATTTGGATTAATCGTATTCTGCACAATAACATTTCTACTTACTCCCCAGAAAGCTGAGGCAATTGTATTTAACGATCTTGCTGAGTGGGGGCGTAATGCAGCTAAAAGAGTTGCTGAAAACCAACAACAGGTTGTTGAGCGATATTTTGGTCAATACAATCCAGCATTTGCTTATCTCTGCTACTGCTGCCAAGGATTTGCAATTTTTCCGCTAGCAATCAACTTTATGCGGTGGCTGAAAGAAGATGATGACTTAAAAATTTGGATCGAGCTAGTTGCTCCTGCTCTTGTTTTAATTGGACTATCCAACGGTGGATATATGCTTGGGCAAATCATCCTTGTCCTCTACAAAATTTTTGATGGAGTTATCAATACATTTGATAGCTATACAGACTTCTATCAAACCATTAAAGAAGGAAAAGCAAGAGCGCTAATTGGCCCAAGTCTATCGCCGTTATTCAAGCAGTGTGAAGCTTTAGTGGGGGCTGAACAAGCTGCTTGTTTTACGGATCTAGCTAAACAGGCTCAAAACATGGCTTTGGAGTACAAACAGGATTTTTTCAATGCATCTTGGTTACAGGACTGGCTCTCTAGTATAGATAAGTCAATCGGGGAGTGGCTTGACCCTAAAAAAAACATTGACGAAAAAGTCCGCACTACATTTTGGGCAATTACAGCCCCAGCTTGGGAAGGAATTTTGGCAGTTATTATGTCCAAAATTACAGAGGCGTGGCAAGCTTTATATGGAATTGCTTTTGTTTTTGCGGGGATCTCCGCACCATTGGCGGCAACTGCAAGTCTGTTTACTAGCAATACTTTCATAGCTTCTGCTTACGCTCTGTGGTTGACAGGGATGTTCACAATTTTCTTAGCAAGATTATTGCTGTACATTGGCTACGGATTAGCAAGCGATCTTGTGGTCAGTGCTGATGCCTCAACAGACACTCTTTGGTTTGGAGTGATCATGGCATTCTTTATCCCATTTTGTGTGTTTGCGATCGCCAAAGGTAGTGCTAGTGGGGTATGGGCAAGTCTGGTTGGCACAAGTTCCGCCATGATTGGTGCAGGCACAATGCTGATCGGGGCTGCTGGATCTGGGTCATCTTCTTCGGCTGCGGCGAGCAGGGTTTCAGTTCAAGGCTCGGCTCCACCTCAAAATAATTTTCAAGTCGAGACTAGATACTAAGCTTTGTTCGTTTTTGGGATTTGCTCTCTATCTTAAAATAGAGCGTTTTGAGCATTATGTTTCTCAAGCAACGAAAAAAGATCCCAAAAAACAAACCAGTTCTTCCTGAAGAACTGTCTGATGCTGCATATTTACCCCATGAAACTGATGTGTCTGTATCTGAGGATGCGGATAAAGATGATGTATCTGTATCAAGACGCATCCCAGTATTGCCGCCTCAGCTATCGTCTTATTTGGTGCGCTCAGGAATAGCGATCGCGATTCTACTGGTATTGCAGATTATGAATGTTCTGTCCAACTTATTTCTAGCAAACAAGCCAGTTCCTGATTTAGTGCAGCAAGATAATGGAGTCATGGCGCGTGTACGTCCACTCGATCACCGTGTGGATTCAGTCCCCGACCAGGTAATCAGCTTTTTAGAGGAGCGGCTGACTCGTTCTTATACCTGGAGTGGACTGCTGGTTAATCCCGATGATTCAACCCAATTGACTTATATTAGTGACCCTGGTGTATCTGTCACTACTACAAAAGGGGATAACGTTCTGATTCCGACAACGCTTTACAACGAGCAATTCATCTTTGACGAACCAATCCGCGAGTCAATGATTAAGGCAATTGCTCAAATGATTAAAGACGGAGGAGTGGACAAAAAAATCTTTGCTAATGACCCAGCACACCCATCTTTAGCTACGGTCTACCGCTTTATTCTGCGTGGCAAAATTCAATACCCCCAAGAAGTTAGTACCGGACGTTGGAAGGTGCGCGTTGCGGCAGATATTATCCTTTTTTCTCCTACTGAGACTTTAGGAGTTAAGCAAAAGCCAATAGCTGAATTTGTTCAAGATGTTTACGTTAGCAAAGCATCTCGTATTCCACAACTTTTTATTCATGACCAGAAACGACAGGACTTGGTGTGGTACGGGCGTAAAGATGGTTTAGTTGTTGATTCCATGCTGCCACCAGGCCCAGCACAGGAAGTTCCTGGGGTTCCCCGCAATTAATAAGCTATTGAAGGAGTAAAAATTTGTATGTCTACCAAAGAAGAACTATTAAGCAAGTTCGCATCGCAGACTGGGGCAGAAATCCCCGGTATTCAAACTAAACAGGATGATAACACCCAGATCAATATCAACACTGAAGCAACGGAACCGACAGAAACTACAACTACACAAGAGGACGAAGAATTATTTAAAGATTCCTATAGCGATCGCACCCTTGTTCCTCCTTGGCAAGATCCCAAATATAAGGGAGTAATTGTCACCTTGTGCGTTCTCCCTGCTGTATTGGCTGCGGCCTGGGTTTTTAAAGATGGTATTCCTAAGCCAAAGTTAAGTACAAAAGCCCCCAATCCCACTCGTGTTGCTCCTCCATCTGATCAAGATCAGCCCAAAGAGGCTACCGATGGTGAATGGGCGAGCTATGCTGCCACAAATGGAATGCGCCAGCAGTTTGCTAGTGCAGCAGAAAGTGAAAATTCAGATGCTTTAAAGAAATTCCAAGATCAAGCTAATGCCCGAAATAAAGCTCAAGGTAGCTCGGCAACAGTCAAACCCAATACTCGGATAGTCCGGTCTGTGCCAACGGAACGCACAAATGTTTCGACAAATAATGTTCCGCCCTACCGAAGTGTGAGCCGCTCATACACTCCACCAGCACCGATTAGAACGGCACATACCAATATTCCTAGAGATTATCTCCCCGACTACTCAACTGTGAGCCGCTCATACACTCCGCCAGTTCAAGAACCTTCGTTCCGCAATGTCGCTCCAGCCGTCCGTGCGCTCAATTCGCCTGCGAGGTCAAAGCCATCTGTTGTTGCTACAAAGAACTCTCAGAGTATAGTCGAGTCGCAGCAACAACAAAACTCGCCTCAAGAACGGATTGCCGCCATGATTGCAGCAACATCTACGTTTCAAGGTAGTAATGAACCAGCAACAGTTGCGTCTGCGGCTATTCCTCCTACTAGCGCAGCTATTGTTAATAGTGCTAGTACAGCACGACCAAGCGCGTTACAAGCCGTATATTCCCCAGATCCCTTATCTCATTTACCCTCTGAAGCTGCTGTTATTGATGGTCAGCCTCAAACACTGATTAATCGTAGTCTGTCAGCTAAAGGGATGCTGCTAACGAGTATTGCATTTACTTCTGGAGATTATGCCTCATTAGCCGACCAACCCGTAGAAATAGAACTAAAAGAAGCGTTAGGAGATATCCCCGCAGGCGCTCGAATTGTCGCCGTCGTTGAAGCACATCAAAGCAACCGTTTAAGAAATAGTAAGTCTGAGGTTGTACGTCTCAACCCAATTGCGCTCATAGTTGGCGATATGGAGATGCCTCTGCCGGATGGGGCAATCATGTTATCCGGTAAGAATAATGCACCATTAATTGCCAAAAGGGGGGGCAGTGACTTTCTCCGGTTTGTTGGTGGGTTAGCTGGCACAGTTGCAGGCGGCGCTGGAGCGACCAACTTTGGGGCTTTTCAAAATGTTCAGATTGGTAATTCAAGCTATTTCAAATCAATCGGTGCAAACATAGCAACAAATATAGTTAGCAATGCTGCCCAAGAGCTTCAGCAAGCAGGAGAAGGCGACTCAATCCTGATCCTCAAAGCAGGTAGTTCCATTACGATTTCGGTACATAAGCCGATTACTCTACCTCTACTTAGCAACCTCCCTGACACACAACAACCTGTTGTCCAACAGTTAGAGCCTGAACTAAACCCAGAATCAGTATCTCAGGTGTTGACTGATGCTGAGGCGATTGCGAGCGCTCTCCATCAACAATCAGATTTCAAAGGTGTTCAGGAAGATGCAACTCAAAATTAAGGCATTTTCACTATCTATTGTCATGGTAGCCGTATCACTTTCTCCTGCATGGGCTGATCGTGTTCTGCGGGTTTCATCTGGTGCAGCTCTTGATGGCAATGTCCCAATAAAAGTTCATGTTGAAGGCGGTGGCGTGTTACTTGACTTTGCCCCTACAGGTGAACGGATTACAAAAATTTCTCTTGATGACCCCAGCCGCATAGTGGTTGATCATTGCCTTGTCACTAAATGCTGTAGCGATCGCCCTAGTCCAATTATCCGGCTGTTTCGCTCAACTGGGATTAACTTTCAAGATATCCCTACTGCTAAGGTTACTATGCTTTCAGTGGAAACGATTGATTCGCAGGGAAATTACCATTCCTATCCGTTTCCGGTAACGATAGGGATGGGGCGTAGCCTGATTAGCAAGATTCTGGTTGGGGATGAGGAGAGCGATAATCTCTTCAATAACAGTACATTGACGCGCAATACAGCAGCGCCTACCACTGTTGCCCTCGGAGTAGCAGAGGCTGAATCCAAATCTTTCTTAATTGACCCTCAACTAAAAGGGCGTATCCGTAACTATCTTGCTCTCATTGAAAGTGGTATGAGTAGCAAGAAAGCTGCTGAAAAAGCCGGAATTTCTGCTGATTTAGTTGCTCGATTAGTGCAACTTGGACAAGCTAAAGTTTGGGAGGCTAAAGCTAAACAGCCAAGGGTTGCCTTACGCCCAAATTCTCCAGCTGTTAATCCTAATCCTCGTGTAACTGTACGATCCAAAAACACAACTCAAAATGTCCGCAAGTCGAGTCCTGCTCAAGCCAAGCAGACTGCAAGGAGTGTGCCTAATCCTATTGCCCCTGCAACTGTGCGACCTAAGAACAAAACTCAAAATGTGCTTGAGTCAAGGACTGCGATCGCCAAGCAACCTTCAAGGAGTGTGCCTTTACCCAAGTCTTCAGTTGTAGCGAGGCGATTGCCAACTTACAAACCTTCTAAAAATCATCTCCAAGCCAATGCTCTAGTAAAGGGACTAATAATTGCCAAACGGCAGAAAAGTATTAGCAATGCTATTGCCGCCAAGGTGCAGGATGTGATTGATAACCTTCGCGCTGGGAAAGATATTGCTACTGCTGCTAAACGTTCAGGGGTACGCATAGACAAGATTAACGAATTGCTTACTCTTGCAGGGAGATGAGCTTGTGCGAAGTATCTATGCAACATTCACTGCTCTCTTCATCGGTATAGCTGCTCTACCCTTTGTAACGAGAGCGCAGGAGTCGTTGGTAGGCGTTACTGGTGATGATGTTCCAACGGATTATGGTTCAGGCTCAAATACATTTTCCTTTAGTGATATGGAGCCAATCCAAACATGGGGTTCTTTATCTGCTGCTGGATGGGGAACGATTGCCTGGACTCCTGGAACTCCCCCTGACCAACTATTTACGGTTGGGATGTTTCAGGATTCTTTTGGGTTTCAAAATTTATCACTTAATCAAATCAGCGATCTAACTGGTCAGCCTGTTACTGATACTCCACTGTCAGATTTTGGTCCAGTCCAAAATTTGACAGTTGATCAGCTTGTATCACTGATTCCTGGATTGGGGCAATTACCTGTGTCAATGTCTCCCCCAATTGCAGCGCTGGCTCAACAGCAAGGCGTTGATACTGCGGGTGGCTCTATTCTAATTGAGGATCTCGCGCCCCTTATCCAAGGAGATATTGGTCAACTCGGCAGCGCTCTAGCGAAATATGCGATCGCTCACATACCTGGTTTGGGGGATATAGCATTACAGCAGCTGCCTAATTGGGCGAATGCTCAGATTGCGGAAATTCCTGGATTATCAAACATCCCTCTGATTAATCCGTTTTCGCTGAAAGATTATTTTGTTGAGTTTGATATTCCATTTGGAATGTCGCCATGCAAACTAGGTCAAGAGTGTCGAGAGTTTGACATTGATAACACAGCGTCAGGTAATTTTGACAACTTAAGTATCTCTTGCGTTGGTGGCCCATGCTCTCACCTGGAAGTGACACGCTGGGGAAATGACACTAAGAAAATTCGCTGGATTAGTAAAGAACAAAAAGTGCCAGGGGGCAATGGCTTTCTCTGCAAAGAGGAACCAACGGGGCGCTTCCCCTTCGGTAAAAATCCGAAGGTCGTTCTTGAAGACATCAACGAGGAGACTGGTAAGGTTAAGTTTGCGCTGTATTTCAGTATAAGCGGCCCCTTTGGTGCAGAATCAGCACATTGCTTCGGCCCGTTTCCAATGCCGTTCTGGGGTGAACGCCAAGAGGGACAGTTGATCCTATTTGGGCCAGATAAACCAGTTAAAAAAACCTAGGGCGGCAAAGTTAACTGGAGAAGTTGCTGCTCTAAAGAGGCTAAATAAATAGCGGGAGAGCGGCGGAAGTGTCGCTGTTGAACACGCTTGTCTTGATGCTGTTGTAGTTGAACCCGTAAGATC
>JAESFL010000304.1_pt1 | contig 40604 bp, 34 predicted proteins | sample 9269401 | NCBI WGS metagenome assembly JAESFL01 (sample SAMN14506025, study PRJNA617098) | algae metagenome | isolation source: Gloeocapsa sp. UFS-A4-WI-NPMV-4B04 and co-occurring heterotrophs from desert... | place: USA: Utah | collected 2006-10-01 | reverse complement strand
AGCGGGGATCGCGGCTCCTAGATAGCTGCCGATGATCGACTTCCCGTCGCCGACGAGCGAGGCGGCCGGAATCGAGAATTGCTCGGCGGGATTGGGCAAACCGACCGTGACGACCCGGCCGCCCCGCCGGGCCAGCCCGTAAGCCAGCTGGAGCACGACCGCCTTGCCGACAGTCTCGACCACCACGTCCGGTTTGCCGCCGAGGAAGGTCTCGATGGCTGCTTCGGCACCGGGTTCGAACGCCGCAGCCGCGCCGAGCTCGAGCGCAAGCGCCCGCTTCGCCGGCACGGGATCGATCGCCACGGCCGGATTTCCACCGCCGGCGACGGCTCCGATCAAGGCAGATAGGCCAACGCCGCCAAGCCCGTACACGGCGACGCTTTCGCCAGGCCGCAGGGCAGCGCTGTTCAGCACGGCTCCGACCCCCGTCAGCACCGCGCAGCCGAACAAGGCGGCGATCTCGACGGGGATGTCGCGGTCGATCTTCACGGCGGAACGACGGTCGATCACCGCATGGTCGGCAAAGGCGGAGACGCCGAGATGATGGTGGACGGGCTCCCCGGCGCGGTGGAGGCGGCACCCGCCACGAAGCAACTCCCCTCGCCCGTTCGCGCCGGCCGCATTGGGGCACATATAGCCTTCGCCGGAAGCGCAGCGCTCGCATTCGCCGCAGGCGGGCAGGAATGCCAGCACCACCCGGTCGCCGACTCCGAACAGCCGGTCCTCCGCATCGCCCAGCGCGACGATGGTGGCGACCGCCTCATGGCCGAGCGCCATCGGCATCGGGCGCGGCCGATCGCCGTTGATCACCGAAAGGTCGGAATGGCAAAGGCCAGCCGCCTCGATCTTCACGAGCAGTTCGCCGGGGCGAGGGGGATCGAGCGAGAGTTCCGTCAAACGCAGCGGCATCGCGCTCGCATAAGGCGGCGCGGTACCAATTTTGTCCAGCACGGCGGCCATGATCTTCATCGGCGATCCTTCGCGATCGTTCATCTCTGCATCCGCTCGCGCGCCGGCGCCATTTCAGGTTCCTCAACCTTCGATGCGCATCCCGCATGTTGCCAAGCCACATCGGTCGCCGCATCATGCCTTGGTGGATAGCGACCAGGAACTGAAGTCACTGAAGCGCGGGCTGAAAGCGATCACGCTCATCAACCTTCAGGGATCGATGGCGATATCGGAGCTCAGCCGCGCGCTGGACCTTCCCCGAACCACCGCCGAGCGGGTATTGATGACATTGCTCGCCGAAGGCTTCGTCGATCGCGATCCGCAAACGAAGCGCTTCTTCCTCACCGGCCGGGTACGGGCGCTCTCGAACGGTTATTCGGACGAAAGCTGGATCACGCACGTCGCCACCCCGCTTCTGTTCGAAACCACTCGGGAGATCGGCTGGCCGCTGTGCATCGCCACCGCGGTCGGCGAATATATGAGCCTGAGGCTCACCACCGATCCCGTCACCTCGCTGCGTCTGAACCGCCGCCATATCGGCTCCGAGATCGCCATGGCCATCTCGTCCAGCGGCATGATCCACCTCGCCTTCCTGGATCCGGAGCAGCAGCGGATCATGCTCGAGATCCTGCGCAAGTCCGAAGATCCCGCGCAAGCACCCGCCAAGGACATCAAGCGGATGGACTATGTCCTCCACGAGGCGAGGGCCAATGGCTACGGTTTCGGCCTCGATTTCGGGCGCGAGCGCAGCGTGAGCGTTCCGATCATGAACGAAGGACATATAAAGGCTGTGCTGCTGATGGTGTTCATGGCCCGGGCGCTGTCGAATGAACAGGTCGTTCGGGATTTCGTGCCCAGGCTGAAGCTCATGGCCTCGGAGATAGAGCGGCTCGCCTTTTCCGAATCCGCCGAAATGGCGATCTGACCGAGCGCCGTCACCCCACATTTCGGTTGCCTGATTGAGCGGCACTGGAATGGCGGGCCCGTCGAGAGGCATCTCGGGGCGAACGAAGGATTGTCAATGTCCCCCATCATTCTGCGGCAGCGTGCTGTTGAGCCCACCGAGGCCGCCTGCGGGTTCCTGAAAGGGCCGCACCCATTGTTGATCGGCGGCGAGTGGGTGGCCGGCGCGGGACGCAGGATCGAGGTTGAAAATCCCGCCCGTGAGGAGCTGATCGCTGAAGTGGGCGCCGCCTCGCTCGACCAAGTCGACGAGGCCGTGGCTGCGGCCCGGGGTGCATTGAACGGCGCGTGGGGCCGGACCAGCGGCCGCGACCGAGGCGCCATCCTCGACCGCTTTGCCACCTTGCTGGAAGCGAACGCCGATCTGATTGGAGAGGTGATGACGCTCGACAACGGCTCGCCGCTCGGCTCGTCAAAGATGGTGGTCCGGCACCTCGCGGCGGAGCTGTTTCGCTATTATGCCGGCTGGACCACGAAGATCGCCGGGGAGAGCTTCCAGCCGAGCCTCGGTGCGAGGCCGCAGCTCGACATTCTCGTCGCAACGGTGCGCGAGCCTGTGGGCGTCGTGGCGGCGATCGTGCCGTGGAATGCTCCGCCGGGGATGATCGCGCTCAAGATGGCGCCGGCGCTTGCGGCCGGCTGCACGCTCGTGCTCAAGACCGCCGAGCTGGCCCCGCTCGTCGGGCAGCTTTTCGCCCGCTTCTGGCAGGAAGCCGGCGGCCCTCCCGGGGCCTTCAACCTTCTCCACGGCCATGGGGAGGATATCGGGGCCGCATTGGCGGCGCATCCCGACGTGGACAAGATCGCCTTCACGGGGTCCACGGCGGTCGGCCGCAAGATCGTCGAAGCGGCGGTAGGGAACCTCAAGAAGGTATCGCTGGAACTGGGCGGCAAATCGCCGGTAGTCATCTTCCCCGATGCTGACATCGAGGCAGCAATCCCCTCCGCCGCGATGGCCTGTTATCTCTCGACCGGGCAACAATGCATGGCAGGGTCACGCCTGTTCGTGCATGCCGACGTGCATGATCGCGTCGCCGAAGGCGTCGCTGGCTATGCGCGAACCCTCAAGGTTGGAGATGGGCTCGATCCCGAGACGATGCTCGGGCCGCTCATCTCGGCGCGACAGAAAGCGCGCGTGCTCGACTATTTGGAGATCGCGAAGGCCGAGGGCGCCGACGCCTTGCTGGAGGCCGCTCCGATCGACGGGCCGGGGCATTTTGTCGGCCCGGCCCTGTTCACCGGCGTCCGCCCCGGAATGCGGATTGAGCAGGAAGAAGTGTTCGGCCCGGTACTCAGCGTCATCCGCTTCGAGGATGAAGAGGAACTGCTGGAGGGCGTCAACGGCACCCCTTACGCGCTGTCGGGATCGGTCTGGACGCGGGATATTCAGCGCGCGCTCCGAGTCGCAAAGAAGATCGATTCCGGCCAGGTCGGGCTCAACATCCATGCCGCAATGAGCCCGGAAACGCCGTTCGGCGGCAACCGCCAGTCCGGATGGGGCCGTGAATTCGGAAAGGAAGGGCTTGAGCCCTACCTCAAGACGAAGGCGATCAGCATCAACCTCGGCCCCAAGGCATGACCGGGCGGCCTCATGGCTGAAAGCGAACCTATCCTCATCATTGGGGCAGGCCTCGGTGGTCTCGTCGCCGCTCTCGCCCTTCACGCCCGCGGCTTTCGAGTCGAGGTGCATGAGCAGGCGAAGGCGCTCGGCGAAGTCGGTGCCGGACTTACCCTGAGCCGTGGGGCGCAGCAAGTCTTTCGGAGCCTTGGCATCATGGAGCGGCTGGCGCCGTTCGCCACCCGCGCGACCGCCTTTCCCTTCGTTCACTACCGGACAGGGCGAGTCCTGGCCGGCACGCCCGATCCCGGCGACGGCCCTCCCGATGATGGAGCCGATGATGTGGCCCGGCAATGCCACCGCGCCGACCTTCATGCCGTGCTCGCACAGGCGCTGGCGGAGCGGGCACCGGGTTCGCTTCGCCTTGGCCACCGGCTGATCGGTGTCGATGATACGGCCGGCGGCGTCCGCGCGCGCTTCGCGAACGGGGACAGCGCCGACGGCGAAGCTTTGGTCGGCGCCGACGGCGTGCACTCCGCGGTACGCCCGCTGCTGTGGGGCGACGAGGCTCCGCGCTTCACCGGCCAGGTCGCGTACCGGTTCCTGATCGAGCGCATCGAGGCCGCGCCATTCCTGGAGCATGGTCGCGGCGCGGTATTCCTGGGGCCGGGCGCGACATTCAACCGCTATACATTGCGCGCTGGCGCGCTGCTCAACTGCGTCGGCATCGCCGCGAGCGACCAGTGGACGGACGAAGGCTGGTCGACGCCCGCGACGCGCGAGGAACTGCTGGCGACCTTCGACGGATGGCACCCGTCGGTCACCGGGTTGACGGAGCGCGCTGACCGGCTGATCAAGTGGGGCATCTTCGACCGCGCTCCGCTGCCGCGCTGGAGCCGTGGCCGGGTGACCCTGCTCGGCGATGCTGCTCATGCGATGCTGCCGTTTCTCGGCATGGGCGCAGCGATGGCGATCGAGGACGGAATGGTTCTAAGCCGCGCATTCGCGGCGGAGGGGTCGGTAGAACGCGCTTTCGCCCGCTACGAAACCGCCCGCATCCCGCGGACCACGCTGATCCACGCTAAATCGGTCGAGCAGGGTCACCTCACCCAGGCGCGAGATCCCGACCATTACGACGCTGCTGCCGCGCCGGCGAGCGATCCGTCGATCCTGAGCTACGACCCGGTGACGGCGGCGATGTGAGGGGATGCGGAATGTCGCTAAGCGGTCGTTGTCATTGCGGCGCGGTTGAAGTCCATCTGGAGCGCGTTCCGGCGTGGGTGCTGCAATGCGGCTGCTCGATCTGCCGCAAGCTCGGTGTGCTCTGGGCCTATTATCCGACGAACGAGGTGCGCTTGTCCGGCGACAGTGCGGCGACTTACGTTTGCAACCACCGCGTGATCGCCTTCCATCGTTCCAAACGTGCGGCTGCACCACGCATTGGGCGACGCTCGGCACTTATTTCGGTCGGATGGGGATCAATGCGCGGCTGCTCGACCCTGATGTGCTGGCCGCCATCAAGCTGCGGAGCGTGCCGGGCCCGTCGTCCGATGTTTTCAACGATGACTGACAGAGCGGCTAGCGCGCCCACTTCCGCTCGAAATCCCACACCTCCTGGAACCCGATTAGCCCGCAGAATTCCTTGAAGTCGAACAGCCCGGCGGGATCGCCCTCGCCCCTTTCCTTGAGGCCCCGCAGCGCCGACTCCATCGCCGCCGCAGCGACCAGGCTGGTCATCGCCGGGAAGATCGCCAAGGCATAACCGATATCCTCCAGCTCAGCGGCGGTGCGCATCGGGGTCAGGCCTCCGTTCGACATATTGGCCATCGTCGGCCGATCGAGCACTTCGCACGCGCGGCGCATCTCCTCCTCGCTTTCCAGCGCCTCGACGAACAGGATGTCCGCGCCGGCGTCTGCATAGACTCGCGCCCGCGCCAGCGCGCCGTCCAGCCCTTCGCTGGCGCGCGCATCGGTGCGGGCGATGACCAGGAAATTCTCGTCGCGCCGCGCGTCCACGGCGACGCGAATTTTCTCCGCCATATCTTCCGCCGCAATCAGCCGCTTGTAGGGCGTGTGCCCGCACTTCTTCGGAAATTCCTGGTCTTCCAGCTGGATGGCGCTGACGCCTGCTTCCTCATAGCCCCGCACCGTGTGATGGACGTTGAGGAGCCCGCCATAGCCTGTGTCCGCATCGGCTATGACCGCCGCGTTGGAGCTCCGCACGAGCGTTGCCATCCGGTCGAGCATCTGCGTGAAGGTCGCGATCCCGGCGTCGGGAAGACCATAAGCCGATGCGGTCAGCCAATAGCCGCTGCCGTAGACGACGTCCAAGCCAACCTTGTTCGCCACCACAGCGGCGATCATGTCGTGAATTCCGGGCGCGGCGATGAACTGTCCCGCATCGAGCTTGTCGCGGACGATCGGATTGGCCATCGATTTTTTCCTCCCTAGCCGTTGGTCCAGAGCCAGGGCTGACTTTGCCGCTGCCCCGCCTCGAACCGCTCGATCGCGGCGGCATGAATGCTGCGGATCGTGTCCACCTCGTCCCATCCGTTCAGCAGCGCCTCGCGGCGCCAGTCTTCGACAACGAAGCGAATGACCTCACCGTTCGCGCGAACGATCTCGCCTGCGCCAAGATCCACGGTGATAGGCCTACCGTTCGTCGCGTCCTCGACGAGCGGTGCCGTGTCTGGAAGGCTCACCGGCAGGATGCCGTTCTTGAAGCAATTGGCTGCGAAGATCTCGCCGAAGCTCGGTGCGATGATGCAGCGCAGGCCGAGGTCGCGCAGCGCCCAGGGCGCCTGCTCACGGCTCGATCCGCAGCCAAAATTCGGCCCGGCTAGGAGGATCTTCGCGTCGGCGAAGGCAGGTTGGTTGAGCACGAAATCCGGCCGCGGCTGGCCTTCGGGATTGTAACGGCGCTCGAAGAAAGCATAGCGGCCGAGCCCTGCCTTCTCCGTGATCAGCAGGAAGCGCGCCGGCAGGATTATGTCCGTGTCGACGTTGGCATCCTCGAGCGGAGCCGCGATGCTGGTGAGGCGGGTGAAGGGCTCCATGGCTTCAGCCCAGCATCGTGCGGACGTCGGTGATCCGGCCGGTCACCGCGGCGGCAGCCGCCATCATCGGGCTCATCAGGTGCGTGCGTGCACCCACCCCCTGCCGCCCTTCGAAGTTGCGGTTGGAGGTCGAAGCGCAGCGTTCCCCCGGCTGCAAGCGATCGTCGTTTATCGCGACGCAGAGCGAACAGCCTGCATCGCGCCACTCGAACCCGGCCGAAACGAAGAGATCGCGCAGACCTTCCTCTTCCGCCTGTGCCTTCACGAGCCCCGAGCCCGGAACGACGATGGCCCGGACATTGTCCGCCACATGGCGGCCAGTGACCACCCGGGCCGCGGCCCGCAGGTCTTCGATGCGCCCGTTCGTGCAGGAACCGACGAATACCTGATCGATCGGGATCCCGGCGATCGGAAGACCCGCCTCGAGGCCCATATAAGCGAGCGCTTTTGGATCTCCGTCGCCGGGAATCGCGCCGGTGACGGCGGTGACCTGGTCCGGGCTGGTCCCCCAGCTCACCTGGGGCGCGATGTCGGCCGCACCGAGCTCGACCACCCGGTCGAACACCCCGTCAGCGTCGCTCGGAAGCGTTCGCCAATAGGCAATTGCCCGCTCCCAATCCACGCCGCGAGGTGCCATAGCCCGGTCCGCCAGATAGGCGAAGGTGGTGTCATCCGGCGCCACCATGCCGGTGCGCGATCCTGCCTCGATGCTCATATTGCAAAGCGTCATCCGGGCTTCCATCGACATTCGGCGCACCGCCGACCCGGCATATTCGATTGCGTGCCCGACGGCGCCCGAAGCACCGATCCGGCCGATCAGCGCAAGCACGACATCCTTCGCGGTGACGCCGTCCGAAAGCTCTCCGTCGATATCGACGCGCATTGTTCGCGCCTTTTTCTGTCGCAGCGTCTGGGTGGCGAGCACGCATTCGATCTCGCTCGTACCGATGCCGAAGGCCAGCGCGCCGAACGCGCCGTGCGTCGCCGTGTGGCTGTCCCCGCAGACCAGAGTGATGCCGGGCAGGGTGAAGCCCTGCTCAGGCCCGATCACGTGGACGATGCCCTGGCGCGCATCCGCCAACGGTATGTAGGAGATGCCGTTGGCGAGACAGTTCGACTGCAGAAGGCTGACCTGGGCACGGGCCTGGGGATCGGCGATTGGACCGCCACGGCCGCGCGTCGGAACCGCATGGTCGGGCACCGCAAGGTGCGCTGCCGTCCGGCGCGGCTTCATGCCCTTGTTGCGAAGACCGGCGAATGCCTGCGGGCTGCTGACCTCGTGCACCAGCTGCCGGTCGATATAGAGCAGGCTCACGCCGCCGGCTTCCTCGGCCACGACGTGCGAGGACCAGAGCTTGTCGTAGAGCGTGGCATGCATGTGACCTCATTCAGCCCGACATGGCTCCGGCCGCAAGCGACGAGCCAAGGGCACCCGCCATGCGGGCGTCTCTTCGATCAATGCTGGCGGCCCGCAACGGCAGGAGGCTGTATGCACCCTCGCCTGAAGGAGATCGAGCATGAGCTTCACGACTATCCGATATGAGAAGTCAGACCGGGTCGCGACGGTCACCTTCGATCGGCCGCGGGCACTGAATGCGATAGACGAAGGACGGCTGGCCGACCTCGAAAACGTCCTCGACGATCTGGAGAGCGACGCGGAGGTCGGGGCATTGATCCTCACCGGTAGCGGAAGCTCTTTCTGCGTCGGCCTCGACCTGGGACTGCTCGAACGCGCCTTCGACGATCTTGATTATTTCGAAGCGACCGTTCGCCGTCTCGCTTCGATCATCACACGAGTCGAGGCGCTGCCGATCCCGACGATCGCTGCCATCAACGGCTTCACGCGCGCCGGCGGCTTCGAGCTCTCGCTCGGTTGCGACTTCATGATCGTGGCGGAGGAAGCAAAGATCGGCGACGTGCATACCGACGCCGGTGTCGTGCCTGCCTGCGTCACGCTACGCCTCAAGCGGCGCATCGGCGAGCAACGGGCGAAAGAGGTCATGTGGACGGCGCGCTGGCTGCAGGGGCAGGAAGCAGTAGACTATGGCCTCGCCATCCGGGCGGTTCCGCTCGCCCGGCTCATCGAAGAGACCCGCGCCTTTGCCGGCACGCTGACCGACAAGCCGCGGGTGGCGCTGGCGAGCCTCAAGCAGATATTCCGGGAGGGTGCCGATCTCAGCGTCGCCGAAGGCACGGAACTGGAGCTTGCCTCGTTCAGCCGCTACATGCGGACGCAGCCTTACGGGCGGGAAGGCTATTGGGCCTTCCGGGAGAAGCGGCAACCCGCCTGGAAGGCTGCTTGAGGAGCCGCGGCCTATGATCAGGTACTTCCTTTCCGCTCTCGCGCTGCTCGGCGCCGCTCCAGCTTTCGGCCAAACCCGTCCTGCCGTTCCGGTCGACCCCAGCGCCCGCGAGGCAGAGCGCTGCCAAGCCCTCGAGGGCGGCGCGTTCCAGGGCCTGCCTGGCGCGCCGACCTGGATCATGAAGGCCAGCTATCAGGCGGCCACAACCGAGCGGCAGGCCGCTTGCGTCATCGAAGGCTATGTAAATCCCACAATCAACTTCGCCATGTACCTGCCGGTCACGAAGTGGAACGGCCGCTACCTCGTGCGGGGCTGCGGCGGCAGCTGCGGCAAGGTGATGATCGAGCCCGCCTGCGGCCTGCACCTGCGCGACGGCTATGCCTGCCTCTTTTCCGACATGGGCCACAGCTCGACGATGGTCGATAACAATTGGGTAGCCAACAATCTGCAGGGGCTGGTGGATTTCGGCTACCGCGCGACCCACGTGACGACGGTCGCGGGCAAGGCCTTAATCAAGGCCTTCTACTCCACCGATCCGCGCAAATCCTATTTCTTCGCCTGCTCGACCGGCGGTCGCCAGGGGCTCATCGAGGCGCAGCGCTTTCCCGAGGATTTCGACGGCATCGTCGCGATCGCGCCGGCCAGCCTGGCGCCGTTCGGCCTCAAGAAGCCCGCGACGATATCGGACATTGACCGGTTCAATCTTGACCCTTCCGGGCGGCCGATTCTTCCCAATCGAAAGGCCCTGTTGATCCACGCCGCGGTGGTTCGCGCATGCGACAGGGATGATGGCTTGAGCGACGGCATCATTGGCGATCCCGTCCGCTGTCGGTGGAAGCCCGAAGACATACAGTGCAAGGGAAGCGAAGCCCGCAATTGCCTCACCGCGGCGCAAGTGGCCGTGGTGAACAAGCTTTACTCCTGGCGCGGCGCGCAGAAGGGGTCGGAGTTCAACTGGATCGGCAGCTATCTTCGCAACGCCGCTCTGCCCGGCGAACCGTCCAAGCCGCTCTTCGATCTCGGCCTCGGCCGCGGCGATCCGGCCACCATCGAGACGATGGTCAACCCGAACAATCCCGATCTTCGCCCCTTTCGCGACAATGGCGGGAAGCTGATCCTGGTCCATGGCTGGTCCGATCATTCCGTGTTGCCGCTCCCAACGATTGATTATTACGAGACGATGACCAAGACCATGGACGGGCCGGCGGCGACACGGACGTTCGCGCGGCTGTTCATGATCCCGGGGATGGACCATTGTGCAGGCGGCGAAGGCGCCTATGCGATTGACTATCTGGCGGCGATCACCGCCTGGGTCGAACGAGGCGAAGCTCCCGACAAGCTGCGCGGCGTCCACCCTGTGGCGGGTGCGCCACTCGATTATTTCGGCATCGACCTGCCTAACCTAGACCGTCAGTATTACGCATTCGAGCGTGACCATCATGCCTATCCAAAAGGCAGCGTCGCGGTCGGCAAACCCGCACGCGTGGGAGCGGACAACCGGCGGCTTGCGGAGCGTCTGGCGGAAACCCTGACGCGCGCAGAAGCCAACGCACGCGCGGCCAACTTCCCGCGCCAGAACATCCTGAACGCGATGGCGAAATCGGTTTGGGAGCTGTTCTACGCTTCCGGCAGCAATATCGATCAGCAGACGGCGGCCGTGGCGCAGCTCGATCAGGCGAGTCTGTCACCGCTTGCGCGTGAGACGATGTCGCGGATGCAGGCCGAGCTGGCGCTGGACTGAGTGCCGATTAGTCGAGGCCGGTCCAAAACGAGTGTATCGCTGCCGCTACTTCGTCGCTCACCAGATCGGGCTCGAAGTTGGCGCCCCCCGAGAGCGTGACCGCGGGCACGTCCGGCCGCGCCGCCTTGGCGCGCTCGAAACCTTCAAACATCAAATCGTCAGGTGCCGACATGATCATCGTGGGGCAATCGAGCGCGTCATAGGCCGAGGCGAAGTCGGTTTCCCAGACCGCTCGATAGGCATCGGGCCGTGTTGCATAAGCCCGAAGCATACCGATCATCTCGCGGTGCAGGAGGAGAATGTCGGCGTCGGCCCCGCCGACGCGCAGATACTCCCAATTCCTGAGCAGATACGCCCCGCTCCTCCCCGGTCGAAATGTCGTGCCGAACCGCGCCGCCATATCCTTTCGTTCGCTCATGCGGACATAGTCCGGGCCGATCAGCACGAGGCTGGCGGCGATGTCCGGATGATGATGCTGGAGCGCAATTGCGATCGCCGCGCCCGTATGGTGGCCGACAAGATGGACGCGGCGGATGTCCAGGCTTGCGAGCGCCTCCCGCATCCAGCGAACGTAATCGCGCATGCCTGCCGGCCCGGCCGGGTCGAAGCTGCCGCCGAAGCCGGGCGTGTCGAGCGCGTAGAGGGGTCGTCCGGGCGCCAAAGCGGACATCACCTTCTCCCACATTGCCCCGCTGCTGGCAGTCTGATGCAGGAACACCGCGGGAAGCCCCTGGCCAGGCAGGAAGCGGTAATGCAGTTGGCCGTCGGCAAGATCGGCATAGCCCTTGAGGATCCTCATGCCCGCACCTTAGGTCGGCGCGGAAGTTCGGCGGCGCGACAAACTCGCATGCTCGCCAGACATAATCTCATTATGAGCCGGGAGCCGCCTGGCTATGATCCTTGGATGGCCGGCTTTGTGGACATCGTGTGCAATATCTACACCCCCGAAGCCGTGGCGAACGGCTGGACCGGTCTCGACGATGATTTCAAGCGCCAGGTACGCATGCCGCAAGAGATGTTCGGCGGCGTCTCGATCGACGACTATCTGCGCAAGATGGACCGCGCTGGAATTGAACGCTCGCTGCTGATCGCCGTCCGCGCTGGGGACATGCGGGTGCGCGGATCATGGGAGATTCCCTATCAGGTCATCGCCGACATCTGCGATGCGCACCCGGACCGATTTTCCGCGCTGGCAGGGGTTGATCAGACCCGCGGCATGCAGGGGTTGCGCGACCTGGAGCATGCGGTGCGGGAGCTCGGCTTCGTCGGCGCGCATTGGTATCCGCACTGGTTCGACTGCCCGCCGGACGCCGCCCAGATCTATCCTTATTACGCCAAATGTGCCGAGCTCGACGTGCCCATCATGATGCAGGTGGGCCAAAATCTCGTCTATTCCAAGGAGCGGCGGCTGCCGTCCGTGGCCCGTCCGATCCTGCTCGACCGGGTCGCCATCGACTTTCCCGAACTCACGATCATCGGCATCCATATCGGCGTGCCTTGGACGGACGAGATGATCGCCATGTGCTGGAAGCATGAGAATATTTATACGGCGGGCGACGCCTACGCCCCCAAGCACTGGCCGGTGCAATATGTGCGTTATGCCGATAGCTATGGCAGCCACAAGGTCCTGTTCGGAACCGATTGGCCGGTGATCGACCCGGAGCGCGCCGTGAGCGAAGTGGAGGCGCTGGGGCTTCGCCCGGCCTCACATGCCAAATTGATGCGAGAGAATGCGCTTCGCATCTTCACGAAGCTGCCCCGATGAGGCGGGCGGCGCAGCTTCCCGAAACGTTCAACCCCCTAACCTTCGGCGGCGCCCTCCGCGCCGCCGCGAAGCGCGATCCGAATAAAATCGCTGCCATTCACGGCAAGCGATCCACTTCCTTCCGAGCACTCGCCCAGCGTGCCGGCCGGCTGCGCGATGCGGCGATCACGAGCTTGGGCTTGAAGAAGGGCGATATCGCCGCGATCGTCGCGCGGAACTGTATCGAATTCATCGAAGTGGTCGCTGGGCTTCCCGATGCCGGAGCCGCCGTCGCCACCATCAACCCCAGGCTTGCGGCCGCGGAAGTCAGGCAGGCGTTGGAGGATTGCGGCGCCCGCGTAGCATTTGTCGACACTGGCTCCGCGGCGCTTGTCGAGGAGGCGGCCGTCCCGGGCCTTCGCCAAGTGGAAATTGGTGCCGACTATGAGGCGCTGCTGACCACCGCCAAGGCTCCCGCTTCGCTGCCCGCCATTGAGGAATGGGACGCCTGGACAATACCGTATACGTCCGGCACGACGGGGCGGCCTAAGGGCGTCGTCCTCTCCCACCGTTCCCGAATGCTGGTCGGCCTGATTGGCGCCGCTGAGTTCAACTGCTTCGGTCCGGACGACCGCTATCTCGCAATGACCCCGATGAACCATGGCGGCGGGCTCGGCTTCCCGGTCGGCGTCCTGGCGGCCGGCGGTTCGATCGAGATTCTGGATCGGTTCGAACCGGAGCAGACGCTGGAGCGGCTGAAGTTCGGCGGAATTACGGGCCTGTTCATGGTGCCGACCCATTTCCAGATGATCTTCGCGCTGCCCGAAACGACGCTCGAACTTTATCGCCGCCCGCCGATCCGCGCGATACTTGCCAATGCCGCCCCTCTGCCGCAGGCGATGAAGGAGAAGATCATTCCCTACTTCGGAGAAAATGTGCTGCACGAGCTCTACGCCGCCACCGAGACCGGGCTCGTGTGTAATCTTCGCCCGAAGGACCAGCTCCGCAAGCAAAGCTGCGTCGGAACCCCCTTCCCTCACGTCGAGGCTGAAGTCCGCCGGGAGGACGGGTCGGTCTGCGGGCCGTACGAAGTCGGGGAATTGTGGAGCCGCGGGCCGGTCCACTTCAACGGCTACTGGAACCGGCCGGAGGAAACCGCGGTCGCAGTGAAAGACGGCTGGGTCTCCGTCGGCGACATGGCCCGGCGGGACGATGAAGGCTTCCTCTATATCGTCGATCGCAAGAAGGACATGATCATCTCCGGCGGAGTGAACATCTATCCTCGGGAGGTCGAGGAGTTGCTGTTCACTCATCCCGACATCGCGGACGTGGCGGTGATCGGCGTCGCGGATGAAACTTGGGGCGAGCGGCTGCGGGCCTTTATCGTTCCACGTAGCGCGCCGATCGAGGCGGCGGACATCGCCCGTTTCTGCGCAGGCAAGATCGCCAGCTACAAGATACCAAAGGACGTGGTCGCGATCGCGGCCCTTCCCCGCAACGCTAACGGCAAGGTTCTGAAGACCGAATTACGGCTGATCTGAGCGTGTTTTGAGCGCCTGGCGCTCCACTTTAAACGCCGCGATCCCGTCACGGACATAAGGCTGGTTCACGACATAATTCATGAAGGCCTGGATCTCGAGCTCCACGCCGTCCCGCTGGTTCATCGTCTCGCTGCGCGCGATGAGTTGCTTGATTTCACTGAGGCAGGCGCGCGGCTTGTCGGTGAAGCTCGCGATCAATCGGTTGGCCTCCGCCATGAGCCCTTCGGCTGGAACGACGCTGTAGCATAACCCCCACTCGACGGCCTCCGCCGGGGTGAGAAAGCGGCCGCTCCAGGTCAGTTCCTTCGCCCGCGGCAGACCGATCCGGCGCGGCAGGCGCTGGGTCGACCCTCCCGCGGGGATGGCGAACTGTGCCGCGTGGACGTCACCGATCGGCGCGCCCTCCGCGATAACCGCGATGTCGCATGCAAGCACGATCTCGAGCCCTCCGGCGCGGGTCATGCCGTTGACGGCTGCGACGGTCGGCACAGGCAGCGCCTCCAGCCGATCCATCGCGGAATTGAAGGCGTCGAGATAGGTGCGGAACACCGCCGGATCCGCAAGGCCAGCCTCTATCTGCGCAAGATCGCTTCCGATCGAAAAGGTGCGCCCGGTGCCGGTGACGATCGCACCCTTGATGGTCGCATCGCGCTCAATTTCGGCGCAGAATGCCTCGATCTGATCGAGCAGGCCGTGCGAGAACGAACTGACCGGGCCGGTCGGAGTCAACTTTCCGGTCAGCACCGGACCCTCGCGCGTGATCGTCAGATTGGTCGCGGCCATCGCGCTCGGCCCTCCTAGGCGCCGCGCTCGAGGAGCGTCTGCGCGTCCGAAATGGCCTCGACACAGCCTTCCATCATGTCGGTGATCACGCGCCGGCACGATGTTTCGCTGGTGACGAGCCCGATCACTTGGCCCGCCGCCGTCGGCGCCAGGGCGCCGGGGCCACGGTCCGGCGTCGCGTCGACCGCCGCCGCCGCCTTCTCGATCCGCGAAACGTACGGGCCGATCGCGACCGCATGCAGGGGATTGGGGAGCGGGTCGGGCGTATCTGAGCGCTCCCATTCCTCCACCCAAGCGGTTTTCAGCAGCCGCGACGGCTTGCCGGTCATCGCGCGGGTGCGCTGGGTGTCCTCGGCAGAGGCATCGACCAGCCGCTGCTTGACTACCGGCAACAGATCGGATTCCGACGTCGCCAGCCACACCGAGCCACACCAGACGCCGCGCGCGCCGAGCGCGAGCGCGGCCGCCATCTGCCGCCCGTCCCCGATCCCGCCGGCAGCCAGGACGGGTACGGGCGCAACCGCATCGACGATCAGTGGCGTCAGCACCATGCCGCCGATCTCGCCGGTGTGTCCGCCTGCCTCGTAGGATTGAGCAATGATGATATCGACGCCCGCCTCGACATGGGCGAGCGCATGCTTCACCCGGCCGGCGAGCGCTCCGACCAGCATCCCACTGCCATGCGCCTTCTCGACCAGGTCACGGGGGGGCGTGCCGAGCGCGCTCACCAGCAGTTTCGGCCGGTGGGCAAAGGCAAGCGTGAGAATGCCCTCCGCCTGCTTGGCCGAGTAACGCTGACTGCCGAGGCCGAGGAACTCGTCGTCGGACGCATCTTCCTCTCCATCTGCCTCGGGCACGTCGTAACGCAGCATCATATCGTCGAGAAACGCGGTCACGTCCGCCGGGATGGCGGCCCTTGCCTCAGACGGGCTCAGGCCGCCGCCGTCGCTGCCGACATATTTGGACGGGATCAGCAGGTCGATCCCGTAGGGGCGACCATCGAGCTGTGCCTCGATCCAATCGAGATCTATGGCGAGCTGCTCGTCCGAATGCAGCGCCGCGCCGTACACGCCAACGCCGCCCGCCTTACTGACCGCGACCACGACGTCCCGACAATGCGAGAATCCAAATATCGGAGTCTCGATGCCGAGCCGGTCGAGGGCATCGGGTTCAAAAACGGTCATGAGCGCGAGTCGCCTGTTGAAAGTGACCCGTCGGTACAGCCACAATCGAGGAGAGAGGCGAGCGGCATGCTCGGCGGGCACCACTATCCGGTCGGTCGGCCAGAACGGATTGCACCGCGCCCCGGCGCCATATCTATCCGAGGCTGGCGAGCTCCTCATTCACGAGCGCGCAACCGCTGCTGGAGAGCGAAGACATGCCGAACGCCGGGACCGCTCAGACCAACAGCCCTTATGGCTGGTATGTCGTCGCCGTCCTGATCCTCGCCTATACCTTTTCCTACATCGATCGCAGCATCCTGACCTTGATGGTGGGCCCGATTCGGGAATCGCTTCAGATCAGCGATGTCGAGATCAGCCTTCTCCACGGGCTCGCCTTCGCCTTGTTCTACACCTTTCTCGGCATTCCGCTGGGACGTCTGGTCGATCGCCGGCGGCGCACGACCATCATCGCCGCCGGTGTCGGCTTGTGGAGTGTGATGACCGCTTTGTGCGGTCTGGCCGCCAATTTCGTGCAGATGTTCCTCGCCCGGATCGGCGTCGGCATCGGAGAGGCGGCATTGTCTCCAGCTGCATTTTCAACGCTGAGCGACTGGTTCGAAGGCAAGCACCTGACTCGGGCGCTCAGCCTTTATTCCTCCGCAATCTATGTCGGGGCAGGGCTGGCGACGATGGTGGGCGGCGCGCTCATCGCTTCCGTGCCGGTGGTCACGACAAGTTTGACCGGACCGCTCGAGCCCTGGAGGGTCGTCTTCATCCTGGTTGGCCTGCCGGGGCTCCTCATCGCGTTGATCGTGCTGACCTTGCGCGAACCGGAGCGGCGGGGCTTGGTGAACGACGATGTGCCGAGCCTGCGGGACGTGATCTCCTTTGTCTGGGAAAAGCGCGGCGGCTATGGCTGGCTGATCGCCGGCCTCTGTTTCGCTGGCATGGCCTGGAACGGGGTCGGGGCCTGGCTTCCCGCCCACTTCATGCGCAATTTCGGATGGACGCCGATCGAGGTCGGAATGCGCTACGGATCGGCGCTGCTGATCTGCGGCAGTGCCGGCGTCATCTTCGGCGGCTGGCTGGCCGGAATGCTGAAGGATCGTGGCCGTGCCGACGGAAACATAAGGGTCGGGGTGATCGCATCGCTGGCCGCACTGCCCTTCGGCATTGCCGGACCGCTCATGACGGATGCATGGGTCGGGCTGGCGGTGCTCTGCGGATTCCTCTTTGCCGGCACGATGCCTTGGGGCGCCGCGGCGGCCGCCTTCCAGGAAATGACCCCCAACCGGATGCGCGGGCAGGTGTCGGCGCTCTACCTGTTCTTCCTTAACCTCACCGGCATCGGGTTCGGGCCCACCGTAGTCGCGCTGTTCACCGAGCAAGTCTATGGCGGCGACGCTTCGGTCCGTTATGCCATAGCGACCATTGTCGCGCTCACCATGCCGATCGCCGCCTTATTGCTGGTCCGGGCCTGTCGGCACCACCGACCGATCGCGGCGCGCGCGCCTGCCGCGGTGCCGGCAGCGGCTTGAGGAAATCGGCCTTTTGTGGCCGCGGTGCGCATCGCGGCGCGCCGGACGCGAGCCGCTCACCGCCTCAGCCCCTCCCCAGCAGTCGGTTATCGCGCCGGAAGCTGGTGATTCCAGAGTCGCTCCGCGCGATCGATCCCGATCATGTCCAGCTTTCCCTGCGACCTTGAAGAAGCACTCAGAAGGAACCGCGAGCGGTTCTTCGAGAGGTTTGGCCGAAAACCCGGCCCGGAAGATCCTATCCTTTGGGATGGAGAACTCGATACGCCGCGCCGGATCACCTCCGAAGCGCTGGAGCAAATGGCGAAAGCCGCCATGCGAAAGGCAGCTGTTCCCCCCGAGCTGATATCGGCGTTGTGCTTGGCCGACGATCCCCTTGAGAGCCTTGGCTTCTCAGCTCGTGGCGAGGATGACGGCGCCTGCTGCAGGAAGCAGCTAGGCGACGATTCCCTTCCTGACTCCACGGCCGGTTCGACGCGCCATTAAGCCCGCGGCCAGCGCGGCCAGCCCCTCATTGTCCTCCGTCCCGCTGGAGCCGATTGTCAGGATTCGATCCGGGCGCGCAATACCTTCTTGTCCACCTTCCCCGTCGCGCCGAGCGGCATCGTGTCGAGGAACAGGACCCTGTCGGGAATCCACCAGCGTGCAACCTTGCCGGCCAGGAAAGCCTTAAATTCCTCTTCGGTGACCGAGAGCGCGGGCTTCAAGGTCACGAACAGGATCGGTCGCTCCCCCCATCTCGCGTCGGCCACTCCGATAACTCCGGCGAAAGCGGCCGCCTCGTGCAGGAGTGCGGCATTCTCGACCTCAATCGAGCTGATCCACTCGCCGCCGGACTTGATGATGTCCTTAGCGCGATCGGTGATCTGCATGTAGCCATGTTGGTCGATCGTCGCGATGTCGCCGGTGTCGAACCACCCGTCGCTGTCGAGGACCCCTGTGTCTTCGCCGAAATAAGCCGAAGCGACAGCCGGGCCACGCACCCTGAGGCTGCCCATCGAGCGCCCGTCGAACGGAAGCTCCTCGCCACCCTCTCCCACCAGACGGAGATCCACTCCCCAACTGGTCCTTCCCTGCTTGAGCCGGTAACGAAGCTGCTCGTCCGACTTTAAAGCAGCCACAGCCGAGGTCGGCGAGGCCACTCCGCCGAGCGGTGACATTTCCGTCATCCCCCATGCGTGCACCACCTCGACGCCGATCGCCTCGAAGCCCGTGATCACCCGCTCCGGGCAGGCAGCTCCGCCGACGATCAGCCGGCGGAGCGACGGCAGCCGCATGCCGCGTTCCTGGACCAGCCGAAGCAGCGGCAGCCAGACCGTTGGGACACCGGCCGCGATGGTGACGTCCTCCCGTTCGATGAGTTGCAGCAGTGACTCGGCATCGACGCGCTGGCCGGGCAGCACGAGCTTCGCTCCGACCGCGGGAGCGGAAAAGGTGAAGCCCCACGCATTCGCGTGGTACATCGGCACTACCGGCAGGACGACATCCCGCTCGCCAAGTCCGAACATGTCGGCCTGAAGCGAGAAGAGCGTGTGCAGGAAGTTGGAGCGGTGGGAGTATAACGCTCCCTTCGGATTGCCGGTGGTTCCCGACGTATAGCAAAGCCCCGCCGCGCTGTTTTCATCGAATCCGCCCCAGGAGCAGTCGCCGCCGCCGGCTTGGCAAAATTCCGAGAGGCTCAAGGTGGGAACGGGCAGTTCCGCTGCACCAATAGGCGGGGAAAGGAAGATGACCGTCTCAACCGAGGGGCAGGTGCCAAGAAGCCCGTCGAGAAGCGGGGCGAATGCGCCGTCCGCGAAGATCATGCGATCCGAGGCGTGGTTGACCATGTAGCTGAGCTGCTGCTTGAGCAGCCGCGGATTGAGCGTGTGGCAGATCGCCCCGATGCCCATGATCCCGTACCAGACGGCAAGGTGATCGCCCCCATTCATCGCAAGTGTCGCGATACGGTCGCCCCGCCGGATGCTCGCCGCCAGAAGCGCGGCCGAGACGCGCCTCGACTGGTCGTGAAGCTCGCAATAGGTGGTGCGCACCACGTCTCCGCTTTCGGCCCTCGATACGATTTCGCGCTTTGGGTGCCAGCGCCGCGCGTGACTGATCAGCCGATCGAGCGTGAGCGGCCATTGCTGCATGAGCCCTTCAATTGGCCCGCCTTCGGTCATTGCGCGCTCTCTCCCGATCAGCGAGGCAATCGCCTCGCACCCGCCTACCGCTCAGACACGATCCACGATCGCGGGGTGATGCTCTGGCCGCCGCGGATGCACATTGTCGCCACCCGTAGCGCCCGCGGGTCCGATGCAGGTCGTGAGCGAGCCTGGTGGTGATGATCGCACCGGTCGCGCCAATCCATAATAGCGAGATGCCGCTCCCACTCGGGTTCACGCGGCAGGGGTCGGAGGCGAAGGTCATTCGACACGGCGCATTCTTGGGCGGCAAAGGCCTCGTTGGCTTCGATCACATCAAAATCCTCAATCCGGAACCCGGCTCGCGCCACTGCGGGTCACCGGCACCGGACCGGTCTTCAAGGAGCCCACGCATGACAATGTTGATGCCCTGCACGCACCATCATTCGGTTAGGACGTCAGTCTTGCGGAGCGTAAGCGGACCTGATGCCTGCAACGGCCTCCCACCGCAGACGAGACGGCGGCCAGCGGCGCGTGCAAGGCCACCCTCGCTGCCACCGCACGGCGGTTAATTGTGCGGATTCCGAGGGCGGCAAACGCCGAACTCCCTAGCCTCACGAATGACCCGATTCGTGGGCTGGCAGCGCCGACCTTCGAGGTACGTACCTTGCGAGTGGAGTGATCGAGATTTCACGATCGTTTAGCCTATTTGCTGCCGCCCTGTCCCTGACAAGCCTCCCGGTGGCCGTCGCGTCGCAGTCCCAGATTTTTTCGGGGATCCCCGGCATCCCGCCCGACATGACACCCGGCGACCCCTCCGCCTTTGCCGCTATGAACCCAGCGGAGGTTGCGTGCGCGCGGCTGTTCACCCGTGAGATGGGCGAAGTGTTCGCACAGATCCCCGACGCGCCGACCGCGGTCAATTCCGTGCGCGTGATGCCGGCGGGCGGAAGCCATGGCGTTGCCGATGACGACCTTCCTGAATTCTGCCGTGTGGAAGGCCTCATCGCGCCGACCGTCGGATTTCTGCTGCGCATGCCGACCAAGAACTGGAACGGCAAGTTCATGATGGGCGGATGTGGCGGGCCTTGCGGCAACTACCTTGAAGACAGGATCGATCAGGCGCTGGTGCGCAATTACGCTGTTGTCAACACCGACATGGGCCACAAGGGCACCGGCTGGTTGTTCGGGTACAATAATCGCCAGGGCCAGATCGACTTCGCTTATCGTGCCACGCATCTGACCGCCAAGGTCGCAAAGGAGATCATCGCCGCCTTTTATGGCACGCGAGCATCGCGCAACTATTTCATGGGCTGTTCCACTGGTGGTCGCCAGGCGATGATCGAGGCGCAGCGCTTTCCGAACGACTTCGACGGCATCATCGCCGGCGCGCCGGTTTACGACGAACTTGGAGATTCGCCCTATTTCATTGAATGGAACCTGCTCATCAACACTGCGCCGGATGGCAGCACCATTCTCACTCAAGACAAGGTGGATTTAGTTCATAACGCGGTCATGAAACAGTGCGATGCCGCAGACGGCCTTAGAGACGGCCTGCTGATGAACCCGCTGCAATGCAAGTTCGACCCCCAAAGCTTGATATGCAAGCCAGGGCAGGATCCCGGGCAATGCCTTACTCCCGGTCAAGCAAACGTCGCTCAAAAGTTTCGAGATGGCGCGCGCAACTCGAAAGGCGAGAAAATCTACTGGGGGATGCCTTGGGGCGCTGAGAAATCGTGGATGAATTATTTTGGCTGGATCAGTCCGACCGGGAAACAATATACCGGCTCAGGCTATTCGATTACCGGCTATCTCGGCTATGGTGGGCCTCCGGGCGGCCCCACTTATCGCACCGCCGAATTTGACTACGACCGGGATCCCGATCGCCTTAACCTTATGGGCGACATCTACAATCCGATGAACCCGGATTTGTCGCGATTCCGGGCGCGCGGCGGCAAGCTGATCCTGTTTCACGGCACTGACGACAACAACATCCCTGTTGAGGCATCGATCGATTATTATCGAAAGGCGATGCAAGCGTCCGGCGGCGCCAAAGCAACCGGCACTTTCTTCCGGCTGTTTACCCCGCCGGGTATGGACCACTGCCGCGGCGGCCCCGGCGGCGGTGAGATCGACTGGATCAGCGCGCTAGAAGATTGGGTGGAAAAGGGCAAAGCGCCCAACCGGGTCATCGCCCACCGCATGAGGGGTCCCTATCCCAGCGCACCCCGTGCCGTCGAGGATCATGGCGGGCCCTATGCGAAGCTGGGACGCCACCCGCTCGACGCTCGGAGTTACGACCGCGCTCGCCCTATTTTCCCTTGGCCGGTCTGGACGCGCTACGCAGGCAAGGGCGATCCCGCCTTGGCGTCAAGCTGGAAACCGGACGCGCCCAAAGGCGCATCGCAAGACCGACGAGATTAATGCGCCCCTCTAGCCGGAGTGCTTATCATGACATGGAATTTCATCCCTACGGCATGCCGCCGTACGGTTTTGCTGACGGCCTTGGGGGCAGCCCTCGCAATCGGCCAAAGCGTCGATCTGCCAAGCGCCGCCATCGCCCAGCCGGCCAAGGCGCTTACCCCGCTGGAGCGGCTTTTGATCCAGGATGATATCCGTCAGAGGATCATCCTCTACGCGCTCTACGCCGACGGCGACGGCCCCGGTGGAAACCCCCGTAACCTGCGCAAACTGGCTGACACGCTTATGACCGCGGACGTGGTGAGTGAAATCCATCTCGTGACCGGCGGCAAGCCGCATATCTTCACCGGACGCGAGCTGGTCGCCAAAACGCCTCCCGAGGTGGCGCCCGAGCTCGCCGCGACCGTAGCCGGCCGGCATTACATGGTCGGAACCGTGTTCGATCTCGTCACCCCAACGCTCGTGAAGACCCGCACTCCCGCCGTTTATTTCGACGCCACCAAAAATTTGCACGGCCCGAGGTGCAAGACGATGGGAAAGGATGCCTGCGGCCAAAAACCCGTCAAGACGGTGATGTGGGTGTATGAGATGACCTGGGTCAACACACCCGCTGGTTGGCAGATCTCCAGAAACATCCTGCGCGACGACAATTGAGCCATCGGTGCGCAAACCGTGGATCATTGCGCTGTTATCGCCCTCGCTGCTGCTGGGGTCGGCGTCACCCGCTTTTGCGCAGCAGGTGCCCCCAGTGTGCACGGACGGCACGCGCTCGTGCCTTCTGCGCACCGTTTCGCTCTATGTCGATGGCCTGTCGCGCAATGATGCTTCCGCGATCCCCTTCGCGCCGCGGGTCCGTTGCACCGAACAAGGCAATGTCGAAGTCACCGATGAGGTGACCTTCCGCCACGAGATAAGCGCCCTTAAGGTGCATCTCGGGGTGCGCAATCTACGGCTGCTGATCGACGAGAAGACCGGTTCGGTAGGCGCCTTCTATCTGCTCGATATCGGGTCTTTCGAAGGGAAACCGCCATTCACGGTTCGTCGCGGCCAGCGGTTCAAAATGGTCGCGGGGCTGATCACCGAGGTGGAGGTCTATAACTATTTCGACCGGCAGAACGGCAAGCTCGCGGCGCCGCTCTGGTCCGATCCGGCGCCATGAGACAGACTCTCCTGGCAGCGGCCGCGCTGGGCTGTGTAGCTACTCCGGCGCAGGCTGCCGATGCAGTTCCCTTGTGCGTGAAGAAAACGCGTCCCTGCTATGAAAAAACCGCCCGCGCCTACTTCCGCGCAATCTTGGAAGGCAAAGCGGACAGGGTACCGTTGGCCGCCAACGTCCGGGTGACCGAACAGGGGCATGTCGTCGCCACGTCGCGCGCCGATTTCCTCAAGGAGTTCAAAGCAACCGGAGCGACCAAGGGGCTGCGCAACATGCGCATGCTCGTTGACGTGACCACTGGTCAGGTCGCGGTGCTGGTGCTCGCCAACGTGCGTATGCGGGGCAAGCCGCCGTTCACCGTGCGCCGCATTCAGCGGCTGAAGATCGAGCGCGGGCTGATCACCGAGGTCGAACTCATCATCTTTCTGGACGCAAATCCCGCAGCCCTTTGGCCGAATGAACCCAAATCATGAGCGATAAGCGGGCTGAGCCAGTCACGCCGGTAGATTGTCGGTCCAGCCAATTGGTGTCGCGGCGGGAATGCGGTCTGATGCTTGCGGCGACCGGCGCTTGCCTCGGCATCTGTGGGCGAGCCGGGGCTTTCATCGGCCGAGGAGACAGGCCAGTCGCGGCTTACGCGGCCGACATCCAGTCGCTCGGCTGGTGGATGCGCCGCACCACGGGGCGCAAGATGTCCGAACTTACCCCTTATTATCAGCGGATCATCGGGCTCCCGCTGGTCCGCGCTTGGGAGAATGATCTTGTGCTGCTGTGGGCCGGCGAGGATCTGATCTTCGAGGTCAAGACCGACGACAATCCCGAACGCGAGCAGTCCGATCCCGACAGCGCGGCCATAATCCCGGTGTTTCGGGTTCATGATCTGGCCATTTGGCAGGCGCGGATGACGGCATTCGGCTATGCGCCCCTTTCCCGCAGGAAGTCCGAATTCGGACGAACCCTGTTCTATCGGGGCCCTGACAATCTGATCACCGGCTTCGAGGAGCGCGCCGAGACTTCGCCCCTGCCATCTGATCGCCGTGGGCTCCAGAGTTGGCGGGCCGCGCCCTTCCGGCTTGGGCGCCTGCCCGCGCTGCCCGATACCCTGCATTATCTGAGCCGCGCGATCCGCCATGTGGCCGATGTCGCGGCGATGAGCCGCTTCTATCGTGACAATTTCGGTCTGCTATCCTTGGGAAACGAGGGAGAGTCGCAAATCTTTGCGCTTGGAGAAGATTCGGTTCTGGAGATTGCCCCAGGCGGCATCAGCATACCCGAGCCGCGCGACCGCTCGGAGCTTCCCGATACCTTCGTGCTGCGCACTCACAATCTCAATGCGCAACTGGCGGCGCTCCCCCGGCGGGGCGCGCGCCTCAAGGGCGAGGTGATCGTCAAGGAACGTACGACGCGGCTGCAATTCGTCCCCGACCCGGAAGGCTGGATCGTCGGCATCGAGGAGCGCGGCAAGATTCGCAGCCGCTACATCGACGATGTCGAGGCCGATCGCCGCTGGCGCGCCCGCTCCCCCCGGATGGTTCGTTGATCTCGCAACCAGCGCCCCCTCCGCGGGTGACTTTCACGAAAGCCGGCCCTTTCCAGCCGGCCCTCCTTACGTCCCAGCCAAGACCTGCTCGCCCGCCGCTTTAGAATCTCCGCATTCAGGCTCGGACTAAGGCCGGGCTTCTACGGATGCTCGAAAAACTTCGAGCGGCTTCGATGGGATCCAGGCAGCTCCCAGATTACCCGCGCCATCACCTCGAGATAGAGTCTCCCTCGGCTTTCATCGCTTCAAAGCGACTCGGCTGAGTATCAGCGAAGTAGAGCGCGGCCGGCGCGAAGCTGCAGGACGTCGGAGAGGAACTTTAGGTCCAACCCACCATACCTACGGCCGGCCCCAATGTGCACCTCCGCCGCAACTCGGCCCGGGACCTCTTGCTTTGGAAGCAGTCTCCTTTCTCCTCAGGAGCAGCCCGACCGTCCACTTCATCCAGGAGAGTTTGGATGTCCGAAGAAAGCCCGGAGCGCATCCTCCGCATCAAGACTGTGCTTCAACGGACTGGTCTCACCCGTTCGACGCTCTACAGGAAGATCCAGTTCGGCACATTCCCGAAGCCGGTTCGGATTGCTGCCAGATGCGCTGGCTGGAGGGAGTCTGCAGTCAAAGAGTGGCTCAAGGACCCGATGTTCTTCAGCGTTGAGGAAGAGGCCGAAGATCCTGGGAGGCGGGTCTAAGCCCGGTCGTTCAGTTGGGTGTGCCCCCATTGCCGAGATCAGCGCCAAAAATGGGGATGCGACCCAATGACTGTGACATGCATCCGCACCCAGAAATGTGGCCGTCAGCAAGAGCTTCCTCATGCGCCCCAGTTTGGAGTGGTAGCAAGTCGACGGTGTGCAGTGAATGAGGGGAACTAACCAAGTCCCCCATTGATGGCGTTCTTATGAAGATGCTTCTCCCCTAGTCGCCGTCGCGTTGCTGTCGCGGCTAGCCGCGCGGTCATGAAGACTTGTGGTTGATCCATCGTCGCTCGCTTAGATGTGGATTCCCGGCAACTCCATATCGACGATGGCCCGAGCCGCGACATCGTAGGCGGTAATGTCCGTGAAGCTGGCGCGGCTGTCGGAGCAGATGGTCGCCCTGTCTTCATTGTGGCCCGAACATCGCTCGAAGGCGGCACACCAATAGGATTTATCGGATGCTCGCGGGCCGATACTCACGAAGCATCGAAGAAAGACTGAGCTGAAGGTGTGTCAATGTTGTTGACCTCTCACAAGCCGCCAGTCGGATTTCAGCCTGCGGCCCGCAACGCGTCTAGCTGATCGGACCAAGCCTGCATCATCCGCACGCGCTCGCTCCAATATTCGCCGCGTGAGTAAGTTCGCCTCACGCTATTGCTGTCAACATGTCCAAGCTGACGCTCGATGGCATCTGGACTCCACCTCCCGCTCTCGTTCAGCAGGGTGCTCGCCATTGCCCGAAAACCATGAGCGGACATTCGCCCTCCGCCGAAGCCCAGCCTTTGGAGCGCCAGGTTAAGCGTGTTCTCGCACATGGGGCGGTCCCGCTTTCCCTGACAAGGGAACAGGTAGCGGTGCCGCCCGGTCACGGACCTAACGTCTGCGATGATCTCGAGTGCCTGTCGCGAGATGGGCACGAAGTGCGGCCGGCGCATCTTCATCTTCTCGGCCGGGATTGCCCACACCCTTTCTTCGAAGTTGAGCTCGGACCATTCGGCATGGCGGAGTTCCCCGGGGCGAACGAATAAATGAGGGGCCAGCCGGAGTGCCGCATGCGTGACGCGGTAACCGTCGAAGCCATCGATCGCGCGTAGCAATTCTCCCGCCTCACTTGGGGTCGTGATGGCGGCGAGGTGCTTTACCTTGGGTGCCGCGAGTGACCCCCGGAGGTCAGCGCACACGTCCCGCTCCGCCCGTCCTGTGGCCACGGCATAGCGGAACACCTGACCACATGTACCGCGGAGGCGCCGAGCGGTCTCGTAATGCCCCCTTGCCTCGATTGTTCGAAGCACCTCGTAGACATCGTGAGGCGTGATCCGGGTGATAGGCCGATCGGCAAGGCCGGGATACGCGAAGCCCAGCAGCCACCTCTGTTTCTTGAGAGTGATGTCGGCGCGCCCTTCCCGCTCGCACTTTTGAAGCCATTCCTCTGCGATGACCCGAAACGTCGTTTGCTCTGCAAGCTTTGCCGCCCTCTCCTCTCCTCGAGCTGTGGCAACCGGGTCCTTCCCGGAGGCGAGAAGCTTTCTGGCTGCGTCACGCTTCGCGCGAGCGTCCGCCAAGCTGACATCCGGATACACCCCGAAGGCCATTGTGCGCTGCTTGCCGTCGAACCGGTAGGCGAGCCGCCAGTAGCGCTGGCCGGACGGCTGCACGAACATGTAGAGCCCGCCGGCATCACTGACCTTGTAGGGCCGCTCGCGCCCTTTTGCGTTCTGGACCTGCAGTGCGTTTAGGGGCACGTGGTAGCTCCGCTCGTTGGTACTGGAAATACCAACAAAAGCACCAACTAGAGGGTTGGGACTCTTTGGGACGTTGTGGGTCCCAGCTGGATTCCGACGCCATTATTGGCAGAAAACAGCCACTTTTTCAAGTTTCCAGCGAAGCGTCTTGGCACCCTCTGCAACGGGTGCTTGGTGCCCAGGAGAGGACTCGAACCTCCACGCCCTTGCGAGCGCCAGCACCTGAAGCTGGTGCGTCTACCAATTCCGCCACCTGGGCACGAGAAGGAAATAAGCAGGTAGGCCGCGCGAACTAGGGGGCGTGCGCCTGCTTGTCAACGGAGGGGCGAGCGGGCAATGGGGGCCGACTTTCGAAGGCTCCTCAAGATGGTTCAGAAGACGGATAGGCTGGTCACATTGTTCGGCGGCGGCGGGTTCGTCGGCCGCTATGTGGCACAGCAAATCTACAAAACCGGCGCCCGCGTGCGCATCGCCCAATCCGATCCCCGGAAAGCCTTTTTCCTGAAGCCGCTGGGGGGGCTGGGGCAGACGCAATTCGTCGCCGCCGACATCCGGCGGCCGGAGCATGTCGCCGCCGCGGTCAAGAACAGCGACGCGGTGGTGAACCTCGTCGGTGTTTTGAAGGGCGACTTCCAGCGGCTCCACGTCGAGGGTGCCCGCAACGTCGCCGAAGCATGCGCGGCCGAGGGCGTTTCCTCGCTCGTCCATGTCTCCGCGATCGGGGCCGATCCGCACAGCGAATCCGCTTATGGCCGGACCAAGGGCGAAGGCGAAGAGGCCGTCCGGGTCGCCTTTCCCAATGCCACGATCATGCGCCCGTCCGTGGTGTTCGGCCGTGAAGACAATTTCGTGAACCGCTTCGCCGGCCTCGCTCGGATCGCACCCGTGCTGCCGGTGATCCGCGGCGGCGTGAAGTTCCAGCCGGTATACGCGGCCGATGTCGGCAAGGCGGTCACCGCCGCCGCGGTCGATGCCGCGGCCCATGGCGGCAAGACCTACGAGCTCGGCGGTCCGCGCGTGCTGACGATGCGCGAACTCTTTGAATGGATTTGCGAGACGACGGACCGCCAGCGCACCTTGATCGACATTCCGGATCCGATTGCAGGGCTCCTCGCCCGCGCAATCGGCTGGCTGCCCGGGGCGCCGATCACCTGGGATCAGTGGCTGATGCTCCAGCGGGACAATGTCGTGGCGCCGGGCGCGGAGGGGCTGAGCACCTTCGGCATCGCGCCGACGCCGATGGAAGCCGTTTCCGAAGGCTGGCTCACCGCCTATCGTCGCCGCGGCCGCTTCGCCGCCAAGCAACCTTATTGATGCATTGCATCGCCCCGGCGCAGGTCACCCCGACAAAGTCGTATTTTGCGGGCCCTCAGGAGCCGGGATTTCCTGGAGACCCGTTGTGACCATGTGTTTTGAGATGCCGGCGTTCGCCGGGGCGGCGAGCTGATCGAATGGACGTTTCGCTCCTCACCATCATCCTGCTCGGCATCGTCGAGGGCCTGACGGAATTCATTCCGGTCTCTTCAACGGGGCACCTCGTGCTCGCGGGCGAGCTGCTCGGTTTCAACAGCGAGGCCGCTGGAACGTTCGAGATCGTGATCCAACTGGGCGCGATCTTGGCGGTGATCGTGCTTTACTGGCGGCGCTTCTGGGACGTGTTCGTGGGGCTTGGGCGCCGGGACTCCGAGGCCATCGTCTTTACCCGCAACATCCTGCTCGGTTTCCTTCCGTCGGCGGTCATCGGCCTCTTCGTCTATGACGCGGTAAAAGCGATGCTCGACGCGCCGATGATCGTCGCGGTCGCGCTCATCGTCGGCGGTATCGCGATCCTCCTGCTGGAGCGCTGGAACCGCCATCCGACCACTCCGACCGTCGAGGCGATGAGCTGGAAGGTGGCTCTCGGGATCGGCTTCATCCAATGCCTTTCGATGATCCCCGGCGTCAGCCGCTCGGGCGCCACCATCATGGGGGCCATCGGCCTGGGCGTGGAGCGCAGGAGCGCCGCCGAGTTCAGCTTCTTCGTAGCCGTTCCGACCATGCTCGCCGCCTCGGGCTACGACCTCCTGAAAACGGGCGCAGCGCTGGATAGCGGCGCGTGGGGCACAATTGCGGTCGGCTTCATCGTCTCCTTCGTCGTCGCTATCCTCGTCATCAAATGGTTCATCGGCATCGTCTCCCGCCACGGCTTTGCGCCGTTCGCCTGGTATCGCATCGTCGCCGGAACCGCCGCGGTCATCTGGCTCGCCGCCCGCTGAATTTACGTTCACGCGGGGCTCATCCATTGTAACGTAAAGGAAACATCGAGTCGTCCTGGCGCGTTTAGACCGTGCCTGCATGTACAACAGGAGACTGATTTTGCGCTCTTTGATCCTTGCTGCGAGCTTCATCGCCTTCGCCGCGCCCGCCGCTCATGCGCAGTCGTCGCAGACCTTCCCTCGCGAAATGGACGAGGATCTCGTCCGCAGTCTGCCGCATCCGGCCGAGGTGGAAGGCATGGCTGACGGTGTTGGACGTGCTGCCGAAGCCATTCTCGATGTGCCCATCGGCGGCGTCGTTCGCGCAATCGATCCCAGCCGCCGTGTCCATCGCGACGACACGGTGGAAGATGTGGTCGGGCGGGACGATCCCTATGTTCGCGAGCGGATCCGCGATTCCGCGTCCAGCCTTGCCGTCGGCATGGGCGACATGGCGGCGCAGGTGGCGGTCATGGCTCCGGAGCTTCGGCGTGCGCTGGCCAGTCTCGAACATAGTTTGGAGCGTTCCGTCCGCGACGTTCGCGAACGCCGCCGGTACCGTGACTATGAGCGGGATTATGAGGGCGGCTACGATTACGACTACGACCGCTAAAACCCTGATCTAGGCGGGTGGACGCCGCGCGTCGCGACGCTATGAGTCGCGGCGCCATGTGGCAGCTTTACCAATTCCCCCTCTGTCCCTTTTCACGCAAGGTCCGGCTCATGCTGGGCGAGAAAGGTATCGCGCACGAGCTCGTGCGCGAATCGCCGTGGCTCCGCCGCGACGAATTCGTCGACATGAACCCGGCGGCGCAGACGCCCGTGCTGGTCGAGGCGCAGAAGGGGATCGTCCTCATCGATTCCAACGCAATCTGTGAATATTTCGAAGAGACGGTCGAAAAGTCGCCAATGATCCCCGGCACGGCGCTGAACCGCGCCGAAGTCCGCCGTCTGGTCGCCTGGTTCGACGAGCGGCTTTACGGAGACGTCGTCGGGCCGCTGATCGAAGAGCGGATGCGCAAGCGCATCGTCAGCCGCGATCCGCCGGACACCCGGGTGCTTCGCGACGCGATGCGCGTCGCCAATGGCCATCTCGACTATATCGACTATCTGCTCGACCACCGCCGCTGGCTCGGGGGGCCGGTGCTCAGCCTCGTCGATCTTACTGCCGCCGCACATTTGTCGGTGGCGGATTATCTCGGCGGCCTCGACTGGCGCGGCCACAAGCAGACGACCGACTGGTATTCGGTGATGAAGTCCCGCCCCAGCTTCCGTTCGTTTCTCGGCGAGCGCATGGAAGTCATCGCCCCGCCAGCCCATTACGACAAAGTCGACTTCTTCTGACGATCGGACCTTGGTCGTCTCAGCTTGAATAAGCCTAAGACATGGATTGCGCGCTAGCGCCGCCGCGCCGTCACGAAATAATCGAGCGATTTGTTGTCGGAAAGGGCGAAGCCCCGTAGCGGATCGTAGGTGAGGCCAGTCACATCTACGACTTCGAGCCCCGCGTCCTCAAGCAAAGGGCACAGCTCGTCGGGCGTCAGGAATTTCTGCCAATCATGCGTGCCTTTGGGGATCCGCCCCAATCCTTCGGCCAGCAGGATCATCAGCAGCCGCGACGTGGCCGTGCGGTTCGGGGTCGACAGGATCAGCAGCCCCTCCTCAGCCAAGGCTTCCGCCAGGCCATGCACGAAGGCGCGGGCATCGATCACATGCTCGATAACCTCGAGACAGGTGACGAGATCGTAATGTCCGTCGAGTTGCTCCACGCCGCCGGCGCGATAGTCGATGGCAAGCCCCTGCCCTTCGGCATGTATCCGCGCCGCCTCGATATTCTCCGGCGCTGCATCGATCCCAGTCACTTCCGCGCCCAGCCGCGCCAACGGTTCGGCCAGCAGCCCGGCGCCGCAGCCCACATCGGCGGCGCGCCTCCCCTTCAGCGGCCGACGATCGCATTCGTCGCCGCCCCAATGCTGATCGATCCGGTCTCGGATATGACCAAGCCGGATCGGGTTCAGCTTGTGCAGCATCGCGGACGAGCCCTTCGGGTCCCACCAATCCGCCGCCATGCGCCCGAAATGCGCCGCCTCCCGGGGGTCGATCGTGAAGTGCGGCTCGCTTGCATGTGCCATGGCCCCTCCCTATCAGGACCGCGCCTCCTTTCCCAGCCACCCGAAAGCCGCAAGCCAGATGGCCCGTATCGTGATGAAGTTCGGTGGCACCTCGATGGCGGGCATCGAGCGGATCCGCCACGTGGCAGGTCTCGTGAAGCGGGAATCGGAAGCCGGCAACGAGATCGCCGTCGTCGTCTCGGCCATGGCCGGCGAGACCGATCGCCTCGTGCAATTCTGCCGTGAGGCCTCCTCGCTCTACGATCCCCGCGAATATGACGTGGTGGTCGCTAGCGGCGAGCAAGTGACGAGCGGCCTTTTGGCGATCACCTTGCAAGGCATGGGCCTCAATGCCCGATCTTACATGGGCTGGCAGCTTCCGATCCGTACCACGCCCAGCCATTCGGCCGCCCTTATCGACCATATCGACGTTTCCATTCTGGAGCGCGTCTTCAAGGAAGGCGGCATCGCCGTCATCCCCGGCTTCCAGGGCGTTTCCGCCGACGGAAGCGTGGCTACCCTCGGCCGGGGCGGCTCCGACACTTCGGCCGTGGCGCTGGCGGCGGCGATGCAGGCGGATCGCTGCGACATCTATACCGACGTGGACGGCGTCTACACGACCGATCCGCGGATCGTTCCCCGCGCGCGCAAGCTGCCGATCATCACCTATGAGGAGATGCTGGAGCTGGCGAGCGTCGGGGCCAAGGTGCTCCAGACGCGTTCGGTGGGCCTGGCCATGCGCCACAACCTGCCGATCAAGGTACTCTCGTCGTTCGACGACCGGCCGGGCACGCTTGTGGTCGGTGATGAACATCTCGAGGATTACGACATGGAACGGCAGCTCATCACCGGCATCGCCTATGACAAGAACGAAGCGATGATCACTTTGACGGGGCTGCCCGACCGGCCGGGCACGGTCGCCGCGATCTTCACGCCGATGGCCGAAGCCAACGTCAACGTCGACATGATCGTCCAGAGCGTGCACGAGGCGGGCGGCAAAAGCGTCGTCACCTTCACCGTTCCGGCCGCCTCGCTTGCGCACGCGCTGGAAGCACTCCGGAAGGTGAAGGAGACGCTTCCGTTCGACGAGATCATCACGGACACCGACGTCGTCAAGGTAAGCGCGGTCGGCGTGGGTATGCGCAGCAACGCGGGTGTCGCCGCCCAGATGTTCAAGGCGCTCGCCGACCGCGGCATCAACATCATGGCGATCAGCACCTCCGAGATAAAAGTCTCGGTGCTGATCCCGGAAGAATATACGGAGCTCGCCGTCCGCGTCCTCCATACCGCCTACGGGCTCGACGATGCCGGAGCCGCGGAATGAATGACGCTTCGGTAGGCCATGATCGCCTGAAGCGCCTGATGAAGCGGGGGACGGATTTCCTCGGCTGTGAAGTCGCCTTCATGGGCGGCGCGATGAGCTGGATATCGGAGCGCAACCTGGTTTCCGCGATCTCCAACGCGGGCGGGTTCGGCGTGATCGCCAGCGGCGCAATGCCGCCCCACTTGCTCGACGGCGAAATCGCCGAGACCAAGAAGCGGACGGACAGGCCGTTCGGCGTCAACCTGATCACCATGCACCCGCAGCTTTCGGAGCTGATCGACGTGTGCGGCAAGCATGAAGTCGGGCACATCGTCCTGGCGGGCGGGCTCCCGCCACCTGGAGCGCTCGACCGGGTGAAGGGAACCGGGGCCAGGCTCATCTGCTTCGCTCCCGCTCTGGCTTTGGCCAAGAAGCTCATCCGCTCGGGCGTCGACGCGCTCGTCATCGAAGGCATGGAAGCAGGAGGGCATATCGGCCCCGTCTCTACCTCCGTGCTCGCGCAGGAGATCCTGCCGCCGCTCGCGTCGGAAATCCCGATCTTTGTTGCCGGGGGCATCGGCCACGGTGGGCTGGTCGCCGGCTATCTCGAGATGGGGGCCGCCGGCGTGCAACTGGGCACCCGTTTCGTCTGCGCGCATGAATGCATTGCGCATCCGAATTTCAAGAAAGCGTTCATCCGCGCCTCCGCCCGCGATGCCATTCCGAGCGTGCAGATCGATCCCCGGCTCCCCGTCATCCCGGTCCGAGCCATCAAAAATCGAGAAATGGAGAGTTTCTCGGCCAAGCAGCGTGAGGTCGCCGCCCTCTTGGATGCCGGCAGCGTCGAAATGGCGGAGGCTCAGCTTCAGATCGAGCATTATTGGGCGGGCGCGCTTCGCCGCGCGGTCATCGACGGCGATGTCGAGAGCGGCTCGGTGATGGCCGGGCAGTCCGTGGGCATGGTCAAGGAAGAGCAGCCCGTCGCGGCGATCATCCAGTCGCTCGTTGATGAAGCCGCTGCCGCACTCGAACGGCGCGCGGTTCACGCGTGATGGCCGAAGGGACGAGCGGAATGGAAGGCTCCTCGGGCGGAACCGCACTCACCCTCGTCACCTTGCTGATCGCGCAATTGAAGACCCGCAACCTAGTCGACCTCGATCAGGTGGAGCAGGCGCTGCTCATGCTTGTCGAGCGGCCGATCACGCCCGAGCAGATGGCGGACGCCCGCAATGCCCTTGCCGTCGTGCAGGGCCTGCAGGGAATGCCAAGCGCTTAAGCGGCAGGGGGCTCGGCTATCGAGGCCATGTCGATCACGAACCGATATTTGACGTCGCTGCGCAGCATCCGCTCATAAGCAGCGTCGATGTCCTGGATCCTGATCATTTCGACGTCGGAGACGATCCCGTGCTCGGCACAGAAGTCCAGCATTTCCTGCGTCTCCTCGATGCCGCCGATCAGCGAGCCGCCAAGGCTGCGCCGCTTGAAGATGAGATTGAAGACCCCGGGTGAAGGGTGCGGCGAGGAGGGCGCGCCGACCAGGGTCATCGCTCCGTCACGCTTTAGAAGGTTGATGAACGTATCGAGATCGTGGGGCGCGGCGACCGTATTGAGGATGAAATCGAAGCTGCCTGCGTGCGCCTTCATCTCGTCCTCATTGCGCGACACCACGACCTCGTCGGCGCCGAGTGCCTTTGCATCATCGATCTTCCCGGGCGAGGTGGTAAAGGCGACCACATGCGCCCCCAGCGCCTTGGCGAGCTTCACGCCCATATGGCCGAGCCCGCCGATGCCGACCACGCCCACCTTCTTGCCGGGTCCCGCCTGCCAGTGCCGAAGCGGCGACCAGGTGGTGATGCCGGCGCAGAGCAAGGGGGCAGCGGCGGCCAGATCCACTTCCCGATGCCGGACGTTGAGGACGAACTCCTGGCGGACGACGATCGTGTCGGAATAGCCGCCATAGGTGTTGTCGCCGGTGTCCTGGGTCGGCCCATTATAGGTGCCGGTGAAGAAGCGCTCGCAATATTGCTCCAGCCCTTCCTGGCAGGAGGCGCAGCTGAGACAGCTGTCGACCATGCAGCCGACGCCGACGATGTCGCCGGCGCTGAACCGGGTCACCGCGTTGCCGACCGCCCGCACCTCGCCGATAATTTCGTGTCCGGGCACGCAAGGGTAAAGGGTCCCTCCCCATTCCCCGCGCGCGGTATGAAGATCCGAATGACAGACGCCGCAATAACGGATTGCGATCACCACATCGTTCGGCCTCGGATCCCGGCGTTCGAAGGTGAAGGGCGCGAACTCGTCCGTCGGCGAGTGGACGGCATAGCCTTTGGTATCGATCATGCGGCGGCTCCTGAAATGAAATCGGCCGCTCGCGATAGGCCTCAAGCGGCCCGCTGTCTCGCCCGATCCTCGAGCCGTGCAAGCAACGCGGCATCCCGCCGGTACGCATCGTGCCGGAAGAGGATCCCGCCTCCCACCTTGGGCACTGCCGTCAGATAGGTGATGTAGACGGGCACCGGTTCCGGCAGGTCGACGCGCTGCTCGGGCGCCGAACTTGACGGCCTCACACTCTTCCCGCCGAACAGCCAGCGGGACAGCCGCTGCGCATCTTCCACGCGAACGCAGCCCGAACTCAGCCTTCGCTCCTCCTGCCGGAAATGCTCCTTGTTCGGCGTGTCGTGCAGATAGATGCCGAGCTGGTTCGGCAGCATGAACTTGACGCTTCCCATCACATTGTCGGCACCCGGCAGCTGCCGCATGCGCAACGAATAGGAGCCGGAGGCGACCGCCCCCCAATTGACCTGCGAAGCCCTGATCACCCGCGGGGCATCGGACCAGTCGGACAGGATCTGCAGGCGTTCCCGACTCAATGTTTGCGGCCCGCGCTTCAACACCCGCTTGGCGCGCTCGCGGGCGAGATCGGGGGGCAAATTCCAATAAGGGTTGAGCACCGCATAGCGGATCAGGCCCGCCATGTCCGGCGTCGCCATGTTGGCCTTGCCGACGATCGTCTTCATCTGGTCGACGACGCGGCCATTCTCGATCATCCAAAGCCGCGCCCCGGCTGTGTCCACGATCACATAGCGCCGCGCGGGTTCGGCCGGGATCGAGCGTGCCCGCTCCAGATTTGCCAGGATCAGCCGCTCGCCGGCCGCATCGCCGCCGCTTGCTCGATATTGGGCCAGCGCGCCTTTCAGCGCTTCGTAAAGCGGATTCATCCGCCGCACCTCGCGCAGATGTTCAGGCAGCGAGGGAGCGGCAGCCGCCGCCTCCAGCACTTCGCGCGGGCTGAGCCGTGGCGGCGCCAACTCGGCGTCCACGAAGAAGAGCGCCTTTTCGTCCCTCGGCACGTGGAGGTCCCGCACATAATCGGCAAAGGCATTGGAAAGCAGCAGCTCCGCCTTGGCCACCGCCGCCGGATCGCCCGCGGCGGCCGCGGCAGTGCGTAGCAACGGCAAGTCGTATCGTCCCGGCTGCAGCCCGTCCTGCTCCGCATCGGCAAGCATCTCGATCAGTTGCCGGGCCGCGGGCGTCAGGCCGGAACGGCGCACCCACAGCGGCCGGAATCCCCGTGCCTGGTAGAAGGCTCCAATTTCTGCCCCGACCTCCACGGCGGGCAGCGACACTGCCGCAATCGGCCTGGCTGCGGGCGCCACTTCCTCTCGCGAAGGCTCGGCCTGGCGCACATCGCCACTGCAAGACGCCGCCATCGCCGCACTGCCGGCCAGGAGGAGGCTCCTCGATATCTTCATCGCTCTCATCAATAGGTTTCGCCGAACGCAGTTGCCAGCCGGCTTATCCGCGCCGAAGCGGAGCCGTCCCGCATCAGGACTCATTGGAAGCGCTGCGTCAATCTGTTAGCGCCTCAGTCAGATGCCCACTGCTTCCGCCACGTCCGCCCGCGAGATCCTGACCGGCCTTCACGACGTGATGGCTTCGCGTTCAAACGCCCAGTCCAAGCTCAACAAGGTCGTGAAGATCATCGCCGAGGCCATGGCCAGCGAGGTCTGCTCCATATACCTGCTCCGCGACGGCGCCCTCGAGCTCTTCGCCACCGTCGGTCTCAACCAAAGCGCCGTTCACGTCACCAAGCTGGCTTTGGGCGAGGGCCTGGTCGGGACGATCGCCGAAGAGGCCTCGATCCTCAACCTGGACGAGGCGAGCCGCCATCCCGAATTCGCCTATCGGCCGGAGACCGGCGAGGAGATTTTTCACAGCTTCGCCGGCGTGCCGATCGTGCGGCGCGAGCGGGCGATCGGCGTGCTCAGCGTTCAGCATGCGGACCCTCGCGCCTATGACGATGTCGAGATCGAGGCGCTTCAGACGGTCGCGATGGTGCTTTCGGAGCTGATCGCCGGTGCCGGACTGGTCGACAAGGCGGTCAGCGGGGCGACGTCGACACGCGATTCCGGCTGCATCAATTTGAAGGGGTTCAAGCTCGTCACCGGTATGGCGCGCGGCGCGGCGGTCTATCACCAGCCGCGCGTGCTTATCGAACATACGGTTGCCGAGGATACCGAAGCCGAGCGCCACCGCGTCTATTCCGCCTTTCGCAAGATGCGCGAGCAGATCGATACGATGACCAACCTTGCCGAGTTCGGAACGGCGGGCGAGCACCAGGAGATCCTCGAAACCTATAAGATGTTCGCGTATGACGAGGGCTGGTCAAGGCGGATCAACGAAGCGATCGACAGCGGGCTTACCGCCGAAGCCGCGATCGAGCGGGTCCGCCAGCGCACGCAGATGCGGATGCGGGAAATCGACGATCCTCTCCTCCAGGAGCGGATGCACGACCTGGACGACCTATCGAACCGCTTGCTGCGGATCGTGTCCGGCCAGCTCGGCACTGCGGCGCAGATGGGCCTCCCGCCCGAAGCGATCCTGATCGCCCGCAACCTCGGCCCCGCCGAACTGCTCGAATATGATCGCCGCAAGCTGAAGGGCGTGATCCTCGAAGAAGGTTCGCTGACCGCTCATGTCACCATCGTGGCGCGCGCCATGGGCATTCCGATGCTCGGTCGCATCCGCAATGTCCGCCGTTCCATCGGCGAGGGCGATTACCTGCTCCTCGACGGCGACGAAGGCCTCGCCAGCGTCCGCCCCACCCAGGCCATCGAAGAAGGATTCGATGTGCGGCTCCAGCTGAAGCAGAAGCGCCGCGCCGAGTTCGCCGCGCACCGCGGCGAGCCCGCGGTGACGAAGGACGGCCTGCGGGTCACGGTCGCGATCAATGCCGGCCTTCGCGACGACGTTGCCGCGCTTGATCTCACCGGCGCGGACGGCATCGGCCTCTTTCGCACCGAGTTCCAGTTCCTCGTCTCGGCAACGCTCCCCCGCCGCGAGAGCCAGCAGCGGCTCTACAAGTCGGTGCTGGACGCGGCCGGGACCAAGCCCGTCATATTCCGTACGCTCGACATAGGCGGCGACAAGGCGCTCCCTTATCTTCGCGGCGAAGAACATGCCGAGGAAAATCCGGCCCTCGGCTGGCGCGCGCTTCGCCTCGCGCTCGACCGCGACACTTTGATGAAGGCGCAAGCCCGCGCTCTTTTGGAGGCCGGCGCGGGCCGCGAGCTCAGCATCATGTTCCCCATGGTTTCCGAGCCCTGGGAATTCGACGAGGCCAAGGCGCTGGTCGAAGGCCAGCGCCAATGGCTGGCCGAGCGCAGGAAACCGCTGCCCTTTTCGGTCCATTATGGTGCGATGCTGGAAGTGCCGGCGCTCGCCGAAGTGCTCGACATCCTGCTGCCGAAGATCGATTTCCTTTCGATCGGCACGAACGACCTTACCCAGTTCCTGTTCGCCGCCGATCGGTCGCAGCCCAAGCTCGCCGAGCGCTATGACTGGCTGAGCCCGGCGATCCTGCGCTTCCTCCGCCGCGTGGTCCGCGAGTGCGGGGAGCAGGATCGGGAGGTGCCGGTCGGAATATGCGGGGAAATGGGCGGCCGCACGCTCGAAGCCATGGCTCTGATCGGCATCGGCATTCAGCGTCTTTCGATCACTCCCGTCGCCGTGGGTCCGATCAAGGCGATGATCCGCTCGCTCGACCGATCCGCTTTGGTGCCCGCCGTGACGGCGATGCTGGAGCGGCCGCCGGAGAATATGCGCGCCGCCTTGACGGAGTGGGCCGAAGCGAACGGCGTCTCCATCGGCTGACGCTGGACCGCCGCACCCCGACCTCCTAAGGGCCCGTCATTGACATTGGATAGCCGCTACTGTGCAATGACGCAGATGTGTTACAGCCGGCGGGGGCAGGGTTACGCAGATGGTTGATGGAGCACCGGACATTTTGACGGCCAATCCGGTGGGCGACCGCCTCAGGGAGGCGCGCGAGGCGCGCGGAATGTCGCTGGACGATGTGGCGAGCGTCACCCGCGTTCCGACCCGTCACCTTCTCCACATCGAGCGCGGCGAGTGGGATGCGCTTCCGGCAAACACCTATAGCGTCGGCTTCGCCCGCGCTTATGCAAATGCTGTCGGCCTTAACGGCACCGAAATCGGCCAGGAGCTTCGGGCCCAGCTCGGCGCCCCCGCCAGCCCGACCGCCATTGCCTACGAGCCCGCCGATCCGGCCCGCGTGCCGCCCCGCTCGCTCGCGATCATCGCGGGCGTCATCGCGGTTCTGCTCGTCATCGGCTACGCCATCTGGCGGAGCAATTCGGTGCCGGAGGAAGATCCGCAGGCCGAGGCAGCGGCCGTCGACCAGCCGATCATCGCACCCCCGCCCGCAGCCCCGCAGGCGGCGAACCAGCCGCTGGCCGGACCATCCGCCGCCGCCACGGGCCCGGTTGTGCTCACTGCCGTCGACGCCGTTTGGCTGCGGGTTTACGAGGCGGGCGGCAACGTGTTGTTTGAGAATACGATGCAGCCGGGCGAACGCTACGAAGTGCCGTCGAACGCGCAGCGGCCGCAAATTCGCGTCGGCCGGCCGGAGGCGCTACGCGTCGCCGTCGGGCAAACCCCGGTCCCGCAGCTCGGCCCCACCGGTCAGCCGATCGGCGACGTCAGCCTGCTTGCCGCCGATCTCGCATCGCGCGCGCAGGGATCGCCGGGCGCACCCGCTCCAGCGGCAGCCGCACCCGCCGCTGCGCCGACTCGTTGATTTCGAGCTAGCGAGGCGCTTCGGTTACCGGTAAACTGCCCTCCCTGGGTTGGGGGAATTGTTATGCGTTTTCATCTTGTTGCGGTCATTTTGTTGGCGGGCGCCGCGATGCCTGCGCTCGCGCAGAAGGAGGTTCCGGTCGAGAAAAGGATCGGCAAGCTCGAGCAGGAAATGCGCGCGGTGCAGCGCAAAGTATTTCCGGGCGGGAATGTCGAACCCGAAATTCGACCCGCGCAGCCCGCGCCCGCGCCGCTCGGCGCTCCCGCCGCGAGCCCGGTCGCTGACCTCACCGCCCGCGTCGATGCGCTTGAGGCTCAGCTCGCGGCGCTTACCGGCCAGATCGAGCAGAGCGGCTTTCGGGTCCGGCAAATGGAGGAGGCGATGACCCGGTTCCAGGCCGACACTGCCGCACGCCTTGCCCAGATCGAAGGCCGCGGCGCGGCGCCCGAGGCGGCGGCACAGCTCCAGGCCGAGCCTGTGGCGGAGGCTGACGAGCCGGAGCAGACGGCCGAAGCCGGACCGGAGCCTGCCAAGCCGGCTGCCGGTTCCAGCGATCCCGCCGAGGACGGATACAATGTGGGCTTCCGGCTTTGGGAGCAGAAGAAATATGCGGAGGCGCAGACCACCCTTGAGGCGGTTGCCAAGCAATATCCGAAGCACGCGAAAGCGAGCTGGGCCCGAAATCTTGCCGGGCGCGCTTATTTGGACGCCGGGAAGCCCGCCACGGCGGCCAAGGTGTTCCTCAACAATTACCAGACCGATCCCAAAGGCGAACGGGCGCCCGACAGCCTTCTTTATCTTGGAGAATCGCTCGCCAAGCTCGGCAAAACGGCAGAGGCTTGCCAGGT
>JAESFL010000303.1_pt1 | contig 40651 bp, 37 predicted proteins | sample 9269401 | NCBI WGS metagenome assembly JAESFL01 (sample SAMN14506025, study PRJNA617098) | algae metagenome | isolation source: Gloeocapsa sp. UFS-A4-WI-NPMV-4B04 and co-occurring heterotrophs from desert... | place: USA: Utah | collected 2006-10-01 | reverse complement strand
ACGCCCACAGCATGGTGGTGGTGCACAACCATCCCAGCGGCGAGTGCAAGCCGTCGCCGGAAGACCGGGTGTTCACCCGGCAGCTGGACCAGGGCAGCCGGCTAGTGGGCGTGGACCTGGTGGACCACATCATCATCGGCGAGGGGCGCTACTACTCGTTCGCCGAGGAGGGGCAGCTCACGGCCGGGTGGCCGGGGGTGGCTTCCGGCCGCTGAACGCTTACATTTGCGGTATATGACACCCGCCGCCGCTCCGACCCCGTTCCCCGCGCGCCGCGCCGCCCTCCCGGGCCCGCGGCCGCGCGTGCACCCGTGCGGGAGGCGCGGCTGATGTCGCAGGCACCCGTCATCGTCGCCGCGGCCGAGGGCGTGCTGGACCATGCCCGGGGGATCCTGCCGCCGGACCTGTTCGCGGCCGTGGAGCCGTACGCGGGGCGGCTGGACCTGGACCTGATCTCGCGGGCGTACGAGTTCAGCGCCGTGGCGCACGCGGGGCAAAAGCGCCACTCGGGCGAGGACTACGTAATCCACTGCATCGAGGTGGCCAAGGTGCTGGCGGAGCTGCACCTGGACAGCGCCACCATCGCCGGCGGGCTCATCCACGACGTGGTGGAGGACACGCCGGCCACCCTGCAGGACGTGCGCGACGCGTTCGGGGCGGAGGTGGCCACGGTGGTGGACGGGCTCACCAAGATCGCCAAGGTGGAGTTCCGCACCAGCACCGAGCAGCAGGTGGAGAACTTCCGCAAGCTGCTGCTGAGCATGGCGCAGGACGCCCGCGTGATCCTCATCAAGCTGGCGGACCGGCTGCACAACATGCGCACGCTGGACTACCTGCGCGAGGAGAAGCGCCGGCGCATCGCCCTGGAGACGCGCGAGATCTACGCGCCCCTGGCGCACCGGCTGGGCGTGGCGGCCATCAAGTGGGAGCTGGAGGACCTCTGCTTCAAGTACCTGGAGCCGGAGGCCTACCGCGAGCTGGCCCGCAAGGTGAGCGACAAGCGGCGCGAGCGCGAGGAGTGGATCGAGAACCTGCGCGTGCCCCTGGACACGGACCTGCGGGCGGCGGGAATGGACGTGGAGGTGACGGGGCGCCCCAAGCACCTGTGGTCCATCTACCGCAAGATGGTGCAGCGGGAAAAGAACTACGACGAGATCTACGACCTGATGGCCGTGCGGGTGATCGTGGACACCATCGCGGACTGCTACCACGCGCTGGGGGTGATCCACAACCGCTGGACGCCGCTCACGGAGCGGTTCCACGACTACATCGCCACGCCCAAGAGCAACATGTACCAGTCGCTGCACACGACCATCTTTGGTCCGGGCGGGCGGCTGTACGAGATCCAGATCCGCACGCGCGAGATGCACCGCACGGCGGAGTACGGCATCGCGGCGCACTGGAAGTACAAGGAGGGCCCCCGCGGCGGCGACGACGTGGACGAGACCCTCACCTGGTTCCGGCAGGTGCTGGAGTGGCAGCAGGAGACCCGGGAGCCGGAGGAATTCATGGAATTCCTCCGGATCGACCTGTTCCAGGACGAGATCTTCGTCTTTACGCCCATGGGCGACGTGAAGCAGCTGCCCAAGGGGGCCACGCCCATCGACTTCGCGTTCACGGTGCACACGGAGGTGGGGCTGCACTGCGCGGGGGCGCGGGTGAACGGGCGCATCACGCCCATCACGCGCGAGCTCAAGAACGGGGACCAGGTGGAGATCATCACGGACCCCAAGCAGCGCCCCTCGCGCGATTGGCTGGCGTTCGTGAAGACGGCCCGGGCGCGCAACAAGATCCGCCAGTGGATCAAGGACGAGGAGTTCGGCGACTCGCTGCGGCTGGGGCGCGAGTTCATCGAGCGGGAGATCCGCAAGGCGCGCCGCGAAAAGGTGTCGGAGGACCGCTTCAACGAGGCGGCCAAGGCGCTGGACATGCCCGATGCCAGCCACCTGTTCGCGGCCCTGGGGCGCGGCGACCTGGGGCCCAGCGCCGTGATGCGCACGCTGTGGCCGGAGACGGTGGAGGAGCCGCCCAGGCCGCCCAGCGCGTTCGAACGGCTGGTGTCGCGGGTGCGGCGCGAGCCCAACGCGCCCGTGCGCATCCAGGGGATGAGCAACCTGATGGTGCGCTACAGCGCGTGCTGCCAGCCCGTCCCCGGCGACAAGGTGATCGGCTACGTGACGCGGGGGCGGGGGGTGAGCATCCACCGCATCGACTGCCCCAACATCCTGCAGCTGCGGGAGCACCCGGAGCGCCGGGTGGAGATCGACTGGGACGGCGACGGCACGGACCGGTTCTTCGTGAAGCTGGCCATGGAGGGCACGGACCGCCGCGGCCTGTTCGCCGACATCGCCTCGGCCGTGTCGGCCACGAACACGGACATCAAGAGCGCCGACATGAACGCCGACGACCACGGCATGCACGGCGAGTTCACCGTGGAGGTGGAGAACCTGGCGCACCTGAACCGCGTGCTCTCCGCCATCAAGAAGGTGAAGGGCGTGATGCGGGTGGAGCGGCGGGAGCAGCAGGATTTGACGGACGTGGGCGACGGATGAGAACTGCGGGTACAGATGAGAACTGCGGGTTACAGGGGACAGGGTACAGGTTACAGCCTGCAACTGCGTCGACGGCCGGTGTTCGCCGCCGCCTGCTGTAACCTGTACCCTGTAACCTGTAACCTGTCCCCTGTCCCCCGCCGTTCCGTCCCCTTCGTGAACGCCGGGTTTTCTTCGGGGTACAATCCGGGTTGATCATGAATCCCCGGAATCCCGACCAGACGAGGAAGTGATGCCGTTCGAACTGGTGTCTCCGTTTTCCCCCGCCGGCGACCAGCCGCGCGCCATCGACGAGCTGTCGGCGGGGCTGGCGCGCGGGGACAAGTACCAGACGCTGCTGGGAGCCACGGGCACCGGCAAGACGCTCACCATGGCCCATACCATCGCCCGGCTGGGCAAGCCGGCGCTGGTGATGAGCCACAACAAGACGCTGGCGGCGCAGCTGTACGGCGAGCTCAAGACGTTCTTTCCCCGGAACGCCGTGGAGTTCTTCATCAGCTACTACGACTACTACCAGCCCGAGGCGTATGTCCCCAGCACGGACACGTACATCGAGAAGGACTCCTCCATCAACGAGGACATCGAGCGGCTGCGCCTGCGCGCCACCAGCTCGCTGATGGAGCGGGAGGACGTGATCATCGTCTCCTCCGTATCCTGCATCTACGGCCTGGGCGACCCCCAGGAGTACCGCGCGCAGATGCTGGTGCTGAACGTGGGGCAGGAGATCAGCCGCAAGAAGATCCTGGAGGGGCTCGTCGCCATCCAGTACAAGCGCAACGACGCGGCGTTCGAGCGGGGCAACTTTCGCGTGCGCGGCGACACGGTGGAGCTGTACCCGGCGTACGAGGAGCAGGGGGTGCGCATCGAGCTGTGGGGCGACGAGATCGAGCGCATCTCGCGCTTCGATCCCCTGACGGGCGACACCATCGCCACCATGGAGCGGGCGGCCATCTTTCCCGCGACGCACTTCGTGACGGCGCGCCCCAAGCTGGAGCGCGCCGTGGACCGCATTCGCCGCGAGCTGGACGGGCGGCTGAAGGAGCTGCTGGGGCAGGGAAAGCTGCTGGAGGCGCAGCGGCTGGAGAGCCGGACCAACTTCGACATCGAGATGATGCTGGAGATTGGCACCTGCTCGGGGATCGAGAACTACTCGCGCCACATCGCGGGGCGCGACGAGGGCGACCGGCCGGCGTGCCTGTTCGACTACTTTCCCGAGGACTTTCTCGTGATCGTGGACGAGAGCCACGTGTCCGTGCCGCAGATCGGCGGGATGTTCAACGGCGACCGGGCGCGCAAGCTCACCCTGGTGGACCACGGCTTTCGCCTTCCCTCGGCGCTGGACAACCGGCCGCTGAAGTTCGAGGAGTGGGAGGAGCTGGTGCCCCGGGCGGTGTTCGTCTCCGCCACGCCGGGGGAGTACGAGCTGCGGCAGAGCGGCGGCGTGGTGGTGGAGCAGATCATCCGGCCCACGGGGCTGCTGGACCCCGTGATCGACGTGCGCCCCGTGAAGGGGCAGGTGGACGACCTGCTGGCGGAGATCCGCATCCGCGTGGAGCGCAACGAGCGGGTGCTGGTGACGACGCTCACCAAGCGGATGTCGGAGGACCTGACGGACTTTCTGCAGCAGAACGGCGTGCGCGTGCGCTACCTGCACTCCGACATCCAGTCGCTGGAGCGGGTGGAGATCCTGCGCGACCTGCGGCTGGGCAAGTTCGACGTGCTGGTGGGGATCAACCTGCTGCGCGAGGGGCTGGACCTGCCGGAGGTGTCGCTGGTGGCCATCCTGGACGCGGACAAGGAGGGCTTCCTGCGCTCCGCCAGCTCGCTCATCCAGACGGTGGGGCGCGCCGCGCGCAACGTGCAGGGCACGGCCATCCTGTACGCGGACGTGGTGACGGGCTCCATGAAGCGGATGATGGAAGAGACGGGGCGCCGCCGCGTGCTGCAGGAGCAGTACAACGTGGACAACAACGTCATCCCCATGACGGTCTTCAAGTCCGTGGAGGAGATCGAGCGCTCCACGCGGGTGGCGGACGCGCGCACGCCCAAGGACAAGCCGGAGATCAAGGGCACGGGTGTGGCGGAGCGTCGCGTGATCGGGCAGAAGTCGTCGGAGGAGCTGCTCAAGGAACTGGAGCAGGAGATGCGCGACGCGGCGTCGCAGCTGGACTTTGAGCGCGCGGCCGTGCTGCGCGACCAGTACATGGAGCTCAAGGCGGAGATGGACGGCGCCAAGCCGGGCCCGCAGCGGCGCTCCGTGGCGTCCCTGCGCGGGAGCTGACGGCGCGGATGGACGGAGTGCTCCCAGGGAAGGGTGGACGTGCGGCGGTGGCCGCGGCCGGCCGCCGCGCCGTCCGCGCGCCGTTCCCCGTGCGGGGTGCCGGCGGGGCGGGCCGGAGGCGGATTGCCGCGGCTGACGCGAGAGGAGCGGCCTGATGGCGTCCCTCGAGTCCGTCGCCGCGCAGCCGCAGACGCACCGCTTTCGCATCCGCCTGCTGCGGGAGGCGGACCTGCAACGGGTGATCGAGATCGAGCGCGAGTGCTTCAGCACGCCGTGGAAGGAGACCACCTTTCGGGGCTTGATGAAGCGCTCGGACACGGACCTGTTCGTGGCGGAGGGGCCTGACGGCTGGGTCGCGGGCTATGCGGCGGCCTGGACGGTGATCGACCAGTCGGAGCTGGGGAACGTGGCCGTGTCGGCGGCGGCGCGGGGCGCGGGGGTGGGCGGGGCGCTGGTGGACGCCATCGTGGAGCGCATCAAGGACCGCGGCGCCACGGAGTGCTACCTGGAGGTGCGCGAGTCGAACGAGGCCGCGCAATCCCTTTACCGCCAGCGTGGGTTCGTCACGGTGGGAAGGCGCCCCCGATACTATTCCCTGCCGACGGAGGATGCGCTTGTAATGCGTCTCCGCGTCGGCGAGTTTTCTTCTTGACAGGGGGCATGGAGGCGGCTACTGTGGCGCCTTCCGCTGTCTACTCCGTTCACATGAATATCGACGAGGAGGCGCTGTGTCACGCAGCTTGAACAAGATCATGCTGATCGGCAACCTGGGGCAGGACCCGGAGATCCGCACGACGGCGAACGGCACCCGCATGGCGAACTTTTCCCTTGCCACCAGCCGCCGCTGGACGGGGCCGGACGGGCAGCCGCAGGAAAAGACCGAGTGGCACCGGATCGTGGTGTGGGAGCAGAAGTTCGGCCGCGGCGCCGGCGCCGGCGGCGAGGGGGGCGGGATGTCGCTGGTGGACATCGTGGAGCGCTACCTCAAGAAGGGTGAAAAGGCGTACGTGGAGGGCTCCATCGAGTACCGCCAGTACGAGGACAAGAAGGACGGCGTCACCAAGTACATGACGGAGATCCGCGCCCGCGAGATCCTGCTGCTGGGCGGCCGGGGTGAGGGCGGCGAATACCAGGGCGGTGGCGGCGGCGGCGCCCGTCAGTATGGCGGGGGTGGCGGCGGGGGTGGTGGCGGCGGATACGGCGGCGGCGGTGGTGGTGGCGGCCGCGCGCAGCAGCCCGCGCGTTCCGGTGGCGGCGGCGGTGGCGCGGCCGGCGGCGGTGCGGGTGGCGGTGCGGGTGGCGGCCGCGGCGGCAACTACGACGACTTCCAGGCGCCGCCGTTCGAGGACGACGACGACCTGCCGTTCTAAGCCGGGCCCCGCGGACGTTTCTCGCGGCCTGCTTCGAATGAGACGCAAAGCCGCTCCTGGGCAGTCCGCCCGGAGCGGCTTTCCGTTGCATGCCAGCGGTGCCGAATTTCGATCCGAGGATGCAGCGCACGACCTTCCGGCCAGGGACAGCTTCAACAGATCGCGATCGTTGGGTGCTGTGCCTGGGCGGATTGCCTCGCTCCATGGCCGGTATCGTGTTCCGCGAAAAATGCGGATGCCGTCCCCTCCCCGGCAGCAACCCATCTACCAAGGAACGCCGTCCTCCTGCTATCGCCGTCCGGTCCGCGATCGGCCATCGCGGCGCATCCCTCCCGCACGTACGACGCTGCCGATTCCGCACCACCGGATGATTGCGATCGTGACGACCGGACGCGGACCGGAGGCGAGCGGCGGGTGCATCAGGCCCCTGGTAGAGCGGCCGCTGCCGGCGAGGGGACGGGATCCGCGTTTTTTCGAAGGGGCACGATCATGGTGACGGAGGCGGATGCCTGCCGTGGCACATCATCCACCTGATCGCGATCCGTAAAAGCGTGCCTGCGCCGGAAACTCGGGTGAAAGGCCGGACGGCCGCGTGGCTCGGCGGCCTCTGCCGACGAAGGGACGGGTGCTGACGGGGCACTTGCGTACATCCTCTTTGTATCGTAAAGTACTTCGCAGGCAGGGCGCTGATATCTCCTGGCTGGGTTTCGTCCAGTCCACCAGAACATCCAGCGGGTGCCGTTGCACCCGTTTTCCCCAGCGGCATTCGCGGAATACCCTCCATGGAATTGCACATTCGCGACGTATCCAAGACCTATCCCAACGGTGTGCAGGCGCTGAAGGACGTGTCGCTCACCATTCCCGCGGGGATGTACGGCCTGCTGGGGCCCAACGGGGCGGGGAAGTCCACGCTGATGCGCATCCTGGCCACCCTGCAGGAGCCGGACGCCGGCACCATCCGCCTGGGCGACATCGACGTCGTGCGGCAGAAGGACGCCGTGCGGCAGACGCTGGGCTACCTGCCGCAGGAGTTCGGCGTGTATCCCAAGGTGAGCGCGGAGGAGCTGCTCTCGCACTTCGCACTGCTCAAGGGGATCGGTGAGCGGAAGGCGCGCAGGGAGGTGGTGGAGGCGCTGCTGCGGCAGACCAACCTGTGGGAGGTGCGCAAGCAGAAGCTGGGCGGCTACTCGGGCGGGATGCGGCAGCGCTTCGGCGTGGCGGTGGCGCTGCTGGGGAACCCGAAGCTGCTGATCGTGGACGAGCCCACGGCGGGGCTGGACCCCGCCGAGCGCGTGCGGTTCCTGAACCTGCTGAGCGAGCTGGGCGAGAACAGCGCCGTCATCCTTTCCACGCACATCGTGGAGGACGTGTCGGAGCTGTGCACGCGGATGGCCATCATCGACCGCGGCGAGATCCTGCTGGAGGCGGAGCCGCTCGGGGCCATCGAGGAGATGCGGGGGCGGATCTGGCGGCGGGTGATCGAGCGGAGCGCGCTGGCGGAGATGGAGCGGACGCAGGCGGTGATCTCCACCAAGCTGCTGGCCGGCCGCACCGTCGTGCACGTGTACGGCGGCACGGCGCCCGGCGCGGGGTTCGACCCCGTGGAGCCGGACCTGGAGGACGTGTACTTCAGCACCATGGCGGGGCACATCGGCCGTCGCCGGGAGCGGGCGGAGGTGGCGGCATGAAGGCGCCGCGGGACGACCACGGGCGAAACGTCCGGGAGGAACCGATGAACGTGAAGAACATCGTACGACGCCTGACGGGCGCGGTGAAGAACGGCGTGGTGTGGGGCGCCACGTGGTTCGCCCTCGCCTTTGGGACCCTCCTGGGGCTCCGCACCATGGGCGTCGTGGTTCCCCCGGAGATCGGCGTGCTGGACGCGATCGGCATGGCCATACGGGTGGGCATCGTGGGCGGGGTCGCGGGGGGCACCTTCGCCCTGTTCATCAGCCGGCAGTATCGCGGACGGCGGCTGTCCGACATCGACCCGGTGCGTTTCGGGTTCGCGGGCGCGGTGGTGTCGGAGCTGTTCATGCTCGCGTTCTTCGCCATCGGCCCCCTGGTGTCGGGGGATGGGTTCCCGGCGCTCGGCGACATCCTGTCCGACCTGGTCATTGCCGCCGCGTTCGGCGGGGTCGCGGCCGGTGCCTCCCTGTGGCTGGCCCAGCGCGGGGACACCTCCTCCCTCGGCGGATCCGACGAGCACGAGCGCCTGCACGCCGGCCCGGCGCCGCGGGGGGCGGAGGACGTCCATCGCCCCCACGTCCGGGCACGCCGGTAAGCGAATCGACATGAAACTCCTGGGCATCTTCCGCTTCGAGCTCGCGTACCAGGTACGCCGCCTTTCCACCTGGCTGCCGTTCGCGGCCCTGGCCCTCGTCTCGTTCCTGTTCATCCGCAAGAGCGTCGTCGCGGACGCGCTGTACGCCGACTTCTTCATCAACTCGCCCTTCATCATCGCCGTCGTCACCGTCTTCTGCACGCTGTTCTGGCTGCTGGTGGCCGCGGGGGTGGCGGGCGAGATCGCGGCGCGGGACGTGGAGACGGGGATGCATCCCCTGACCTACACGGCCCCCATCCGCAAGGCGGAGTACCTGGGGGGACGGTTCCTCGCCGTCCTCGCCATCAACGCGCTGATCCTGCTGGCCGTGCCCCTGGGCGTGATGCTCGCCGTCTACGCGCCGGGCGTGGACGCCTCGATCGTGGGCCCGTTCCGGCCGGCCGCCTACCTGACGGCGTACGGATTCCTCGCCCTCCCCAACGCCCTGCTGGGCACGGCCGTCCAGTTCGCCTGGGCCACGCTGGGCCGCCGGTCCATCGGGAGCTACGTGGGGAGCGTGATGCTCTTCGGGGTGGTGTACGCCGGGATCTTTGCCGTGATGTACTTCCTGGAGAACCAGCAGCTCGCGGAGCTGCTGGATGCGTTCGCCCACCTGACGGTGGTGGACCTGACGCTGAACTGGACGCCGATCGAAAAGACGACGCGCCTGGTGACGCTGGAGGGCTCGCTGCTCCGCAGCCGCCTGCTGTGGCTCGGCATCGCGCTGGCGGCGCTGGCGTTCACGTACGCACGGTTCCGCTTCGAGCACCTGGCCGTGCGCCCCTGGTGGACCCGCCTGGCGCGGCGGCGGGATGCGCACGCCCCCACGCCCTCGGCGGGCGGCATCGCCACGAGCCCCATCGCCGTCCCCCAGGTCCGGCAGACGTTCGGCTGGGCCACGCGCGCGCGGCAGGTGCTGGACATCGCGTGGACGTCGTTCCGCGTGATCGCCAGGAGCCGCGGCGGGCTGATCGTCACGATCCCCATCGCCGTGATCGCGGTGATGGTGCTGCCGGAGCACATGAGCGACCAGGGCACGCCGCTGCTCCCCCGGACGGAGTACGTGCTCACGTTCCTGACGGCGTCGCTGGACAACCCCATCACCGTCTGGGTGATCATCCCCATGCTCACGCTGCTGTGGGCGGGCGAGCTGGTGTGGCGGGAGCGGGAGGCCGGCCTGGGCGAGATCACGGACGCGGCGCCCGTGCCGGAGTGGGTCCCCTTTCTGGGCAAGTTCCTGGGGCTGGGCCTCGTCCTGGCCGTGTGGATGGCGGTGCTGATGGCGATCGGGATCGCGATCCAGGTGCAGATGGGATACGACCGCTTCGAGCCCGGCCTGTACCTGAAGGTCCTCTTCGGCCTCCAACTCCCCGAGTACCTGCTCTTTGCCGCGCCCGCCCTGGTGGTGCAGGGATGGTTCAGCCAGAAGTACATCGGCCACTTCGTGTCGCTGATCATCTACGCGTTCATCCTCTTCGCCGGGGAGCTGGGGGTCGGGCACAACCTGCTGGTCTACGGGGCCGCGCCGGACTGGGTCTACACGGACATGCGGGGATTTGGCCCGTCGCTGGGGCCGTGGGGGTGGTTCATGGCCTACTGGGGGGCGTGGGCGCTGCTCCTGGCCGTGGTGGCCCGGCTGCTCTGGGTGCGGGGGCTGGAGCGGAGCCCCCGGGTGCGGATGCGGCAGGCGCGCGGCCGGTTCACGCGCGGGACGGCGGGGGTCGCGGCCGCGGCGGCGGCGCTCGTCCTGGGGCTGGGCGGGTTCATCTTCTACAACACCAACGTGCTGAACGCGTACCGGAGCGCCTCCGAGGTCGCGGAGATCCGCGCGGAGTACGAGCGTCGCTTCGGGCGGTACGCGAACGTCCCGCAGCCGCGCGTGGCGGGGGCCCGCCTGCACTTCGAGATCCATCCCCGGCGGCGGTCGGCGGAGATCCGTGGCACGTACCGCCTGGTGAACAACACCGCGGCGCCCATCGACACCATCCACCTGGCGCCCGCTCCCAGCGTCCGGACGGACTCCGTCACCTTTGACCGGCCGGCCCGGCGCGCCGGCGGGGACGACGCCCTCTGGCACCGCATCTACGCCCTGGAGACGCCGCTGCAGCCCGGCGACTCGCTGCGGCTCGGCTTCACGGTGCGCCTGGAGCCGCGCGGCTTTCGCAACGCCGCGTTCGACCCCGTGCTGTCCGTCACGGAGGCCAACACCTACCTGCGCAGCCAGGACGTGCTCCCCGAGATCGGCTACCAGGCCGCGCGCGAGCTCCTGAAGCCGGGCGAGCGGCGGGAGCACGGGCTGGCCGCGCGCCCCCTGTTCGCCACGCTGGACGACGCGGAAGCGGCGCAGGACGTGACGGGCGAGTCGGGGATGGTGAGCGCCGAGCCCATGGAGTTCGAGGCGGTGATGGGGACGGACGCGGACCAGACGGCGGTGGCGCCGGGGGTGCTGCGCCGCACGTGGACGGAGGGCGGGCGCCGCTACTTCCACTACGCGACGGACGCCCGCATCGGGTCGTACTCCTTCTTTTCCGCCCGGTACGCCGTGCACGAGGAGGTGTGGACGCCGCCCGCGGGGAGCGGGCAGCCGGTCACCATCCAGGTGTTCCATCACCCGGCGCACGCGGCGAACCTGGACCGCATGCTCCGCAGCGTGCGCGGCTCGCTGGACCACTACACGCGCGCGTTCGGCCCGTACCCGCACGGGCCCATCCTCCGGCTGGTGGAGAACCCGGGGCGGGGGATCGGCGCGCACGCGGAGGCGACGACCATCGACTACACGGAAGGGTTCTCCCGCTACAACCCGTCGGACGATCCGGGGAGCCTGGACATGCCGTTCGCCGTCATCGCGCACGAGATGGCGCACGAGTGGCAGGTGCCCCACGCCTTTGCCGAGGGCGCGGGGCTGCTGTCGGAGAGCTTCGCCTGGTACGCCGCCATGGGAGTGGTGGAGAACGCCTACGGGCGCGAGCACCTGGAGCGGCTCCGGCGGTTCTTCCGGCAGCCGGGTCCCATCCCGGCCATCCGCCAGTCCGCCCCGCTGCTGCGGGCGCTAGACCCGTTCGCCGCCTACCGCAAGGGCCCCGCGGCGCTGTTCGCCATGGGCGAGTACATGGGCCAGGACCGGGTGAACCTGGCGTACCGGCGCCTGATGGAGCCGCACCGCGCGGGACCGGCCCCCGTGGCCACCTCCATGGACCTGTACCGGGAGCTGCAGGCGGTCGCGCCGGACTCGCTGCGGTACCTGCTGCACGACCTGTTCGCGGCCAACACCTTCTGGGAGCTGGCGACGGAGCAGGCCTCGGTGGCACGGACCCCGGCGGGCGCCTGGCAGGTGACGCTGCGCATCAAGGCGCGCAAGGTGACCGTGGACCCCGCGGGGAAGGAGACGGAGGTGCCCATGGACGAGTGGGTGGACGTGGGCGTCTTTGCCCCCGCGGAGCGGCAGGGCCCGGACTTCGGGGAGACGCTGTACCTGCGGAAGCACCGCATCCGCACCGGCCAGCAGACGATCACGGTGACGGTGCCGAAGAAGCCATCCGCGGCCGGCATCGACCCCTATCTGCTGCTGATCGACCTGGAGCGGTTCGACAACGTGGAGGAGCTGGATGAGGAGGGCTGATGGGAGGACACGCATCCCCAGCCCCGTGCAACTGGACCCGGAGGCCGGGATGACTCGGACGGAAACGCTCGAACGGCGGGTGCGCCTGCTGCTCCTCCTCTTCATCGCGGGGCTGGTCGCCAGCGGCGTGACGGCCTTTCCGCTGGTGACGGAGCTCCGGTGGCTGACGGGCGCGCTCGGCGCCGGCCCCGGGACGCGGCCGGACGAGGTCACGGGCATGCTCCGGTGGCTCGTCACCGTCCGGGACGCGCTGGTCGCGACGAACGCCAGCTACCCGTTCCTGGCCTACGGGACGGACTGGCTCGCGTTCGCGCACCTGGTGATCGCCGTGGCCTTCGTGGGCCCGTTGCGCGATCCGGTGCGGAACCGCTGGGTCGTCACGTTCGGGCTGATCGCGTGCGCCGGGGTCGTCCCCCTGGCCCTGATCGCCGGCGCGGTGCGGGACATCCCGTTCTACTGGCGGCTGATCGACTGCGCTTTCGGCGTCGGCGGTGCCGTGCTGCTGTGGCTGTGCGCGCGCGCCATCCAGGAGCTGGAAGCCAGCCGTGGCGGTTGGATGCCGAACCCGGCGCCGCAGCCGCGGGAGGCACGGTGACGATGCCGAGGAAGCCGTCCGAACCCGGCCCCGGTCCCGATCTGCCGCTGATCGGGCTGGAGCGGTTCGACAACGTGGAGGAGCTGGATGATGAGCGCTGATTTGCAACCCGTCGATGGACTCGCCGAGATGTCCGCCTGCTGTCCTTCCGCACGCGGAACGAGCGAGGGATCCGGTCGCCCGTGGCAGGCGGATCGCCCCTGGCCCGACGCTGATCGGAGCGATGACGGTGATTTCGTCGATCAGGGTTCCATCGTGCGGAGGATCTGGGGAGACGGAGACATGGTGCTCCTGGTCTTTGCCGGCTCCGCCGCCGAGTTCGCGCTCAACCGCGCCGTGGACTGGCTGTTCTTCACCGGCAAGCTGCCGGCGGACCCCATCGGCCGGCTCTTCTCCACGGCGGGCTATGCGCAGGGGATCGTCTTCGCGGACGCGGCGACGGCCGCGCGCACGCTGGCGCGCATCCGCGCCGTGCACGAGGCGGTGGAGCGCGAGCGGGGGCAGTACATCCCGGACTGGGCGCATCGCGACGTGCTGTACATGCTCATCGACTACTCCGAGCGGGCCCACGAGACCTTCGCGCGCCCGCTGACCGCCGACGAGCAGCACGAGCTCTACGACGTCTTCCGCCGCGTCGGCATCGGCCTGGGTATCCGCGACCTCCCGGAGACGTACGCCGAGTGGCGCATGGACCGCGAGCTTCACCTGCGCCGCGACCTGGTGCACGGCGAGGGGACGAAGGCGCTGTACGCGCAGTACCGAAAGCACCTTGGTCCCTGGCGCTACCTGATCCTGCTGCGCCTCCAGTCCATCCTGACGCCGGAGCACGTGCGCGAACATCTGCGGCTGAAGCGTGCGGCGTGGCTGCGGCCCCTCGTCCGGTCCTATCCCGTGCTGGTGCGCGCCGGGCTGCGCTCGATGATACAGTGGCTGCTGATGCCCGCCGCGCATCTGCCGGCCATCCGGGCGCTGGATCACGTACCGGCAAGGCAGTCCGGGGCCGCGCGGCTCGCCGGCGGCTGACCCTCCGCGTGGGGGCCTGGCCGGAGAAGCGCGTTCGCCCGGGCGATGAACCGCCAGTGGACGATCCACAGCACGAGCGCCACGGCGCCTGCCGCCTCTCCCACGTGGTTGGGGAGCAGGGAGATGATCTGCGCGGTGCACCATCCCAGCCCCGACACCGTGCCGAAGCCGCGCAACTCGCCCAGCGCGGGGTTCACGGCGGCTTCCGCGCGCAGTGATGCCGCCACGTTGCGGACGATGAAGAAGTCCTCCACGAAGTTGTACGGGACCAGGAACATGAGCCATACCGAGCGCGGGCTCGCCGCGCGTGCCCGGGGACGGATTCGCTCCAGGCACGTCTCCAGCGACCGGCAGTAGGCGGCCACCGCGGCCAGGAACACCGCCCCCGACACCAGGAGCGCGGGCAGGCCGATCCCCGTGGCGGAGGCGAGAATACCGGATCGCGCATCCGCATCCACGAAGGGAAGCGCCAGCAGGACGGTTACACCCGCGGTCGCGAGCAGCTTCAGCAGGACGAGTCGCATGTCGTTTATCCGGGAATCGCCGCGCCTCACGCGTCCGCGGGGGAGCGCCGGGCCGCGAGCGCCGCGTGGGCCAGCAGGAGGACGGCCCCGAAAGCGGCCAGGGCAGGGACCACCCCGATGGCGTCCGCCAGGAACCCCACCGCCGCGGGAACGAGGCTGAACCCCAGGTAGGCGCAGAGCAGAAAGCCCGCGACGGCCCGCGCGCGGTTGGCCCCGCCCAACCGCGTGGCCTCCGCCAGCCCGCCCAGGAAGGTGAATCCGTAGCAGGCGCTCCCCACCACCGACGCGCCGGCCAGCAGAAGCGGCACCCGGCCCAGCGCCGCCCCCGCCAGCAGCAGCGCGTAGCCGGCGGGAAGCACGAGCAGCCCCGTCCGCAGGGCGCGGCGCGCCCCCATCCGGCGCGCCCACGGCTGGCACAGCGCCCCCGAGACGTTGACGAGAAAGAGCGCGGGCGCGCTCCACGCGCCCGCCCCCTCGGCCGCCAGCCGTGCCGGCACCACGACGAACACCAGGCCCGTGACCGCCCAGGCGGCGGCGATCCCCAGCCCCGGAGCCACGCTCCCCGCCGGGTACGACGGCAGGCGGAGGATGGGCGCGCGGTCCCGCGGGTCTCCCGCCGGGCGGCGCTCCGCCGGCATCATCCACAGCAGCCCCAGGCAGCCGATCCCCGCCGCCAGCATGGCGGGGTAGCTGGCGGGGCGCAGCGTGGGGCCGGCAAGGAGCGCCGCCGCGGTGAACAGGGCGCCGCCCCCGGAGCCCAGCGAGGTGGTGGCCGCGGCGTAGCCCGCCGCCCGCTCCGTGCCGCCCATCCCCGGGAGCTCCGCCAGGTACGCCGTGCCGGTGCCCGCCGTGAGTCCCATCCCCATCCCCTGGAGCACGCGCGCCGCGCACAGGGTGGAGAACTCCAGGCGCAGCATCACCAGCAGCGTGGCCCAGCACGTCAGCAGCACCCCGGCCGCCAGCACGGGCCTGCGCCCCAGGCGGTCCGACGCTCCGCCCAGCCCCAGCAGCACGGGGAGAAGGCCGCCCACGTAGGCGGCGAACATCAGGCCGGTGGGCCCGGTGCCCAGCCCCGCCGTGGCCGCGTACGCGGGGTACAGCGGCACCTGCAGGTTCACGCTGGCCGTGACGATGAACAGCACCGCGCCCACGGCCGCCGCGTGCGCCCCGGGGCCGTGGGGTTCCACGCCCGTCAGCGCGCCGCGGAGGGATGGACGGTGCCTTCGGCCGCATCCAGGCCCCGCTGGATGTCGCGCTCGATGTCCCCCTGCGACTCCACGCCGATGGAAAGGCGGACCAGCCCCGGCGGCAGGGCGAACGACGCCGCGCGGTCGCCGATCTCCTCCAGGGCAAAGTCCAGCTCCTCCGGCACCTCCAGCGTGGTGTACACGCTCCCCAGGCTGCTGGCCAGCGGGATCCACCGCAGCGCCTCCACGAAGCGGCGCGTGCTCGCCAGCCCTCCCCGGAACGCGAACGACACCATCCCCCCGCCCAGCGCCATCTGCCGCTTCGCCACGTCGTAGCCCGGGTGCGACGGGAGCAGTGGATAGCGGACGTGCGAGACCGCCGGGCTGGCCTCCAGCCGCCGCGCCACGGCGCCGGCCGTCTCTGACTGGGCGCGCACGCGGAGGGGAAGGGTCTGCATCCCGCGGAGCAGCAGCCAGGCCGCGTGCGGATCCAGGCTGGGGCCCGTGAGCACGCGCATTTTCCGGATGCCCGCGACCAGCTCCGCGGCCCCGGCGACGGCGCCCGCGAGCACGTCCGCATGCCCCGCCAGCGACTTGCTCGCGGACTGGAGGGCGAGATCGGCTCCCAGCGCCAAGGGACGCTGGATGAGCGGTCCCGCGAACGTCGTGTCGACGAACACCAGCGTGCCGTGCGCGTGCGCGAGGGCGGCGAGCGCCTGGATGTCCAGGATGTCGATGGCGGGATTGGAAGGCGTCTCCAGGTACAGCAGCCGGGTGCCGGGACGGAGGACGGCCGCCACCTGCCGCGGATCCGCCGCATCCACGAAGTTCACCTCCACGCCGGCGGACGCGGACAGGTGCTCCAGGAGCTGGATGGTCTGCGCGAAGATCGCCTGGTGCGCGACCACGTGGTCTCCCGCGCGCAGCACCGCCAGCAGCGAGGTGCTGATGGCGCCCATCCCGGACGCAAAGAGGAGCGCGTCCTCGGCCTCCTCCAGCGCGGCGATGCGCTCCTCCGCCAAGCGGACGGTCGGGTGGCCGAAGCGCGTGTAGAACCCGCGGTCCGGGTCGCGGGCGAACAGGTGCGCCAGCTCCGGCAGGTCGCCGCCCTCCCACTGCGTCGTGAGGTAGAGGGGGGCGTTCAGCGTGCGATGGGCCCGGGGCCGCCCCTCCGCGGACGCCCAGGGGTGCACGGCCAGCGTATCCGGCGCGAGGGGCGGCTCCGCGGAGCCCGCCGGTCGTTTGGTATCCATGTGTCGTCCTGTGGATGGAGAGGAGGCGCGACGGCGTGAACCACGCGTGATCTGTGCGTCGGGGTAGATGGGAAACGGAGCGACGATCAGCGGTCCATCACCGGCAGGTACGCCCGCCAGGGGCCGACCGCCTCGCGGTACTGCCTGGCCATGACCCGCGCGGCCTGCGCGACGTGGCCCAGGTCATGGGCGACCCAGGTGGCCAGCAGCTGGCTCAGCGTCACCCGCCCGAACTCCGGGTGCAGCCCCTCCAGGGACATCTGCCGCGCGTCCAGCTTCCACGAGGCGAGCGTCGCGAGGTTCGCGCTCCGCAGCCGGGCGAGTTCGTCCAGGAGCTCCGTGAGCGGCTTGCCGGCGCTGTCGCGGAACTGCGCTTCCCGGTCGAACGGGGGAAACGGCATCGCGGCGCCCTGCTCCAGGATCATCCGGGCGCGCGGGATCCAGTTGGCGCGCTCGCCATGCACCAGGTGCCCCACGATGGCGAACGGGCTCCACGTCCCCGCGCCTTCGTCGCCATCGGTCCATTCGGGTGGCAGGCCTTCCAGCATGGCGCGCAGCGTTCGCGGCGTGCGCTCCAGCAGGGGCACCTGTGCGCCCAGGTCGAAGTTCATCATCGGCAGCGGTGGTGCGCGGCGGGTTCGAGCCGCGCGGTGGATCGTGAACCCTTCCGAATGTGGAGGCACCGCCGCACGGACGTCCAATGCCAAAAGCGGATGGCCCGGGGCGGCGCGTGCATGGCATCGACCCATGACGCGGGTGCATCGCCATCATCCTGTCGATGCATTGGACGAATGGGCGCGGCGCCGCTATTCTGGGTAATGACGGCCGCTCGGCTGCATCCGCCCCGCCTCACGAACTCGCCACGATGATCCTGAACCTGCGGCACCTGGAGATGGTGCAGGCGATCCACGACGAGGGGACGCTCACGGGCGCGTCCCGCCGGCTGTTCCTCTCGCAGCCGGCGCTCACCCGGCAGCTGGCCAAGCTGGAGGCGCGAATCGGGTCGGCGCTGTTTCGCCGGCATCCAAAGGGGATGGAGCTCACGCGGGAGGGGCGCCGGCTGCTGGAGTCGGCGGAGCGGGTGCTGCGCGAGCTGCAGCAAGCCGAGCACGACGTACGGCTCCTGGCGCAGGGGTACGCGGGCGCGCTGCGGATGAGCACGGAATGCTACATGGGCTACCACTGGCTTCCCCGCGTGGCGCGCGTGTTCGGGGAGCGCTTTCCCCGCGTGGAGGTGCAGCTCGTGCCCGAGGCGACGCGGAATCCCTGGGGAGCGCTGGAGGCGGCGGCCGTGGACGTGGCGCTGGTGTACAGCGTCCCGCCGCGTCCCGCCGCCGTCCACGTGGCGGACGTCTTTCGGGACGAGATCGTGGCCATCGTCAGCGCGGACCACCCGTTGGCATGCGAGCCGCACCTGACGCCGGAGAGCCTTCGCACGGAAGCGCTCCTCTGCCACTACGCCGAGCCGGGCCGGGGCGTCCTGGAGCGGGAGTTCCTGGAACCGGCCGGCGTGCGTCCGCGGCGCACCCTGGAGATGCCAGCGACGCCGGCCGTGGTGGAGATGGCCCGTGCCGGCTACGGCGTGGCCGTGGTGCCCCGGTGGATCCTGGATGGGCAGGCCTCGATGGAGGAACTCGTGGTGTTGCCGCTGGGCCAGGGCGGGCTGTGGCGGACGTGGTCCGCCGCCTGTACGGCCGGGCGCCAGGGCGAGCCGGTGCTCGCATCCATGATCCGCGTGCTGCGCGAGGAACTGCAGGGGACCGGGCACGCCGGAGATGCCCCGCCGGAGCGGCGCATCCACGTCGCCTGACCGCGGCCGTGGGGGCGCGTGCAGCGTCGTGTGCCGCAAACCGGCGGGTGCGAACAAGGCGACTCGGCCACCCGCTTCCACGGGTGGCCGAGTCTTTGATTGAAGAACCGTCCCGTGCGATGCGGCCTGGTGCCCGCCTCGTTACGCCGCGCCCGGAATCGTCACCGGTAGAGGCAGGCGCGGCCGGCCCAGAGCGAGACCACCTCCGCACCGGGCGTCTCGTCTTCGAACACGCCGAAGATCCCGCCGGCCTCGAACTCCGTGCCCAGCGTCGTTTTTCGCACCTGGAGCGCGTACGCCCCCTCCACGTCCGTCCGCTTCACACCCACGCCGAGGCCCGCCATGCTCTGCACCGCGGCGTCCGGCGGCGGCTCTGCGCCTGGCCGCGGACGCGACGTGCTCCAGCCCGCGAACGCGCCGTTCACCAGGAGCACGCGCATGCCGTTGGGCCAGGCGACCTGAACCGGCGGCTCCGCGCCGCAGTCCGGGATTTCCGCACGCTCCGCCGACGCTCCCCACGCGCGGGTGAGGGCGTCTTGAGCCACCTGCGCCGGGGTGCCGAACGGGAGCAGGCGGGTGCGCCCGGACGGCGTCTCCACGAGCCGCAGCCCCTCCCCGTCCAGGGCGACCCGCACGGCTCCTCCCGGCGCGGGGGCGCCGGCCGTATCGATGCTTGCAGCGGGCGCTTTCGGGCTTGCGGCGGGCGCCGGGTCCACCACGGCCGGACGTGATGGATCCCCGGCGGGGGCCTCCGCCCGCGAGGGCGGATCGCTCGTTCCGCAGCCCGCCAGGAGAGCCGCGCTCAACACACACAGCCAGCGTTTCAACTGCCCTCGGCGGTCCGGGGAATGGGTCCAGGATGGAGGTCCGATCATCCTTCCCATCGCGATATCGAGGCCGCCGACGGATCGGCGCGATGCGCGCGCCGGGGCTGAGCGCGGCCCCACGCGTGGGCAGATTCGATGCGGTGGATTCAGCTTTGCTCGTGACGCCTCGTGCCGCGGGAACGTACCGCGGCCGGATGCTTTCGCCGCCGGCTGCCTCACGCGCCGGCCCCGCATCCCTGGCCCTTGTGTCCTTCCGCCGCAGAGGAAAATCCGATGAAGTGCACGTGGACGATCATCGGCGTGGCCGACGTGCCGGCCAGCTTCGCGTGGTACCAGGCGCTGTTCGGCGAGCCGGCGACGCGCCCCGTCCATGACCACTTCGGGCAGATCCTCGATTCCGACGGGACCGTCCTGCTTTGCCTCCACGCGTGGGGCGCGCACGAGCATCCGTCGCTGATGAGCCCCGATCGCGGGACGTCCGGCAACGGCCTCCTGCTGTTCTTCCGCGTGGATGACTTCGATCAGGCGCTGCAACGGGCACGCACGCTCGTCGCGCGATTCGAGGAGGAGCCGCACGTGAATCCGAACACGGGATCGGCGGAGTTCTCGGTCCGGGATCCGGACGGATACTACGTCACGATCAGCGCGATGTCGGCGGACTGACGCGGTATTCGTCCGTTCAGAACCGTCAGTTGTAGATGACATGCGTGCCACCTTCGCTCATGTGGCCTCCGCATCGCGGGCAACGTGCGATGATCTCTTCACCATCCCGCCGGGCCCAATGCTTGACGTGTGCCCAGAAGTGCACCGTGTGCCAGGCCTCGACTGGGCACACTACCGATAGCGTGGCGAAGTGATCTTCCATGGACTGGCCCCGGTCCCCATCAATGTACCTGTTGACGAAACCCGCGGTGAGCGGCACATCGTGCAACTCCTCGCACTGTTCGCAGGAGATCGTCTGCAGACCATCGCGAAGCATCCCGACATCAAAGCCAGCGCACCCGAAATACCGGTATCCACAATCGTCGCAAATATGATCGGACTTTACCATGAGATCTCCGTGGGTACTGGATGAAGAGCAACGCTGGATGGCGTGATGCGGCAAAGGAAGGACCTGGTGCGGCAGCCGTGGCGACGTAAGCCGCGGCTGCTGCGTCGTTTTGCCCTACCGCCCCAAACTCCGGAGTTCCTGCGCCTTCGCGCGGCTCACGGGGACGCGGGCGCCGTCGAGCAGCTCGGCTTCCAGGTTGCCGCGGGCGTCGCGCCGGAACGCGCGCACCTGGTCCAGGTTTACGATGTGGGTGCGGTGCACCCGCACGAAGCGGAGCGGATCCAGGCGGGCCTCCAGGCGGCTCAGCGACAGGTGCAGCAGGTGCTGGGCGTTCCCCGCGTGCGCCGTCACGTAGTCGCCGTTGGCCTCGAACCACGCCACGCGCTCCACGGGAAGGGGAACGAGCGTGCCGCCGATCCGCACGAACAATCGGCTGATGGGCCCGCCCGCCAGCGCGCCGCTCAGCCGCTCGAACGCATCCGCCGGGGCGGGCTCGCCGAGGGCCGTGCGCACGCGCTCCATGGCGGCCGCCAGCCGCGACGGGCCGAACGGCTTGAGCAGGTAGTCCACGGCGCCCAGCTCGAAGGCCGTCACGGCGTGCTCGGAGTACGCCGTGGTAAAGATGACGAACGGCGGCCGCTCCAGCCGGCGCAGCACGTCCGTCCCCAGCAGCCCCGGCATCTGCACGTCCAGGAACACGAGCTCCGGCCGCAGCGCGTCGATCTGCTTTACCGCCGACTCCCCGTCGGCCGCCTCGCCGATCACGGTTACCCAGTCGAACGCCCCCAGCATGGCGCGCAGCCCCGCGCGCGCCACCGGCTCGTCGTCCGCGACGAACGTGGTGACCTTCACCACTTCCTCCCGCCAGACCGCGGCACCACGAGGGTCGCCTGGTATCCGCCCTCCCCATCCGGCCCGCACTCCAGCCTCGCCGCGTTGCCGTAGAGCACCGCCAGCCGCTCGCGCAGCCGCGCCAGCCCGGTTCCCGTCCGCGTCCCCGCCGCTGCCGCACCCGTGGCGGGGACGGATCCGCCATCCCCCGAGTTCCGTACCGTGATCGTCAGCGCGGACCCATCGCCGGCGGCGGTGACGACGATCTCCGTGGGGGCCACGCGCGGCGCGGCACCATGGAGCACCGCGTTCTCCACCAGCGTCTGCAGGGCGAACGCGGGGACGGGCTCGTGCAGCAGGGCCTCGGGCATGTCCGCGCGGACGGCCAGCCGGTCGCCGAAGCGGATTCGCTCCATCTCCAGGTAGCGCGAGACGAAGCGCCACTCGTCCTCGAGCGGCACCTCGTCGCGCTGCTCCTCCAGGGTGGTGCGCAGGAGGTCCGCCACGAGCTCCGCCGCGTCCATGGCCCGCGCCGGATCGGCGGGGATGAGCTGCACGATGGTGTGCAGCGCGTTGAAGAGGAAGTGCGGCTGCACCTGCGCCCGCAGCGCCGCCAGCTGCGTCCGCGCGGCGACGGCCTCGGCGCGCGTGGCGCGCGCGCTCCCCTCCTCGGCATGGGCGACCCCGACCACGATGGCGTAGATGACGGTTCCGATCACCAGGAACTCGTACACCCGGTTCGACCCCACCACGTCGGGGATGTATCCGGGGACGAGCAACGCGAGGTAGGTCGCCGACAGCCCCCAGGCCATGGCCGCCACCGGCGCGGCGACGAGGTGCAGCGCCAGGAACCGCAGGCGGAACGGCCGAGGCCACGGCACCCGGCGGGCCAGGCGGTAGACCACGAACGCGATGACGAGTCCGCAGGCCAGCCCGATCGCCGCGGCCGCCATCTCGCCTTCCCTCCAGGCCGGCCCGCGCGTCTGGAGCGTGGTCGTGAACATCAGGTGCATCGAAGGTCTCGCGGCAGGTCGTAAGAAGGGGAGATCGGACGTGCCATGATGATACCAGCGCCCGGGGCGCGGGGGCGACCTCCCAAAGCCCCGTTCGACCGCCCCGATCTGCCGTTGGGCGAATGATGGCTGACGCGGGGCTTCGAGGCACCCTATCGTTGCATCCGAGACCCCGGCCGCCGGGCTCCCGCCCACCCCGTTCGAGGGGCGGAAACTGCCGGCTCCCGATGCTCCACGTGACCCTTCCCAACACCCAGGGTGCCGTTCATGTCCATGAGATTTCGCTTCATCGTGGCGTCACTGCTCGCCGCTGCCCCGTCGCTCGCCGCGCCGTCGCCCGCCACGGCCCAGGGACAGGAGGGCAGGCTCGCCCAGGCCACGGTGAGCGGCCCGCGGCCGTCCGCGCCGGCGCTGGCCGCGCTCGCCGATTCGCTCGTGACGGCCCACCTGCTCTCGCAGGGCGTGCCCAGCGCGTCCGTCGTGGTCACGCGCGGCGGCGAAACGCTGGTGCAGCGCGCGTGGGGCATGGCGGACGTGGCCAGCGGCCGCGCGGCCGACCCGTCTGCCCTGTACGCGATCGGGTCCAACAGCAAGCAGTTCACCGCCGCCCTGGTGCTCCGGCTCGTGGATCGGGGCCGGCTGGCGCTGGGCGATTCCATCGGCCGCCACCTGTCCGGCCTGCGCCCCGAGTGGAGAGGGATCACCATCGAGCAGCTCCTCAACCACACCTCCGGGCTGCAGCGGAGCTACGTGAACACGGCGCGGCTGCAGGAGAACCTGCCGGGCGACTCGCTCATTGCGCAGGCGGCGCGGGACACCATGGCCTCGCGGCCCGGCACGGCGTTCCTGTACTCGAACACCGGCTACATGGTCCTGGGCGTCCTCGTGGAGAAGCTGTACGGCAAGCCGTACGCGGCCGTGCTGCAAGAGGAGATCGCGCGGCCGCTGGGGCTGGCGGCGCTCCGGTCGTGCGGAGAGGCCGAGGCGGGGGGCAGGGCCACCGGGTACAACCGCGCGTTTGACGGGTCGCTCTCGTCGCCCGCCGTCATGCATCCATCGCAGCAGCTGGGCGCGGGCGGCATCTGCTCCACGGCGGCGGACCTCGCGAAGTGGAACCAGGCGCTGCACGGCGGGCGAGTGCTCTCCGAGGCGTCCTACCGGGCCATGACGACGCCGCGCGGCGCGGCGGTCCCGGCGGGCTACGGGTTCGGGCTGAGCGTGGCGCCGGCGCCGTGGGGCGGCCCCGCCTTCACGCACGGCGGCCAGGACGTGGGGGGATTCGTCTCGGAGCATGGCTGGTACCCGGCCGATTCGCTGTCGGTGACGATCCTGTACAACGTCTACCCGCGTGTCCAAGGCGTCGGCACCACCGCCCTGGCGGCGCTCGCGCTGGGCCACACGCCGCCGGCCGTGCCCACTGCGGCCCCCGCACCGGCCGTCCCCGCGTCGCCGGCCACCGGCATCACCGGCGAAGACGCGCAGCGGCAGTTCCCCGGGCGCTACGAGCTGGGGCGGGGCACCGTCTTTACGGTCGCGTTCGAGGACGGCCGCTTCTACGTCACGCCGCCCCGGGGCGAGCGGACGCCGCTGGTGCACGAGTCGGGGGCGACGTACGCGCTCAGCGGCGACGGCCCCGCGACCCGGCTGACCTTTCTCGCCGACGCCGAGGGCCGGGTGGTCGGGTTCCTTGCGCAGCCGGCCGGCGCGCCCGAGCGGCGCCTCCGCAAGATCCCGTAGCGGCGCGTCCCGCCGCATCCCCGTGCGCGGCCCTCGCGGGCGAGGGCCGCGCACGCCCCGCTCCGGCCGCATCCCCGACGCCGCCCTTTCGTATCCGCCAACGCCCTCACCTGCCTGATATCGATGCTGAACCTCCACGACGTAAGCCACGTCTACGCCAACGGGACGCGCGCCCTGGACCACGTGACGCTCTCCATCCCCCGCGGCATGTACGGGCTGCTGGGCCCCAACGGCGCCGGCAAGTCCACCCTCATGCGCACCATCGCCACGCTGCAGACGCCCACGGAGGGCACCATCCGCTTCGGGGACATCGACGTGATCGCCCAGCCGGAGATGCTGCGGCGCACGCTGGGCTACCTGCCCCAGGACTTCGGCGTGTACCCGCGCGTATCCGCCTACGAGATGCTGGACCACATGGCCGTGCTCAAGGGCGTGGCGTCCGCGGCGGACCGGAAGGCGACCGTGGAGACCCTGCTGCAGCAGGTAAACCTGTGGGACGTGCGCCAAAAGGCCCTGGCCGGCTTTTCCGGCGGCATGCGGCAGCGCTTCGGCATCGCGCAGGCGCTCATCGGCAACCCGGGGCTCATCATCGTGGACGAGCCCACGGCCGGGCTGGACCCGGAGGAGCGCAACCGGTTCCTGAACCTGCTGGCGGAGATCGGCGAGAGCGTGGTGGTGATTCTCTCGACGCACATCGTGGAAGACGTGTCGGACCTGTGCCACCGCATGGCCGTGCTGGCGGACGGGCGGGTGCAGCTGGAGGGGTCGCCGCTGGAGCTCATCCACTCCACCCGCGGGCGGATCTGGATGAAGGCCGTGGAGCGCGGCGAGCTCGGGTCCCACCGCGAACGGTACGAGGTGCTTTCCACCCGCCTGTTCGCCGGGCGCACCATCGTCCACGTCCTGGCGGACCGCGACCCGGGCGACGGCTTTGCCCCGGTGGATGCCGGCCTGCAGGACGTCTACTTCTCCACGCTGGCGCAGTCGCGCCGCGCGGCCTGAGGATCCACGATGCTCATCGACATCGCCCGCTTCGAGTTCCGCTACCTGCTGCGGAACCCCCTGCTGTGGATCACGGCCGCGGCCACGTTCGCCCTGTTCTTCACCGCCATGGCCGTGGACGGCATGGAGCTGGGCTCCGAGGGCGGGCTGCTGGAGAACGCGGCCTACGCCACGGTGCGCAACTACGTGATCATCTCGGTCTTCTTCATGTTCGTGACGACGTCGTTCGTGGCCAACGCCGTCATCCGCGACGACGAGACCGGCTACGGGCCCATCATGCGGTCCACCCGGATCAGCAAGCTGGACTACCTGATGGGACGCTTCCTGGGCGCGTTCGCCGTCGCGGCGCTCTGCCTGCTGGCGGTTCCGCTGGGCACCTGGCTGGGATCGGCGATGCCGTGGGTGGACCCCGCGGACGTAGGACCGGTCCGGCTTTCGTACCACCTGTACGGCTACTTCGTGTTTGCGCTTCCCAACCTTCTCATCCACTCCGCCGTCCTGTTCGCCCTGGCGACGGTCACACGGTCGATGATGGGGACGTACCTGGGCGTGATCGGCTTCGTCTCTGCCTTCGCTTCGCTGGAGGGCGCCTTCGAGGACCGGCCGGGTCTGGAATCGGCCGTGGCCATCGCGGAGCCGTTCGGCCTGCGGGCGCACCTGGACGCCGCGCGGTACTGGACGGTGGCCGAGCGCAACGTGACGCTGCCGGAGCTCGGCGGGGCCCTGCTGCACAACCGGCTGCTGTGGATCGGCATCGCCCTGCTGTGCCTGGCGCTGGCCCACGCCGCCTATCGCTTCGCCGACGCGGGGATGTCGAAGCGCGAGCGGAAGAAGCGGAAGCTCACGGAGAGCGCGTCGGCCGAGGCGCCGCGCGTGCCGGAGACCGCGGTGCTGCCCTCGCCCCGGCACGGTCCCGCCGCGCTGCGCGCCCTGCTGTGGATGCGCATCCGCTTCGAGGTCAAGCAGGTGGTCCGGCACCCCGCCTTCGTGGTGCTGATGGCGTGGGGGCTGTACGTCACCCTGCTCGTCCTGCTCACCCAGCGGGACCCGGACGGCCGCCCCACGTACCCGACCACGCTCTCGATGATTCCCGAGATCGCGGAGAGCATGGAGGTGATCCTGCTGGTCGTGGCCATCTTCTACGCGGGCGAGCTGGTCTGGCGTGAACGCGACCGGCGGATGCACGAGCTGGTGGACGCGGCGCCCATGCCCAGCTGGGCGTACGTGGTGTCCAAGACGCTGGCGATGGCGCTGGTGCTGATGGCGCTGCTGCTGACGGGCGTGGCCGCGTCCGCCATCCTGCAGCTTTCCCTGGGATACACGGAGCTCGAGCTGGGCAAGTACCTGCTGTGGCACGTGCTGCCGGAGACGTGGGACCTGCTGCTGCTGGCGTCGCTGGCCGTGTTCGTCCAGGCGCTCAGCCCGCACAAGGCCGTGGGGTGGGGGATCATGGTGGTCTTCCTGGCCTGGCAGGAGTTCAACACGCTCATCGACCACAATCTCCTCCTGTACGGCGCCACGTCCTGGACGCCCCTGAGCGACATGAACGGCGCGGGATCGTTCTGGCAGGGACCGTGGACGTTCCGCGTGTACTGGGGCGCGTTCGCCGTCCTGCTGCTGCTGGCCGCGCACCTGCTGTGGCGGCGCGGCACGGAGGTCCGGCTGCGGCCCCGGCTCGCGTCCGCGCGGCGGCGGCTGGCGGGCGCGCCGGGATGGGTGGCCGGCGCGGCACTGATGACCTTCACGGCGACGGGCGCCTACGGGTACTACAACACAAACGTCCTCAACGACTACCAGACGGCAAGCGCGAGCGAGGCCAGCGCCGTGGCGTACGAGCGGAAGTTCGGGACGTACCTGGACCTGCCGCAGCCCAAGATCGTGGACCTTACGCTGGACGTCGCCCTGTACCCGGAGGAGCGGCGGGCGGTGACGAAGGGCCGGTACCGGCTGCGCAACCTGACGTCGCAGCCCGTTCCCGAAGTCCACGTGCGCCTGTTCGGCGACGACCTGGAGCTGGCGAGCGCATCCATCGCCGGCGCACGGCTGCGCCTGAGCGACCCGGAGTACGGGCACCACATCTATCGCCTCGATCGTCCCCTGCAGCCGGGCGAGGAGCGGGTGATGACGTTCGAGACGCGGCTGCACGTCCGCGGCTTTCGCAACCAGCCCACGAACACGAACCTCGTGGAGAACGGCACGTTCCTGAACGAAACCGACCTGATGCCGATGATCGTCACGGGCGGGGTCGGCCGGGTGCAGGACCCGGAGATGCGCCGGAAGCACGGCCTGCCGGAGCTCTCCACGACGCCCAAGCTGGAAGACGTCGCCGCGACGGCGGACCCGGCGCCAGGGCGGGGCTGGGCCAGGGCGGACATCACCCTGTCCACGTCCGCGGACCAGGTGCCGGTCGCGCCCGGCAACAAGGTGTCGGACGTGGTCCGTGGCGGCCGGCGCACGGCCCGCTTCGTGTCCGGCGCGCCCATCCACCCGCGCTTCTCCGTCCAGTCCGCCCGGTACGCGGAGCGGCACCGCCAGCACGACGGCGTGGACCTGGCCGTGTACCATCACCCGGCGCACGCGTGGAACGTGGACCGCATGCTGGATGCGATGGCGGTGTCGCTGGACTACTACCAGGCGAACTTCGGCCCGTACCCGTTCGACCACGCCCGCATCGTGGAGTTTCCCGGCTACGAGAGCTTTGCGCAGGCGTTCGCGGGGACCATCCCGTACTCGGAGGTGGTCGGCTTCATCTCCGACTACGACGCGCCGGAGACCATCGACTACGTGACGTTTCTCACCGCGCACGAGCTGGCGCACCAGTACTGGGCGCACCAGGTGGCGGGCGCGAACGTGGAGGGCAGGGAGGTGCTGTCGGAGACGCTGGCCCAGTACTCGGCGATGATGGTGGCGAAACAGCTGTACGGCGAGGATGGGGTGCGGCGCGCCCTGCAGTTCCAGCTGGACATGTACCTGTCGGGCCGCAGCTATTCGGCGGACGAGGAGCCGCCGCTCGCCCGCGTGGTGGGGGACAACCACGTCACCTACCGCAAGGGCGCCGTGGTGATGTACCTGCTGCAGAAGCGGCTGGGGGAGGACGCGGTCAACCGGGCGCTCCGCAGCCTGCTGGCCCGGTACCGGTTCAAGGGCGCGCCCTGGCCGCGCTCCACCGACCTGATCGCCGCGCTCCGGGCGGAGGCCGACACCCCGGAGGAGCAGGCCCTGATCACCGACCTGTTCGAGCGCGTGACCCTGTACCACATGGCCGCCGACGGGCCCACGGCCGTCCGGCGTGCGGACGGAAAGTGGGACGTGACGGTGCCGGTGGAGGCGAGGAAGTTCTACGCCGCCAACGGCCTGGAGACGGAGACGCCGCTGGACGAGCGCATCGAGGTCGGCCTGTTCACGGCCGAGCCCGGGGCCGACATCTTCGACGCGGCGGACGTGGTGCTGATGGAGCGCCGGCCCATCCGCTCCGGCCGCCAGGTGCTGCGGTTCGTGACAGACCGCAAGCCGACGCATGCCGGCATCGACCCGTACAACTTCTACATCGACCGCAACTCAGCGGACAATGTGGTGGCGGTGAAGTAGGGGGTGGACGGCCACGGGTGACGGTTCCCAGAGGCTAGAGCGCAGGCAAACGCGCGGCGCGGGGGATATCTCCGCGCCCTCCCTGAATGGATGCCTGTTCTGGAAGGGCTCGCCTACCAGCTATACTCCGTATTTTGCTTGGAAATTGTGAAAAGCTTTCTGAAGAGCATTGGTGAGACGATTTACGGAAACCGGTTCATTGGGAACGATTTTGTGCTCCCACTGTTGCTTCTTGTGAGCAAGCAGCCGTTCGATGGACCGTGCTTCTCGATTGATCACAAAAAACGCGTTCTGTGCTGAAAGATCACGAACAAGCCCTAAGAATCCTCGGCCGAGATGCAGTGCGAGATCGGTAGTGTAGTACTTTGCTTCCACTGCTATCACGACTTTGTGGCTTCGCGGTGCCACTAGCTCGTTACGGCTCCTGCAAACAACTGCTTCGGTTTGCATCAACACCGAAATATCACATTCGTGCAGCACGGCCGAATGACCGGATACTCGCACTCCCAAGTGTGCTTCAAGCGCGGGGCAGCCCGGGAATTCAATGACCGCGTAACCATAGTTCCGGTGACGCGAATTTAGATACCCAGGACTAGTACGAAATACGAAAGTGCTGGGAGCACCTCCATTTATACAGGTTAGCGTCACGTCGGCGCCCTCGGTTCTCGCCGCTTGGAGGACGAGTGAGAACAGGTAAGCCTCATAGATGTCACTAACCGCAGCTGCGCTGGTCAGCGACGGGATTGTGGCGCTCCCAAGCGCCTGTTGGATTTCAGCGAGCAGCGTCGGCCGAATCGGCATCGAAACTCCCTTTTCGCAATTCGTCAATCAGGCGCAGAAGCATTCCGGCAGCCTCTCTCCGGGATCTGAGCTCTTCGCGTTCCAGTTCGAACGATTCTCGAACTTGTGCTTCTGGCTCGAAAACGAGCCGTTCCTGAGGTCCGAATTCCGCGAGATTCGCAAATGTTTGCTCTGCGACCTCTTGTATAGTCGGGATCGCTAGGATGATGCTGTCGAGCAGGATGTCGAGCCGCTCCTGATCGTTATACTGCTGTGCAACGGCGAAGAGTGCCGAGTTCTTAGCCGCCGCTCCTCGGCCCTCTTGCGCTTCTCGCACCTCCCAGAAACCATCGAATAGTTCAGTTGGTTCACGAGCGGGGAGCTTTCGTGTCTGCACCTTTCCGAGCGCAATTTTCTCCTCGACCTGAGTAACGACCCATCCCAAATCAAACTCGCGCAATACGACAGAGAGTTGCTCAAAAGCGATCCGGGCTTCGACTTCTGTAAGCGCCATGGTCTGCACCGATAGTGTTGCAGGTCGAACGAGTTGCGCCATCAGTTGCGGCGCTTCAAGCAACATCTTACGGGGGAGTAAGTCGCAACCGCAATTGGTCTAACAGGAGCAGGAGCCCGCGTAACATGTCGTTAAGCGCTACTGCTATTGATCCATCGTCAACGATGCGTTCCGCACTCAAGCCCAGCAGTGTCTATGCTTGATCTTCTGTCTGCTCATGCTGTAGCGCCTTGACGAGAATCTCTGCCGTCGGAGCCGTTCGTCCCGCTTCGCCAGCGATCTCCAGCGCGCGCTGTGCAAAGACGAGCGCTGGTCTAGTCTCTCCAGCCAATCGAAGGTCATTCGCCGCGTTTTCCAAGGCTCTAATCTGCGCAGCCGGACCATTAGGCAATGACACTCGAATTGCTGCCTCTTGGGCCGTAAGGACGCGTGCCCGCGCCGACGCAATTTCGGTATCTCCGCCGTAACCAAGGTTAGCAAGCAACAGTCGTGGCGTAAGCATGTAAGCTTCGATCGCTCCAACCATGGCATAGGTCCAATACAGCGCGTCCAGATTGTACGCTCCGCCACCTTGGACAAGGCGCAAGGCCTCGCGGATTTCACTCTCTATTCGGGTGGAGAGGGAGCGCAGGCGCGTGAGCGAAGCCGCTAACGGGGCTGGCTCAGATAGTGGAACACCTGCGGTCGCGAGTGCCACCAAGTTCGCTGCGTGCTGCAGATCAATTTGCGATGCTTCCACGGCTAGGTTCCTCGCCAGCAGTGCACGCAGTGTTGCCTCCTCGGCTAGCATGCTAAGCCGTTTAGCGACACTAGCCCCCTGCTCACAGGCTGCAATAGCGCGCGAGATGTCATGCTTATGGAACCAGTACCCCTGTTCAACGAGCGCGGCCGCTACCAGTACGCGCTGGTCGGTAGTCTGCGCACGGATCAGCGGAAGCCTCGCAATTACCGTTTCATCACCCTGCTCTAAGGCTTCCTCAAGCGCCGCGAGTTCCGGCGACTCTATTCCACTAAGCAGGAATCGGTCGTATGGCCGCTCATCCGTAGATGCCCCCACAACCGGCGCTGCGACTTCCGCGTACTGCGTAACTTCGGATAGTTGTTGGCCGGCAATCCGGTCGATGGTTGAGCGGATTGCAGCTAACTGCGGCTCGATGCGCGGCAATGCCAGTTCCGGAAAACGTTCAAGCAAGTACCGGTGCCGTTCAAAAAGAACTTCAAGTGCCTCGCCGGAGACGCAAATACCGTCTGCAAAGCCAGCGGCCTTAGCTTCGTCGCGAATCTGTCGCTGGAGCGGCTCACGAAGGGTGGACGGCGTTACGAACACAAAAACACGAATGTCGTAACCGGACTCGTCGCGTAGCCGCACCGCTTTGACCATGTCTCCTTGGAACTTGTCAATGTACCTGCGGCGCTCAACCTCCGCGCGCTCCGGTTTTTCGGGACAGTAGATGGCATGAAGCTCGCCCGTTTGTCGGTCAAAGCCATCCAACCCGCCATCCCCACCAGAATCATCTACCACTTGGTAGCGGGTGGCGCCACGATCAGCCAGCATCAACGCTCTGACCAATTCTTGGAATAACCTAGGGTTTCGGATCTCCCGTATTTGCATGGCAGTCCCTTGGGTAGTGCGCAGGTACTTCGATTCGGAGTTGAGTCAAGAGGAGCAACGCGGCTATTGCAGGTTTCGCTCAATTTCCTGCTTTAGATCTATTAGTGCCTGAGCCTGCTGCTCCGCGAGGCGCACGACCGCTAATTCCCATCCTTCAGGAGGGTTACGGTACGAGGGAGAATTGGGGTCTAAACGAGCTTGACGAATCAGCCCGTAGGACGCTCGGAGTTCCTTGGCAAGGTCCGCCAGACTCAACCCCTTAGTAAGCCTGTCCGTCGCTTCAGTAAAGTCCATTCTTGCTGACATTTGTGTTGACAGAATGCCCGCTGCTAACTATATTGTAGACAGCAGGGGCAAAAGAACAAGGCTGGCCGATCTCCCCGTCAAAGAAGCTCGGCCAGCCTCACACGCGAACCGACCCGAAGGCCGCCCGCTCGCCAAAGTTGCCCTGCTGGACGGCCCGGGTCAAGAGGATCGGAGGTCACGATGGCCAGGAAGCAGCAGGACAACGCGCCCGCACCCGCCGCGCAGCCCGCGTACAAGGTCGTCAAGCGCGAGAAGGACCGCTGGTGGGAGGTGCGCGATCCGTGGGACGAACTGGTGTGCGTGACGGTCTACAAGCGCGGCGCGGTGGAGGTGGTGCGCAGACTGGCAGCATGAGGCAGGACCGAGAGCAGCAGCCGCGGTAAAGCACACCGCTGCTGCTGCTCTACCCCCTCTCTGCCGCTGTATGCGCTGCTACTGCCGGCGACCCATCCGTCTCTGGATGTCCAGTATTTCCTTACCACGAACCTGCCAGCCCTCCATAAACCATTGGACCCGCTCGTCGAGCTTGTCACCTTCCTCGAGCACGCGGTCCCACGACTGCAGCACAGTTGCGTCTACAACCCCCGCCTGCACTGCCGGACGAACAATGAACTCAATGTACTCCCTCGGCTGCGGCTGCGTCATCCAGGACTCCGACAGGATCTTGTCAAGCGCCGGCCACCCACCACGCACGGATCGCGTCGACGAACGACTCTCAACGAGCTCGCAACCTACCATGAAAGCTGCGATGTGAGCGTCCCGTTGCGCTTCCTCATCATCGAACCGCTGGTTAGGGTCCGCGAGAAGGCCTAGATCCTCGATGTTTACAGCCATTGTATCCCAAGTGTTAGCGTTGCGGTGGTGATTGCTTCCGCCCGTTGAAACAGGCCCGTAGCGCGCTGATTCTCTCGTGCGGGCTGCCTCTCAAACTGGGCTGGACGACCGACAATGCGCTAGTGTGCCGCCTTATCTTGCTGTATCCCCCACCAGTAAGCGTGCGCAAGTTTTGCTGGGCACGTTGAGCCGTTGCCGTTCGTTACTCCCTCGGAAGTCCCATCGCCGCGAAGCAGCAGAACGCACCCGCACCCGCCGCACAGCCCGCGTACAAGGTCGTCAAGCGCGAGAAGGACCGCTGGTGGGAGGTGCGCGATCCGCAGGACGAGCTGGTGTGCGTAACGGTCTACAAGCGCGGCGCGGTGGAGGTGGTGCGGCGGCTCGCGGCGTAAAGGCGAGAACGGCGCCGGGAGCGAAGAAGGTCCCCGACGCCGTTACTTATTGCGATCATCAGTTACAGGATGCGCACCTCACCAGTTGCACATCGACCCATTTCCGACGGTCCAGCTGCAGTCCTGGCACGACTGGCTCTCGGCTGGGCACCAGGCGCACGACGCGACGCCCGAGTTCTCACATCCCCACCAGCCAGGGTCCACCGTTGCGCACTTCTCCCCAACGGTGTAGCCCATGCATTCGTACACGGAGTTGTCCTGGTGGCCGCGGACTGTCCCCTTGGTGGCACCAGCAACGTCAGTCGCGAACGAATCGACTTGGAGTTGCTCCAGTTTCAGCTTGACTCGTCGCATGCTTCGTCTCCACGTGAGAGGTATGGCGAGCACGGGGTGCGCACGCAGCATTTACGATAAATCCGGCCGAAAAGTAGCGCAACCAGGATCCGCTCTGGCGCAAGCGGATGCGCGTGACGGCGTACAAGCGCGGTGCGGTCGAGGTGGTGCGGCGGCTCGCGGCGTGACCGCAGGAGCCCCGACCGCAGCAGCCGTGGCGACCTCCGCCGCGGCTGCTGCGCCATGCGTGGTGAAGCGACGCTTTGCACCGCGGCCCGCTCCGCGAGCCCACGGAGCGCAGCCCCCGACGGGTGTCGCGCTCACGCAGACGGCCCTCGCCCGTTCCCCGGCTGGCGCCTTCACGCAGTCCACTACGACGGCCCGGGGCGAGCGAGGCTACGGCTCCAGCACGACCTCGTCACCCGTATGGACGATGCCGGGCTGCACGGTGGAGCCGTAGACGCCCAGGCAGGCATTGCGCTCCCTGGCAATCGCGCGCAGCACCGCCGGGTCGCGCTGGCTCGTGGCCGGGTCTACGTTGACCATCACGCACCGCTGGTCGCGCTTGTCCACGCGCACGCGCGCGCCTCCGATGCGTAGAACCGATCCCACCCAGGCGTCCTCGGGAAAGGGTCCGCCGTCCGGGGCCTCGATCAGCAGGTTGGGGCGAAAGCGCTGCACGTCGAGCGGAGCGCTGACCAGGGCGCCGAGGCCTGCCAGGGTCTGCGTGGTGATGAGGGAGAGCGGGAAGGTATCGAAGATGCCGCGATCCTGCTTGATGACCCGTGCTCCGTGGCCCAGCTCGGCGGCCAAGGCGGGATCGACGACGTCCAGCTCGGCCCCGACGGGTGTGCGGACCAGGGTCGCGGAACCGTCCGGCCGGTCCGGCTCCGTGAACCGGGGACGGTAGAGTCCCATGTTCGGGAGCTCGCGGATCGTGAGCCACGGAAACCCGCTGCGCTCCATCCCCGCGCGAACGAAGGCCCAGCGCCGGTCGCCCGCCAGACCGTGCCAGGAGAGCTCGGCCCGTTCCAGCGGCTCCGCTCCCATCGATTTCACCGGATAGCGCCACAGCGCCGCGACCCGGCCCACCACGCGCATCTGCATGGCAATCCCCTCCCGCGAACGGAAAGGGCGCCCTTGCTCAGAGACCGGGATCGAGCGTGGCGGACCGGATCGTCCGTCGCAGCGCCCCTCGAGCCCGGGTGCGCCGCTGGCGGCGCATTGTCCGCACCATCATAGCGCCCGCCGCGGATTCGCGCACCGCCGATCCCCGCGGATGCACTTGGCCGCGGCCGGCCGCGCCGTGGAGCCCTTTTCGCCGCTCGGCACCCCGCGCCCTTGCGAGCGTGGGGGAGAGCGTCACCTTTGTGGCCGCGAACGCAACCCGTCTCACGCGGACCACGGAAATCGAATGAGTGTCGGACGCCGCTTCGAAGCGCTCCTCTGGAACAGCCGCCTGATCGTGCTGGTGGCCGTCGTGGCCAGCCTGGTGGTCGCGGGCGCGATGTTCTACGTCGCGACCATCGACGTCATCCAGCTGGTGAGCCACCTGGGCGCGTACGCCGACTTTGGCCTTGCCCCGGAGGCGCGCGCCGCGCTGCGGTCGGCGACGGTGACGCACGTGGTGGAGGTGGTGGACGGCTACCTGCTCGCCGCCATCATGCTGATCTTTGCCCTGGGGCTGTACGAGCTGTTCGTGAGCCGCATCGAGGTGGCGGAGGGCTCGGAGTTCGCCGCGCGCCTGCTGCTCATCCGCAGCATGGACGACCTCAAGAGCCGCCTGGCCAAGGTCGTTCTGCTCATCCTGGTGGTGAAGTTCTTCGAATACGCCCTGCAGATCGACATCAAGACCTCGGTGGACCTGCTGTACCTGGGGCTCGGCACGCTCCTGGTTTCCGGCGCGCTGTGGCTCAGCAACAGCAAGGAGGGCCCTCCGCCCGCATACAAGGACGAGACCGGCGCGTAGCCGGGACCGGAGCGCGGCCGCGGCGTGACGGCGGCTGCAGCCGCCGTGATGGGGCGTCCGCCACGGCTGCCGTGTATTGGGAGTGGAGCGTAGCCGACTGGCGGATGCGGCTCGATTGATGGTCACGCGTCTGTGAGGCACCAATCGAGAAGAGGGCGGTTGACGTCAGTCACGGTTTGGCATATGCTTAGGCATATATCAAACCGGGGGTGACTCGTGAGTGCACAACGTCGCGTCAAGCTGTTCAGGAACGGCCGAAACCAGGCCGTACGCATTCCTCGCGAATTCGAGTTCTCCGGTGAGGAAGCCATCCTGCGCAAGGAAGGCGATCGGCTAATCATCGAACCCGCGCCGCCCCGTTCGTTGCTGGCGTTGCTGGCGACCCTGGAGCCGATCGACGAGGCGTTCCCGCTCATCCCGGAGCTACCCACGGACTCCGTGGATCTCTGATGCGCTATCTGCTGGACACGAACGTCGTCTCGGATCTCGTGCGCCGGCCGCAGGGCCCCGTCGCTGAACGAATTCGCGAAACCGGCGAGGCGAGGGTCTGCACGAGCATTGTCGTGGCCGCGGAGCTCCGCTTCGGCGCCGAGAAGAGAGGTTCGGCACGACTCACTGCGCAGGTGGAAGCCGTTCTCGGGGTCCTCGACGTGCTGCCCCTGGAAGCCCCTGCAGATGCGGTGTATGGGGCGCTCCGTGCGCGGCTGGAACGGATGGGTCAGCCGATCGGCGGCAATGACCTGCTCATCGCTGCGCAGACGGTTGCCCTCGGCTATACCCTGGTCACCGACAACGAACGGGAGTTCATGCGGATCGCCGAGCTACCCGTGGAGAACTGGCTGAGATGAAAACACTGCCATTGGCGCGGTAGGCCGGCACGAGAATCTGGGTTCGATGGCATGGTGGGGCTGGGCGGTCCGCTGACGGCCGAGGTCACAGTGGCCGCAACAACGCGTCTGCACCCGCCGCGCGTTTGGCTGAACGGTTGAAAAGGGGAGGCGGAGCGCTGGTGGGAGGTGCGCGATCAGGGCAGCGTGAATGACCGCAGCCTGAGCCATGGCTGCGGTCATTCTGTCTCCGGCACCGACGTGCAGCCGGTGCGGTAGAGCCGAAACCCGCCCCCCGGGGCTCGGCTTTTTCGTGCTGTCGCGGCGTCGGGGTGAGACGCCTGCCCCGATCTTGCTTGCCAATCCGCTACAGTGCGAGTATACTCATTGTATCTACAGCCCTGGAGGTACCATGCGTGCTCGCGTTCAGCGGTGGGGCAACAGCCTCGCTCTACGAATCCCAAGCGCGTTCGCCTCGGAAACCCTGATCGAGCAGGGGTCTGAGGTGGAGCTCACAATGGAGGATGGGCGCCTCGTCGTGACGCCGGTCTCGACCGCGACGTTTTCGCTCGACGCGCTTCTGGCGGACATCACCCCGGACAAGCTCCACTCGGAGAGCGACTGGGGCACGCCTGAGGGTGCAGAAGCGTGGTAGACGGCTACGCCCCCGACCGGGGAGACGTCGTGTGGCTCAGCTTCAGCCCGCAGGCTGGACACGAGCAGGCAGGCCGCCGCCCCGCGTTGATCATTTCACCGCGTGCATACAACCAGCGGGTAGGCCTGGCGATCTGCTGCCCGATCACATCCCAGGTGAAAGGCTACCCGTTCGAGGTTTCCCTCGGGACCGAGGGACGCACCCGCGGTGTGGTACTTTCCGACCAGGTGAAGAACCTGGATTGGCGGGCTCGGAGAGCCGAGTTCATCGAGCGTGCGCCAGCCGCGGCAACAGGGGAAGTGCTGGGGAAGCTCGGGACACTGGTGAGCTTGTGAGCCTAGTGTGGTGACGGTCTATCGCCGTGCGGTCGAGGGGGTACGCCGGCTCGCATCAGCCGTGGTGAATCCTTCCAGAACGGCCGCAGCCTCATCCATGGGGTTGCGGCCGTTCAGCCCTTGGCCGGGGGTGAAGCCAGGATTAGCTTGAGCCGTCCGCCCGCCGCCCCGGCACACCCCTGTTCCATCACGTCCATGCGCCGCATCCCGCTCCGGATCCTGCTTGCCGCCCTGCTGCTCTGCGGATGCTCGTCGCGGGGGCGGTCGGGGGCCATGGAGGAGATGGGGGAGGTGCAGCTGCCGCCCGCCGCCATGGGGATGGTGCGGTTCGCCCTGGACGACTTCGGCGGGCTGAGCGGCGCCACGCTGGAGACCAACGCGCTCCCGTACAAGCTCGTGGCGGCGGCGCTGGTGCTGGATGAGGAGGCGGCGACGGGCGAGCGGCTGGGGCGCGGGGACCTGCCGCGGATCTTCGGCCGCTTCGGGTTCCTGTACCCGGAGCGCATCGCCAACTGGCGCGGGGTCGCGCGGCCGGCGTCCGACCGGCCGATGGGGATGGTCACGGGGATGGTGAAGGGGCCGCTCCCCGTGATCCGCATCGACGCGGCGACGCTGGGGTGCGCGTCGTGCCACGCGGGCACGCTGTACGACGCGGGCGGGCGGCCCACGGGCGAGGCCTGGCTGGGGCTGCCCAACACCTCGCTCAACATCGACGGCTACGTGTGGGCGGTGTACCGCGGCATGCAGCGCGCGGCGCGCGATCCCGACGCGCTGGCCCGGCGTGCCGCGGAGCTGTTCCCGGAGATGGGCGGGCGGGAGCGCTTCACCCTTCGCCGCATCATCCTGCCCCGGGTGCGCAAGCGGATGGCGGAGCTGTCGCGGACCGTCGACGCGCCGACGCCGTTCTCCAACGGCGGGCCGGGGCGCACCAACGGGGTGGCCGCGCTCAAGCTGCAGCTGGGCCTGCTGCCGGCGGGGCGGATGCATCCGGAGGCCGGCTTCACCTCCATCCCGGAGCTGGGGTCGCGGCACCTGCGCAGTGGACTGCTGTACGACGGCACCTTCTCGCCCCTGGCCGTGGACCCGTGGGCGCACCGCCGCGCGGGGGAGCCCGGCCCGGCGCACCTGGACTCGCTGGCCGCCGTCGTCACCTTCTTCACCGTGCCGTCGATGGGGATGCACCCGGACGACGCGGTGCGGGCGATCCCACAGGTGCGCCAGGTGATGCAGTGGCTCACGCACGAGTACGCGCCGCCACCGTTTCCCGGCGCTGTCAACGAGGCGCGGGCGCGCGCCGGGCAGGCGCTGTTCCAGGCACGCTGCGCATCCTGCCACGGCACGTACGACGAGGGGACGCGGCCGCGGCGGCTGGTCTCGTATCCCAACGCGCTCGTCCCGCAGGCGCGGATGGGGACGGACCCGGCGCGGTGGCAGGCGATGGATTCGGCCCTGCTGGCGCGGCTGCGGGGGACGGCGTACGCGCGCCACGTGGATGCGCGCCGCACGGGCGGATACGTGGCGCCGATCCTCTCCGGCCTGTGGGCCACGGCGCCGTACCTGCACAACGGTTCCGTCCCCACGCTGTGGCACCTGATGACGCCCGGCACGCGGCCCGTGCGCTTCCAGGTGGGCGGGCACGGCCTGGACTACGGGCTGATGGGGATCGCCGGGACGCCGGACGCGGAGGGGACGTGGCGCTATCCGGCGGCGTACGTGCCGTGGTCCGTGCCGGAGGTGTACGACACGCGCCGGCCGGGGATGGGGAACGGCGGCCACGAGGAGTCCTTCGCGGGGCTCTCGGAGGCGGAGAAGCTCGCGCTGATCGAGTACCTCAAAACGCTGTAGGAGAAGCATCAATGCCGCACGGCAGCGTGCCGGGCAGAGATGCTGGAGCGTTTTCGAGTCCCTTCGTAGTTTCTCACCCGTTGTGTCATTCTGAGGGAGCGCCCGGCCGGAACCCGACCGGTGCACCGGCTTTGCGGCGCGACCGAAGAATCGGGTTGCCACCGTGCACGGACTCGCCCGCTGGTCGTGCAAGGTCGTGCACGGGTGGGTCTGTGCACCGGGGCAACCAGATTCTTCGGCCGGCGCCTTCTCGTCACGGGGTGGATCCGGCCGGCGCCGACCTCAGAATGACACCACGGGCGGGGCAAAAAACTGCAAACGAGTACAAAAGATCGGCGCTGTTTCGTAGCGTGTATCGGCGGCGCGCGACAAGATCGGTGTGCTCGGTGGCCCCATTCAAGCCCCCGGCCGCCACCCTCGCGAAAGCGGACCCTGGTGGGAAGAGCCGGGATTTCGCTGGTGGATCCCGGGCCCCGGCCCTGGGCGCGCGGCGGGGGAGGGGCGTGGCCCGTCCGTGGGGTGGCGTCATCCGTTCCCGTGATGCTTGACGGGAATGGTGGGGTAGGCTATCCATTTGTGGGAGCCGTGACCGTTCATCCCGCCGGACGCGCCGCGGCCTCTGCGTCCTGTCGCAATCCGCGCGGGCGCGCCTCCGAATTGTCCATCCCCGCCCCCGGCGAACCCCGCCGTACACCTACCAGCCGGAGACGGTCGAGCCGATGAGTATTGCCACTGAGTCCGTACTGGTCCTCGCGATCGCTCCCGCCGAAGACGGCCGGATCGCCTTTCCGCCGGCCATGGAGGCGCGGTTCCGGCCGGCGCTGGCGGCGGTGCACGACGAGATGCTCGCCCGCGAGGACGTGATCGCGCTCCTCTGCTTCGGCTCGGCGGCGCGCGGCGAGGCCAAGTCCAGGTCCGACCTGGACGTCTGCGCCCTTACGCACGGCACCGAGTACTGGAAGCGGAGCCGCATGATCGACGGCGTGGAGGTGCAGCTGCAGGTGGGACCGCTGCAATCCTGGCGCGCGCAGATCGAAAAGGGAAACCCCGCCCTTGTCGAGGCGTTCGCCACGGGCGAGCTGCTGTTCGACGGGACGGGCGAGGCCACGGCGCTCAAGCGTGACGCGGAGGAGCTCTTCCGGGCGGGGCCGGAGGGGCCTGACGCCCAGGCCATCGAGCGGTTTCGCTACATGCTCACCAACATGGTGCGCGACGTGGAGGACATGTCCGAGGACAGCGTGGAGGCACGCATGCTGGCCGGCGCCATGGTGGTGGAGGCGCTGCGCTTCTGGTGCGCGCATCAGCGGTTCTGGGCGAATCGCAAGCCGTCCGTCATGCTGCGCAACCTGCAGGGCCGCGACGCCTCGCTTGCCGACAAGATCGCGAGCTTCTACGCCTCGTCCTCGCCCGCGCAAGGCATCGCGTTCGCCGACGCCGTGATGGAGCTGGTGGGGGGCCGCCTGTACGAGATCGCCACGGACCCCGAGCCCGTGTAAGGCCGGCGCTCCATTTCCGTACGAGCCCCCGATGCGCGCCCGCGCCTCGGGGGCTCGCTGCTTCCATCGAGGGAATAGGGAATAGGGAATAGGGAATAGGGAATAGGGAATAGGGAATAGGGAATAGGGAATAGGGAATAGGGAATAGGGAATAGGGAATAGGGAAT
>JAESFL010000302.1_pt1 | contig 40701 bp, 47 predicted proteins | sample 9269401 | NCBI WGS metagenome assembly JAESFL01 (sample SAMN14506025, study PRJNA617098) | algae metagenome | isolation source: Gloeocapsa sp. UFS-A4-WI-NPMV-4B04 and co-occurring heterotrophs from desert... | place: USA: Utah | collected 2006-10-01 | reverse complement strand
TGCGACGGTGTCCTGGCGGATTTCGACAAGGGTGCCGCCCGGATCTTCGGGATGCCACCGGCCGCATACGAGAAGCAGTTTGGCCTGAAGCGCTTCTGGTCGGAACTCGCCTCCGCTGGGGATTTCTTCAACAGCTTGGAGCCCCTGCCCGACGCCATGGAACTGTTCGAGGCCGTGAGGCACCTCAATCCCGTGATCCTGACCGGCCTGCCTCGAGGCAACTGGGCCGAGCCGCAAAAGCGGCGCTGGGCGCAACGGCACTTCCCAGGCACGGAAGTCATCACGACCACGGCCGCCCTGAAGCGCGAGCATTGCGGCCCCGGCGATGCGCTGGTCGACGATCGCGACAAGTACCGTCATCTCTGGGAGAGTGCCGGCGGCGTCTTCATTCATCACACGAGCGCAGCCGCCTCTATCGGGCAGCTGCGCGAGCACGGCTTCATCTGAGCCGTGAGTTTTCCTCAGAAGCCATCTTCCGTTCGAGCCCGGCCTTCACCGCCGGCCACTCGTCCCGGACAATGCTGTAGACCGCCGTATCGCGGATATGCCCGTCGGGCATGATCATGTGCTGGCGCAGGACCCCATCGAGCTTGGCGCCGAGGCGCTCGATGGCAGCGCGCGACTGGTCGTTGAGGCGGTGGGTCCGCAGTTCCACGGCGTTGCAGCCCAGCCCCTCGAAGGCGTGCCGCAGCATGAGGAACTTCGCATGGGTATTGACGAAGGTCCGCTGCCAGGATTTCGAAATCCAGGTGGTGCCGATCTCGACCCGGTGGTTGGCGGCGTCGATGTTCATGAACCGCGTCGAGCCGATGACCCGATTGCCGTCGTTCGCGACCGTGGTGAAGGGCAGCGCAAGGCCGGCTACTTGAAGCTCAAGGGCCTTCTGCACATAAGCCTCAAAATCCTCCGGCCGCGGCACGGTCGTGGTCTTCTTCTCCCAGAGCTCTCCGTCGCTTGCCGCCTCACCTAGAGCCGGAACATCGGCGGGGCTCAAGGGCCTTAGGGTCAGGCGATCCGTCGAGAGGATCACGGGCTCGATATGCAGCATGTGAAGGCGCCTTTATCCGGTCTGCAGCTTTGTCTCCGATTCAGAGCAAACCCGCAACGGCCAAGGCAGCATCAGGAGACGATTGGTCTCCTGACGTGATGATCGGCAGTCGATGCAGTCCGCGTCAGCCCAGCAGGTAGACGATGCCCGGCAGACTCACGGCGAGAGCCGCCAGCGCCCAAGCGCCCACGGCCGATTCCCAGGCGACGTTGCCGGTCGCGTTCCGCAATCTCTGCGCACAGGTCGCGGCATCCATCGTGCGCCCGCTGAGGCACGAGCAGAGGGCGTAGTGCGCCTGACCGTCGGAGAGCGCGAAATAGCGCATGGCATCGCCGAGCCTGTCGCCGGCAAGACCATCGGCGCGCAGGACCGGATCTTCATAGGCGACCGTCAGTGGAGAGTTGTCCTCGCGGATCAAGGCTCTCTCGACCGGCGGTTTGTACTCGATTTCACCAAGGGAGTTCAGGGAGCGCCTCGGATCGCGTTCGAGCAGGTCGATCCAGCGCTGGAGTCGTTCCTCGCGGGACAAGGGTCTCGGCTGAACGTCGGCTACGCTACGGAGCTGATCAAGATGCTTATGTTCCATCGATCTCCTCCTTGTCGAACATCGGACCCGAAAGTGCATTTGCACTTTCGGGATCCAACCGATGCTCAAGGCTCAGACAACCGGATGGCTGAGTGAGATGCCCGATGCTGCGCCAGCCGCGCGGCGAAAGTGCGACAGGGTGGGAAACCGACCGACCTTGAGCTAGGGTGGAACCCTCACGCGGGCATGGAAAGCAGGGCCATGGCAGGAAGCACGGAGGGCAGCAGCGGGCAGCGCAGGCATTCGTTGAGGATAGCGCCCTGGATCATCGCGGCGATCCTCTTTCTGCTGCCGCTGATTGCAATGCTGCTCACCGACGAGATGAACTGGGACGAGACCGATTTCATCGTGTTCGGCGCCATGCTGCTGGGCGCCTGCGGGGCCTATGAACTTGCAACGAGGATGACGGGAAACACCGCCTACCGAGCCGCCGTCGGCGTTGCGGTCGTGGCGGCCTTCATCCTCATCTGGATGAACCTTGCCGTCGGCATCATCGGGTCCGAGGATAACCCGGCCAACCTGATGTACGCCGGCGTGCTCGCCGTCGCGATCCTCGGCGGCCTCATCGTGCGCTTTCGGCCTCGCGGCATGGCGCGCGTGTTGGCCGCGACGGCGCTCGCTCAGGCGCTCGTCGGCGTGATCGCCCTGATGGCCGGGCTGGGCTCCACTGGAGCGAACTGGCCGCAGGTGATCGTTGTACTAACCGGCTTCTTCTCCGCCCTGTGGCTTATCTCGGCCTGGCTGTTCCGGAAAGCGGCGCGGGAGCGAACGTCGGCAGCCGCAGCGCCATAGGTTTGGGCAGGACGTCCGCGTTTACCTTCCGGCCCTAACCTCCCTCGCCGCCCGGATGCCGCTACCGATCAACGAACCGAAGCCCTAATCCTCCGGCGCCTCCACGATGGGATCATACTGGGTCGTATCCAGGCCCAGCAGGTTGAAGCTCTGCTGCATGTGCGGCGGCAGCGGCGCCGTCACGTCGATGGGCTTGCCCGTCCGCGGATGGGCGATGACGATGCGGCGCGCCAGCAGGTGCAGCTTGTTCTGGATGCCGCCCGGCAGCTCCCAATTCTCAATGTCGAAATATTTCGGATCACCGACGATGGGGTGGCCGATATGGGCCGCGTGCGCACGCAGCTGGTGCGTGCGCCCGGTGACCGGCTTCAGGGACAGCCACGCGAGCTTCTGCGCTGCGGTGTCGATTACGGCGTAATAGGTCAGCGCGTGGCTTGCCCCCTCGTCGCCGTGCTGCGCCACCCTCATGCGCGCATCGCCCTCGTCTCCCTCTTTGGCGAGATAGGTGGAGACCCTGCCCTGCCTGACCCGCGGCACGCCGGCGACCAGCGCCCAGTAGATCTTGCGCGTGGTGCGGGCACGGAAGGACTTCGCCATGGTGGAGGCGGCAAAGCGTGTCTTGGCGATCACAAGGCAGCCGGCCGTGTCCTTGTCGAGACGGTGTACGAGGCGCGGCTTCTGGCCGTCCTCGCCCGTCAGGGAATCGAGCATCCCGTCCACATGCCGCTTGGTGCCGGAGCCGCCCTGGACGGCAAGCCCCATCGGCTTGTTGATGATGAGGACGTCCTTGTCCTCATAGAGCGTGATCGACTTCAGGAAGTCGCGGTCGTCCTGGTCCTTGGCCGGGCTGCGGGAGACCGGACGCGGCTGGTCGAGCTTCAGCGGCGGCACCCGGACCTTCTGGCCGGCCACAAGCCGCTCGTTGGGCTGCGCCCGCTTGCCGTCGATGCGCAGCTCGCCTTTGCGGACGATGCGCTGGATATGGGTGAAAGCAAGCTGCGGGAAGCGCGCGACCAGGAAACGGTCGACGCGCATGTCGGCCTCGTCGGGCTCGACCACGAGGGTCTGCACGCCCGTGGCCAGAACCTCCTGGGCCTCCGCTCTGGCTTGCGCCCGCGTCTGGCGCGGAGCCTCCGCAATCGCGGGCTTTGCCTGTGGCCGTGCCGCGGCGGGCTTTTCGCGCGCGGCCGAGGGTGCACGCGTCTTGGCCGCAGCCGATTTCACGCCGCGCGGCTTCGCCGGGGCCTTGCGCGCAGGTTTATCCTCCCGGGAGCGAAAGCCCTGCCGAGATTCCTTCCGCCCGCCACGGGCACCATTCTGTCCTGAACCGCTTTTTCTCATGATGCGTGGGTACCAGAGCGCCGCGCAGGCGGCAATCGAGGTTTAAGCCGTGAGCGTGCGGATCACCGCCAAGCCGGCAAGCAATCCAACAATCGAGAGCACAATCGAGGCTGCCACATAGGTTGCCGCGGACCCTATTTGCCCTCGCTCCCAGAGCATCACCGCATCGAGTGAAAAAGCCGAGAAGGTGGTGAAGCCGCCGAGGATGCCGGTGGTCAGGAGAAGCCGCAAAGGCTGGCTCCATCCCTCGCCCGCCCTGAAGGCGAGCCACGCCACAACGACGCCCATCAGGAAGGAGCCGGCGACATTCACGGTCAGCGTTCCCCATGGAAACGCGGTTCCGCACAACCGAGCGCAGCCGACATTCACCCCATGGCGCAGAGCTCCGCCGATGCCGGCGCCTAGGAAGACGAGGAGGTAGGCTTGCACGGACTAGTCCTCGCCACCTTCGTCGCGTCGAGTTCGGCGCAGCCTCTCCCACCAATCCAGCCGCTTTCGGATCTCCCGCTCGAAACCGCGGTCCACCGGCTCATAGAACGTTTGCCGCCCGAGCTTGTCCGGCCAGTAATCCTGGCCCGAGAAGGCATCCGGCTCGTCGTGATCGTAGGCGTAGCTCTCGCCGTAGCCGATCTGCTTCATGAGCTTGGTCGGGGCATTCAGGATCGTCTTCGGCGGCATGAGGGAGCCGTGCTCCTTCGCGATCCGCGTGGCGGATTTGTAGGCGGTGTAGAGCGCGTTCGATTTCGGCGCTGTCGCGAGATAGACCGCCGCCTGGGCCAAGGCCAGCTCCCCTTCCGGCGAGCCGAGGAAGTCGAAGGCATCCTTGGCCGCGTTGGCGATGACCAGCGCCTGCGGATCGGCCATGCCGATATCCTCCACGGCCGCCCGCACCAGACGGCGGGCGATGAAGAGCCTGTCCTCACCTGCGTCCAGCATGCGGGTCAGGTAGTAGAGCGCCGCGTCGGGGTCTGAGCCGCGGATGGTCTTGTGCAGGGCGGAGATGAGGTTGTAATGCCCCTCCTGCCCTTTGTCGTAGATCGGCGCGCGACGCTGGATGATTTCCTGCAGCTGTTCCGCATCGAAGACCTCCCCGGGCTTGGCCGAGCGCCAGACCTCCTCGGCCAGCGTCAGCACGGCGCGCCCGTCGCCATCCGCCATACGCACGAGGGACGCCCTCGCCTCCTCGTCCAGCGGCAGGCTCTTGCCTGTAATCTCCTCGGCGCGAACCAGGATTTTTAGGAGCGCCTCCTCGTCGAGCGACTTGAACAGCAGCACCCGGGCGCGGGAGAGGAGCGCGGCGTTCAACTCGAAGGACGGGTTCTCGGTGGTCGCCCCGACCAGGGTGATCGTGCCGTCCTCCATGACGGGCAGGAAGGCATCGAGTTGGGCGCGGTTGAAGCGGTGGATCTCGTCGACGAAGAGCAGCGTGCCCGTGCCCATGGACCGGCGGTGACGGGCCGCCTCGAAAACCTTCTTGAGGTCCGCCACACCGGAGAAGATCGCCGAGATCTGGTCGAAATGCAGATCCGTCTCATGGGCCATCAGCCGGGCGACGGTGGTCTTGCCGGTGCCGGGAGGCCCCCAGAAGATCAGGGAGCCGAGGGACTTCGAGGCGATGAGCCGGGTGAGGATGCCGTCCGGCCCCACCAGATGGTCCTGGCCGACCACTTCGGAGAGCTTGGTCGGCCGCATTCGGTCCGCCAGCGGACGGGGCGCGTTCTGATCGAGGCCGGCGGAGGAGAACAGGTCGCTCATGATGAACAGGGACTCAAAATCTATCCCCTCATCAATAGCCGATCCGAACGCCGCCGTCGCGCTTAACGCCCTAAGACGGTGGTGAAGACTCGGCCTCCACGGCTGACGGTGATCTCCCAATAGCCGCCGTTCCGGTTGATCAGGCGATCCGCATCGCGGGTATTCGCCACCCGCTCGCCGTTGATGGCGACGATCTGATCACCCTTCTCGAATCCGACGCCGGCCGCGACGCTGCGTTCCTCCAACTCGGCCACGACCACGCCGTCGTCAGCCACGTCGATCTGCAGTTCGTCGGCCACGGCCGGCGACATGTTGACGAGGGTCGCGCCTGTAAACGGCGTCCGTCCACGGCTGCGCACCGGATCCCGCGGTGGGTTCTCGGGCGGCGGCATCAGTCTGACCTGGATCGTAGTCCGCTTTCCACCCCGCAGGACGGTCAGCGGCGCCTGCCCGTCCGTGCCCTTGAGAGTGAAGCGGTAGCCGAATGAATCCGGGTTATCGACGGGCTGCCCGTCAACTTCCAGGATGGCGTCGCCACGCCTGAGGCCCGCCTCGGCCGCCGGTCCCTTGTCATAGACGGACGTGACGAGAACACCGGACGGACGCTCCAGACCCAGCCCGCTGGCGATGTCGCCATCCACCGGCTGGAGGCGCGCGCCGAGCCAGGGCCGCACCACGTTCTTGGCCCCGCCCTTGGCGGAGTTGAGCACCACGCGGACCATGCTGGACGGTACGGCGAAGCCGATGCCGATGCTGCCGCCGGAGCGGGAGTAGATCGCCGTGTTGATGCCCACCACCCGACCGTTCATGTCGATGAGGGCACCGCCCGAGTTGCCCGGGTTGATGGCCGCATCCGTCTGGATGAAGAACTGGTAGTCGGAGATGCCGACCTGGGTCCGCGCCAGGGCCGACACGATGCCTTGCGTGACCGTCTGGCCAACGCCGAACGGGTTGCCGATGGCCAGCACGATGTCGCCCACCTGCAGGGCCTCCGAGTCGCCGAGTTCCACCGACTGCAGGTTGGCAGCATCCTTCAGCTTGAGCACCGCGATGTCCGTGCGTGAGTCACGCAGCAGGATGTCAGCCTCGAATTCCCGCCGGTCGGCGAGCGCCACCTTCACCTCGTTCATGTTCTCGATCACGTGGTTGTTCGTGATCACGAGGCCGGACGGGTCGACGATGACGCCCGAGCCGAGGGAGCTCTGCGACCGGCCGCGCGGAACGCCCGGCGCATTGTCGCCGAAGAAACGGCGGAAGTAGTCCTCGATGGCGGCATTCTGCCGGCGTTCGTTGCGCTTGGCATAGACGTTGACCACCGCCCCCGCAGTCTGCCGAACCACGGGCGCGAAGGAGAGCTGAACCTGGGTCTTGCTCTCGGGCACGACCCGCTGGGTCTGGGCCTGCGCCCCGGAAAATCCCAGAGCGAGCGCCATCGCGGCAATGGACAGGCGAAACGGCATCAAGCGCATGGTCTCGAATCCCTCGATCAACATGTCCTTTCGATAAAGCTCAGGGCACGAAAGTCCAAGCTCCGAGCTGGGATATGGGGAGACGAATGCGCAAAGAAAAAGGGCGGCCTGAAGGCCGCCCTGGAGACGTTTGGCATGCGCCGAGGGTTACTCGGCGGCCTCGATGATCTCTTCCTTCATGGTCGGGCCCGAATCCTGGCCGCGCGCATCCACGTCGCGGTCCACGAACTCGATCACAGCCAGCGGGGCGTTGTCGCCGTAGCGGAAGCCGGCCTTCAGGACGCGGGTGTAGCCGCCGTTGCGGTCACCGTAGCGCTTGCCCAGGACGTCGAAAAGCTTCTTGACCATGGTTTCGTCGCGCAGCTTCGACATGGCGAGGCGGCGGGCGTGCATGTCGCCGCGCTTGCCGAGCGTGATCAGCTTCTCGACGACCGGACGCAGGTCCTTGGCCTTCGGGAGCGTCGTGACGATCTGCTCGTGCTTGATCAGCGCAGCCGCCATATTGGCGAACATGGCCTTGCGGTGTTCGGTCGTGCGGTTGAAGCGACGACCACGGAATCCGTGACGCATTGGCTTTCTCCTTGATTTTACGGCCGCCGTGCCAAGGGACGGACCGTCTCTCTTGATTTCCGCCGTTGATCGGCGGGGCAGATGAAGGAGCCGCCCTCACGAGGAAGGCGGCCCCGACGAAATTTAGTAATGCTCTTCGAAGCGCTTCGCGAGGTCTTCGATGTTCTCCGGCGGCCAGCCCGGCACGTCCATGCCGAGGTGCAGGCCCATGCCGGCGAGAACTTCCTTGATCTCGTTGAGCGACTTGCGGCCGAAGTTCGGCGTGCGCAGCATCTCGGCTTCCGACTTCTGGATCAGGTCGCCGATATAGACGATGTTGTCGTTCTTCAGGCAGTTTGCCGAACGGACCGACAGCTCGAGCTCGTCCACCTTCTTGAGGAGCGCCGGGTTGAACGGCAGCTGCGGCGCAGCGGCGGCAGCCTCTTCCTTGCGGGGCTCTTCGAAGTTGACGAAAACCTGGAGCTGGTCCTGCAGGATGCGGGCGGCATAAGCCACAGCATCCTCAGGCGTCACGGCGCCGTTGGTCTCGACCGTCATGATCAGCTTGTCGTAGTCGAGGATCTGGCCCTCACGGGTGTTCTCGATACGATAGGAAACCTTCTTCACGGGGCTGTAGAGCGAGTCGACCGGGATGAGGCCGATCGGAGCGTCCTCGGAGCGGTTGCGCTCGGCGGGAACGTAGCCCTTGCCGGTGTCGACCGTGAACTCCATGCGGATCTCGGCGCCCTCGTCGAGGGTGCAGAGCACGAGCTCGGGGTTCAGGATCTGCACGTCGCCGACCGTGTTGATGTCGCCAGCCGTCACGGCGCCGGGGCCGGTCTTGCGGAGCGTCATGCGCTTGGCGCCTTCGCTCTGCATCTTGATGGCGATCGTCTTCACGTTGAGGACGATGTCCGTCACGTCCTCACGGACGCCCGGAATGGACGAGAACTCGTGCAGCACGCCGTCGATATGGACAGCCGTAACAGCGGCGCCCTGGAGGGACGACAGCAGGACACGACGCAGGGAGTTGCCGAGCGTTGTGCCGAAGCCACGCTCGAGCGGCTCCGCAACGACCGTCGCAATGCGCTTCGGATCGTCGCCCGGAGAGACTTCGAGCTTGTTCGGCTTAATCAGCTCTTGCCAGTTCTTTTGGATCACAACCACACCTCATGAGGTACGGCTTGAAGGGAGGCTTGAGGCCAACCCTTGAAACCGGAACGCGCGTGGGGGTGCCCCACGCGCAGGATAACCTTAGACGCGGCGACGCTTGCGCGGGCGGCAGCCATTGTGCGGGATCGGCGTGACGTCACGGATCGACGTGACGGTGAAGCCGGCCGACTGCAGGGCGCGCAGGGCGGACTCACGGCCGGAGCCGGGACCCGACACCTCGACCTCGAGGGTGCGCATGCCGTGCTCGGAAGCCTTGCGGGCCGCATCTTCAGCGGCGATCTGAGCTGCATAGGGGGTCGACTTACGCGAGCCCTTGAAACCCATCGCGCCGGCCGAGGACCACGAGATCGTGTTGCCCTGGGCGTCCGTGATGGTGATCATGGTGTTGTTGAACGAGGCGTTCACATGCGCCACGCCGGAAACGATGTTCTTGCGTTCGCGGCGGCGGACGCGGGTAGCTTCTTTAGCCATTCCAAAGATCCTTCAAGCGCGCCCGTCATGCCAGGCGCTCGGGAGTTTCAACTTCGTCATGGCCGGGCTGGACCCGGCCATCGCATTCAGATTCTGGCGCCACACCTGGCACGGGATCCCCGGGTCAAGCCCGGGGATGATCTTGGGCGGAGGACCGCCCTACGATCACTTCTTCTTGCCGGCGATCGGCTTCGACTTGCCCTTGCGGGTGCGGGCATTCGTGTGCGTGCGCTGGCCGCGGACCGGCAGGCTGCGACGGTGGCGCAGGCCACGGTAGGCAGCAAGGTCCATCAGGCGCTTGATGTTCATGGACACTTCGCGGCGCAGGTCGCCCTCGACGATGTAGTCGCGGTCGATGGTCTCGCGGATGGCCAGAACCTCGGCGTCGGTCAGCTGGTTCACGCGGCGCTCGGCCGGGATGTTGACCTTCTCGACGATCTCTTGCGCCTTCTTGGCGCCGATGCCGTGGATATACTGAAGCGCGATTACAACGCGCTTGGCAGTCGGGATGTTGACGCCTGCAATACGGGCCATCGTCCGTCTCCATGTGGGAAGCGAATGCTTCGGGTTATGTTTGTCGCGCGTCCGGTGGAGGCCGGCCCCTGCGCGGGTTACTTATGCGAAGAACACGACAAACCAGAAGGGCCTCTCCATAGAGACCCTCTGGATATGCAGGTTCTTGTGCAAGAGCTTGCCCCTAACGGAAATTAACCCGCCCGTCAAGCCCCTGCTCTTCAGCGACCAAGGATTCCCTTGATCGCCTGGGTCACGTCGTCGATAGGTTCCATGCCATCGACGGTCTTCAGCATGCCCGTGCGCTCGTAATAGGCCGAGAGCGGGGCCGTCTGATTCCTGTATGCCTCGAGCCGGGTCTTGAAGACCTCCGGGTTGTCGTCCTTGCGGACCGGCTCGCCACGCGCCTCGGTGTCCTTGGCACGCCTGACGATCCGCTCGACAAGCTCGGCCTCGTTGACCTTGAACTCGATGACGGAATCGAGCTTCAGGCCCTTGTCGGCCAGCATCCTGTCGAACGCCTCGGCCTGGGCGACGGTCCGCGGGAAGCCGTCGAGAATGAAGCCGCCTTTGGCGTCCTGCTCCTCGATTCGGTCCGCGATGATGCCGATGACGATGTCATCCGACACCAGGTCGCCCCGGTCCATGACGGCCTTGGCCTTGAGGCCGACCGGCGTGCCGGCAGCCACGGCTGCGCGGAGCATGTCGCCGGTGGAGAGCTGGGGAATTCCCAGCCGCTCGACCAGAAGCACGGCCTGAGTGCCTTTACCGGCACCCGGCGGCCCCAGCAGGATGATCCTCATCGACGCCCCCCTGACTTCGTCGAGAATGCTCGCCTTCAGGCGAGGTGTCCAATGTTAGCGCCTGCGCGAACCCTTGAGCTTCGCCTTCTTGACGAGGCCCTCATATTGGTGAGCGAGCAGGTGACCATGCACCTGCGCGACCGTGTCCATGGTAACAGACACGACGATCAGAAGCGAAGTGCCGCCAAAGTAGAATGGCAAGGCCGCATAAGACACCAGCAGTTCGGGAATCAGGCAGATGATCACCAGGTAAATTGCGCCCAGCACCGTGATGCGGGTGAGAACCTGGTCGATGAAGTCCGCCGTGCGCTCGCCGGGGCGGATGCCCGGAATGAAGCCGCCCTGCTTCTTCAGGTTGTCCGCCGTCTCCGTCGGATTGAACACGATGGCCGTGTAGAAGAAGGCGAAGAACACGATCAGCGCTGCATACAGGAACATGTAGGCAGGGCGTCCGTGACCGAGATAGGCGGTCAGCGTGGAAATGAACCCCGTCCCGTCCGCGTTGCTCTGGAAGCTGGCGATGGTTGCCGGCAGCAGCAGCAGCGAGGAGGCGAAGATCGGCGGGATCACGCCCGACGTGTTCAGCTTGAGCGGCAGGAAGGAGGTCTGGCCCTCGTACATCCGGTTGCCGACCTGGCGCTTCGGGTAATTGATCAGGAGACGGCGCTGGGCGCGCTCCATGAATACCACGAAGTAGATGATGGCGATGGCCATCACGATCACGCCGATGATCAGGCCGGTGGAGATCGCGCCCTGGCGGCCGAGTTCGAGGGTACCGGCGATAGCCGAGGGCAGGTTCGCCACGATGCCGGCGAAGATGATCAGCGACGTGCCGTTGCCGATGCCGCGGGACGTGATCTGCTCGCCCAGCCACATGAGGAACATGGTGCCGCCGGTCAGGGTGATCACGGTCGAGATCAGGAAGAACGGGCCGGGCGCGTCCACGATGGTGCCGGAACTCTGCAGGCCCACCGCGATGCCCCAGGACTGGAACACCGCCAGCATCACCGTGAGATAGCGGGTGTACTGGTTGAGGATCTTGCGGCCGGCCTCCCCTTCCTTCTTCAGCGCCTCGAGAGAGGGCAGAACGGAGGTCAGGAGCTGGATGATGATCGAGGCCGAGATGTACGGCATGATGTTCAGGGCGAAGATCGCCATGCGCTCCACGGCGCCGCCCGAGAACATGTTGAACAGGCCGAGCACGCCGCCGCTGGCGTTCTGGAAGCTCTGTGCCAGGGCCTCCGGGTTGATGCCGGGCAGCGGGATGTAGGTGCCGAGACGATAGACGATGAGAGCGCCCAAGGTGAACCAGATGCGCTTCTTCAGCTCATCGGCCTTGGCGATGGCGCCGAAATTGATATTTGCCGCAAGTTGCTCGGCTGCTGAGGCCATAGTGGTGTCCCCGAAATACTTGAACCGTGACGGTCATCACGCAAACGGCGGCCACGCGATCTTAGACGCGGGCCGCCGCTTGGATCTTAGTCAATGTGGGCGCTGGCTCACGCCTGCGCAACGCCGCCCAGCAGGGTGACAGAGCCACCAGCCTTCTCGATCGCTTCGACGGCCGACTTGGACGCGCCTGCAACCTGGAAGGAGAGCTTCGTCTTGAGCTCGCCGACGCCGAGGATCTTCACGCCGTCGCGCGGCTTGGAGACCACACCGGCAGCCACCAGCGTCTCGATCGTCACCGGAGCGCCCGTGTCGAGCTTGCCGGCTTCGATGGCCTGCTGGATGCGGCCGACATTGACCTCGTTGAGGTCGATCTGGTTCGGCTTGTTGAAGCCGCGCTTCGGCAGACGACGGTGCAGAGGCATCTGACCGCCTTCGAAGCCCTTGATGGACACGCCGGTACGGGCCTTCTGACCCTTCACGCCGCGACCACCGGTCTTGCCCTTGCCGGAGCCGATGCCACGGCCGACACGCATGCGGTTCTTGGTAGAACCTTCGTTGTCACGAATTTCGTTGAGTTTCATGACGCTCTCCTCACTGCCCGTCGACAACGCGCACGAGGTGCTTGACCTTTTCGATCATGCCGCGAACCGCAGGCGTGTCTTCCAAGGTCGAAGTACGGTGAAGCTTGTTGAGCTTGAGACCGACCAGCGTCTGGCGCTGCTTGGCCTCGCGGCGGATCGGCGAGCCAATCTGCTCAACGGTGACAGTCTTTGCTGCGGAAGCAGGATTCTTTGCCATGGTCAAAGCCTCCCTTACGCTTCAGCGCCAGCGGCTTCGCTGGTGTCTGCGTCACGGCGGCGAGCCTGCAGCGTCGAGACCTTCAGGCCACGGCGAGCGGCGACCGAACGCGGGCTGTCCTCGTTCTTGAGCGCGTCGAAAGTCGCGCGGACGAGGTTGTAGGGGTTCGACGAGCCGAGCGACTTGGCGACCACGTCCTGCATGCCCACCACTTCGAAGACGGCGCGCATCGGGCCGCCGGCGATGATGCCGGTACCCTGGGGAGCGGCACGCAGCACGACCTTGCCGGCGCCGTGGCGGCCGTTTACGTCGTGATGGAGCGTGCGGCCTTCGCGCAGCGCAACGCGGATCATGGAGCGCTTGGCCGCGTCCGTGGCCTTGCGGATGGCTTCAGGCACTTCGCGAGCCTTGCCGTGGCCGAAGCCGACGCGGCCCTTCTGGTCGCCGACGACGACGAGAGCAGCAAAGCCGAAACGACGGCCGCCCTTCACCACCTTGGCGACGCGGTTGATGTGGACCAGGCGGTCCACGAATTCGCTGTCGCGCTCTTCGCGATCAGCACGTTCTCTTGGTTCTCTAGCCATGAGACCTCTCACTTGCGCGGGCGGCGGGCCCGCTCGCTAAGGGTTGCTTGGATTAAACCCGCCGTTAGAAATCCAGACCGCCTTCACGGGCAGCGTCGGCCAGGGCCTTGACGCGGCCGTGATAGAGGTAGCCAGAACGGTCGAAGATGACCTGCTTCACGCCGGCCGCAACCGCGCGCTCAGCCACGAGCTTGCCCACTTCCTTCGCCGCATCGACGGTGGCGCCGGTCTTGAGCTTGCCCTTCAGGTCAGTCTCGAGGGTCGAAGCCGCAGCGACCGTATGGCCGCGCACGTCGTCGATGATCTGGGCATAGATCTGCTTGGACGAACGGAAGACCGACAAACGCGGACGACCGTTCGCTGCTTTCTTGATCGCACGGCGCACACGAGCCTTGCGGCGATCTTCAGCGCCTTTCTTCTCAGCCATGATACGTCGTCCTTACTTCTTCTTGCCTTCCTTGCGGAAGATGAACTCGCCGGCATACTTGACGCCCTTGCCCTTATAGGGCTCCGGACCGCGATACTCGCGGATCTCGGCGGCAGTCTGACCAACGACCTGCTTGTCGATGCCGGCCACGACGACTTCCGTCGGCTTCGGCGTCGTGATCGTCACGCCTGCCGGAATCGCGTAGTCGATGTCGTGGCTGTAGCCCAGCGACAGCTTCAGCACCTTGCCGGCAACGGCGGCCTTGTAGCCGACGCCGTTGATCTCGAGGCGCTTCTCGAAGCCCTTGGACACGCCTTCGACCAGGTTCGCCACCTGAGCGCGGGACATGCCCCACTTCGCACGGGCCGTCTTGGACTCGTCGCGCGGGTTTACCGACACGGCGCCGTCCTCGAAAGCAACCAACACTTCTTCGGGAACGAGGAACGAGAGTTCGCCCTTCGAGCCCTTAACCTTCACCATCTGACCGTCGACGGTCGCCGTCACACCTGACGGAACCGGAACGGGCTTCTTGCCTACTCGCGACATTTTCGAATCTCCGTGGTTCTGTGCGGGTGCCTGGCCTTAGAAGACCTTGCAGAGCACTTCGCCGCCCACGTTCTTCTCCCGGGCCTCGTGATCGGCCATCACGCCTTGCGGCGTCGAGAGAATGGTGATGCCCAGACCGTCGGCCACGCGAGGCATGGTGTCGACGGAAGCATACACGCGGCGGCCCGGCTTGGAGACACGCTCGATGGAGCGGATCACCGGCTGGCCGTCATAGTACTTCAGCTCGATCGAGAACTCGGTCCGGCCATTGCCGAACTCCGTCTGCGAGTAGTCGCGGATGTAGCCCTCGGACTTGAGGACTTCGAGAACGCGGGCGCGCAGCTTCGAGCCAGGGGTGGAAACGGTACCGCGGCGGCGCATCTGCGCGTTGCGGATACGGGTGAGCATATCGCCCAACGGATCGTTGATCATATGATGCCCTCCCTTACCAGCTGGACTTCACGAGGCCTGGGATCAGGCCCTTGTTGCCGAGCTCGCGCAGAGCGATACGGGACATGCCGAGCTTGCGGTAGTAAGCGCGGGGACGGCCCGTGATCTCGCAACGGTTTCGGATGCGGGTCGGGCTCGCGTTGCGCGGCAGCTCGGCCAGCTTGAGGCGCGCCTCGAAGCGCTCCTCCATGGACTTCGACTCGTCGTTGGCGACCGCCAGGAGGCGCTCGCGACGGCCGGCGAACTTCTTCACCAGCTCACGACGGTGCTTGTTCTTCTCAATAGCGCTTTTCTTAGCCATGCTTTTATCTCCAGTGTCCGCGTTTGAGGACAGTTATCCTCACTGCCGGAACGGGAAGTTGAAGTGACGCAGCAGGGCACGGGCTTCGTCGTCAGTCTTCGCCGTGGTGGTGATGATGACGTCCATGCCCCAAACCTGCTCGACCCTGTCGTAATTGATCTCAGGGAACACCAGGTGCTCCTTGATACCCATTGCGTAGTTGCCGCGGCCGTCGAACGACTTGGGGTTCAGACCCCGGAAGTCGCGGACGCGCGGGAGCGCGATGGTCACGAAGCGGTCAAGGAACTCGTACATGCGAGCCTTGCGCAGCGTAACCTTGGCACCGATCGGCATGTTCTCGCGGACCTTGAACTGCGAGATAGCCTTGCGGGCCTTGGTGATCACCGGCTTTTGGCCAGCGATGAGAGCGAGATCGGCAGCGGCGACCGAAGCCTTCTTCGAGTCCGCAGTCGACTCGCCAACGCCCATGTTGAGGACGATCTTGTCGATCGCCGGCACTTCCATGGGGTTCTTGTAGCCGAATTCTTCAATGAGCTTCGGACGCACCACTTCCTCGTAGTGCTTCTTCATCCGCGGCGTGTAGCCGTCCACCTGAGCCTTAGCCATCGATCAGGTCCCCCGAGCGCTTGGCGAAACGAACCTTGCGGCCGTCTTCGAGAACTTTAAAACCAACCCGGGTCGGCTTGCCGTCCTTCGGGTCTGCGTAGGCCAGGTTCGACAGGTGGATGGCGGCCTCTTTCGAGACGATGCCAGCTTCCTGGTTTGCCGTCTGGCGCTGGTGACGCTTCACGACGTTCACGCCACGGACAACCGCGCGCTCTTCCTTCGGAAGCACCTGGACAACTTCACCGGTCTTGCCCTTGTCGCGACCGGTCAGGACAACGACCTTGTCGCCCTTCTTGATCTTCGCGGCCATTAGAGCACCTCCGGCGCAAGCGAAATGATTTTCATGTGGTTCTTGGCACGCAGCTCACGCGGAACGGGGCCGAAGATACGAGTGCCGACCGGCTCCTTCTGATTGTTGATCAGAACGGCGGCATTGCGGTCGAAACGGATGACCGAACCGTCAGCGCGGCGGATGTCCTTGGCGGTGCGCACGACGACCGCCTTCATGACATCGCCCTTCTTCACGCGGCCCCGCGGGATAGCTTCTTTCACGGATACGACGATGATATCGCCCACGGAAGCGTACTTACGCTTCGAACCGCCGAGAACCTTGATGCACATCACGCGACGGGCGCCGGAATTATCGGCGACGTCAAGATTCGTCTGCATCTGGATCATGGCTTTGATCCTTTCCTTTGTTTCAGACAGGTTTCCGGGCAAAGGCACGATTGCCCCCCGGACTACGCCTGACGGGGATCTACTGTCCCCTGCCCTTCAAATGTCGAGAGAGGCGGTCGTATACACGAACCGCCCCTATCGGACAACCCCAAAAGAAAGCCTTTTAGGCCTTCGCTTGGTCGACGAGCACCCAGGTCTTGAGTTTGGAGAACGGCTTGGTCTCTTCGATGAAGACCTGGTCGCCCACCTTGGCATTATTGTTTTCGTCATGAGCATGGTAGTTCTTCGTCTTACGCACGGTCTTTTTCAGAACCGGGTGCGTAAAGCGACGCTCCACCTTCACGACAACCGTCTTGTCCTGCTTATCGCTGACAACGACGCCCTGCAAAACGCGCTTTGGCATCTTGATTTCCTCTTAAGCCTTGGCCGCAGCGGCCTTCTGGCGCTGCAGTGTCTTGACGCGGGCGACGTCCCGACGGACCTCACGGACACGTCCGGTGTTCTCGAGCTGGCCCGTGGCGCGCTGGAAGCGGAGGTTGAACTGCTCCTTCTTCAGGTTCAGCAGCTCATCCGACAGCTGGTCGGCGGACATTGCCTTAAGGTCAGAGAATCTCTGCTTAGACTTCATGATTCCCTCCTTACTCGGCGATGCGCTGGATGAAGCGCGTCTTGATCGGAAGCTTCGCAGCACCGAGGCGCAGGGCCTCACGAGCGATATCCTCCGGAACGCCGTCGATCTCGAACATGATACGGCCAGGCTTTACCTTGGCCGCCCAGAACTCGGGAGCGCCCTTGCCCTTACCCATACGCACTTCGGTCGGCTTCGACGACACCGGCACGTCCGGGAAGATGCGGATCCACACCCGGCCCGCGCGCTTCATGGCGCGGGTGATGGCGCGGCGAGCCGCCTCGATCTGGCGAGCGTTGACACGCTCAGGTTCCATCGCCTTCAGGCCGAACTGGCCGAAGTTGAGGTCCGTGCCGCCCTTCGCAGTGCCGGAGATCCGGCCCTTGAACTGCTTACGGAACTTGGTTTTCTTCGGTTGCAACATGGCAAACCTCTCCTGACCTCTCGGTTACGCCGCTTGCTCGCGGCGGCCACCGGAGCGGCCTCCTTCGTCGTTCATCCGCTTGTCCTGAGCCATCGGGTCGTGCTCAAGGATTTCGCCCTTGAAGATCCAGACCTTGATGCCGCAGGTGCCATAGGTCGTGAAAGCCGTGGACGTTCCGTAATCCACATCCGCACGCAGGGTATGCAGCGGAACGCGGCCCTCGCGGTACCACTCAAGGCGGGCGATTTCAGCGCCACCCAGACGGCCCGAGCAGTTGATACGGATGCCCTCGGCGCCCAGACGCATGGCCGACTGAACGGCACGCTTCATGGCGCGGCGGAACGCAACGCGGCGCTCGAGCTGCTGGGCGATGGAATCGGCCACCAGCGTCGCGTCGACTTCCGGCTTGCGGACTTCGACAATGTTGATCGCCACATCCGCGTCGGTCATCTTGGCGACGAGCTTGCGGAGCTTCTCGATGTCGGCACCCTTCTTGCCGATCACCACGCCCGGACGACCCGAGTGGATGGTGACGCGGCACTTCTTGTGCGGACGTTCGATGACGATCTTCGAAACGGCGGCCTGCTTCAGCTGCTTCATCAGAGCTTCGCGGATCGCCATATCCTCGTGCATCAGCTTGGCGTACTCGCCCTTGCCGGCGAACCAGCGCGAGTCCCAGGTCCGGTTGATGCCGAGCCGAAGACCGATCGGGTTAACTTTCTGACCCATCTGGTTCTCCTTTATGCCTGTTCGGCAACTTCCCGAACCACGATCGTGAGGTTCGAGAACGGCTTTTCGATACGAGCACCCCGGCCACGGGCCCGGGCGTGGAAGCGCTTCATGACAAGCGCCTTGCCGACGAATGCCTGGCTGACGACGAGATCGTCCACATCGAGGTTGTGGTTGTTCTCGGCGTTGGCAATGGCGCTCTCGAGGCACTTCTTCACGTCGCGAGCGATGCGCTTGCGGGAGAACTCGAGATCGGCGAGAGCCGCAGAAACCTTCTTGCCGCGGATAAGGGCCGCAACAAGGTTGAGCTTCTGGGGGCTGACGCGCAGCATGCGAGCGACGGCTTGTGCCTCTGTGTCGCTCAGTGCGCGAGGAGTCGCGGCCTTACCCATCTTACTTCCTCTTCGCCTTCTTGTCCGCCGCGTGGCCGTGGAAGGTACGGGTCGGCGAGAACTCGCCGAACTTGTGACCCACCATTTCCTCGCTCACGTTGACGGGAATGTGCTTCTGACCGTTGTAGACCCCGAACGTGAGGCCCACGAACTGCGGGAGGATCGTGGAGCGGCGGCTCCAGATCTTGATAACCTCGTTGCGGCCCGAGGAACGGGCAGCCTCGGCCTTCTTGAGGAGGTAGCCGTCGACGAACGGACCCTTCCAAAGCGAACGTGCCATGACGTGCCTCTATCCTTACTTCTTCCGAGCGTGACGGCTCGACACGATAAACTTGTCGGTCCGCTTGTTCGAACGGGTTTTCTTGCCCTTGGTCGGAACGCCCCATGGGGACACCGGATGGCGACCACCGGAGGTACGGCCCTCACCACCACCGTGCGGGTGGTCGATCGGGTTCATGGAAACGCCGCGGTTGTGCGGACGCTTGCCAAGCCAGCGGTTACGACCAGCCTTACCGATCGAGGTGTTCATGTGGTCCGGGTTCGACACCGCACCGACGCTGGCGAAGCACTGGCCATGGACCAGACGCTGCTCGCCGGAGTTCAGGCGGACGGTCACGTAGCCCTGGTCACGACCGACGATCTGGGCGTAGGTGCCGGCGGAGCGGGCGAGTGCGCCACCCTTGCCGACCTTCAGCTCCACATTGTGGATGATCGTTCCCACCGGCATGTTGCCGATCGGCATCGCGTTGCCCGGCTTGATGTCGACCTGCTCGCCGGCCGACACCTGATCGCCGACAGCCAGACGCTGCGGGGCCAGGATGTAGGCCTGCTCGCCGTCAGCGTAGCCGATGAGCGCGATGAAGGCGGTGCGGTTCGGATCGTACTCGATCCGCTCCACGGTCGCCACATCGCCCAGACGGGCGCGACGCTTGAAGTCGACCAGGCGCAGGGTGCGCTTGTGACCACCGCCACGGAAACGGACGGTCACGCGACCCAGGTTGTTACGGCCGCCGGAGGAGCTCTTGCCCTCCGTCAGCTTCTTGACCGGCTTGCCCTTGTAGAGCTCGCTGCGGTCCACGATCACCAGCTGGCGCAGGCCGGGGGTGATTGGTTTGAATGTTTTCAAAGCCATCGGATCACTCTCTCAACCGATCAGAGGCCCGTCGTGACGTCGATGGTCTGGCCCTCGGCGAGGGTTACAACCGCCTTCTTCACGTCCGAACGCTGGCCGCGGGTGCCGCGGAACATCTTCACTTTGCCCTTGGTGAGGATCGTATTGACGCTCTTCACCTTGACATCGAACAGCTTCTCAACCGCTTCCTTGATCTGCGGCTTCGTCGCATCCAGTCGAACCTTGAAGACGACCTTGTTCTGTTCGGACAGGGCCGTGGCCTTCTCGGTGATGACCGGGCTCACGATTACATCGTAATGGCGCGGGTCCAGGCTCATTTGAAGCGCGCCTCCAGCGCATCGACAGCCGCCTTCGTGAGAACGAGCTTCTCGCGACGCAGGATGTCATAGACGTTGATGCCCTGCACCGGCAGGACGTCGATGTTCGGGATGTTGCGAGCAGCCCGCTGGAAGTTCGTCTCGATCTCAGCGCCGCCGATGATCAGGGCGTTGCCGAGGCCGAGCTTGCCGAAGCGCTCGACCAGAGCCTTCGTCTTTGCCTCAGAGAGCTTCACATCGTCGATGACGATAAGAGAAGCGTCCTTGGCCTTGGACGAGAGCGCGTGCCTCAGAGCGAGAGCGCGGACCTTCTTGGGCAGATCGTGAGCATGGCTGCGGACCTGCGGGCCGAAGGCACGACCGCCGCCCCGGAACTGGGGAGCGCTCGCGGCGCCGTGGCGGGCGCTGCCGGTGCCCTTCTGCTTGTAGACCTTCTTCGTGGTCCGATCGATGAGCGAGCGGTTCTTCACGGCGTGCGTGCCGGCCTGGCGCTTCGCGAGCTGCCAACGGACGCAACGGGCCAGAAGATCGGCGCGCGGCTCGAGACCGAAGATGGCCTCGTTCAGGTCGACCGAACCAGCGGTGTTGCCCTCAAGCGTGGTGACATCAAGTTTCATCACGCATTCTCCTCTTGGGCCTGCTCAGCCTGGGCGGCCGGCGCAGCATCGTTGGCCGTGCGGAACGAGCCGGGCATCGGCACTTCCGCAGGCAGCTTGCGCTTCACCGCGTCGCGGACGAAGATCCAGCCGCCGGCAACGCCGGGAACGGCGCCTTCGACGAGGATCAGACCGCGCTCGACGTCGGTCGACACCACGCGCAGGTTCTGCGTCGTGACGCGCTCGACACCCAGGTGACCCGGCATCTTCTTGTTCTTGAACGTCTTGCCCGGATCCTGGCGTCCGCCGGTCGAACCGATCGACCGGTGGGAGACCGACACGCCGTGTGTGGCGCGCAGTCCGCCGAAGTTCCAGCGCTTCATGCCGCCCGCGAAGCCCTTACCGGTGGTGATGCCCGTGACGTCCACGAACTGACCGGCAATGAAGTGATCAGCGGTGATCTCGGCGCCGACCGGGATGACAGCATCCTCGGAGACGCGGAATTCCGCGAGCTTGCGCTTCGGCTCGACCTTGGCGATGGCAAAGTTGCCACGCTCGGCCTTAGAAACGTTCTTCACCTTGGCCTTGCCGACGCCGACCTGCAGCGCGGTGTAGCCGTTCTTTTCCTTGGTCCGGTGGGCGACGACCTGACAGCTGTCGACCTTCAGAACCGTGACGGGGATGTGTTCGCCGGCATCCGTGAAGATGCGGGTCATCCCGACTTTCTGTGCAATGACGCCTGAGCGCATGTGCGTATCCTCTCGGCGTGTCTACCGAAGGCTCCAAGCCCAACGGCTCAGAGCTTGATTTCCACGTCCACACCAGCAGCGAGATCGAGCTTCATAAGGGCATCAACCGTCTGCGGGGTGGGGTCCACGATATCGAGAACACGCTTGTGAGTGCGCATCTCGAACTGCTCGCGCGACTTCTTGTCGATGTGCGGCGAGCGAAGCACCGTAAAGCGCTCGATGCGCGTCGGCAGCGGGATGGGCCCGCGAACCTGAGCGCCGGTCCGCTTCGCGGTCGACACGATTTCCCGTGTCGAAGCGTCGAGGATCCGATGGTCGAACGCCTTAAGGCGAATACGAATGTTTTGACCGTTCATGGCTTATCCATTCAACAAGGGAAGCGACCGAGCCGTAACCCGGCCGCTGTCCTTTGATCCTCTATCTATCAATCCATCACGGCGGCGACGACGCCGGCGCCGACGGTCCTGCCGCCCTCACGGATGGCGAAGCGCAGCTTCTCCTCCATGGCGATCGGCGCAATCAGCGTCACCTCCATGGTGATGTTGTCGCCCGGCATCACCATCTCGGTGCCCTCAGGCAGCGTCACCACGCCCGTCACGTCCGTCGTGCGGAAGTAGAACTGCGGACGGTAGTTGCCGAAGAACGGCGTATGACGGCCGCCCTCTTCCTTCGTCAGGATGTAGGCCTCGGCCTTGAACTTCGTGTGCGGCTTGATCGAGCCCGGCTTGCACAGCACCTGGCCGCGCTCCACGTCCTCGCGCTTCGTGCCACGCAGCAGCACGCCCACGTTGTCGCCCGCCTGGCCCTGGTCGAGCAGCTTGCGGAACATCTCGACGCCCGTGACCGTCGTCTTGACCGTGGCCTTCAGGCCCACGATCTCAACTTCCTCACCGACCTTCACCACGCCGCGCTCCACGCGACCCGTCACCACCGTGCCGCGGCCCGAGATCGAGAACACGTCCTCGATCGGCATCAGGAACGGCTGGTCGATCGGACGCTCCGGCTGCGGGATGTAGGCATCCACCTCGGCCATCAGCTTGAGAACCGCCTCGCGGCCGATCTCAGGCTGGCGGTCCTCCAGAGCGCAAAGAGCCGAGCCCTTCACGATCGGAATGTCGTCGCCCGGGAAGTCGTACTTCGACAGAAGCTCGCGCACCTCGAGCTCGACCAGGTCGAGCAGCTCGGCGTCGTCGACCATGTCGACCTTGTTCATGAACACCACCAGGGCGGGCACGCCAACCTGGCGGGCCAGCAGGATGTGCTCGCGGGTCTGCGGCATCGGGCCGTCGGCCGACGACACCACCAGGATCGCGCCGTCCATCTGGGCCGCACCCGTGATCATGTTCTTCACGTAGTCGGCGTGGCCGGGGCAGTCCACGTGGGCATAGTGCCGGTTCTTGGTCTCGTACTCCACGTGCGCCGTCGAGATCGTGATCCCGCGCGCCTTCTCTTCCGGCGCCTTGTCGATCTGGTCATACGCCGTGAACGTCGCTCCGCCCGACTCCGCCAGAACCTTCGTGATCGCCGCCGTCAGAGACGTCTTGCCATGGTCCACGTGACCAATCGTCCCAATGTTGCAGTGCGGCTTATTCCGCTCAAACTTTTCCTTCGCCATCGTGGCACCCGTTCCTTTGATCGTTCAAAATTCGCTTAGTGGGTTCAGGCGTACTTCGCCTGAACCTCGGCAGCCACGTTCGACGGCACCTGCTCGTAGTGGTCGAACTGCATGGTGTAGCTCGCACGACCCTGGCTCATGCCGCGCAGGGTGTTGACGTAGCCGAACATGTTGGCGAGCGGGACCATCGCGTTGATGACCACGGCGTTGCCGCGCATGTCCTGACCCTGGATCTGGCCACGACGGGAGTTCAGATCGCCGATCACCGAACCCGTGTAGTCTTCCGGAGTCGTGACTTCGACCTTCATCACCGGCTCGAGCAGAACCGAACCGCCCTTCTGGAGGGCTTCACGCAGAGCCGCACGAGAGGCGATTTCGAAGGCAAGGGCCGACGAGTCGACTTCGTGGAAGGCACCGTCGACGAGCTCGACCTTGAGGTCGACCACCGGGAAGCCGGCGACGACGCCAGCGCCCACGACCGACTGCAGGCCCTTTTCGACGCCCGGGATGTACTCCTTGGGCACCGCGCCGCCGACGATCTTCGACTCGAAGGCAAAGCCTGCGCCCTGCTCGTTCGGCTGAACGACGATCTTGACGCGGGCAAACTGGCCCGTACCGCCGGTCTGCTTCTTGTGGGTGTAGTCGATCTCGGCCTTCTTCGTGACAGTCTCACGATAGGCGACCTGCGGAGCGCCGATATTCGCATCGACCTTGTAGGTACGACGGAGAATGTCGACCTTGATGTCGAGGTGAAGCTCGCCCATGCCCTTCAGGATCGTCTGGCCCGACTCCTGGTCGGTGGAGACGCGGAAGGACGGGTCCTCGGCGGCCAGCTTCGACAGGGCGAGGCCCAGCTTCTCCTGGTCGGCCTTCGACTTCGGCTCGATGGCGATCTCGATCACCGGTTCCGGGAACTCCATGCGCTCCAGGATCACGGCCTTGCTCGGGTCGCACAGCGTGTCGCCGGTGCGGACTTCCTTGAGACCCGCGAGAGCGACGATGTCGCCCGCATAGGCTTCCTTGATGTCCTCGCGGTTGTTCGCATGCATCAGCAGCATGCGGCCGACACGCTCTTTCTTGTCGCGGGACGAGTTGAGCATCGTGTCGCCGGCATTCACCTTGCCGGAATAGACGCGGCAGAAGGTGATGGTGCCCACGAAGGGGTCGTCCATGATCTTGAAGGCGAGCATGGAGAAGCCTTCGTCGTCCTTCGGCAGACGGGTCGTCGGCTCTTCGGTCTTGAAGTCGATGCCCTGGATGGCCTCACGGTCTGCCGGGGACGGCAGGAAGTCCACGACGGCGTCGAGCAGGGGCTGGACGCCCTTGTTCTTGAACGCGGAGCCGCAGAGCACCGGGTGGAAGGCGCGACGCTGCACGGCCGTACGGATCAGGCGACGCAGGGTCGCCTCGTCCGGCTCCTGGCCGTCGAGGTAAGCCGACAAGGCCTCGTCATCCATCTCGACAGCAGCCTCAACCAGCTTGCCGCGATACTCGAGGGCCTGATCCTTCAGGTCGTCCGGGATCTCGACTTCGTCGAAGTCGGCGCCGAGCGCCTCGCCGGACCAGATCAGGGCCTTCATCTTGATCAGATCGACCATGCCGCGGAAATCGCTCTCCGCTCCGATCGGGATCTGAAGGCAGACAGGCTTGCCGGCCACGCGCTTGATGATGTCGGCGACGCAGCTGAAGAAGTTCGCGCCGGTCTTGTCCATCTTGTTGACGAACACGACACGGGGAACGTCGTACTTGTCGGCTTGGCGCCACACGGTCTCGGTCTGGGGCTCGACGCCCTGGTTGCCGTCGAGAACGCAGACGGCGCCGTCGAGCACGCGCAGCGAACGCTCGACTTCGATGGTGAAGTCGACGTGGCCGGGGGTGTCGATGATGTTCAGGCGCTTGTCGCGCCAGAAGCAGGTGGTGGCAGCGGACGTGATCGTGATGCCACGCTCCTGCTCCTGCTCCATCCAGTCCATGGTGGCGGCACCCTCGTGCACTTCACCGATCTTGTGGGACTTACCGGTGTAGTAAAGGATGCGCTCGGTCGTCGTGGTCTTGCCGGCATCGATGTGGGCCATGATGCCGAAGTTGCGGTAGTCCTCAATCGCGTGCGTGCGGGGCATCGCTCAGCTCCTCAGACCTTTACCAGCGGTAATGCGAGAACGCACGGTTGGCTTCCGCCATACGGTGGGTGTCTTCGCGCTTCTTCACGGCATTGCCGCGGTTGTTCGAGGCATCGAGCAGCTCGGCGGAGAGACGCTCGATCATGGTCTTGTCGTTGCGGCCGCGGGCGGCCTGGATGATCCAGCGGATCGCGAGAGCCTGACGGCGCTCGGTACGAACCTCGACCGGGACCTGGTAGGTCGCACCGCCGACGCGGCGGGAGCGAACCTCGATCGCCGGAGCGACGTTGTCGAGGGCCTGCTTGAAGACCTCAAGCGGGTTCGCCTTGGCGCGGCTCTCGATGCTGTCGAACGCACCGTAAACGATGCTCTCGGCAGCGGACTTCTTGCCGTCGTACATGATCGAATTCATGAACTTCGTGACGATGATATCGCCGAACTTGGCGTCCGGGATGATCTCACGCTTTTCGGCGCTGTGGCGGCGGGACATGAGCTAGCTCCGACCTCAAATACAGTTGACGGCTTACTTCGGCCGCTTCGCGCCGTACTTCGAACGACGCTGCTTACGATTCTTCACGCCCTGGGTGTCGAGGACACCGCGGAGGATGTGATAACGGACACCCGGAAGGTCCTTCACGCGACCGCCGCGGATCATGACCACGGAGTGCTCCTGAAGGTTGTGACCCTCGCCCGGGATGTACCCGATGACTTCGAACCCGTTCGTCAGACGAACCTTGGCGACCTTACGCAGAGCCGAGTTCGGCTTCTTCGGGGTCGTCGTATAAACGCGCGTGCACACGCCACGCTTCTGCGGGCAGGCCTCAAGCGCGGGAACCTTATTCCGGCTCTTTTGCGCAGTCCGCGGCTTGCGGATCAGCTGAGAGATCGTTGGCATCCTGTGCCCTCTTTGACCGGCCACCCGACAGGTGGCCATGAATGTGTCTTCAACGGTTGAACGCCGCCCTTCGCTTCTGCGGACCTTTTCAGGCTGCACAAAACGAAGCCACGCCATTGACTTGGGTAAGCCCCTGGCGCGGTGCGATTGCAGAGGACCACGATCTGGTGACCGCGGTCGTGCCCTAAATCTGACGAGTGTCAGTCAAGGTTGAGTTCGGCAGCGTTTAGGTGGCATCCGTCGAAGCTAGGCGCTTCGACTGGCGAAAACCTACGGCCAGCCGGAAAGTCCGGTCTCTCTAGCGCCCGAGTCGCGCAAAGTCAACACTTTTCGGTAACGATCCAGAAAGGCTCTCCCGAGCGAAGGGAGGTAGCCGGCCGTGCATCTTCTATATGGGTTTCCTGCCGTCCGGCACAAGATTATGAAGTAGCAACAAAGACGAGGGCTGACAGTGACGGCGGCGATCCATTTTGAGACAGAGGCCTACGATGTGACCCATGGGAAACCGATGGGCCGCCACTTCGCCGGCCATGGCTTCCTATCAGCCTTTGCCCGTCATTCCTCCAGCAATGCTCCCGTCGGATATGTGAACAATGCCAAGGTTGGCGGCGAGTTCTGCAGCTTCATCAAGAACTTCCGTCCTGAGAGCGCGCCGCGCTTCATCGTGACGGCCGGGGCCGGCGCTCTCAAGCAGGTCGGCTGCCTCTTTACGCCAAGCCCCATCAATGCAGGCCAAACTTGGCAGCGGGAGCTGCATGGGCCCAGGTCCTGGAGCCTGTGCGGGGTGAACCACACCCTCTCCTCCGCGCGGGCCATGGATGGGCTCACCGGCCTGCTGACCGCTGCAGTGCAGCCCTGGGATGCGATCATCTGCACATCGACGGCCTCCAAGTCGGTCATCGAGACGCTGTTCGCCCGCCAGGAGGAGCACTTGTCGCGGCGCCTGGACGCCACCCGCTTCGTCAGTCCGCTGCTCCCGGTGATTCCCCTGGGGGTGGATTGCGAGGCCCAGGCTCGACGCTCGGAGCGCAGGGACGAGGCGCGCTCATCCCTCGGCATCGAACCCGGTGATTTCGTCGTGCTGTTCCTCGGGCGCCTGTCCTTCCATGCGAAGGCGAATCCGGTTCCCATGTACCTGGCCCTGGAGCGCCTATCCCGCAATCGGCGGGTCATCCTGATCGAATGCGGCTGGACTGCCAACGACCAGATCGCTCAGGCCTTCGCGGAGGCCAGTGCCAAGCTCTGCCCGTCCGTGCGGTCCCTCGTGTTCGACGGCCGCATCAATGACGTCCGGGACAATGCCTGGGCAGCGGCGGACGTGTTCTGCTCCCTCTCCGACAACATTCAGGAGACCTTCGGCCTCACGCCCATCGAGGCCATGGCGGCCGGGCTGCCGGTGGTGGTGACCGATTGGGACGGGTACAAGGACACCGTCAGGAACGGCATCGACGGCTTTGCCGTTCCGACCATGGCCGCCCCGCCCGGAGCGGGGCACCATCTTGCCATACGCCACGCGCTCGAGGTCGACACTTACGATTCCTATATCGGCCAGGCATCGACCGCCATCGCGGTGGACGTGGACGCAACGGCAGCGGCCTTCGAGCGCCTCGCGGCCGATCCGGACCTGCGCCGCCGCATGGGCGCGAACGGAGCGGCCCGCGCCAGGGAGCGCTTCGACTGGAAGGTTATCGTCGCAGCCTATGAGGAACTGTGGCGGGAACTGGCCGCGTTGAGAACCGCCGAGCAGGCAGCGCCCTCCCCTGAGGCCATGCGCGGCTTCTGGCCGGCTCGGCCGGACCCGTTCGATCTCTTCGCCAGCTTCCCGTCGCTCCCCTTCTCCAGCCAGCATGGTGTCTCGCAGGCAGCCGAGATCGGTGAGGCCGAGGTTCTGGAGAGGTTGAGCCTGAGGGTGGCCCTGGTGAATGCGTCGCCCGACATCTCCTCCGCCTTCCTCCTGGCGGTGTGGAAGCTGGCTGGCGGCCAGGGCACGACGGTCCGGGACATCCTTGCCGCGCACCAGAACGCCTCCCCGGCCTTGACTGTCAGGTCTCTCCTGTGGCTGGCGAAGCTCGGCCTGCTCACGATCACCCCCAAGCACCCTTAAGCAAGGGCAAGCACCCCTAAGCACCCGCCCACGAAAAAGGCCGCCCGGAGGCGGCCTTTTCATTCTTGCGCTGTCTTCGCGGCTTACTCGGCTGCCGGGGGCAGCTCGCTCACCTGAGCCTGGGACTCGGACCGCTTCTGCTGCAGGATCAGTTCGTCGCGATGGGTCGCAACGGCCTTGATCTGAGCGGTGAGCGCGCCCGTGCCGGCCGGGATCAGGCTGCCGACGATGACGTTCTCCTTGAGGCCCTCGAGGGTGTCGACCTTGCCGTTGACCGCCGCCTCCGTGAGGACGCGGGTGGTCTCCTGGAAGGACGCCGCCGAGATGAAGGAGCGGGTCTGCAGCGAGGCCTTGGTGATACCGAGCAGAACCGGCACGCCGACGGCGGGCTTCTTCTTCTCGGACACAAGACGCTCGTTGATCTCCTCGAGCTCGAGACGATCCACCTGTTCGCCGGTGAGCAGCTCGGAATCGCCGCCCTCGGTGATCTCGACCTTCTGCAGCATCTGGCGAACGATCACCTCGATGTGCTTGTCGTTGATGAGCACGCCCTGGAGGCGGTAGACCTCCTGGATCTCGTTCACGAGATAGGCTGCGAGCTCCTCGACGCCCTTGATCGCCAGGATGTCGTGCGGGGCCGGGTTGCCGTCGACGATGAAGTCGCCGGTCTCGACCACGTCGTTGTCCTGCAGGTGGATGTGCTTGCCCTTCGGGATCAGGTACTCCACCGGCTCCGAACCATCGTGCGGGTTCAGCGTCAGGCGACGCTTGCTCTTGTAGTCGCGGCCGAACTGGATCGTGCCGGACTTCTCCGCAATGATGGCCGCATCCTTCGGACGACGGGCCTCGAACAGCTCCGCCACGCGCGGCAGACCGCCCGTGATATCGCGGGTCTTGGCGCTCTCGGTCGAGACGCGGGCGAGGATATCGCCGGCCTTGACCTTCGAGCCCGGATCGGCCGCGAGGATCGCGTCCACGGGCAGCAGGTAGCGGGCGTCACCGCCGCGGGCGACCTTGGCGACCTTGCCGCCGGTGCCCTGGATGACCACCGCCGGGCGCAGGTCGGCCGTACGCGGAGAACCGCGCCAGTCGATGACCACGCGCTTGGCGATGCCGGTGGACTCGTCCATCGACTCGATCATCGATGCGCCGTCCACGAGGTCCTCGTAGCCCACCGTACCGTCGATCTCGGTGAGGATCGGGCGGGAATAGGGATCCCACTCGGCAATCCGCTGGCCGCGCTTGATCGTGTCGCCCTCGTCCACCTTCAGACGGGAGCCGTATTGCAGGCGGTGAACCGCCCGCTCGGCGCCGTCGGAGCCGGTGATCACAACAGCCACGTTGCGGCCCATGACGACGAGATCGCCGTCGGAGTTGCGCGCAATGTTCTTGTTGCGGAAGCCGATCGTGCCCTCGAAGCTCGACTCGATGAAGGACGAGTCGGCGATCTGGGCCGCGCCACCGATATGGAAGGTACGCATGGTGAGCTGCGTGCCCGGCTCGCCGATGGACTGGGCGGCGATCACGCCGACAGCCTCGCCGTGGTTGACCGGGGTACCCCGGGCCAGGTCGCGGCCATAGCAGGTGGCGCAGACGCCGTTCTTCGACTCGCAGACGAGCACGGAGCGGATCTTCACCTCCTGGATGCCCGCAGCGCCGATCGCCTCGAGGTGATGCTCCTCGATCATCGTTCCCTTCGGAACGATGATGGCGCCGTCCTGGGCCGTCAGGTCCTCAGCCGTGGAGCGGCCGAGGATGCGCGAGGCCAGCGACGCGACCACCTGGCCGGCGTCGATGATGGCGCGCATCTTGATGCCCTTCTCGGTGCCGCAATCCGGCTCACGGATGACCGCATCCTGCGCCACGTCCACGAGACGGCGGGTCAGGTAACCCGAGTTCGCGGTCTTGAGCGCGGTATCGGCCAGGCCCTTACGGGCGCCGTGGGTCGAGTTGAAGTACTCGAGAACGTCGAGGCCTTCCTTGAAGTTCGAGATGATCGGCGTCTCGATGATCTCGCCCGACGGCTTGGCCATGAGGCCGCGCATCGCCGCGAGCTGCTTCATCTGAGCCGGCGAACCACGGGCGCCCGAGTGGGACATCATGTAGATCGAGTTGACCGGCTTGTCGCGGCCATTCTCGTCCTTCTGCACCGTGGAGATGCGGTTCATCATCTCGGCAGCGAGGCGGTCCGAGCACTTCGCCCAGGCGTCGACAACCTTGTTGTACTTCTCGCCCTGGGTGATGAGGCCGTCCTGGTACTGCTGCTCGTAGTCCTTCGCGAGGGAACGGGTTTCCTCGACGATCTCCCACTTGTTCTCCGGGATCACCATGTCGTCCTTGCCGAACGAGATGCCGGCCTTGAACGCATTGTAGAAGCCGAGGCCCATGATGCGGTCGCAGAAGATCACCGACTCCTTCTGACCGCAATGCCGGTACACGGCATCGATCATGTTGGAGATCTCCTTCTTGGTCATGAGCTTGTTCACGACGTCGAAGGGCAGCATCGGGTGCTTGGGCAGCAGGCGCGAGAGCATCACGCGGCCGGCCGTGGTGTCGACGATCTTCGACACCGGCTTGCCGTCTTCGTCCAAACCTTCCCAGCGGTAGCGGATCTTCGTGTGGAGCGTGATGACCTTCTCGTTCAGGGCATGCTCGATCTCGCCCATGTCGGCGAAGGCCTTGCCCTGACCGGGCTGGCCGTCCGACACGATGGAGAGATAGTAGAGGCCGAGAACAATGTCCTGCGACGGCACGATGATCGGCTGACCGTTGGCCGGGTGCAGGATGTTGTTGGTCGACATCATCAGCACGCGGGCTTCAAGCTGAGCCTCGAGCGAGAGCGGCACGTGGACGGCCATCTGGTCGCCGTCGAAGTCCGCGTTGAACGCGGCGCAGACGAGCGGGTGCAGCTGGATCGCCTTGCCCTCGATCAGGGTGGGCTCGAAGGCCTGGATGCCCAGACGGTGCAGCGTCGGAGCGCGGTTCAGGAGAACCGGATGCTCGCGGATGACCTCGTCCAGGATGTCCCAAACCTCGGGCTTCTCCTTCTCGACGAGCTTCTTCGCCTGCTTGACGGTGGCGGAGAGGCCCCGCGCGTCGAGCTTGGCGTAGATGAACGGCTTGAAGAGCTCGAGCGCCATCTTCTTCGGCAGGCCGCATTGGTGCAGCTTGAGCTCGGGACCCACCACGATGACCGAACGGCCAGAGTAGTCGACGCGCTTGCCGAGCAGGTTCTGACGGAACCGGCCCTGCTTGCCCTTCAGCATGTCGGCGAGCGACTTCAGCGGACGCTTGTTGGCGCCGGTGATGACGCGGCCGCGGCGGCCGTTGTCGAATAGGGCGTCGACCGCCTCCTGGAGCATGCGCTTCTCGTTGCGGACGATGATGTCCGGCGCACGCAGTTCCATGAGCCGCTTCAGGCGGTTGTTGCGGTTGATGACGCGGCGGTAGAGGTCGTTCAGGTCCGAGGTCGCGAAGCGGCCGCCGTCCAGCGGCACGAGCGGACGCAGGTCCGGCGGGATCACCGGAACGACCGTCATGATCATCCACTCGGGCTTGTTGCCCGACTGAACGAAGGCCTCGATGATCTTGAGGCGCTTCATGAGCTTCTTGGGCTTCAGCTCGGACGTGGTGACCGCGATCTCCTCGCGGATCTCCTGCGCGGTCTTCTCGAGGTCGAGCTCCTGCAGGATCCGGCGGATCGCTTCCGCGCCGATCATCGCCGTGAAGCTGTCCTCCCCGAACTCGTCCTGAGCACGGATGTACTCCTCCTCGGTGAGGAGCTGACGGTCCTTGAGCGGCGACAGGCCCGCATCGACGACGATGTAGGACTCGAAATAGAGGATGCGCTCCAGATCCTTCAGGGTCATGTCGAGCAGCAGACCGATGCGGCTCGGCAGGGACTTGAGGAACCAGATGTGAGCGACGGGCGCGGCGAGCTCGATATGGCCCATGCGGTCGCGACGGACGCGGGCCAGCGTCACCTCGACGCCGCACTTCTCGCAGATCACGCCCTTGTACTTCATGCGCTTGTACTTGCCGCACAGGCACTCGTAGTCCTTGATCGGGCCAAAGATGCGCGCGCAGAACAAGCCGTCGCGCTCGGGCTTGAACGTACGGTAGTTGATGGTCTCCGGCTTCTTGATCTCGCCGTAGGACCAGGACAGAATCTTCTCAGGGCTCGCGATCGAGATCTTGATCTGATCGAAGCTCTGCGGCTGGGCCGTCTGGTTGAAGAGATTCATGACCTCTTGATTCATCGCCGTCTCCTGGGCTGGAGGGCGCTAGATAAGCACCCTCACCGGCAATTGCATGGGGCCGCGGCATCATCGCCGCGGCCAAACGTCAAACTTGAGCGATCGCTTACTCGGCAGCCTCGGACGGGGGCAGCTGCCCCGCCTCGTTGGCGGCCTTCTTGGAGTTGGTCAGCTCCACATTGAGGCCGAGCGAACGCATTTCCTTCACGAGAACGTTGAAGCTCTCCGGAATGCCCGACTCGAAGGTGTCGTCGCCACGAACGATGGCTTCGTAGACCTTCGTGCGGCCGGCCACGTCGTCCGACTTGACCGTGAGCATTTCCTGCAGGGTATAGGCAGCGCCGTAAGCCTCCAGAGCCCACACCTCCATTTCGCCGAAGCGCTGACCGCCGAACTGGGCCTTGCCGCCCAGCGGCTGCTGGGTGACCAAGCTGTAGGGGCCAATGGAGCGGGCGTGGATCTTGTCGTCCACGAGGTGGTGGAGCTTCAGCATGTAGATGTAGCCCACGGTCACCTTGCGGTCGAAAGCCTCGCCGGTCTTGCCGTCATAGAGCGTCACCTGACCCGAGGGATCGAGTCCGGCCTTCTGCAGCATGACCTCGATGTCCGCTTCCTTCGCGCCGTCGAAGACGGGCGTGGCGAACGGAACGCCGCGACGCAGCTTGTTGCCGAGCTCGGCCAGTTCCTCGTCGGAAGCCTGCTCGATCTCGGGCAGGTTGCCGTAGATCGATACGAGCTGATCGCGAAGCCCCTTGGACTGTCCCGACCGCATGTAGGCATCGACCGCCTGGGCGACCTGCTTGCCGAGACCGGCAGCAGCCCAGCCAAGGTGCGTCTCGAGGATCTGGCCGACGTTCATGCGGCTCGGCACGCCGAGCGGGTTGAGCACGATGTCGGCGTGCGTCCCGTCCTCGAGGAACGGCATGTCCTCGATGGGAACGATGCGCGACACGACACCCTTGTTGCCGTGACGGCCGGCCATCTTGTCGCCCGGCTGGATCTTGCGCTTCACAGCCACGAAGACCTTGACCATCTTCATGACGCCCGGAGGCAGCTCGTCGCCACGCTGCAGCTTCTCGACCTTATCGAGGAAGCGCTGCTCGAGGCGCTTCTTCGACTCGTCGTACTGCTTCTGCATGGCCTCGATCTCGGTCATCAGAGCATCGTCTTCGACCGCGAACTGCCACCACTGGGACCGCGGGTGCTCGTTGAGGAGATCCCGGGTGATCTTCGTGTCCTTCTTGAAGCCCTTCGGGCCCGCAACGGCGCTCTTGCCGGTGAGGATCTCGGCCAGACGCGCATAGGTGTTGCGGTCGAGGATCGCCTGCTCGTCGTCGCGGTCCTTCGCGAGACGCTCGATTTCCTCGCGCTCGATGGCCTGGGCGCGCTCGTCCTTGTCGACGCCGTGACGGTTGAAGACACGAACTTCCACGATGGTGCCGGTCACGCCCGGGGGCACGCGCAGCGAAGTATCGCGAACGTCGGAAGCCTTCTCGCCGAAGATGGCGCGCAGAAGCTTCTCTTCCGGCGTCATCGGGCTTTCGCCCTTCGGCGTGATCTTGCCGACGAGGATGTCGCCCGCATGAACCTCGGCGCCGATGTAGACGATGCCGGCTTCGTCCAGGTTCTTCAGCGCCTCTTCCGACACGTTCGGAATGTCGCGCGTGATTTCCTCAGGACCCAGCTTCGTGTCGCGGGCCATCACCTCGAACTCCTCGATGTGAATCGAGGTGAAGACGTCTTCCTTCACGATCCGCTCGGAGAGCAGGATCGAGTCTTCGAAGTTGTAGCCGTTCCACGGCATGAACGCGACGAGCACGTTCCGGCCGAGCGCCAGCTCGCCGTATTCGGTCGACGGACCGTCGGCGATGATGTCGCCCTTGCGCACGAGGTCGCCGGCGCGCACCAGCGGCTTCTGCGTGATGCAGGTCGACTGGTTGGAGCGCTGGAACTTCTGCAGGCGGTAGATGTCGACGCCAGGACGGGTCGGATCCGTGTTCTCCGTCGCGCGAACGACGATACGGGTCGCGTCCACCTGGTCGACGACGCCGGTGCGGCGGGCCGCAATGGCAGCACCTGAGTCGCGGGCCACGATGGCTTCCATGCCGGTGCCGACGAACGGAGCGTCCGCCTGCACGAGCGGCACGGCCTGACGCTGCATGTTCGAGCCCATGAGGGCGCGGTTCGCGTCGTCGTTCTCGAGGAACGGGATGAGCGCGGCCGCAACCGACACGAGCTGCTTCGGCGACACCTCCATGAGGTCCACGCGGTCCGGAGCCACGACGATGTTGTCGCCGGCGCGGCGGCAGATCACGAGCTCTTCCGTCAGCGTGCCGTTGTCGTCGAGCAGCGAATTGGCCTGGGCGATGTTGTACTTCGCCTCTTCCATGGCCGAGAGGTAGATCACCTCGTCGGTCACGCGGCTGTCGCGCACGCGGCGGAACGGCGTCTCGATGAAGCCGTACTTGTTCACGCGGGCGAAGGTGGCCAGCGAGTTGATCAGACCGATGTTCGGGCCTTCCGGCGTCTCGATCGGGCAGATGCGGCCGTAATGGGTCGGGTGCACGTCGCGCACCTCGAAGCCGGCGCGCTCGCGGGTCAGACCGCCCGGGCCGAGGGCCGAGAGGCGACGCTTGTGCGTGACTTCGGAGAGCGGGTTCGTCTGGTCCATGAACTGCGACAGCTGCGAGGAGCCGAAGAACTCGCGCACGGCGGCAGCCGCGGGCTTCGCGTTGATCAGGTCCTGCGGCATGACGGTGTCGATATCGACCGACGACATGCGCTCCTTGATGGCGCGCTCCATGCGGAGCAGGCCGAGGCGGTACTGGTTCTCCATGAGCTCGCCGACCGAGCGCACGCGGCGGTTGCCGAGGTGGTCGATGTCGTCGATCTCGCCCTTGCCGTCGCGCAGGTCCACGAGTGCCTTCGTGACCGCGAGGATGTCCTCGCGGCGCAGGGTGCGCACGGTGTCCTCGGCGTCGAGGTCGAGGCGCATGTTCATCTTCACGCGGCCCACGGCCGAGAGGTCGTAGCGCTCGGCGTCGAAGAACAGCGAGTTGAACATGGCTTCCGCCGTGTCGAGGATCGGCGGCTCGCCCGGACGCATGACGCGGTAGATGTCGAACAGGGCGTCCTCACGGGAGGAGGCCTTGTCGACCGCCAGCGTGTTGCGGATATACGGGCCGATGGTGACGTGGTCGATGTCGAGCACCGGGATCTCTGTGAAGCCGGCTTCGCCCAGACCCTTCAGCAGCTTCTCGGTGATCTCGTCGCCGGCCTCGGCGTAGATCTCGCCGGTGGACGGGTTGACGAGGTCCTCGCCGATATACTGGCCGTAGAGGTCCTCATCGGTCGCGCGCAGGTTCTTGAGGCCCTTCTCGGCCAGCTGACGAGCCGTGCGGGCCGTCAGCTTCTTGCCGGCCTCGAGCACGACCTCGCCCGACTTGGCGTCGACCAGGTCCGCGGAGGCCTTGAAGCCCTTCATGCGCTCCGCATCGAACGGCACCGACCAGGCGTCGCCGTCGCGGGTATAGGTGATGCGGTTGTAGAAGGTGTTGAGGATCTCCTCGCCGTCGAGACCGAGGGCGTAGAGCAGCGACGTGACCGGGAGCTTACGCTTGCGGTCGATCCGCGCATAGACGATGTCCTTGGCGTCGAACTCGATGTCGAGCCAGGAACCGCGATATGGGATGATGCGGGCGGCAAACAGCAGCTTGCCGGAGGAGTGCGTCTTGCCCTTGTCGTGGTCGAAGAACACGCCCGGCGAACGGTGCATCTGAGACACGATCACGCGCTCGGTGCCGTTCACGATGAAGGTGCCGTTGTCGGTCATGAGCGGCATGTCGCCCATGTAGACGTCCTGCTCCTTGATGTCCTTCACGGAGCGGGCGCCGGTATCCGGGTCCACATCGAACACGATCAGGCGCAGCGTCACCTTGAGCGGCGCAGCGAAGGTCATGCCCCGCTGGCGGCACTCGTCCACGTCATACTTCGGCGGCTCGAACGTGTACTTCACGAACTCGAGCAGGGCAGTATTCGAAAAGTCCGAAATCGGGAAAACCGATTTGAAGACGGCTTGCAAGCCCTCTTCCGGCCGGCCACCCTTTGGCTCTTCGACCATCAGGAACTGGTCGTAGGATGCCTTCTGAACCTCGATGAGGTTCGGCATCTCCGCCACTTCCTTGATTTTTCCGAAGAACTTGCGAATGCGCTTCCGGCCGATCAGTGTATTGGCCATCTGGACCTCGTTCCTCATACACGGCTAATCGAGAATCCCGGGATCGGGACCCTGGATGAGCCGCCCGGCGGAATGCGCCGGTTTTCGAACCAATCCGGGCTCGTTGCGAGCCCTTCCAAACATCGTCAAAGAAGCCCTGGTTCTTTGACGACACAACGGCCCCAGGCAAAAACGCCTGGGACCGTGTGTTTTGAGCCCCGATTTCCCGGGGGTAACATTACGGCCGTGACGGCCGCAAAATTACTTGAGCTCGACCTTGGCGCCGACCTTCTCGAGGGTCGCCTTGATCTTCTCGGCTTCGTCCTTGGAAACGCCTTCCTTGACGGGCTTCGGCGCACCTTCGACGAGGTCCTTAGCTTCCTTGAGGCCGAGGCCCGTGATGCCACGGACTTCCTTGATGACCTCGATCTTCTTGTCGCCTGTAGCAGCCAGAACGACCGTGAACTCGGTCTGCTCTTCAGCAGCCGGAGCACCGGCGCCAGCGCCAGGAGCCGCAGCAACGGCAACGGCAGCGGCGGCGGAAACACCCCACTTCTCTTCGAGCATCTTCGAGAGCTCAGCGGCCTCGAGAACGGTCAGCGACGACAGATCGTCAACGAGCTTGGCAAGATCAGCCATTTCTTAGTTCCTTAGGTTCAGTTCGAACGATTGATGGTTTTGAGGTACGGCCTCACGCCGCTTCGCCTGTCTTGGCATAGGCCCCGAACACGCGGGCGAGCTTTGCCGCCGGCGCAGTGCTGAGCTGAGCGATCTTGGTAGCCGGAGCCTGGATAAGGCCGACCAGCTTGCCGCGCAGTTCATCAAGGGACGGCAGAGTGGCAAGTGCCTTCACTCCGTCCACGTTCAGGGAAGTCGTGCCCATTGCGCCGCCGAGGATGACGAGCTTGTCGTTCCCCTTGGCGAAATCAACAGCGACCTTGGGCGCCGCGACCGGATCGCTCGAATAAGCGATCAGGGTCGGACCTTTCATGAGGCCCGAGATGGACGCGACGTCCTTGCCTTCGAGAGCGATTTTGGCGAGGCTGTTTTTTGCGACCTTCACGGTGGCGCCGGCCTGCTTCATCTGCGCGCGCAGCTTCTGCATGTCGGCGACCGTAAGGCCAGCATAGTGGGCGACGACGACAACGCTCGTGGTGTTAAACACGTCGTTGAGAGTCGAGACGAGCTCGCGCTTTGCTGCTCTTTCCACTGGGCTCTCTCCGGTTGGCGGAAGATTTCCGCCGGTTGCATTTGCCGCTCAAGGCCCGGACTTGCATCCGAGGCATCTCGAACGACGCTCTCGCAAGCCCTGTCCCCCAAATGACGCCTGGCGGCGCACCGGGTGAGATGGTTCGAACCGACTCCCGTCATCTGCGTTAGCAGATGGTAAACTCGGCTTCCCCGTCTATGCAGGCCCTTTCGAATTAGACCGGCTAAGCCGGCACCTGCAGTCTTGGACAGGACATAGCCGGAACGCGCCAAAAGTTGCCTCTTGGCTCGCCGGCCTGTCACCGCCCCGTCTCCGGGACGGATTCGCAGCCAAAGGATCGCGCACAAGCGGAGCCTCGGCCTATGTTGAAAACTCAAAGAAGCCCTATAATCCTTTTTCCCCCTCTTGCCAAGGGGCAGGGTGGTGTAAGTTTTAAGGATTTTGTGGACCCAGGGTCAGGCCCCGGTCCAGAGCCCTCTCCTAACGGTATATAACCTCGACCGCTCCAATATAAAAGGGCCGGCGCCCTGAGACGCCGGCCCTTCCGAAGTCCTGAGCAGGACAACCTTAGGCGTTGAGAACCGAAGCCGGATCGACCTTCACACCCGGGCCCATCGTCGAGGAGACAGCGACGCGCTGGATGTAGGTGCCCTTGGCGCCGGTCGGCTTCGCCTTGGAGACGGCATCGGCGAAAGCCTTGATGTTCTCCACCAGCTTGGCCTCGTCGAAGGACGCCTTGCCGATGCCGGCATGGACGATGCCGGCCTTCTCGACGCGGAACTCGACAGCGCCGCCCTTGGCGGCTTCCACGGCACCGCGGACGTCCATGGTGACCGTTCCGACCTTCGGGTTCGGCATCAGGCCGCGCGGGCCGAGCACCTTACCGAGGCGGCCGACGAGCGGCATCATGTCCGGGGTGGCGATGCAGCGGTCGAAGTCAATCGTGCCGCCGTTGACGGTCTCGAAGAGTTCCTCGGCACCCACGATGTCGGCACCGGCCGCCTTGGCCTCGTCAGCCTTGGCGCCGCGGGCGAACACGGCCACCCGAACCGTCCGGCCGGAGCCGTTCGGCAGGTTGCAGACGCCGCGGACCATCTGGTCGGCATGGCGGGGATCGACGCCGAGGTTCATCGAGATCTCGATGGTCTCGTCGAACTTCGCCTTGGCGCGTTCCTTGATCAGCTTCACCGCGTCCTGGATCGGATACAGCTTGGTGGCGTCAACGCCCTCGCGGGCGGCGCGGATGCGCTTACCTTCTTTCACAGCCATCATGCCCTCCTTATGCCACTTCCATGCCCATCGAGCGCGCGGAGCCCTCGATCATGGCCATGGCGGATTCAACGGTGTCGCAGTTGAGATCGACCATCTTCTTCTCGGCGATCTCGCGGATCTGGTCGCGGGTCACGCGGCCGACATTGCCGCCCTTGCCGGGGGTCTGCGAACCCTTGTCGATCTTCGCGGCCTTCTTGAGCCAGTACGAGACCGGGGGCTGCTTCATCTCGAAGGTGAAGGAACGGTCCTGATACGCGGTGATGATCACCGGGATCGGGGTGCCCTTCTCCATCTGCGCGGTCTTCGCGTTGAAGGCCTTGCAGAATTCCATGATGTTCAGGCCACGCTGACCGAGCGCCGGACCGATCGGCGGCGACGGGTTGGCTGCGCCTGCGGGCACTTGAAGCTTAACGTAGCCCGAGATTTTCTTTGCCATAGGACTGCTCCTAATGGACCACCCGCCCGGAGCCTACCGAACGGAATGGCAGTTGCAGATCGCGGTGCAGTCCAAAACCCCGGCTGGCGACCGGGCAGACCTCCCGCGGATGAAAGGCCCTCTCAGAGAGCCTGGGAAGTGCCACCAATAAGGTGCCACTTCCAGCCGGTCAGACCTTTTCGACCTGACCGTATTCGAGTTCGACCGGCGTTGCGCGGCCGAAGATGGACACCGCCACCTTGAGGCGGGCCCGGGCGTGGTCGACTTCCTCGACGACGCCGTTGAACGAGGCGAACGGCCCGTCGGAGACGCGCACCTGCTCGCCGATCTCGAAGCTGACGGAGGGCTTGGGGTGGTCGACACCCTCGGCCACCTGGCCCTTGATCCGCTCGGCCTCACGATCCGGGATCGGAACCGGCTTGGACTTGTCGGCGCCCAGGAAGCCCGTCACCTTCGGGGTATTCTTGATGAGGTGGTAGACCTCGTCGGTCAGGTCGCACTTCACCAAGACGTAGCCCGGGAAGAACTTGCGCTCGGTGTCGACCTTGCGGCCGCGGCGCACCTCGACGACCTTCTCGGTCGGCACCATGACCTCGTCGAACTTGTCCTCGAGGCCACGCTGGGCGGCCTGATCCTTGATCGACTGGGCGACCTTGTTCTCGAAGTTCGAATAGGCGTGGACGATGTACCAACGCTTCGTCATTGCATCCACCCCTTAACCGCCAAGCCCAAGGATCACTGAGCGTACGCCCCAGCCGATCGCCTGGTCGACGACCAGAAAGAAGATGCTGGCAAGCACCACCATCACGAACACCATGGCGGTCGTGATCATGGTCTCCTTGCGCGTCGGCCAGGTCACCTTCGCGGCTTCCGAGCGGACCTGCTGTATGAAATCGAACGGGTTCGTCTTCGCCATTTCACTGCGCCCGCACCGCCTTTTGAGCGGCGGCGAACGTCCTCTGAGGGCACCCTTGCGCCCAAATTGAAGGGGCGCGAGGCTGTTTTCAAGCCTCGCGCCACCTGTTCAAACCATCTATGGGGCGCTCTTTAGAGCAAAACGCCCGCTTTGTCGACCGCTGGCAGGAGTGGAGGGACTCGAACCCCCAACCCCCGGTTTTGGAGACCGGTGCTCTAGCCGATTGAGCTACACTCCTCCGGCGGTCAACAGGTGGCGGAAACCCCGCCACCTGGATCTTGTTAGTCCATCACGGCGGCGACGACGCCGGCGCCGACGGTCCTGCCGCCCTCACGGATGGCGAAGCGCAGCTTCTCCTCCATGGCGATCGGCGCAATCAGCGTCACCTCCATGGTGATGTTGTCGCCCGGCA
>JAESFL010000301.1_pt1 | contig 40959 bp, 30 predicted proteins | sample 9269401 | NCBI WGS metagenome assembly JAESFL01 (sample SAMN14506025, study PRJNA617098) | algae metagenome | isolation source: Gloeocapsa sp. UFS-A4-WI-NPMV-4B04 and co-occurring heterotrophs from desert... | place: USA: Utah | collected 2006-10-01 | reverse complement strand
GCGCCCTCGCATGCCTTGAAGTGAACCCAGTCGGAGAGCCGGATGCGGGAAATCCGCACGTCCGGTTCGATGAGCGGGCTGGGGAAACCGGGCAGTCACGCCACGGCGCCCCGGCTCGACTCTACTGAGTGACGCGGGGCAGCGCGTGCTGCCGGGGGGACCGGGAAGCGGAGTGCATCCAAAGGCGGACGGGCTCTCCCTGCAGGTGGATGTTTACGGCACCTCACCTTTACCACAACCTTTTTCGGCATTAATATGCACGATGCCGTCCTGTGTGCGGCTGGCTCGAGCATGGCGACAGGATGCGGAGCCGTCCACCCGGAGCCGAGGATGTGGAGCATGAGGGCCAAGCGCGCACTCGTCACCGTACTGCTGTCCGTGATCGCCGCGTTCGCGGGCATCCTTGCCGCCGATCCCGGCCGGGCCGCCTCCGCCGTCCCCGTGGCCGCGGCCGATCCGGGCGGACTGGACTGGTCGCGGGTCTCGGAGCGGGACCTGAACATCGCGTCCGTGTTCCTGGCCGCGCGCGAGCGGGGGCTCGGCGTGGCGCTGGACAGCCTGGACCGGCTGGCCGCGCAGGACCCGTCCGTGCGCGCGCAGGGGCATCCGCTGGCGCACGCGCTGGGGCGCTACTCCATGGCCCGCGGGCGCGACCTGGCCGTGCTGGGCGAGTGCAAGCCGCTCTTCCAGTCCGGCTGCTTCCACGGCGTGCTGGAGGGGTACTTCCTGCAGGGCGGCACCATCGAGCAGGCGACGGCGGACCGCATCTGCGCGTCGCGGGCGGCCGCGGGGGTGCGCGGGTTCGAGCTGCTGGAGTGCTGGCACGGACTGGGACACGGATTGATGGTGCACTTCGCCGACTTCCGGCAGGCGCTCCCCATCTGCGACGCGCTGGAGACGGCCCAGGCGCGGCGCGAGTGCTACGACGGCGTGTTCATGGAGCGGGCGATCCGCGCCATCGGCATCACGGCAATCAACGTGGGCGACGGCCCGGGGATCGGCCACGACCACGGAGGGCAGGCGCGCGCGGCGGCCCCCGCGGCCCCCGCTCCCTCCGCACACGCGCACGACGGGCACGCCGCCGCCCCTCCTCCCGCCCGCGCGAACGACGGGCAGGCCGCGGCGCAGAGCAAGGCGCAGGCGCGGGCGGCGCGCGAGCAGCTGTGCAGCGGGCTGGATCCGGCGCACGCGGCGTCGTGCTGGGCGTACCAGCCGCTGGTGCTGTTCAACCTGCTGGGGATGAATCCCGCCGGGGTGCTGCGCGGCTGCGACGCGGCGCCGGCCGCGGCGGTGGCGGACTGCTACCGCGGCTTCGGCAAGCAGTTCCTGGGCGCGCTGAGCGGCGACGCGCCGCGGATGATCGCCGCCTGCCAGCTGGGCGACGCGGCCAGGACGACGGACTGCCTGCTGGGGGGCGTGGAGTACTTCACGGACCTGGACTGGAGCATCGAGCCGGGGATCGCCTTCTGCCGGCAGGTGCCGGGCGAGTCCAAGCCGCGCTGCTACGAGACCATCGGCGCGCGCCTCGTGCTCGCGCACCCCAACCCCGCGCCCGTGCGCGCCGCCTGCCGGCAGGTGGAGTCCGCGTACGTGGGCGCGTGCCTCGCGGGCGCCGGGCTGCGGGAGAGCTGATGGGCGAGTCGATCCGCGGATCGGATGGAAAGATGAGCAGCCCCGCCGGATGGATCCGGCGGGGCTGATTCTCTGTAAATGCCTCCCTGAATGCTTCTGTCGCCGCGCGACCATGTTTTGCAGCTGTTCAGCGTACAGCGAAACCCTGCGGAGTGTCAGCGTACGACGACATCGCACGGAATGTCGCCGTTCGTTGACAGGCGCTGAGTTGATATCCAGAACTCGTGCAATCCATCGGGAGTGAAGTCATGTGGATACGAACCGTGGATGATGTCGCGGAACTGGTGCGGGATCGCCGAAAGCAGTTGGGACTGACGCAGGTGGAGCTTGCACGCATGGCCGGCGTATCGCGTCAATGGCTCGTGGACCTGGAGCGCGGAAAGCCCACAGCGGAGGTGGCCCTGGTCCTGAGGACACTGGCCGCGGCGGGGGTGCAGCTGGACGCACGCGACCCCATGCATCATCCTGAAGGCTCCTATGCCGCTACGATCATCGATGCCGGGCGGGAGGTGATGGATCGCTATCGCCCCGCCGGAGCCCCGATGCGTACCCTCAGCACCCGCCCTCCGCGCCCGCCGTCGCCGGGCAGCATCCGCGGGCCAAAGCGCGAGCCGTGAATCGCGAAGCCCCGCCGGAGCATGCTCCGGCGGGGCTGATTCAGATCGCGTGGGTGATGTATCCGAGCCCTGCGGAGAAAGACGTCAACAGCTTGCATTTCCCCGCCGCCAGCTCCGCGTAGATGTCCGGATCGGCGAAATCCTTTGAGTTGCGGTTCAGGAAGCACTTGCTCGCCCCGGGATGGTTGTCGAAGTCCCGCGTGACGGACGCATAGACGATCGAATCCTGGGGTGTCAGGCCGAACCGGCTCTCCGCGTCATGTGCATGGCGCAATACATCCTCCGTGGTCGCGAGGATGTGCCCCGAAGCCATGATCCGCTCCAACGCCGCATCCAGCCGCCGGCGCTCTTCCTCACCGCTGTCGATCAACGCGGAGATGAGGCCCCGCGTTTGGACGGGCACGTCGGAGTAGGGCTTGGAGCGTGAGAGCTCGCGGATCTGCTGCGACAGCGTATCGTGGAATCTCGCCCGCTCCCGGGTCTGCCGGACCAGGCTCATGCGCGCCTCAACGACGCAGAACGCGGGAAGGAGCAGACGGATGCGGTTCGCTTCGGCAAGGCCGAGGAGCTGCTCGCAGCTCTCGTGCTCCTCCTGTTGATACGCGAGCTCGAGCAGGAAGTTGGATTCGACGTAGACGATCATGCCGCCTGGGACGTGACGACCGCATCCCGGAGCTGCGCATCGAGCCCGGAGGCATGCAGCCACCGCGGCTGATCGAGCCCGTCCTCCCGAACGAGATCCTCGAGCCAAAGGCGTACGATGGATTCGAAGCTCGTCTCGCTCAGCTCGTCGAGCGGGGACCTGAGCGACTCCAGGTACGGACGAAGTACCTCTTCAGCATCGAACTCGTAGTCGGGGAGCACCGCCAAGGCCGACAGCGGCTGCTTCCACAGAAAGAACTTGTCCGGCAGCGCGAGCAGGAAGTACGGTGCTGGCGGCAACGCGCCGTGCGCAATGAGGTTGCGCCGCATCTGCGCGGCCCATTCCGCGGACGCGTTTACCCGTTTCTTGGCTTCGACGATCAGCAGGACCTGATCATCCTGCGTTCGAATCACAAAGTCTGGTCTGGGGCTCATGTCCAGATCCGCCTGGAGAAAGTCCGGAGTGCGCTACCACTCCTAAGATACAGCAAACTGCGCAGCAAGTCATATCCGGGCGGCCCGCCATCTTCCGGGTTCGCTACTCCACCCGCCCGCCCTGCGCGATCCAGCGGCCTAGCCGCTGGGCGCGCGGCGAGGACGCGAGAAGCCCCGCCAGAGCATGCTCCGGTGGGGCTTTCGTTGGTTCAATCTGTCGAGATCAGGAGGTCGTCACCAGAAGGTGCCCGGGTTCGGCCGCCCCGCTCGACTGCACATCCACACGCACGTTCATGCCGAGCGCGGTCAGGAACCGGAAGAGCCGGTCCATCGAGAAGCCCGCGAGCTGGCCACGCACCACGGCCGAGATCTTGGGCTGGGTGGTGTCCAGCAACTCTGCCGCCTCCACCTGAGTAAGGCCGCGCGCTTCGATGGCCCTGGCGATGAGCCGCGAGATCATGGCCTTTGCATAACGCTCCTCCGCATCGGGGAGGCCTAGGTCGGCAAAGACGTTTCCGCTGCTCTCGTAGACTTCGACAGGCTCCGTCATTCCGCAGCCCCCTTCATCCAGTTCTGGTAGTGCTCCTCTGCCGCACGATAGCGCTCGCGGACAAGATCCATCTCGTGCTTTGGCGTGGCGATTCCGTGTGTCGCTTTCTTCTGGAATGCGTGCAACACGTAGACCGCACTCTTGAAACGCACCGTGTAGACGGTCCGGTACGTACCACCGGCCGAATCGTCTACGATCTCCAGCACACCCGCGCCTCCAAACCCCTGCAGCGGCTTTGCGGATGGGTGCTTGTCCCCGAACTGTGCGTCGAGCAGGGCGCGTCCCATGGTATCCTGGACGTCATCCGGGAATGACTTCAAGTCCTCCTGCTCGACGCGATCCAGAAGAGCGGCTTCGGCGCGCGGAAGTCTACCGAGGAATATCCCATATCTGGAATAGAGAGTCAAGACGCTGCCCTACTCCACCCGCCCACCCTGCGCGATCCACCGGCCCAGCAGCGCGCGCTCCTCGTCGGTCATGAAGGTCTTGTTGGCGGGGGGCATGGTCCGGGTCTCCACGGCGCGGGTGCGGATGCGCTCCAGGCTGGCGCGGATCTGCGCGGGGGTGTCGAAGGCCACGCCGGCGGGCGCCGCGCCGAACGTGCGGTCGGCGGCGTCGGCGCTGTGGCACACGGCGCAACGCTTCTGGATGACGGCGTTCGCCTGCGCGAAGGTGACGGTGCCGCCGCCCACATCCGGTCGTGCACGCGTGTCGGCGGGGCGCGCGGCGAGGACGTACAGCGCCAGGATGGACGCGGCCATGGTCACGGCCAGCGCGGGCTTCCACTGCGCGAAGGTGAAGCGGATGTTCAGGATGTGCCGTACGGCCGCGCCCGCCAGCACCAGCGCGCCCAGCACCAGCCAGCTACGCTCGCCGGCATACAGCCCGGAAAAGTGGCTGCTGAGCATCAGCACGATGACCGGAAAGGTCATGTAGTTGTTGTGGATGGACCGCTCCTTCGCCTTCTTGGCCGGGCCGGGGTCGGGCGTGCGGCCCTGCTGCACGGCGGCCACCAGCGTGCGCTGCGCGGGCATGATCACGCGGAACACGTTGCCCGCCATCAGCGTCCCCAGCATGGCGCCCATGTGCAGGAACGCGGCGCGCCCGCTGAACACGTGCGTGAGCCCGTACGCGGCGCCCAGCACCAGCACAAATCCCAGCAGCGCCGCCATCCCGCCCGCGCGCGCCAGCAGCCTGGCCAGCCCGTAGTGGTAGACGAGCCAGCCGCCCACGATGGTCCCCACGCCGATCATCGTCGCCTGCGTGGCGGTGAGGTCGGCGACGGCGGGGTCCACGAGCAGGGCGCCGCCGCTGGCGTAGTAGACCACGATGAGCAGGGCCGCGCCCGTGAGCCAGGTGGTGTACGCCTGCCACTTGAACCAGTGCAGCGGCCGGTCCTGGTCCCATCCCTTGAGGTCCTTCTCCATGAAGTAGAAGGCGCCGCTGTGCAGCAGCCAGATCTCTCCCTGGATCCCCGGCTTGCCCTCCCTGGACGGCTGCAGGTTGCGGTCGATCCAGTTCCACAGCATGGAGTTGCCGATCCACATGATCCCCGCGATCACGTGCATCCAGCGAAGCACCAGGTCCACGAGCTCCCGCCACTCCATCGATCTTCAGCTCCCCCGGTAGGTGGAGTAGCCGAACGGGCTCAGCAGCAGCGGCACGTGGTAGTGCTGCGCCCCGTCGCGCACCTGGAAGTCGATGGAGACCGCCGGATAGAACGCCTCCGTCCCCGCCGCGCCGAAGTACGCGCCGGTGTCGAACACCAGCCGGTAGACGCCGGCCGTCAACGGCGCATCCGCCGGCAGCAGGTCGCGCAGGCGGCCGTCGGCGTCCGTGGATCCGCTGCCCAGCAGGGTGCCCGCGTGCTCCAGCCGCACGGGCACGCCGGCCGCCGGGCGTCCCCGGGAGGTATCCAGCACGTGGGTGGTAATTGCGCTCATCGTCTTGAAAGAAAGGTGGATCTGGGTTGATTCGCTGCGTTCGATCATCCCCGCGCCGCATCGTGTGGAAACCGGTCGGGCACGGGTGAGTGCCGGCGCGCCGCGGCCAGATTCTTCGGTCGGCGCCCCAAGGTGCGTGCACGGGCGGGATCGCGCCGGGCGCCTTCCTCAGAATGACACCGTGGGACAGCACGGGCGGCGGCGTTTCGCCTGCGGCGGACGGCTCAGTTCTCCGCGGCCAGCAGCTTTTGCAGGCGGATGCGGGTGATCTTGCGCTGCTCCTCGGCCGCGACGCGGATCTCGGTCGCGGCGTCGTTCGCCAGGCGCGACTGGAGCAGGGCCAGCATCTCGTCCGCGGAGCGGCCCGTGGCGCAGACGATGTAGATGTGGCCGAAGCGCGCCTCGTACGCGCGGTTGCCCTCCGCCAGCGCGACGCGGGTGGCATCCGCCGCGGCCGTCATCCCCGCCTGCTCGCCGGCGGACCACGCCTGCTCGCGCCCCGTCTGCCCCGCTTCCGCCTTTCGCTCGCCGATGCGCGGATGGCTGCGGAAGGCTTCGAGCCAATCCGCCTCGTCCAGCGTCCACCACGTGTCGTCGGCGCGGGCGAGCAGCTCGTCGGCGTCGCGAAAGGGGCGCGCGGCGGCCATCCGCCGGGCCCAGGCGCGCGAGCCGCAGCAGGTGAGCAGCTCACGCTCCGCGTCCGCCGCCGGCAGGGCGTTCAGCCGGTCCAGCCCGCTCATCGCGGCAGGGTGCCGAACACCCGCATGCGCGCGATGCCGCCGTCGGGATAGATGCGCAGCCGCACGTGCGTGGCCGTCTCGTGCGCGCCCAGCTCCTCGAACTTGTAGCGCGCGTGGGGCTGCAGCTTGGTCTCTGGGATCAGCGGGAACCAGGGCGCGCGGGGGTCGGCCAGGGCGTCGGCGGAGGCGCCGGGAAGGTGAATGCCTTCCACGGACATGGAATCCGGCGAGTTGCCCTTGAAGTGGTCCGTGTCCAGCTCCACGCGGTGCAATCTGCTGGGCGCGGCCAGCCGCACGATGCTCCAGTCGTGCCCGCGGCCGCGGCGCCGGCGCGTTTCCCATCCATCCCCCATGAACAGCGAGCGGCCGGGGAGGATGAGGTTCTGCCGGTGGCCGTAGAACATGTCGCTGGACGAGACCACCCATCCGCCGTTCTCCAGCGCGGCCAGGTCCACCTCGCCCCCCGCCAGGGCGAACTTCGTCCACGACGGCGACACGTGGCCGTGCACGCGCAGCCGCGCCACGCCGCCGTCTGGAAAGATGTTCAGGCGCAGGTGCGTGACCCGGTCCGGGAACCGGATGTCGAACGGGTTGCGCGCGTTGCCCTGCAGGCTGCTCCGCTCCAGCAGGATCTTCCACTCCGCCGCCTCCAGCTCCTCCGGCGTGGGCGTGCCGGGGAGGGCGCAGGCCTCGATGGACGCCTCTTCCGGGTAGTTGCCACGGAACCACGAGGTGTCGATCACCACGCCGCGGACGAAGCCGGGGACGCCCAGGCGCAGGATGGCCCAGTCGTAGCCGGCGGTGCGGCGGCGGCGGGTCTCCCAGCCGTCCATCCACTTGCCGCGCTCGGTGTACGCGTCCTCGCGCCATTCCGGCGGGGTGGGCTTGAGCAGCGCCTCCTTGGGCGCGAAGAACTCGTCGTTGGCCAGCAGCACGGCGGCGCCCAGGCGCTCGGACGCCAGGTCCACCATCTCCTCGAAGATCGTCATTCCCGGCCGCGTAGAAGGATGTGTCCGGCGGGCGTGCCCGCGTGCCCGCGTGTGTAGGCCTGCACGCCACGAACGTACGTCGCAAGCACCTGTCCGGAAAAGATGCCCCCCGCATAGGGCGTCACGGAATGGCGGTGATGCAGCGCCGTGGGATCCACCCGGAGCTCCGCGTCCGGGTCGAAGACGACGATGTCCGCGTCGCGTCCCGGGGCGATGGCGCCCTTGCGGTGGAGCCCCGCCAGCCGGGCCGGCGCCGCGCTCATCCACTCCGCCACCCGCTCCGGCCCCAGCCCCCGCCGGCGCGCCTCCGTCCACACCACGGGCAGCCCCAGCTGGAGCGACGCGATGCCGCCCCACGCGCCGAAGAAGTCGCCCAGCTCCATCCGCTTGAGCTCCGGCGGGCAGGGCGAGTGGTCGGATGCCACCAGGTCGATCTCACCGGCCGCGAGCGCATCCCACAGCGCCTCGCGATGCGCCGCTTGGCGGATGGGCGGCGCGCACTTCCACGCCGTGGCGCCGTCCGCGATCTCCTCCGCGGCGAAGTGGAGGTAATGCGGGCAGGTCTCCACCGTGATGGGCAGCCCCTCCGCACGCGCCTCGCGCAGCAGGGGAAGCGCGTCCGCCGTTGCGAGGTGCACCACGTGGACGCGCGTGCCGAACTCGCGGCACAGGCGGATGACCAGCGCCACGGCCTCCGTCTCCGCGTCCGACGGGCGCGAGCGCAGGTAGGATGCGTAGCGGCGCGGGTCCAGGGCCGCGCACTCCGCCGCGGCGCGCTCGATGGGTCCCGGCAGCTCCGCGTGCACCAGCAGGGGCGCGCCGAGCTCCGCCAGGATGGGCATGGCCGCGCGCAGGTCCGCCTCCGACACGCCCTCGAACTCGTCCACGCCGGAGGGGACGAGAAAGCACTTGAAGCCCCAGACGCCCGCCTCCCAAAGGGGCTGCAGCTCCGCCGCGTTCCCCGGCACCACGCCCCCCCAGAACCCCACGTCCACGCCGATGCGCCCCGCCGCCGCGCCCAGCTTTGCGCGGAACGCGTCCGCGCTCGTCGTGGCGGGGATGCTGTTCAGGGGCATCTCCACGATCGTGGTGATGCCGCCGGCTGCTGCCGCGCGCGTGGCGGATTCGAAGCCCTCCCAGTGCGAGCGGCCGGGATCGTTGATGTGGACGTGCGTGTCCACCAGCCCCGGCATCAGCAGCGCGTCGCCCGCGTCCACCACCGGCACGCCCGGGGCCGCGTCGTTATAGCCGCCGATGGCCTGGATGACGCCGCCCGCTACGGAGACGGATGCCGCGCGCACGCCGTCCGGCAGCACCACGTGCCGGCCGCGGAAGATCCGATCGGGAGGGGAAGGGGGCGAAGGCATCGGGTAAGAGAACGGAGGATCAAGGGAACGGGGGGCCCGGCGGGATCAAGCCCCGACGAGATCAACCCTGGTCAGAGCGAATGAATTCGCCGCAACGACTACACGATGTCCGCCTGCGCGGACGGTCCGTCACGGCGGAGTGCCACGCCGGCACGCATTCGCGGCGATGGGCCGATTCCGTTCTCCCCCTCCTGCCCGCGAAGCGGGGGAGGGGGCCGGGGGGAGGGGGCCGGCCGCTGCCGGCGCGATCCTCGCCACCGCGCGCCGTGCCCCGCCTTGCTACCCCACCGACAGCCGGTATGGGCTCGCGGGATCGCCGGGGTTCACGGGCGCGAAGCCCATGCGCCGCAGGTAGTCCGAATGCACCTTGCTGCCGCCGCCGCTCACGATCTCGGTGATGCCGTGCCCGCGGAAGAAGTGCGCCTGGTCGCGAAAGAGGTATCGCCCCGTCTTGAAGTCGCGGTACTGCGGGATCACGAAGTCCAGCATCACCCGCAGCGCGCCGTCGCCCCGCCGCTCGCCGATGAACAATCCCGCCGGCACCATGTCGCGCAGCACGAAGAACACCAGGTGCCGGTCGTCCGGCGTGAACGCGAAGCCGGGGAGAAAGCGCTGGATCTCGGCCGCGTGAAAGTCCAGGAACGCGCGCAGGTACTCGGCGTCCGGGCGCACCTGCAGGAGCTTGAAGTACTCCCGCGAGCCCAGCATCTGCCGCAGATAATAGAGGTTGATGAAGACGATCAACAGGTTGACCACCGCCACCGGGTACGCGCCGATGAGCCCGCCGTACACCACGAACGCCGCCGATCCCACCAGGTTGATGAGCCGCAGCTTGAGGATGCTGCTCATGGTGAGCGAGATGGCCACCAGCACCGAGGCCACGTACCCGATGATCTCCAGCACCAGCTGTGAAGGCATGTTCTGCAACCGCTCGTTCGCAACGTAGAATGCACCGCGCGCCCAGCCGGGGCGGCTGGGCGCGCGGGACCAAGCTAATCGAGACGCTCCCCGCACGCACGGGGGCGGGCCGTCATGCGTTCACGGCCCCCTCCTCATCCTCCCGGGCGGATGTCGCCGCCCAGCTGCACCAGCGGCTGCTTGCGGGTTACCCGCCCGCGGTCGTCCTGCTCCCACTCGTCTTCCCACCGGGCCGTCTCCGCGCGGCGAATGTGCCCCGCGTTGTACGTGAACAGCGTTGGGCATTGCTCGCAGAAGGTGTGCGCCAGGGCGGGTTCGCGCAGGCTGCGCGCGGGGTCCGCCGACAGGCGGCGCAGGGCGCGGTACGCGGGCGAGTTCCACACCTCCCACACCCCGGACTCGAACACGTTGCCCAGCTCCCGGCGCTCCGCGGGGTCCGCCGTGTACTGGGTGCTCGAGCGGTGAATGCAGCAGGGGATGACGCCGCCGTCGTAGCGCACCACGAGCGAAAAGTAGGGCCAGGCGCAGCGGGGCCGGATGCCCGCGCGCCGCGGCGTGGGCCCGCCCTGCACCGCTTCCGGCACATCGGTAAGATTGTGCAGCACGCCCCACATCTCCGTGAACTGGTCCACTCCCCACGAAAGGCAGCGCGTACGGGCCTCGTCCAGCTCGCCCAGGTTGTGCTGGAACTTGATGTACTGCACCTCCACCCGCGGGTACACGCCGCCGCTCCGGCGACGGATCTCCATCAGCCGCCGCAGGTTGTCCAGCACCACGGCAATGCGCCCGCCCACGCGGGTGCGGCCGTACGTCTCCTGCGTGATCCCGTCCACGCACACCTTGAGGTGCGTCATCCCGCTGGCCACCAGCGACCGCAGCCGCTCGTCGGAAAGCCCGAAGCTGAAGTTGGTGCTCAGGTGCGAGTTCATCCCCGCATGCGCGGTGGCCTCGCAGATCTCCTCCAGGTGCGGGTGCATCAGCGGGTCGCCCATGTAGAAGAGCGACACCGCGGAGGTGCGCCCGGACAGCTCGCCCACGATGTCCCGGTAGCGGTCGATGGACATGTGCTGCCCGGCGGAGAAGCGCTGCCGCCCCAGCAGGGGATCGGAGCCGTCGGAGGGGCGCGCGTGCAGGCACATGGTGCAGCGCAGGTTGCACAGCGGCGAGATGTCCACCTTGGCGACCACCGGCCAGGCGCGCATCACCTCGTTGCGCAGTGCGTACTGGCTCGCCGCCAGCAGCATGTTGGCCGCCTGCCGGGGCCCCACGTTCTCCATGATCCACCCGCGCCGCCGCGAGAGCAGGGCCGAAAGGGTGCTTCTTCCCTTGGTGGGTTTGGGAACGACGTAGGATCTCATGGGGCGCTCCGCGGCGGAAGGAGTGGGATCCCTGCCAGGGAAAGAGCGGCAGACCGGCCTTGCGAATAGTGAAGCCGGGGACGGTCCGGCGCAATGTTTTTGTCACCAACGGAACGCGCGCGGCCACCGTATTCTCAAGATGGGCGGCGTCTCGCCGCCGCGGCTGGACGCGGGCGCCCGCCGGCTGGCCCGTTCCTTCCTGTGATCCCCCCGCCGAAGGATGCGCTCCACCCTGGCTCCGGGCCCCATGAAGATCGTCGCGGTCACCGCCTGCCCAACGGGCGTCGCGCACACGCTGATGGCCGCCGAGGCGCTCAAGAAGACGGCGGCGGTGCTGGGCCACGACCTGCGCGTGGAGACGCAGGGCTCCGCCGGCGCGCGCGACACGCTGTCACAGGCGGAGATCGGCGCGGCGGACGCGGTGATCCTGGCGTCGGACATCCACGTGGACGTGGCCCGGTTCGCGGGCAAGCCCATCCACGCCGTGCGCACCAGCGACGCCATCCGCCACACCCGCCAGGTGATCGAGGCCGCCGTGGCGCAGGTCCCCGCCGCCGCGCCGTCCGCATCCACCGCGTCTCCATCAGCCGCGCCGCACGTTTCGACGGAGATCGCCGTCACGCCGCCGTCCGCATCCGCCGCGTCGACCGGGTCCGCCGCATCGACTGCATCGACCGGATCCACATCCGCCGAAACCGCGGCGCCGGCGGTGGCGGGCAAGCGGCTCGTGGGGATCACGGCGTGCCCCACGGGGATCGCGCACACGTTCATGGCCGCGGAGGCGCTGCAAAAGGCGGCCGCGGCCATGGGACACACCATCAAGGTGGAGACGCAGGGCTCCGTCGGCGCAAAGAACCAGCTGACGGACGAGGACATCGCCGCGGCGGACGCGGTGGTGATCGCGGCGGATACCAAGGTGGATACGTCGCGCTTCGCCGGAAAGCCGGTCTACGTCACCAGCACCAAGGCGGCGATCAAGGCCGGCCGCGACACCATCGGCACCGCGCTGGCGCAGCCGGCCTCCGCCGCATCCGCAGGTCCGGCCGTTTCGGGGGATGCGGGGGCGGGGAAGCGGGAGCGGACGGGGCCGTACAAGCACCTGATGACGGGCGTGTCGTACATGCTCCCCGTGGTGATCGCGGGCGGGCTGGCCATCGCGCTGGCGTTCGCCCTGGGCGGCATCTACGCGGGGGACCGCGAAGGCTCGCTGGCGTGGGCGCTCAACACCATCGGCGGGGGAACGGCGTTCCACCTGTTCGTGGCCGTGCTCAGCGGCTTCATCGCCTTCTCCATCGCGGACCGGCCCGGGCTGGCGCCGGGGCTCGTGGGCGGCATGCTGGCGCAGAACCTGGGCGCGGGCTTCCTGGGCGGCATCGTCTCCGGCTTCCTGGCGGGCTACCTGACGAAGTTTTTGGCGGACCGCATCCGGCTTCCCGCCACGCTGGAGGGCCTCAAGCCCGTCCTCATCCTCCCGTTCCTGTCCACCATCCTCGTGGGGCTGGCGATGATCTTCGTGATCGCGCCGCCCGTGGAGGCGCTGAACACGGGGCTCAACGGGTGGCTGCTGGGGCTGCGCGGCGCGAACGCGGTGGTGCTGGGGCTCATCCTGGGGACGATGATGGCGCTGGACATGGGCGGCCCGCTGAACAAGGCGGCGTACACCTTCGCCGTCGGCCTCCTCGCGGCGAAGATCTACACGCCCATGGCCGCGGTGATGGCGGCGGGGATGACGCCCGCGCTGGGCGTGGGGCTGGCGGCGTTCCTCTTCCGCAACCGCTTCGACGAGGACGAGCGGCGCGCGGGCGGGCCGGCCCTCGTCCTGGGGCTTTCCTTCATCACGGAGGGTGCGATTCCGTTCGCGGCGAAGGATCCCGTGCGGGTGATCCCCGCGCTGGTGCTGGGCTCGGCCACGGCGGGGGCCATCAGCATGCTGGCGGGGGTGCGATTGCTGGTGCCCCACGGCGGCGTGTTCGCGGCCGTCATCCCCGGTGCCGTGAGCGGGCTGCTGGCGTACCTGGCCGCCATCGCCCTGGGCACGGTGGTGACGGCCGCCGCGCTGTTCGTGCTCGAGCGGCCGCTGGCCCGGACGGAACTGGTGGCGCGGGCGGACGGCCGGCTGGCGGAGGCCGCATGAGCACCATGATCCGCGTCGCCCCGGACGACGTGCGGCTGGCCGTCCGCGCGGGGGACAAGGAGGCGGCCATCCGCGCCGTGGGCGGGCTGCTGGCGGAGCGCGGCTACATCGACGCCGGCTACGTGGAAAGCATGCTTGGGCGCGAGGGGCAGGCCAACACCTACCTGGGCAGCGGCATCGCCATCCCGCACGGCATGGCGCAGCACCGCGAGCTCATCCACCGTACCGGCGTGGCCGTCGTTCAGCTGGACGGCGGCGTGGACTGGGGCGGGGGACAGCAGGTGCGGCTCGTCGTGGGGATCGCCGCGCGGTCGGACGAGCACCTGGGCATCCTGGCGGCCCTTACGGACGTGCTGGACGATCCCGTGGCGGCGGAGCGGCTGGCGAACACGCGCGATCCCGCGGAGGTCGCCGCCGCCCTCACCCGCGGCGCGCCGGGCTCCGTCCTGCCGCCCGTGGAGGAGCTGGAGGGCGCGATCCACGTGGACGTGCAGGTGGCCGGCGGGCACGGCCTCCATGCGCGCCCGGCGACGTTCCTCGTGGACGTGGCCATGCGCTTCGAATCCGAGATCCGCGTGGGCTACGAGGGGCGCATCGGCAACGCCAAGGCGCTGGCGGCGCTCCTGAAGCTGGGCGTGGAGGGGGGCGAGACCATCCGCATCTTTGCCGCGGGGCCGGACGCGGAGGCGGCGCTGGAGGCCCTGCGCGAGGCGGTGGAGGGCGGACTGGGAGAGGGGGAGGGGCCGGCCGCCGTGGTGGACGAGGAGGCGTGGACGCCGGCGCGGGGTGAGCGCGCCATCCCCGGCGTCCCCGCGTCCCCCGGGCTGGCCATCGGCCCGCTGTACCAGTTCCAGGTGACGCGCGTCGTCGTCACGGACCAGACGGCGGAGGACCCGGCGGAGGAGAAGCGGCGGCTGGGGCAGGCCATCGAGACGGCGCGCGAGCAGCTGGCCACGCTGTACGCCAGCATGGAGCAGCGCTCCGGCAAGGGCGAGGCGATGATCTTTCGCGCCCACCAGGCCCTGATCCTGGACCCCGAGCTGCACACGGAGGTGCACGCGGAGATCGACGCCGGGCACGCGGCGGCGTACGCGTGGCAGCGGGCCATCGAGACGCGCGCGGTGGAGGTGGGCAGCGTGGACGACGAGCGCCTGGCCGCCCGCGCCACGGACCTGCACGACGTGGGGCAGCGCGTCCTGCGCGCCCTCGTGGGGACGGAGCACGGCGAGCCCAGCTTCCCGGATCATCCGGTCATCCTGGTCGCGGACGACCTGACGCCGTCGCACACGGCGCGGCTGGACCCGCAGCGCATCCTGGGCCTGTGCACGGCGTCCGGCGGTCCCACGTCGCACACGGCCATCATCGCGCGCTCGCTGGGCATCCCCGCCGTCGTGGGCGCGGGGCCGGCCGTGCTGGAGCAGCCGGAGGGCACCGTCTGCATCGTGGACGGCAGCGGCGGACGGCTCTACCTGGACCCGGGCGAGGAGGACCTGGAGTCCGCCCGCGGCTTCCAGGCGGACCTGGCCCGCCGGCGGGACACGGAGCACGCCACCCGCTACGAGCCGGCCATCCTCCGCGACGGGCACCGGGTGGAGATCGCGGCCAACATCGGCAGCGTGGCGGAGGCGGAGCAGGCGGTGGAGGCGGGGGCGGAAGGCGTGGGGCTGATGCGCTCGGAGTTCCTGTTCCTGGGGCGCGAGACGGCGCCCACGGAAGACGAGCAGTACGAGGCGTACGCGGCCATGGCGCGGGCCATGGGCGGGCTGCCCCTCATCATCCGCACGCTGGACATCGGCGGGGACAAGACCGTGCCCTACCTGTCGCTGCCGAAAGAAGAAAACCCGTTTTTGGGGGTGCGCGGCATCCGCCTGTGCCTGCGCAAGCCGGAGCTGTTCATCCCCCAGCTGCGCGCCATCTACCGTGCGTCCGCCGTGGGGCCCGTCCGCATCATGTTCCCCATGATCGCCACGCTGGAGGAGCTGCGCGAGGCGAAGGAGGCGGCGGAGAAGGTGCGGCTCGAGGTGGGAGCGGACCCGGTGGAGATCGGCATCATGATCGAGGTGCCCAGCGCCGTGCTGATCGCGGATTCGCTGGCGCGGGAGGTGGATTTCTTTTCCGTGGGCACCAACGACCTCACGCAGTACGTGCTGGCGATGGACCGCATGCATCCCACCCTGGGCGCGCAGGTGGACGGCCTGCACCCCGCCGTGCTGCGGATGATCGACATGACCGTGCGCGCGGCGGAGGGGGCGGGCAAGTGGGTGGGCGTGTGCGGCGGCATCGCGGGCGATCCGCTGGGCGCGCTGATCCTCACGGGGATGGGCGTGGCGGAGCTGTCCATGAGCCTCCCCAGCATCGCGGCCGTCAAGGCATCGCTGCGCCGCTACTCCCTGGCCCAGGCAAAGGCGTTCGCCGCGAAGGCGCTGGCCCGCGACACCGCGCGCCAGGTGCGCGAGCTGCCCCTTCCCTGACGGATCTCGCGCAGAGCAGCGGAGGGGCGGAGCAACGGAGGAGAAGGCCGCTCCGTTCCCTGCTCCTCCTTGCTGCTCTGCGTGCGGGTCGTTGGGTGCACGGGGTGGATGGTGGCGGACTTCGTGCACCGGACGGGCGCTCGCCTCCACGACCGTCCTTCCTTGACCCGCGAGCCCGTACCCGTGCCCGACCAACCTTCCGTGCCCGCCCAGCCTGCCGTGCTTGGCAAGCGCCCCGTGAACGTCGTCACCGTCACGCCGAACCCCGCCATCGACTGGACGGTGACGGTCCCCGGCTTTGCGGCGGGCGCCGTGAACCGCGCCGCGGCGGAGCGGTCGCAGCCGGCGGGCAAGGGGGTGAACGTGGCCGCGGCGCTGGCGGGGTACGGGCTGGGCGTGGCCGCCACGGGCTTCTTGGGCCGCGACAACGCCGACCTCTTCGAGGCGTTCTTCGCCGAGCGGCGCATCGGCGACGCGTTCGTGCGGGTGGACGGCCCCACCCGGACGGGGATCAAGATCGTGGACCCCGATCGCCGGGAGACGACGGACGTCAACTTTCCCGGCGTGCCCGTCTCGGGGGACCAGCTCGACGTGCTGCGGGAGCGGGTGCGGACGCTGGCGGTGCGGGGCGAGCGCTGGTTCGTCCTGGCCGGGAGCCTGCCGCCGGGCGCGGACCCGTCGCTGTACGCCGGGCTGGCGCGGTCCATCACGGCCGCCGGATGCCGGGTCGTGCTGGACACCAGCGGCGACGCCCTGCGCCACGCGCTGGATGCCGCCCCGTCCATCGTCAAGCCGAACTTGCACGAGCTGGAGATGCTCGCCGGCCGCCCCCTGTCGTCCGTGGACGACGTGGTGGACGCCGCGCGGACCCTGCTGGAGCGCGGTGTGGAGCTGGCGGCCGTCTCCATGGGCGCGGAGGGCGCGCTGTTCGTCACGGCCGGCGAGATCGTCCACGCGCGCCCGCCGGCCGTGGAGGTGGGCAGCACGGTGGGCGCGGGGGACGCGATGGTTGCGGGGATCGTCGCCGCGCGGCTGGCGGGGCTGGACCTGGCCGGGACGGCGCGCCTGGCGACGTCCTTCTCCGTGGCCGCGCTCACCCGCCGCGAGCCCGGCGCCCCGACGCGGGAGGAAATCGAGGCGCTGGCGGGGCGGGTGGCGGTGGTCCCGGGGCCGTGACGCCGCGGATTCCCCGCGCCTGGCCATGCCGGCGCACGGACCCGCCGGGCCGAGGCTGAACGCGCGTCCGGCCCTCATCTCCTTGCACGGCTGGCCCGTGGACCCCGCGCGGCGTTCGCCGGGAAACGCCCACTCCGTGGATCCCCGGAAAGCGGCGGCGGCGCCGTGCTTCCGCGGGACGTGCCCGTTAGATTCGTATCCCGCGCCCTGCGCCGTTCCCGGCGGCACTGCCTGCTGCCCGCCGGCCATCGTACCCCCTCTCACCACAATCACCATGTCCTTGATGCGCTTCGTGCTGGCAGACGGCACCGAGATCATGATCGAAGCTGAACCGGCCGCCCCCGCGGTCCGGGACGGAAACCTTCGCGGGCCGCAGCCCGCATCGCGAGACGTCACGGTGGCGGGCGTGCAACGCTCGTTCGAGCAGGCGCTGGGTGCAGTGAAGAAGACCCTGACCAGCGCGGTGCACGAGCTGCGCGACGCCTTTCCCGAACGGCCCGACGAGCTGGAGCTGGAGTTTGGCATCAAGGCGTCGCTGGAGGCGAACACGCTGATCCTGGCAAAGGCCGCCGGCGAGGCTTCGTTCACCGTCAAGGCGCTGTGGAAGAAACCCGTTCCCCCCGCGACCGCGCCATGAGCCCCTCGTGCTCTACGGATGCTGGAGGCGGCTGATGAGCTACGCGCGGCGGGTCACACTGAATTCGGTAAAAGATCGAGGGTACAGAGGAACAGAAACAGCCAGAGGAACAGAGGGATACATGCGTTCTCTGTTCCTCTGGCTTTGTTCTGTTCCTCTGTACCCCAATTTTTAAGAATCCAGCGCCACCGCGTGCCCGATCGACGAAGAGCCAAAAAGAGGACGCGGAGAACCGATGATGGGTTCTCCGCGTCCTCGTCTTTCACCTCCGCGTCCTCCGCGCGATCCTTCTTTTCCTTCCGGCGCGGCGAGAGCGGATCACGGCCTCCGGGGCGGGGTCCGCGTGACCGGCGGCAGGGGCAGCGGCGCGGGCGGCCCTCCGGCGCGATGCGCCGCCCCCTCCGGGTTGGGGACGGGCGGGTACGTGGACGAGTTGTAGCCCGTGCGGGCGCCGCCGGCGGCCGGGTTGCTCACGACGGTGGGCACCGTGTTGCACGCCGCCACGCCGCCCGGGACCTTGCACCACTCCGTGTCCGGCTGGATGCCGCCCTCGCCGTGGAAGTCGGCGCCCCAGCAGTACGCCTTGTCGTCCGTGCCGATGGCGCAGGTGTGCTGGAACCCGCCCTCCATGCTTCCCGCGAACCGCACCGCGCTCACCACGGGCTCCGGCACGGGGTTGGGATCGAACGACTCCTTTTCCGCGCGGCCCAGCTGCCCCACGCGGTTGAATCCCCAGCACCACGCCACGCCGTCCGTGGCCACCGCGCAGGTGTGGTACGAGCCCACGCCGATGTCCGTGAACGTCTGCGCCGCGGCCACCTTCATGGGCACGTCGTCGCCCACCTCGGCCACGCCCGTCCCCAGCTCGCCGTAGTGGTCCTCCCCCCAGCAGAACGCCTCGCCCGCCGTCGTGATCCCGCAGACGTGCGAGTCGCCCAGGGCGATGTCGCGGTAGCGCATCCCGCCGCCCGCGGGGACGGGGTGCGGCACCATGAGCCCGGGTGCGCCGGCCCCGTCGCCGAACTGGCCGATCTCGTTGTCGCCCCAGCAGTACAGCAGGTCGTCCGGCGTGATGGCGCAGGTGGCGTCGCGCCCCGCGCTGATCTGCTTGAAGGTCAGCCCGCCCACCACCTCCACGGGCACGGGCTCCCCATACACGATCACCCGCTCGTCGTTGCCCAGCTGGCCGTACGTGTTGTTGCCCCAGCACCACGCCTTGCCGCCCTCGTCCAGCGCGCAGGCGTGCTCGAACCCTGCCGAGAGGGTGGTGAACGTGTGCCCGCCCACGACGGCCTGGGGCGTGGGCTCGCCGTCCGTGTAGCCCTCCTGCCCGTCGCCCCGCTGGCCGTAGTAGCCGTTGCCCCAGCACCACGCCTGCCCGCCGGTGCTCAGCCCGCAGGTGAACCAGTTGCCGCCGTCCACCAGGGCGAACTCCGTCCCGCCGGCCACGCCCGCGGGGAGCATCTCGCCCTGGGCCGTCATCACGCCGAATCCCAGCTGGCCGGCGCCGTTGTGCCCCCAGCAGTACGCCTTGTTGGCCGTGGACACGCCGCAGGTGTGCCCCTGCCCCGTGGTCACGCTGCGCCACGTCACCTCCGGCCCCGGCAGGGTGGTGATGTACGCCGTGTCGGTTCCCCAGTCGAGCCCCACGTGGATGCGGCTGGTGCCGGGATGGGTGGCGCGCACCAGCCCCGTCTGCTGGTTGGCGTAGGCCGCCCACGGGTTGTCCTCGGCGTAGGAGAGGGGCGTGTTCAGCACCTCGCCGCGGACGTTGTACGCCACGGCCGACAGCTGCACCGTGTGCCCCATCTCCAGCGTGGCCGTGTCGCGCACCAGCCGCACGTCCACCACCGTCTGCGGGGTGATGACCTTGACCGTGGAGTGCGCCGTCTTGCCGTCCTCCGTGGTGGCGTGGATGACGACCAGCCCCTCGCGCACCCCCGTCAGCAGCCCCGTGGAATCCACCGTGGCGATGCGGTCGTCGTTGCTGCGCCAGGTCACGCGGGCGGGGCGCGTCCGGCCCGCGAAGTCGCGCAGGGCCGCCTCCAGCCGCAGGGTGTCGCCCAGGAGCAGGAACGTCTCGTCCGGCGTGACGACCAGCCGCTCGCCCTCGTGCTGCACCTGCGCCGCCACGTAGACGGTGAAGGTGACGCGCGTGGTCCCCGGCGTGTACGCCATCTTCCACGTCCGCGGGGCGGAGGTCTCGTCCGGGCGCAGCAGGGTGCCGTAGGTGAAGTACGGCTGCCCGGGGGCCAGGATGTAGGCGTCGCCGTCCGCGTTGGCCACCCACGCCGTCCCCGTGGGGTGCGCCGTGGGGCCGTCGCTGAAGAAGACGCGCACCCCGCCCGCGTGCGGCGTGGTGCCGTCCGCCGTGCCCAGCGGCTGGTCCAGCAGGTTCTGCACGGTCACGTCCAGCCGCAGCGTGTCGGCCTGCCACGTGACGTTGGACGACGCCAGCCGCACGTACACGTTCTGCCCGCCCACGATCACCCCGCCTGAGCCCAGCGCGCTCCCCGTGGAGGGCTGCGGGTCCACGCACCGCATCTCCGCCTCCCCCCGGTCCAGGGTGCAGGCCACGGCCTGCAGGGCGGGAAAGGGGGCGGGCGCGGGGGGCTCGGGCGCCAGTGGCGTGCGCGCGTCGGTGCAGGCGGCCGCGAACAGGAGCGCGCCGGCCAGCCAGCTGCGGGCGGGGTGGGTCATGGGTGCGCCGGGTGGGGGATAGGGGCATGCCGCGCGGGACCCTGCACCCGGGCGGGCGAGGGCGGGGACACGGTCCGTAAACAAGATGCGCACCTTCCGCGCCAGCGCAACGCACCGTCCATTTTCGGCCGTGCCACTGCGAGTGGATCTGGATGGGAAACGAAGAACCGCGCCGGATCTGCTCCGGGCGCGGTTCATTTTCGTATGGCGAGACGTCGAGCAAGGTGTTTGGATGCGTGTCATGCCCATCCTGAATTTTTGTGTCTGATAATGTACCATGCGGATGTTCCGTTCCATCCCGCACTCTCCCGCCCCCACCTCCGGAGGTTCCCATGCGCTGTGTTCCGAGACCGGTTCTTCTCCTGGGACTGCTCCTTCTCGCGGGGGCGTGCGACCGTGCACCCACGCACGCAGCGGACGGAAGTCCATCCGCCGCGGCGCCCCGCTTCTACACCAACGCGACGACGATCTGCACCAACCAGGCGGTGCCCTCCGGCTACGTGATCCTGTCCGCCTTCGGCAGCTATGGGTGTCCCTACTATTCGCCTTCGGGGATGAACGCGTACAACATCGCCATCCCGGGGACGCAGGAGGACGTGTGCTCCAACTCGCCCATTCCGAGTGGCTACGTCATCCAGGGGACCAACAACGGCGCCTCGTGCCCGGGGTACTCCCCCTCGGGAAGGAACATGTGGATCATCAAGATCCCGGGGATGTACGAGACGGTGTGCGGCAACTCGCCGGTCCCGTCCGGCTACATCGTCACGTCGTACACCAGCTCGGTCGCGTGCCCGGGGTATCCGAACAACGCCAAGAACATCCAGCGGGTCTGATCCCTAATCCCTCGATGTTTCGTGTGCAGGCACAGAAAAGCATCACGCAGGGGACGCAGGGCTAGAGCAGTTTTCGGGTCGGTTTGGAGTTTCTCACCCGTGATGTCATTCTGAGGGAGCGCCCGCCCGCAACCCGAACGGTGCACCGGCTTTGCGGCGCGACCGAAGAATCTGGTTGCAAGCGCGATGGTACTCGCCCGTGCGCCGTAAAAGGTCGTGCACGGGTGGGTCTGTGCACCGGGGCAACCAGATTCTTCGGTCGGCGCCTTCACGTCACGGGACAGATCCGGCCGGCGCCGACCTCAGAATGACACCACGCGCGGGGCAAGAAACTGCACACGCATGCGAAATCCGCTCTAGACGGAGAGGACGCAGAGAACTGCAATGAGTTCTCTGCGTCCTCGGCGTGAAACTGCCTTTCCCTCGAACGCACGATGAATTCGAGAATTGGTATGATGGCCTGCATCGAAGAAGCCCCGGACCGAGGCTCGGTCCGGGGCTTCTTGCATGCTCACTTCCGCGGGTCAGGGCGCGGCCGGCTCCACGCGCGCGGTCGCCACGACGTCGCCCTCCAGGATGCCGTCCACCACGCCGATCCCCTCCACCACCTCGGCGAAGACGGTGTAGTCACGCACCAGGCGGGGGTTGTCCTTGAGGTTGATGAACCACTGCGCATCGCCCGTGTCGTGCCCGCGCGTGCTCATGGCCACGGTGCCGCGGGGATGCGCGATGGTGCCCAGCTCGTCACGCAGGTAGCGGGCGTGGCCCACGTACTCGTTGGTCCCCGGGCCGCCGCCCTGGATGACGAAGTCCGGCTCCACGCGGTGCCAGCTGCCCCCGTCGTAGTAGCCGTCGCGGACCAGCGCCAGCACGCGCGCCGCCATGATGGGCGCCACGTCCCCCCGCAGCCGCACGACGAACGATCCGCCGCCGGCAGCGGGCGCCATCATCATCCGGATGCGCACGTCCCGCCCCAGCGCGAGCGCGACCGCGTCCGGGGGCAGATCCAAGCGGGGCGGGGGCGGGCGGTCGTCGCTGGCCGGGCGTCCGGCCGCCTCCAGCAGGGCCACGCGCACGTCACGCTCCGAGTCGTTCGCGCGGCGCACCCACCGGTCCAACGCGGCGTTCGCGGCGGCGCGGGCACCGGGCGCGGGCGAGTCCTTGAGCGCGATGGCCGCCGCGCGGACGGCCTGCGCATCGCCGACGTGGAGCGCGGCCAGGTACACGTCGTCCGCGCCGTGCCCCACCAGCCTGGACAGCGCGTCGATGGCCGCCTCCCGCACGTTGTCGTCCGCGTCCCGCGCCAGGGCGCGCAGCCGGTCCGTGTCCGCCAGCACGGCGGCCGCGCGGGCGGCGTACAGGCGCACGTGCCAGTCCGGGTGCGCGGCAAGCCGCCCGAGCCGCGCCCGCGCCTGCTCCGGCGCGATCCGCGCCAGCGCGACCTGCGCGTGGGCCCCCGCGTGCCACGACACCCCGCCCGCGTCGCGCAGGCGCGTGTCGTCCGGCAGCGCATCCACCCATCCGCGCAGCACGCGCACGAACGCCGAATCCGCCCCGCACGGCGCCTGCGCCAGGTCCGCCGCGCGCAGGCGGACGTGCCACACGCTGTCCGCCAGCGCCGCCCGCAGGGCCCCGCAGTCCGCTCCCCGCTCGGCCAGCGCCCGGTAGCGCAGCCGCCACGCCGGCTCCGGCCACGCGGGCGGTGCGGCGACGGGCGGCAGCGAATCGCGCGCGGCAAAGAGGGGATCGCGGATGCGCCCCCGCGCCCGGCCGGCGATCAGCCGCACCCGCGCGTCCGCGTGCCGCAGCCCCGCGTCGAGGGCCGCGTCCGTGGAGTCGCGACGGTCTTCCGCGGCCAGGATCCGGCCGACCAGTGCCGAGTCCGCGGGCGACTGCGCCACCATCGGCGCCGGCGCCAGCAGCAGGAGAAGGATCCAGAATCGTTTCATCGGCCCCGGGGAACGCGGACGCCCTCGCCGGGTGAATCCGCGGCGCTGGCGTGGGTGGAGCACTCCCCGTCCGATCGGCTGGGGAAGCGCGGGATCGTGATCATCCACGGAACATACACGCCCGGACTGGAAAGCAAGAAGCCCCGCGGTGTCCGATTCCGCGCACCCAATCCCATCACCGGACACCCCGCCGCGGCGGACACCCCCGCCCGGCCACCGCCAAGCCGTTGCGGGAGATGCGGATGCGGCGCGCGGGCGCACCCGGCACGATCCGTGTTCTCTCCGGACGCGCGGCCTTGCGAGGCGCCGCACCGGCCGCTGCCCTTTCCGGGGGCCGCGATCCGCCGCATCCCGGATCCGTCCCATCCCCATGAAGGCAACTCCATGAAGGCCGGCATCTCCTGGCTGGACGTCCGCCTGGGCGTGCGGATGCTGTTCAAGCACCCGGGGCTCTCCGTGGTCGGCGGGCTGGCCATGGCGCTGGCCATCGCCATCGGCGCGGGGACGTTCGCCGCCTTCTCCTCGTTCATCGATCCCCGGCTCCCCCTGGACGAGGGCGACCGGATCGTGGCGCTGGAGAACCTGGACGTCAGCACGAGCTCGCCCCGGCGCCGGTCGCTGCACGACTTCCACGCGTGGCGGCAGGAGCTGCGGACGGTGCGGGAGGTGAGCGCGTACCGCGACGTCACCCGCAACCTCATCGCCGCCGACGGCACCGCCGAGCCCGTGCGCGTGGCCGAGATGTCGGTATCGGGGTTCCGCGTGGCCCGCGTGGCGCCGCGGCTGGGCCGTCCCCTGGTGGAGGACGACGAGCGGGCGGACGCGCCGCCGGTGGTGGTCGTTGGCCACGACGTGTGGCGCACGCGCCTGGGCGGCGACCCGCGCGCCGTGGGGCGCACGATGCGGCTGGGGAACGCCGTGCACACGGTGGTGGGCGTGATGCCGGAGGGCTTCGCCTTTCCCGTGAACCACGCCTACTGGGTGCCGCTGCGGCTCACCCCCGCCGACCATCCGCGCGGCGAAGGGCCGGAGCTCAACGTCTTTGGGCGGCTGGCGCCCGGGGCCGGCTGGGACGAGGCGCGGGCGGAGCTGGACGCGCTGGGCCGGCGGGCGGCGGCCGCGTATCCGCAGACCCACGCCGGCCTGCGTCCCCAGGTGCTGGACTACACCGTTCCCGCGGTGGGCGGCGAGGACGTCGTCCTGTGGCAGGTGGCCCTGATGCAGATGATGGTCAGCCTGCTGCTGGTGGTGGTGGCCGTGAACGTGGCCGTGCTGGTCTACGCGCGGACGGCCACGCGGCGCGGGGAGATCGCCATCCGCACCGCCCTGGGCGCCAGCCGCCGCCGCATCGTGGCGCAGCTCTTTGCCGAGGCGCTGGTGCTGGCCGCCGTCTCCGCCGTGCTGGGGCTGCTGGCGGCCCACGCGGGGCTGGCCCTGTCGCTCCGGATCCTGCGGATGGGGGGCGGGGGCCTGATTCCGTTCTGGCTGGACTACGGGATCCGTCCCGCCACCGTGGTCTACGTGGTGGGCCTGGTGGTGCTCGCCGCCGTCATCACCGGCGTGCTCCCCGCGCTGGGCGCCACCGGCCGCCGCGTGCAGGAAAGCCTGCGCCAGCTGGGGGGTGCCACGGGGCTGCAGCTGGGCCGCACCTGGACGGTGCTGGTGGTGGCGCAGGTCGCGTTCGCCGTGGCCGTCCTTCCCGTGGTGCTGGGCGTCGCGGCCAGCGAGCTGGGCCAGGTGATGACCCGCCCCCGGTTCCCCATGGACGAGTTCCTGAGCGCCGCCCTGGTGTTGGATGCCGAGCCCCCCGCGGGGACGGACGCGGACGCGTACCGGCGGGAGCTCCCCGCCCGCTTCACGGCGCTGCGGCAGGAGCTGTCGCGGCGGCTGGAGGCCGAGCCCTGGGTGGTGGACGTGTCCGCGGGGACGGCGCTTCCCGGCCGGGGGCGCTGGTCGCCCATGGAGGTGGAGGGCGTGCCGCCGCCGGAGGGGTCTACCGGGTACGGCGTGCTGGTGAGCGAGGTGGACCCCGACTACCTGGCCGCCTTTGGCGGCGCCGTCCTGGCGGGGCGCGGGCTGGGCCCGGCGGACGCGGACACGGCGGCCACGGCCGTGGTGGTGAACCAGGCGTTCGTCCGCAAGGTGATGGGCGGCCGCAGCGCCCTGGGCCGCCGGGTGCGCCGCGCCGCGCCCCCGCCGCAGCCGGGGGATACGGCGTCGGTGGCGCCCGCGCCCTGGTACGAGATCGTGGGCGTGGCGGGCGACCTCCACGAGAACACGTTCGAACCCACGGCGAACCCGGCGGAGATGTACCGCGCGCTGGCACCGGGCGGGCTCACCGCCGCGACGCTGGCCGTGCGCGTGCGGGGCGGCGACCTCCCCGCGTACCGGACCCGGATGCGCGCGCTCGCCGCCGCCGTGGATCCCACCCTGACCCTGGATCCGCGCGCCCTGGGCGACGCCTACCGCGGCGAGCAGTCGGCGCTGCAGATGACGGCGCTGGTGCTGGGGCTGATCCTGCTGAGCGTGCTGGCGCTCTGCGCGGCCGGCATCTACGCGCTGATGTCGCTCACGGTCACGCAGCGCCGCCGCGAGATCGGCATCCGCGCCGCGCTGGGCGCCGATCCGCGGCGCATCCTGTCCGGCATCTTTGCGCGGTCGCTGCGGCAGCTGGGGCTGGGATTGGCGGTGGGGATGACGGCCGCCGTGGCGCTGGACCTGGCCATGGGCGGCCAGGCGCTGTACGGCCGCGGCGCCGTGCTGGTCCCCGCCGTCTGCCTGCTGATGGCGGCGGCGGGGATGCTCGCCACCGCCGGCCCCGCCCGCCGCAGCCTGCGCGTGCACCCCATGGAGGCGCTGCGGGAGGAGTGAGGGAGGGCGCCCGACGGGACGATCGTCCAACACTGAAACTAAAGAATCCCCATGCTGCAGACTACGCGCGGAACCTGCTCCTCCACTTCCCATCCGCGCCGCTCCGTCCACTCCCGCAGATGGTGCTGGTGATACAGATCCGCTAGGCGGCGGAGCAAGGTCTCTCCAGTGAGGCCGTTCTTTCGTACAGAATTCAGTTCTCTCTTGAGGGCGGCAGTGATGGGGGCGCGGAATGCCCGCTCTAATATGTTCACCTGCTCGCGGAGCTCATCCGATTCAGTCGCGGTGAACAGGATGCGCATCTCGCGCAAGATGTAGCGTTGAGCTTGTGTGAGGGTCATCGAAAACTCGCGTTCCGACTCCCGATGCTTGACCTCTTCGGCGAACTGACGCTTTACCTGCATGACCGCGGGGTTGTAACCCTCCGGGATCGGAGCCCCCGGAGTCTCAGGGGCACACTTGATCGCGCCGAGCACCCGCGGCACGTCCCGGGTCAGGTACTTACCGTCGGCCCCAACCAGGAATAGCTGCTGAAAACGGCCTGCCTGACAGAACACGAACAGGCCGGGTTGGCCGGAACCGTGCTTCGCCGAGCGTATCCCGTCTCGCAGGTTCGCAATGCGGTCATACTCGGCCGGATCTTCCGCCCGCAGCTGGCGAAGCATTTCTTCTGCCTCGTTCAAGTCCAGCAACTCCTCTCCCCCGCCGTCCTGATCCCACATGTCAAGTTGCCCGTCGCCCTGGCTGGCGCCGTAGATCGCGTACATCGCCTCTTCGTTCAACTGCTCCGTTTTGTCCAGGATGGCCGCGTCTTCCCCGATGGTGTCATGGATTTCCTGAATGCGGTTATGCAGTTTCCGCCGAAGCCCGAGGTTACGCTCGATGCCGATTTCGGGAAGGAAATTGTAGCCCCAAACAGCATCGTTGGTGCTGCCGATGCGGTCGATTCGTCCGAAGCGCTGGATCAGCCGCACCGGGTTCCAGTGCAGGTCGTAGTTGATGATGGTCCCGCAATCCTGCAGATTCAGACCCTCGGAAAGAACGTCCGTGGCGATCAAGGTGGTGATCTCCGCGTCCGCGGATGCCGGTCTGTGTTCCGGGTTCGATCCGGGAGAGAAGCGGCCAACGACTGCAGCCTTGCTCTTGTTCCCGCTGTACAGGACCTCGATGTCCGTTCGATCGTGACCTGGATTTAGGTTCTCGTACAGGTACTGCGCGGTATCGGCGTACTGGGTGAAGATCAGCCGCTTGCGGTCCCTCCAGGCTCCCTCCCCGAACTGCGCAATGAGCTTCTGCAGCTTGGCATCCTTATCGGGGGTGATGGGCTCCACCAGTTCCAGAATATGACGGTAGCACTGGATGTCGTGACGCAGGTGCTCCCGCAGCCGGGGCAGATCGAAGTCCTCCGCCGGGTACTCGCTCGCCACAGAGTAGAGGGCGTCGATCAGATCCTCCTCCGTATAATCTGGGTTCACCAGTAGTTGCTGTGCTTCTTGACCCGCGGGTACCAGCCCAGAGTCCAGGGCCGTCAGGAATCCTTCATGCGCCCTGAGCAAGGTCCGGATCGTTTGCCGGAATGCATGGACGCTGCTCTCGAACCGCTTGAATAGGAGCACGCGGATCAGCCCGCGGAGATTGGCCCCGGCGCGATGAAGCGACGCATACGGCTCCCGATTTTGCTTCTCTTTTCGTACGTAGTGCCACAGGCCGTATCGCGCGAGCGTAAGCTGATTGGCTTTCGGCTTGACCGGCTGTCCCGAACCAGCCCTGCCGAGGTAACCCCGCAACTGTTGATACAACCCCTGGTAGGTATCCTCGATGCTGTACTCGACCGTTCCGAGTTCGCGCCTGGGGAAGAACTGGTGCTTGCCGCCCACCAGAACATACGCGCGGCGCCGGCCGCTGGCGTACTCGGTGAATCGCGTGGGGTCCACAGGCTGGTGTGTTTCCGCGTCGTAACCATACCAGCGGAGAATGTGCGCCCGTGTGCGACGGATCAGGACGTTTGCGAGAAGATCGGGGAGGCTGCGCTCGCCCTTGTCCACCTTCCGGAAGTAGTCCCGGAGAATCGGCGGATCGATCGGTAGATCAGTACGGTCGTCCGGGTGGAAGAGCTTGATCTGATGGTAGATGTCCCACGCGCTCTTATTCCGGGGAGTCGCGGTGAGCAGGCAGCAGCGCCGTCCTGTGGCAAGGAACGCCTCCAGGATCTTGTACCGTTGTGTTTCGGGGTGCCGAAAATTGTGGCTTTCGTCGATCAGGACGAACTCGCGATCCCGGTAGCGCACATCTTCCAGAAGCGCGTTCAGCCCGCCGTCTTCATCCTCGCGCAGCTTGCCGAGCGAGAGTACGCGTGCATTGAGATCATAGACTTCATTGTAGTGCTCCCACATTTCCACCAGCGGAGCGGGACAGATGATCAGGGTCTTTGCGTGGTCCGTCCGCTCGAAGTGCTTGATGATCGCGGCACCGATGTAGCTCTTCCCCAATCCCACCACGTCCGCGACGAAGCAGCCGCCGAAGTCGCGGATGATCTGGACCGCCTGACGTACGGCAACCTTCTGGAAATCGGCCAGCTTCCGGGTGATTTCGTCATCCCATAGAATGTCGGCTTCCTCGGAGAGCTCCAAGCGATCCCGCACCAGCGCGTACAGCGTCTTCATGTAGACGTCGTACGGGCGCACCGGCTCGGCCGCCCACGACGCGCGCAACTCCTGCATCAGGACTTCATCGAAGTCCTGCGCCTCGTCCCACAACTCGTCGAACCAGCGGACCAGCGCGGCGTGGTTGTCGTTGCCGTGGACGACCACGTTGAGCTCAGTGTTGTGCGAGATCCCGGAAAGCGTGAGGTTGCTTGACCCGATGATCGCCACGCCGTGCTCATAATGCCCGTGCGGCGGATAATCGAAGATGTACGCTTTGGCGTGCAACCTGCCGCGCGTATAGACGCGCACTTTCAGCCGCCCCTCCTCGATCATGCGCACCAGAACGTGGACGAGTCGCTGGGCTTCGTCCGTCTGGTCCATCAGTTCCAGCGAGGAGCGGAGGTTTTCCCCTGTGGCGGCGGCCATCTCGCGCATCTCAGTGCGCTTCGGATAGCTCTGTCCTTCCGCCACCTCCGATACCATGTCCAGCCGGCGGTAGCCTTCCGCTAGTTGCTCCAGGGTTTCGCGATTGGTGACGTTCCCGATCAGCAGGCGCAACTCACCGACGTTCTCCAAGCGTTCGGCGATCGCCTCGAACCCTGAAGCGAAGAAGTACCCTACGGCGAAGCGGGCCAGCTCCGTCGTGGAGAGGATCTGGTTGATGTGGTCCACGAGACGCTGCTCGCGGTTGTCGATCACGTCGTGAGTGGGCATTCAGTCGAGTTGGGTTGGACGATGCAGTAAGCGGGTCAGTCAGGTGGCCCTCTCCGGCGAAGCCGGCGGCTTTAATCCGTAAAGAACGGCGACGCGGTCGTCGATTTCCGCCTCCAGTTCTGCTACTTGCGGTCCGACTCCTTGAGACTCTAGGCACACTCGCGCGAGTTCCGCGACCGCCATTCGATCTCCCGACTGCGCGAAAGGGATTGGGATTTGTTCGACGTATTGCCGAATGAACCGCAGGTACCCACCCCGTACCTGCGAGCTGATGCCGGCGTAGAAATCTTCCACTGCTGAAGAGTTCAGCACCCCAAGGAGATATAGATCGTTCACCGGAATGATATAGCCGGTGTTCGATACGAAGGTACCCGCCTCATCGACCGCAAAGCGGGCGTGCTTCGCAATATCAGGGAACACGATCTTCGGTTTTGAGAACTCGGAATGATACGCAACTTCATCCTGAATCTCATACCACCTATACGACCCTGGCTTCCGTCCCTGCCACTCCTTTCCAACCGGCCAGTCCCGCGGCTTTGGCTCCAGCATCTTCCTATAAGAGGCAAGGTAGCTCTGGATTGCTGGATACTGATCGAGGTCGATCCCACGCCGAGTGAAGATGAGCCAACGCTTCTTATACTCCACCGTCCACTTGCGGATGTCCTTCCCAACGATGAGTGGCTTGATGATCTCCGCGCTCCCTTGGTGCTCCCGAATCAACTGAGCGCGCGTATCGTCATCGATCACAAAAGCGTCGTTGTAGCCCGTCTTAACGCCGTAGTAGATCTGTCCCTTCACGAACTCTCGCAACGGGACACTGCGCCGCTGCATCCCGATGAGCGCTACCGTGGTGACGGTATCGGTAAGACGCCAGTCAGCCCCCTCGACCGCGCTTCGAGGCAGGCGACTGCCAGAGGACGCGACAACCGCGCGAACGTCTGGATACGGTGGGTTTAGCGACTTGGGCGCCGTAAACAGCGGCCCCTGCAGCCCAGTGTCCGCCTTTTGTGCTACGAAGATCATCGGGTATGCTGTAGCGCTTTCGAATACCGGCAGATCACCAAAATCAGTGATGCTGTCGATGCGCGTCTTGTCCGCAATATGAGCCCGTAGCTTCCGCCCGTACGCCGCGCGAAACCACTTGTTGGACGAGATGAATGCCATCATTCCACCCGGAGCCAGGAGTTCCAGCGCGCGCGCGTAGAAGTAGACGTACAAATCGGCCCCGCCGCTGTAAACGCCCGGGAAGTTCGCCTTGAGCAGCGATTTCTGACCGGTGATTAGCTCCTGTCGCACGTATGGTGGGTTGGCGAGGACGATGTCGAACCCACCGGCACGGTCCGCAGCCAGCTCATATCCCAGGTTTAACTCGCCACTGAGCGTTGCGGACGCGGGCTTCTCCGCGAACACTTCCGCGAATTCCACCGGCCAGTCGAATCCGGTCACCTTTGCGCCAGCATGCGTCCAACCTGCGATGTCCTGCCGCAACCGATCGACTTCTGCCCTAGCCACTCGCTTGTCGCCCAGATGGGAGCGCATGTAGACCCCTTTGGCCTTGTCGAACTCATGGATCACTTGATCCGAGAGGTGATACTGGCCGGCGATAGGCGCGGCGAGGGAGTCGCCTTGCTCGATTTTGAAATCGAGGTTGGGGAGCGGGGGAACGGGTTCAGTCGGGTCCTCTCGCTCGAAATCGACCACGAGCGAGAGCCAGAGGCGCAAGCGCGCAATGTTCACCGCGAAGTGATCGAGATCCACACCGTAGAGGTTGTTCTGGATGATCTCCAGCTTGCGCCCGTACACGGAGCCCGTATCCAGCTTCTTGGTCGCGAACAGCGCCTCTCGCAGATCCAGCAACTCATGAAGTAGACCCAGCAGATACGCGCCGCTCCCGCAAGCCGGATCGCACGCCTTCACTTCTTTCAGCGATTCGAGAATCGCCTCACCATTCTTCAATCCGGATGCGACGTGCTCATCCACAAAGCGTGCGATTTCTTCCGACGCCTCCTGCGGCACAGCGGTTTGCAGGTAACCTTTGAGCGCTTCACGGCACATGAATGCCACGATAGGCTTGGGCGTGTAGTAGCTCCCGCTCTCATGACGCCTAGTCACGAGTCCCTCGAAAACCTTCCCTAGCATCTCCGGGTCGACCGCCACCTCCACATCCAGCGGCGTTGCCTCGCTAACGGTGAAGTTGAAGCTCCCAAACAGGTCGTTGAGGATCAGGCTGAACGCACGATCCGGCACCACCACTCCGGAAGTTTCGTCCAACTCGTCTCGCTCGAAGAGACCGCCGTTCAGGTACACAGTATCCCCGATTAGATCCTTCAACGCGCCACCGCGGTTTATTCCCGCGACGTCCACCTCCCCGTTCAACGCGGCGAAGAAGAGGAGTTGAAGTCGGTCCCGATAGAAGTTGTGGTTCTCTTCAGGTTCCGCGTCCTTGTGACGGCGGTAATCCTTCCAGAGCGCCCGCAGGTAGTCGCTGTCCCCATTGAACGTGAGCCAGCCCTTTTTCTGCACGAAAGCCAGGAACATCAGCCGGTTGAACAGCCGCTGCGTAAATAGACGCTTGTCATCCACATTGGAGGCGAACGCTTTGCCCGAGGCCGCGGCTATAGCGCGCTCAACTTCCTCGAAGACCTCGCTATATTTTTTGTAAAAGGCGCGGGTGACCTTGTCTACATCAAACGCCTCATCGTGCCTCTGCTGGAGGGCGAGTGCGGAGGCGCGGCTGCCACCGTCCACGCCTTCCACGTCCAACAAGGCCAACCGTTCGGCGGCGGTCCTGAGCAGCTCACCAGGCGCAACGGTAATCCGTCGGAACAGCCGCCGCCGACCTGCATCCCGATTCTCCTCGGCTTCGCGTGGTGCGGCGATCTTCACGTTGACGAAATGCCAAGCGTCGTAGGCACGGTTCGAGAACACGAACAGCGCGTACGGATGCTGCTGCAGCAACGTGCCGATCACCTGCCGCTCTTCGGTAACGCTCAGGCGGTCGGACGCGAGCCGGCAGTAGATCACGTGGAATTCACCGTCGGCACCGGCGGCCGCGAGCAGCGTCGGTTCATCCGCCAGCAGCTGCTGCTTGGACTCCGGCCAGGTGCGGCTGCTCAACTGCGTCGCCGCCCGGTCATAGTTCAACTCGGTCCAAAAGAGGTCCTTTAGCTGCTTTAGACCACGAAGATTATGCAGCAGATCAAGGATGCTCTGCTTGAAGTGGACGTTGGCTGCCATTCTGATGCGGGGCTGGAGAACTTGGCGTGGGACAAATCAAAGCTTGGCGCAGGTGTGACAAAGTAGCATCCAGAGATCCGAATATGCAAAACGGCAGTAAGACATCGGTTTATCTCACCACAAGCGCACACGCGAAAAGGCCCTGCATCGCAAAACGATGCAGGGCCTTCGCTTAGCCTAGTCGGGACGGCCGGATTTGAACCGGCGACCCCCTGAACCCCATTCAGGTGCGCTACCGGGCTGCGCCACGTCCCGAACCCCGGTCTCCACCCGCGCCGTAGCCCGTGTGAAGAGTGCCAAACCTATCCGTTTCCGGCGCTCCCGTCAACCCCACCCGGCCACCAATCTGCCGATCGCCCTCTCCAGCATGCCGATCCCCTCTTCCAGCCTGCCAAACGGGCCCGGATCAGCCCCCGGGCTCCACCGCGACGGCGGGCGGCGCCCACCCGGCAGCCGGCGGCGCGGCGGCGTCCGGCGCCCCCTCCGCGGGCACCACGGTCCGCAGCCAATCCGCCAGCACGGCCTGCTGCGCGGGCGTGGCGTCCGGCGCGGGGCGGACGATCCAGCGCGGCGGCGGGCCCACCTCCACCGGCAGCGACAGCGCCAGCAGCTCGTCGCGGCGAAACACCGTCAGCGAGGCGTGCGCGCCGGGCTCGCGCTCCATCAGCCGCGCGTTCAGCCACTCGGGCGCGACGACGCGGAACCCGTCCAGGGCCACCAGCTCGTCGCCGGCGTTCACCCCGGCGCGCCAGGCGGCGGACCCGGCCAGCACGTTCACCACCACCACGCGCCCGCCCTCCGCCCGCAGGGTGAGCCCCGTGCGCGACTCGTTGGGCACGCGCGACGAGCCCGCGGCGGGCATCGGGGTCCCGCCCGGCGCCGGCGGGGCGGCCCGGTGGATGGGGACCATCTGCAGCCCGGCGACGGCCAGGCCGCCGGCGTAGTCCAGCTCCGCCGTGGAGCGCAGCGCGTGGTCGAAGAACGCGCGCAGGTCCGTCCCCGCCACCTCGGCCGCGGCGTCCTCCACCGCAGATTCCGGAAAGCCCGCGTCTGGCACGCCGTAGCGCTCCCACAGCAGGCGCATCAAATCATCCAGCGACCGCGCGTTCTCCGTCGCCTGGCGGATGCGCAGGTCCAGCAGCAGGGCCACCAGCGCGCCCTTCTGGTAGTACGAGATGGTGGCGTTGGGCGTGTTGGCGTCGGGCCGGTAGAACTTGATCCACGTGTCGAACGACGAATCCGCCAGCGGCTGCACGGCGCGGCCGGGGAGGGTCAGAAAGCGGGAGATCATCTCCGCCAGCTTCTCCAGGTACCGCTGCTGGCTGATGATGCCCGCGCGGCGCAGGAGCAGGTCCGTGTAGTAGGTGGTGATCCCCTCCACCACCCACAGGTCGCGGGTGTAGTTCTCGCGCGTGTAGTCGAACGGGCCCAGGGCCGCGGGGCGGATGCGCTTGCCGTTCCACGCGTGAAAGAGCTCGTGCGCGGCCAGCCCCAGGAAGCTCTCGTACGCATGCCCGCGAAAGCTCCAGCGGTCCGCCAGCAGCGACGTGGAGTTGCGGTGCTCCAGCCCGCCCCCGCCGCCGCTGGTGAGGTGCAGGAAGAAGGTGAACGCGGGGTAGGGCAGCCCGCCGAAGATCTCCCGCTCCGCCCGGACGATGCGCGTGGTGTCCCGCGCCAGCCGGTCGGCGTCCGCGTTGCCGCGCCCCCAGACGGCGTACTGGTGGGGGACGCCGTCCACCTCCCAGCGCACCAGCTGGTGCGTGCCGATCTCCAGGGGCGAATCCACCAGCTCGTCGAAGTGCGCGGCGCGGAACCGCGTCTCGCCCAGGGCCTCCAGCGCCGTCGTCGTCCGCCATCCCGCGGGCGCGAGCACCTCCACCTCCGCGGGCTCGTCCTGGCGGCCGTCCACGTACATGAACACGCCCGCGCCGATGATGGACGCGTGCGTGGCGTCCACGTGCGAGGTGCGGACGGTGAGCTCGTCGGCGTTGATGATCCACCGCGCGCGCAGCGTCCCGTCCGCAGGGGCCTGCACCCGCCAGGTGCTCTTGTCCGCCTTGGCGAACGGCAGCGCCTTCCACGCGCCGTCCGCGGCCTCGAACTGCACCACGTTCCGGGGAAACTCGCGCAGCAGGTACGAGCCCGGCGTCCACGAGGGCATCACCAGGTCGCACGGGCCGTGGACGCCCTCCACGGCCATCTCCACGGCGACCAGGTGGGTGCTGGGGTCGGGCAGGTGCAGCCGGTACTGGATTCGCGCCATCACGCCGGCCTAGCGGCGGCGGCGAAAGAAGAGCGTGGCGGCGATGCCGGCCACGATCCCCGCGCCCAGCGCCGCGGCGGGCTTGCTGATCTTCGCGTCGCCCCGGGCCTCCTTGACGATGCTGCCGGCCATGAACAGAACGTTGGCCGGGCGCTCCGCCAGGCGGCGCATGAGGTACGGATACCAGGAATCGCCGAAGGGGACGTACACGCGGACGTTGTAGCCCTCCTCGCGCAGCCGCGTCTGCAGGTCGCGGCGCACGCCGTACAGCATCTGGAACTCGAAGGAGTCCTTGGCGATCCCCCGCTCCCAGATGAAGCGGCGGGCGGCGTCGATGATGGCCTCGTCGTGGGTGGCGATGGCGGGATAGTGGCCGGCCTCCAGCAGCCGCTTCATCTCCTCCACGTACATCCGGTCCACGTCGGCCTTGTCGGGATACGCCTCGGACTCCGGCTCCTGGTACGCGCCCTTCACCAGCCGCACGCGCGAGCCCAGGGTGATCAGCCGCTCCAGGTCGTCGCCCGTGCGGCGCAGCATGGACTGCAGCACCGTGCCCACGTTGGTGTATCCGTCCGCCCACAGCCCTTCCACCAGCGCGATGGTGCGCTCGGTGTAGTCGCTGCTCTCCATGTCCATCCGGACGAAGATCTCGCCCGCGCCGTCGCCCAGCTCGCGGGCGCGGCCCAGCACCGTCTCCACGTTGGCGCGGCAGAACGCCTCGTCGATGTCCAGCCCCAGCTGCGTGGGCTTCATGGAGAGGTTGGCCTGCAGCCCCTCGCGGACGATGGACTCCAGGATGCGCACCGCCATCTGCGCCGCGGCCTCGGCCTCTTCGCGCGACTTGACCGACTCGCCCAAAAAGTCCAGCGATACGGTGAGCCCGGCGTCGTTCAGCGCGCGGGCCGCCTGCAGGGCCTCGTCCAGCGTGTCGCCGGCCACGAAGCGCTGGGCGAACGAGCGCGACAGGGGCGCGCGGGTGATGATCTTCTTGGCCGTGGAGCTCTCGCTCAGGCGGAGCAGGCTCGTCTTGAGCATACGGTGCGGTCGCGATGGTTCGGGTCGGCGCGCCGGGCAACGGGACGGGGGCCGCTCAGCCCTCGTCCGCCTGGGCGCGCTTGCGTTCGATGGCCTCGTCCAGCAGGGCGCGCACGTCGCGGAGGGAGAGCGCCTCCAGCCACGCCCGCGCCTCGTCCTCCGTGCGGGCGGCCACCAGGTCGTCCGTCTCCAGGTGGCCCATGATGGCGGTGCCCGTCTGCGCCCAGCGGATGAACACCAGGTACCCCGCCACGGGCCATTCGGGGTCCCCCGTGGCGTCGGTCTCCATGCCGGCGGTGTAGGGCTCGCCGTCGCCCGCCTCGAATGCGGCGGCGCGTCCGTGGACGGCCATGTAGCCCCCCAGGGTCGTCTCGTCCGCGTCCTCGGGCGGCAGCGGGTTCAGCCGGTCTTCTGCGCTTGCGTACTTCATGGGCGCGCAAAGTACGCACGGTAAGTGCCGGGCGACAGGGCGGACTTCGGCGGGAACTCTACCGATACCGCCGTAGATCAGATGTGGTGGATGCAGCGGATCTGCAACGGCTTTTGATGGCGGATACGGGATTGGTTTCGGTGTGGGGCAGGGCTCTTCCGGTGCCCGCTCCGCGGGGCCCTCACCCCCCCGGCCCCCTCTCCCACAAAGTGCGCGGGAGAGGGGGAGAACTTCGTGCTCCATCGCGACGATTCCTCCGCAACGGCGCCGCGTGGAACTCCGCCGCGTCCGGGCTCCGCTAGAGCGGTTTCGAGTCGGTTTGTGGTTTCTCACCCGTGATGTCATTCCGAGGGAGCGCCGGCCGGAACCCGAACGGTGCACCGGCTTTGCGGCCGGCGCCATCACGTCACGGGACGGATCCAGCCGGCGCCGACCTCAGAATGACATCACGGGTTAGAAACTGAGAAACGCTCTAGCGACGGGCGCCGCGCGGAACATCGCCGCGTCCGGCTCCGTTAAGCGCTCATGAAGACTCGCCGCCTCGGCACGCGGAGCGCGGCGGACGTCTGGCCGCCGCGGGATCCTGGCCCCACACTTGGACGCATCGCATCCGCCGCACGTCTCCGCCCTCATCCCCCGATCCGCCCATGCTCCCTCGCCGCCGCCGGACCGCCGCGCATCGCCCCGGGCCCATCCACCGCGTCGTTCTTCTCCTCGCCGCCGCGCTGATCCCGAACTTTCTGCCGGGATGCGTGTCGGGGCAGGCGGTGGACGGGGACCTGGATGCACGGCTGCGGCGCGCGGAGCAGTACCACGAGGCGCTGCGGACGCTGGCCGGCGGGCGCGTGCGGCCCGCCTGGATTCCCGGCGAGGCGGCGTTCGTCTACCGCGCGGAATCCGGGCCGCATGCGGGACAGTGGCTGCGGGTGGATGCGGTGACAGGGATGGCGGCGCCCATCGCGCGGGAGCAGCTGCCGCCCCCGCCCGCGCCGCCGGGGCTGGACCGGCTGGACCGCCGCGGCGACACGCTGCGCATCCTCCGCGCGGACGGCGGGGAGGCCGCGCGGCTGGTGCAGGCGCCGGACACGTCGTGGGACGTGGGGCCGGGGGGATGGTCGCCGGACGGACGCTGGCTGGGCGTCATCCGCACCACGTCCGACGGCGTCCACACGGTGCCCGTCATCGACTACACGCGGCCGCTGGAGCAGGTGGAGCCCGCGGCGTATCCCAAGTCCGGCACGCCGCTCCCCGTGCAGCGGATCCACGTGGTGGACGCGGGCTCCCGGGGGACGCGGGCGGTGGAGCTGGACACGCGCGACGCGTACGTGTGGGTCGCCGGGTGGCGCGCGCAGCCGGCGGAGCTGCTGGTGATGCGGATGGAGCGGGCGGGGCGGGTGCTGGAATTGTTCGCGGTGGACCCGCGGGACGGGCGCACCCGGCTGCTGGCCCGCGACGCGCGGCCGGAGACGTCCGTGGCGGCGCTGGACTTCAGCACGGGCGGGTGGGCGCGCCAGGTCACCGTGCTCCCGGACGGCTCCGGCTTCCTCTGGTTCTCGGAGCGGGACGGCTGGCGGCACCTGTACCGGTACGGCTGGGACGGCGCGGCGTCCCGGCAGCTTACGGCGGGTGCGTTCCCCGTCCACCGCGTCGTGCGGGTGGATCCGGCCTCCGGGACGATCCACGTCATGGCCTCCGCGGACGCCGCGCGCCCGTACGACCAGCACCTGTACGCCGTCTCGTCGCCCGGCGGCGCGCTCCGCCGGCTGACGGAGGAGCCCGGCATCCACGACGTGCAGTTCTCGCCGGACGGACGGTTCTTCGTGGACGTGCACTCCCGCGTGGACCGCCCCTACGCGTCGGACCTGCGCCGCGCGGACGGGCGGATGGTCGCGCGGCTGGAGACGGCGGACACGGCGGCGCTCGCGGCGCTGGGCCATCGCCCGCCGGAGCCCTTCCGCGCCCGCGCGGCGGATGGACGGACGGAGATCCACGGCGTCATCTACACGCCGGCGGACTTCGATCCCGCGCGCCGCTATCCCGTGGTGGACTACATCTACGGCGGCCCCTGGATCTCCGCCGTGCAGAAGGAGTACGCGCCCACGCTGGGGATGCACCGCATCGCCGCGTCGCTGGCGCAGATGGGGCTCGTCGTGGTGATGGTGGACGGGCGCGGCACGCCGGGGCGCGACAAGGCCTTCCAGGACGCCACCCACGGACGGGTGGGGCAGATGGAGATCGCGGACCACGTGGCGGCCCTGCGCCAGGCGGCGGCGGACCGGCCGTGGATGGACCTGGCGCGCGTGGGGATCGCGGGGCACTCGTGGGGCGGATACTTCGCGCTTCGGGGGATGCTGACGGCGCCGGACTTCTTTCGCGCGGGGTACGCGGGCGCGCCGGGGGACGTGACGGAGCTGGCGTCCATCAACGAGCCGCACATGGGGATGCCGTCGGAGAACCCGGAGGGATACGCCGCGGCCTCCAACCTCCCCCTGGCGGCGAACCTGGCCGGGCCGCTGAAGATCATGCACGGAACGAGCGACGTGAACGCGCCGTTCAGCACGACCATGCGGATGATCGCTGCGCTGGTCGCGGCGGACCGGCCGTACGAGCTGCTGGTGATCCCCGGCGGGGGGCACAACCCGCCGGATCCGGCCGGGCGGTATTATCGGCAGGACCTGCGGCGGTTCATGGCGACGCGGCTGCGGGGGGCAGGGAATAGGGAATAGGGAATAGGGAATAGGGAATAGGGAATAGGGAATAGGGAATAGGGAATAGGGAATAGGGAATAGCCTGCAACGGCAGAGCGGGGGAGGATGTGGAGCGGACGCTCGTTCGCTAGGCGGGGGCGGCCGGGACGCGTATGATGCTGGGCGCGGGCGCCGTCCGCCCGCGCCGAATCCCATCCATCCGCCCCTTCCGCGAGGCTCCGATGATCCCCAGACCCGACGCATCCGAGCACATGCCGTACTACGGCAAGTACGTGGACCTCGTCCCCGACGGCGACCTGATCCAGATGCTGCGCGCGCACCTGGACGAGACGCTGGCCCTGGTCCGCGGCCTGCCGGAGGAGCGGGGCGGCCACCGCTACGCGGACGGCAAGTGGAGCATCCGCGAGGTGCTGGGGCACGTCATCGACACGGAGCGGATCTTCGCCTACCGCGCCCTCCGCATTGCCCGCGGCGACGCGACGCCCATGGAGGGCTTCGACGAGAACGCCTACGCCGCCGCGTCCGAGGCGGACTCGCGGACGCTGGCGGACCTGGCGGAGGAGCTGGAGCACGTGCGGCTGGGGAACATCGCCTTTCTCCGCGGCCTGAGCCACGACGCGCTGGCCCGCACCGGCACGGCCAACGGCGCGGCCGTCACCGTGCGGGCCCTGGCGTGGATACTGGCCGGCCACGAGCTGCACCACCGCGGCCTGCTGCACGAGCGCTACCTCTCCGGCGAGGCCGCCCCGTCCGCCGCCGTGGCCGCGGTGGGGTGACGGCGATGGAGATCCAGGCCATCGGCCCGTTCCTGGACTACTTCGAGCGCATCCACGAGCGCACGCGGCGGGTGGCCGCGTGCATTCCGCCGGAGCAGCTGGAGTGGCGTCCCCGTGAGGGCGCCTTTTCCCCCGGCGACACGCTGCGGCACCTGGGCGCCATCGAGCGGTGGATGTTCGCCGAGAACGTGTCCGGCCGCCCCAGCCGCTACCCCGGCCACGGCCCCGAGCTGGCGGACGGATATGACGCCGTGATGACGTACTTCGACCGCATGCACGCCGAGTCCGTGGAGCTCATCCGCGTGCTCACGCCGGAGGGCCTGCAGGCGCGCTGCACCACGCCGGGCGGCGCGTCCATGCCCGCGTGGAAGTGGCTGCGCGCCATGGTGGAGCACGAGATCCACCACCGCGGGCAGATCTATTTGGTGCTCAACATCCTGGGCGTGCCCACGCCCCCGCTGTACGGGCTGACGTCGGAAGAGGTGAGGGAACGCAGCCTGGGGGGATGAGGTACGATCGACATCCGCAGTTGTCGACAACCACCTGCGTTCCCCGCAACACCATGCGTTCAGCCCGCCCGATCCTCCTGGCCGCCTCGCTCCTGGCGCTCGCCGCCTGCATGGACGTCACCGGCGGCGGCCATCCGCTCGTGATCAGCGGCACCGTGACGGTGGCCGGGACCGCGCAGCCCGTCCCCAACGCGGCGGTGGAGGTGTATTCCACACCGCTCATCGTCGGCGAACGGTACCTGATGGAAACCGGGACGACGGATGCCCTCGGCCGATTTACCGTGCGGATCGAGAAGCAGCGCAACTACGCGCAGCCGAATTGTGCGGCCATGGCGCTGTGGGTGCGCGCGGCGGGCTACCTGGATGGAGGTGCCGTCGAGATCGGCACGCACGACGACCCGGCCTGCGAAAGCGGCTCGGCCACCGTGTCCGTAGCGCTCACGCGCGCCCCGTGAGGAGAGACGGACGCCCGCGACGGGGATGGTGGCGGAGGAGCAGGCTCCCGTCCCCCGGCGACTGAAGTCGCGGCACCGAAAACGTGATGTCGGCCTTCGCCCAATGCCGTTCACTTAAGCACCACCACCCGCGCTTGCGGAACGGTCCTGCATTTGTCAGTCGGGCGTTTTGCGGCGTACTTACTTTGTTTTCGCTTCACCGCGCGCTTTTGTTGCCGCGGCCGC
>JAESFL010000300.1_pt1 | contig 41088 bp, 27 predicted proteins | sample 9269401 | NCBI WGS metagenome assembly JAESFL01 (sample SAMN14506025, study PRJNA617098) | algae metagenome | isolation source: Gloeocapsa sp. UFS-A4-WI-NPMV-4B04 and co-occurring heterotrophs from desert... | place: USA: Utah | collected 2006-10-01 | reverse complement strand
GCTTGAGGCTTTTTTCCAAATACTCTGCTGTCTCGGTTATCTCCAGTTTTAGTCGTCTTGCCATTGGGGGTAGCTCCCTTGCTGTTCTCCCCCCTATTCTGCTCCTTTTCATTTCACATTGGTATTACATAATAAAAGTATGAATCGAGGAGATTTAGAATGTAATGCCCTAGTTGTGGCTCAACTCACATCCGTAAGAACGGCAAAAAAAGAAGTCAATACGCATCGTATCTGTGTCGATTGTAGACGGCAGTTTATAAATAATTAGTTAATAGGCAATGCTCACCTACTTTAATATCTAATTATCTTAACTAAAACGGGCATTATTACCTGACATTTTGTAAGCTGTTAACTTTTTTATCAAACATATCTAGAAAAATACTCAATACAGTCCGCTTTCGTACCTTTATATTGCAATTAACACTCATTCCAGATTGTAAAGGAAGTTGCCTACCGTTAGTCAGTAGTGATTGACTCTCTAACTGAATTTTGGCTGGAAAAGCATAAAAAGGACGTTCTTGAGTGGGAGCTAAAGCGTCAGAACCAATCGCCACCAATTTACCCTTAATACTACCAAATTCACTTTCTGGGAACGATTCAATTTTGACATCTGTTGCCATTCCTGGCTGCACAAATCCAATATCTCTATTAGTGATATACACAGATGCAACTAAATTCTCATTTGGTACAACTCTCAAAATTGGTTCACTAGAATTAGCAACAAATCCCTGTGACTTCGCTTGTAAATCAAAGACAACTCCATTTACAGGCGATCGCAGTTCTTGATACTGAAGAGCTAGTTTTGCTTTACTAAGTTGACCATCTATTTCATTAATCTTCTTCTTGTTCTCTAGCCTAAATCGCACAAGATCAACATCTATTTCAGCAATCTTTTTTTGGTTATCTGCAATTTTAGTAAAGATATCTTTTGCTGATAAAGAAATTGTATTTTGCAACTGCTCTCTTGCCTGAGATATTTGCACAAGAATGCGCTGTTGTTCGCCTGTTAGCCGCTCTACTTCGGCTTGGCGTGTCAAAACTTCTTGCTGTTGGCGTTGGTATTGCAGCTGAGATATTGCCCCTTCTTTTGCCACTGGCTCAATTCTATCGAGAATTTGTTGATTGAGTCCTACTACCTTGTTTGCAGTTATTAATTGTACTTGTGTTTGACTAAGTTGTTTCTCTAACTCTCTAATTCTTAATTGAGCATCTGTCACACGAGATTGATATTCTGCCCGTGCATTTGTTAATAGTTGTTGTTGAGTAGAATTGAACTCTCCGCCTGTGCGCTGATTAACATTTAAACCATTAACTTGAGCCTTATAAAATTCATTTTCAGCAATTAAAGCGGCGCGTAAACGAGTGAGTGATCCTAAGTCTCCATCATCCCCGCTAATGCCACTAACTGCTGTTGTGTAAAATTGATTTTCCCTTAGTAATGAGTTTCTTAATTTTGTTAAAGATTCTAAGTCAGCTTCTGGTGCAGTTGGGTCAAAAGTCACTAAAAGTTCACCTTTTTTAACTACTTGACCATCTTGAACGTGAATTTCGCGCACAACGCCCCCAGTTGGCGCTTTAATTTCCTTGACTGAACCTTGAGGTTCTAATTTTCCCGTTGCTGGTACTGCTTCTTCAATTTTGGCAATAGCAGCCCAAGCTAAAGCAGAAGTTGTCACAGCAACAAGTAGCCAAACAACTACTCGTGACCAAACTGCTGGCTGTTCTAAAATTACTGGTTGGTCAAATGCTGTTTCAGATTTCATAGTTGTGACTCTTGTTGTTGATAAAGGCAGTAATAACGTCCTTTCATATCCATTAATTCGCTATGTTTGCCTTTTTCTACAATTGAACCTTGTTCCATTACTAGGATTAGATCCGAATTTTTCACTGTAGAGAGACGATGGGTAATAAAGAAGACAGTTCGACCTTGAAAAGCCTCATTTAAGTTATTACACACTTGGCGCTCAGAATTATAATCTAAGGCGCTAGTAGCTTCATCTAAAATTAGCAACTTTGGGTTTTGCAAGACGGTACGAGCGATCGCAATTCGCTGTCTCTGTCCACCCGACAAGGAGGAACCACGCTCTCCCACTACAGTGTTATAACCATTAGGCAAAGACATAATAAAATCATGCGCTACCGCAATTTTCGCCGCCTCAATAATTTCCTCAGAAGTAGCATCAGGATTCGTCAAAGCAATATTTTCCTGAACTGTGCCATTAAATAGTAGTGTATCTTGAAGTACAACTCCAATTTGACGACGCAGCGAATAAAGTTCTACTTTGCTGATGTCATAATCATCAATTTGAATCCGCCCTGTTTTCGGTTCATACAGCCGTTGCAATAATTTTGCTAAGGTACTTTTGCCAGAACCACTTTGACCTACAACACCAACAAATGCACCAGCAGGAATTTCTAAATTGATATTAACTAACTGTAAAGTTCCACTCGGATTAAAACTAAACGAAACTCCGTCATATTTCACCTCGCCTTTAATATCAGGCATAGGAATATTATCGCGGTTTGCTTCGTCTACTTCTTGAGGCGCATCAAGAACATCTCCAAGTCGTTCAATTGATAAAGCTGTTTCTTGGAAGTTCTGCCATAGCTGAATCAGTCGTAATAGCGGACTTGTCACATAACTAGCAATAATGCGGAAAGCAATTAATTGTCCTAATGTCAACTCATTTGCTAAAACAAGATGTGCGCCTACCCACAGCAGAAGTAGTCCCGAAAATTTATTTAAGAAGCCGCTAATTGAGCTAGCAGTGGTAAATGTTAAAACATTTTTAAACCCATCGTTAATATATCGAGCATATTTTTCTTGCCACTTCCAGCGCGATTTTAGCTCAATATTTTGGGCTTTAACTGTTTGAATTCCCGAAAGAACTTCAACTAAATAAGATTGGGTATCAGCATAGCGTTCAGCTTTTTTTTGTAGCTGACGACGCACAATAGGAGACACAAAAATAGTTAATAAAGCAAATAAAGGTATTGTTGCTAAAGCCACAAGTGTTAACAGCCAACTGTAAAACACCATGACTGCAATATAAATTACTGAAAATACTGCATCTAAAACTACTGTTAGGGCAGTACCTGTGAGAAATTGTCTAATATTTTCTAATTCATTAATTCGACCTGCTAATTCCCCAATTCTACGATTATCGAAATAGTTTAGTGGTAGGCGCAGTAAATGATCGATTACTTCTGAACCGAGACTGACATCAATGCGGTTTGTAGTATCAACAAATAAATAAGTCCGCAGACTGGTTAGAAGTGCCTCAAATACAGCTACTCCTAGTAAGAAAATACCTAAAACATCTAAAGTATCAAGGCTGCGCTGTACCAGTACCTTATCAATAATTACTTGAGTAATAATTGGGTTAGCTAAACCAAAAAGCTGGACAAATAATGAAGCGACTAATACTTCTATTAAAACTTTGCGATATCTATAAATTGATGGCAAAAACCACCGCAAACTGAATTTTTCTTGAAACCTGTTAAGCGAAGGCTGTAACAATAATACCTGACCTTCTTTTCCCCAAGCTTCAGCAAAATCAGCTGGCTTTTTGCGCCGAATACCCTGTTCTGGGATTGCAATTACTAATTCTTGTTCAGTAATGCTGTAAAGTATGGCAAAGCTATCTAAATAGCGAATAAGCGCGGGGGCTTTGAGGCGGTTAACAGATGCTGCGGGTACTTGAATTAATTGAGCGCGTAAACCCATCATTTCCGCGATCGCACCGCAAGCTTGCAGAGATATAGTTTCCGTCGTTTTGACTTGATTCTGCAATACTTTACGAATTAAATCGCGCCGAAACGTCACACCAAATTGCTGACTCAACATTTGAAAGCAAGCCATCGGCGCATCAATTGGCCCTCTTCCACGCACAAAAGGATATTTTGGTCGTGCAGCATATGGATCTGGCGGCGCGTCTGGCGGATGATCGGGAGCATAGGGAATTTCAGCAGGATAAATACCGTTTCCCGTTGCTTGTACAGGAGAGGAAAACCCGTTACCTGATGTGTGCGGTAAAGCTTCCTCCAAGTTGGGGTATGTCTCCCCAATTAATTTATCGTTTTGAGTTTTGACTTCTAAATTGACATTCAGACCGAGTAACCGCGCTTCTCGTGTTCCTTCAATTCGTAATGCTTGGTGAAAGTTATTCGGAGATAAACGACTTCCTACTGGTAAGTCAGTAATAGATCCACTACTTAATAGCCAAACCCGATTTGGATCTAAGTGAGCAACCGCCTGTTTTCCCTTTGGCAAATTCACAACAACAGCATCTTGCCAAGCAGAAATCGCTAACTCTTTAAGATTTGCAGTTACATCGGCGCGTCGCTGAAGTTCAACACTCAACAGTTCAAATACTTCACTTAACGTACAACCATTGCGAAAAGTATCACCGAACGTTGGTTCTGTTGCGATCAAGCCTAAAAAGTCTTCGCCTGGTAAGGTAATGCAAATGACTTCCGTAGATGCGATCGCTATTTCACAAGGTATTCCCCGCACTAATCCGCAAGCACCCAGAATTCTGCCTGAACCAGCTAGGTCTAAGCTTACAGGCAATTGTGTACGCTGGTCGTAGCCCAACAACCGAGCTTGTCCTTGATAAATAATTCCAATGTAAGCTGGTATTTTCTCTCGTACCAGGATTGGCTGACCAATGCGATAGCGCACAAGTTGGCATTTTGCCGCCACTGCTTGCAAAGCCTCCGTTCCCAGCTGGTCAAACGGGGCAGTTTCAGCCAAAAAATTTAGAATTGGTAACTGAGAAATGCTTTGAGTCATAGGTCAGAAGCTTATACTTACACAGTTATTAGATATGTCGTTATATTTAGTAGGTTGCCCAAATAAACCAGTAAATCTTTCATCAACTGCGATCAGTTACTAAGTTGTTTCAGCTTTAACTGGAACAACTTGCAATAGATTAACTTGTTGAATTTGCTCTTGCAGCCAGGTTTCAAACAGTTCATCCAACAAGCGACGACGCATTGATTGATCTAGCTGTGCTGGCAATAACTTTTCTAGCCGGATAATTACAAACCATTCTGCAAGCGGACGCGGCGACCAAAGTTGACCAGGTTTGCTGACCGATAATAGTTTGCCAATAGCTGGATGTGGCTGACTCAGAGGTACTGGTCCTAATAAACCGCCTGTCTGAGCTTCTGCACCTTGAGAATGTTCGCGGGCTAACTCAGTGAAAGACTGTTCTCCTTCTTGAATGCGAAAGTAAAGTTCTTGAGCAAGTCCTATGTCCTTGGTACGTAGCAGGGAATAGACCACTTGATCTAAACTCGTTTTGCGAGTCATAAAATAAGAGTCTACCTTACGTCCCCAAGTGGCAGTTTTAAACTTTTCTACTAGCACAGGTCGCATTGCTAAGTCTTGCATTTGTTCTAGGGTCATGCCCTGTTTTTGCAGCCAAGCTTCGCGTGCTTGTGGTGATGTAAGTTGCTGCTGCGCAACAAATTCCTTGATAGCTGTCTTTTTTTCCTCCTCTGTATAGGCAATGTCTGCGATCGCTTGATCTAAAATGATGTTTCGCACCAATTGAGGCATTAATTGATAACGACTCAACAACGGCAGAACCTCATGATCCTGAATTACCTTGTTACCAACTTGCAAAATTTGTGTAGCCATAACAGAATTTTGCCATTATTTTTTGCATAAAAAAGTTATCTATTGTTATATCTTCATAGTGTTAATAACTGTTTACCTGATTTCAAAGCTTTACTTTAGATTTCAGAACTTAAACAATCAGCCTTACTTACTCTACAGTCTGTTTCAGCTACTTTTCGGAAAGCAAATGCGATTTTAGCTTTGATCACAAATATGGGGCAACCTCGATTAGATTACCCCAACGTGGATTAAACTCTGATTCTAGGCTGATCTCAGTATCTAGTTTCTAGAACGCGAAGATATCGCTATTAGTCATAGCAAGATTAGTAGATAGGTTTGCAAACTGTACTTGAGAAGTCGCCCCAGTACCATCCTCATCAAAGAACAAAGCACCAGTGTTTTTATTATAGATAACGCGATCGCTATTATCGGTTGCTGCTGAACCAATTGTAAATTGAGCCGCCGTAATGACAGCACCCGCAGTTAGTCCACCAAACTCAGTAGAGACACGGATAGTATCGTCAGCAACTACGAAGTCGGTAATGGTATCAATTCCTGTATACACATCGCTAGAAAAGACAAAATTATCAGATCCCGCACCACCTGTAAGCGTGTCATTGTCATAGCCACCATACAGATTATCGTTGCCACTGCCGCCTGTTAGAATATCGTTACCATCGTCACCATATAGATTATCGTTACCACTGCCACCTGTTATAACATCGCTACCGTAGCTGCCTTCCAATGTGTCATTGCCATCCCCACCATACAAAATGTCATCTCCATCAATACCAGCAGTAAATGACAAACTACCTTGTAAGCTGTCATTGCCTGCACCACCTTGTAGGGTATCGTTGCCTAAACCACCTTGTAGGGTGTCATTGCCTGCGCCACCATCTAGATAGTCGTCACTCGCTTCATAGTATCCGTAACGTCTGCTACTATAGCCTGCTATATAATCGAAGCCGTCCCCGCCATACAAGAAGTTGTTATTGTCACTACCAAAAATACGGTTATCTAGGCTGTTGCCAGTAGCTGTGGTAGCGCTACCTGCGAGGGATATATTCTCTATATTGGCGTTTTCCTTCAGTGTATAGTTGAAGGAAGAATTGACTGTATCAATGCCTTCATTTATCTTCTCAGTGATGGTGTCACTGTTGCTGTCAACAAAATACAAATCATTGCCAGTACCACCGATTAGCTTGTCACTGCCCAATCCACCATCTAGCTCATCGTTGCCAGTACCACCAACTAGAGTGTCATTACCCAATCCACCTTCTAAGCCATCATTGCCCGCTTCCCCGTACAACTTATCGTTACCGCCGCCGCCCAAGATACCAAAATAGTCAGCACCAGCAGAATATGGATCACGATAATAATTGTCGCCGTCACCACCGTAAATGATGTTATCTAGGTCATTACCATAACCAAGAATAGCGCTACCTTGAAGTGTCAGGTTCTCTACGTTGTCTGCCAAGGTATAGGAGTCAACAGAAGACAGGACAGTATCTATTCCAGAATTGACGGACTCAATAACAATGCTTCTAGAATAGCTATAACCATCAACTATCGTTGGAGTAATGATAAAAGTGTCGTTACCTGTTCCCCCAATTAGGGTGTCGTAACCTGTACCACCGTCGAGAGTATCATTCCCCGCCCCACTATCTAGCTTGTCGCTACCAATACCGCCACGCAGATAGTCAAAGCCATCCCCACCAAACAAAATATCATTGCCTGCTTCACCGACTAAGGTGTCATTACCTGCGTCACCATATAAGTTATCATTTCCATCTTGACCATACAAGAAGTCGTTACCAGTACCACCAGTGAGCGTATCCTTGCCACCATGACCATACAAAGTGTCATTACCAGCATCACCTGACAAGCTATCAGCACCTGTCCCACCTTCTAGTTGGTCGTTACCAGCGTTGCCAAACAGTGTGTCGTTACCAGATGGACTATCAAGAGTGCCACCTTTAGCCCAACCATAGATAATGTCATCGCCTATAGTCCCAGTTTTGGTGTCAGCGCCTGTTGTACCGTAGATAGTTGCCATTTGAGTTTCTCCTATTTTGCTAGTTGATGCTGAGGTTAGTTGTTAGCCTATTAATTAATTCATCCGAGCAATTCCACATTTCGCGCTTTCAAAGTCAAACTACATCAAATTACATAATTTTTTTTGGACTTATCCTCTTAAAAGTTAATAAGACAACTAGCAAAAAATAGCTATAAAAAACTGTTTTCTAGCAGTGTTTATTAGCTCTACTAGAAAGTATTTGTAGTTGCTGTAGCTCAAAAATAGCTAAATTTAACTATTAACCACAAAATCTTGCTTCAACGCATCTGTTCTTGTTTACGCCTTAAGCATCAGTTTTGCTGCTTAGTATCCTGCTTCTTCAGTTCGATGTCATACTTTGTCTGCTGCTGGTTAGCGCTGAGTAATCGGAGCTTATTTCTAGAGCAACAAAATTATGTGGATCTACTGAATTTCATCAACAATATAAATTTATAACTTTTATCGAGAGGAATATATAAAGTTTTAGTAAAGTAGGGAAATTTTTGATGAACTTAAGATGAAGTTATCCAGATAGCAGTATAAATAAAATTTTATTTTCTAAACAAATAATATAAAACTTATTAAAGTGATATTTAATAGTACATTAAATTGTTTAAATAAATATTACATAAAAATATTGTACTAACAAAAAAATTGAGGCAATATGATGAATATTGCCCCAATATATTTAATCTGTTAGCTGCAATTAACTTAAAATGTTTTTAAGTAAAAATAAGGTCACGGGTAATATCAAAACCTGAGTCGGGCTGTAGAGACGCAACATGATTTAGAACAGAACTACCCAACACATCCTCATAAAATAAAGCACTTGTGCCTTGATCGAACGTCATCTGGTCTTCATGGAAGTAAACAGAGTCAACTAAAATTTTGTCGCCTTCCTGCCAGTGAAAATCTGTAATGTTAGCCAATGATGCTGGATCTTTTAAGGTAAAGAAATCTGCACCAGTACCACCTGTAAGCGTGTCACTGCCAAACTCACCAGACAAATTATCGTCGCCATCACCGCCAACGAGAGAATCATTACCAGCGTAGCCCATCAAATCATCATTTCCAACACCGCCTATAAGCGTGTCATTACCCATCCAGCCATCTAGGGTATCGTTACCCTGACCACCACTCATATAGTCGTTTCCGACACTGGTGATACTGCTGTCATCACCAGTCATATAATCGTCGCCTGCGCCACCCTCAAGGATGTCATCACCTAGTCCACCAACTAAAGTGTCATTGTCTCCTTGACCATACAGGGTGTCATTACCTGCACCACCAAACAAGTTATCAAAGCCTGCGCCACCATAAAGACTGTCAGCATCCGCCTCACCGTATACGGTGTCATTACCTACCCCACCATTTAGGTAATCATTACCAGTGCCGCCATTTAAGAAGTCGTTACCAATATCTCCCAGCAGCCTGTCAAGTCCTGCACCACCAGATAAAGTGTCGTCACCCGTTCCACCGTTAATACTGTCATTTCCACCTAGACCAGTTAAAGCATCCTTACCATTAAGACCATTAATAGTGTCATTCAAGGCACTGCCCAGTAAAGTGTCAACGCCAAAGGTTCCAGTGTAAATTGCCATTTTAGTTTCTCCTAAAGTTCTTAATTGGTGGGCAGCTTAGAGGTCAGTCTATGAAATTCTTTGTCAACTAATGCTTTTGCTTGTACTGATTCATGTTACTTATCAGTGATGTCACTGATAGGAAGTGAAATTATTAAATGTTGATGTGATAGTAACTATGAAATTTAGTTTATTTCCGCTTGACTGCTTGGAAGCTAAATTAAATTTAAGTGTATTCACTGAAGATTACCAGCCAGAAAAAGTCAGAAAAAGTCAGGAATTTGAAAAGTTATTTTTTTAAAGCGTTTAATTTAAGTAACCCTACTGATTTGAGGCTAAGGAAGTAAGAGTAAACTATGAACTGATAAGGTAAAAACTTCAAAATATCTTTATAAATGAATGTTGAAGAAGCATTAATTATTTTAGATACAGCCCTTGAACAAAAGTTTTTGAATAATGTTCAGGAGTTAGTATTTCACCAATCATGGTTAGGACACACTTATTTAGAGATGGCAGAAAACTCTGGCTATAACTCTAATTACATAAAAGATGTTGGTTATAAATTATGGAAGTTACTTTCAGAAGTGTTTGAACAAGAAGTCACAAAAAGTAATTTCCGGTCAGTTTTAAGACGGCAATACATTAATTTTCAAAACGCTTTGCAGTTGCAGAGTGTTTCTGAAGGAGAATCACTAGCTGACGAAGAAAAAAACGTTACTGATTTTGTTGATGCTAGTCAAGTAAAAAATACAACATCAGTAAATAAAGTCATCTCTGCATCTCTAAAAGCTGAAAATGTTAACCGTAATAGTCAAAATAATATTAATTTGTTAAAAGTAACTCCTGAGTATATAAATACTGAGGAAAAAAGTACAAATACAACCCAAAATTGGAGACAAGTAATTGATATAGCAGCTTACAGTAGACGCGTAACGGAAATAGATAAGCTAAAACAATGGATTATGGATGAACGCTGCCAATTAGTGGCTGTATTTGAGATAGAAAGTATTAGTAAAACTACTGGATTATTAAATAGTTATAATCCGAGTGATTAGCGCCAAAAAATATAAATAGTAAAGTTAGTAGCTACTTATTGTTAGCGGTAGAAGTTTTGTAGTGATATTAAGTTAGCTTTTCCAGCTAAGTGCCAATTTTACTGTTCAACTTGACCAACGCGACGGATATTGAGAATATCGCTCATTTTCTTGATTTGGCTGAAGAGGTTTTCGAGTTGATTACGATCGCGAACTTCAATTCCTAAGTCTATTACTGCTGGCTGGCTACCATTAAAAGTTTTTACATTCGCATTCTGCACGTTGATACTATTGTCAGTTAAGCGAGACAAAATGTCTTTCAGTACCCCTACACGATCAATCGTTTCAATTTGAATATTAACGGGATAAGTTTGGGGACGGCTTTTTTGTGAGTGGGTTGGGTTCCAGCTAACAGGTACTAAGCGATCGCACTCTACACTCTCCACATTTTGACACCCCTGCCGATGAATTGAAATTCCGCGATTACTGCGCGTCACAACACCAATAATTGATTCACCAGGAATAGGGCTACAACATCCAGCTATGTGATAGAGTAATCCTTCTACTCCGGCAATTGGAGAGTCACTAGAACGCGAACTAGGTACAGAAGCTTCGCGCTGCGCCCGTGAGGAAGTCGTTGGTATTGAAGATTCGATAGCGGGGGCGATTGGTTGCTGTGCTTTAACTACTTCACGCCAGCGATTTAGCACCAAGTTTAATGTAATTTCGCCATAACCCAAAGCAGCGAGTAAATCTTCAACAGAGTGATAATTACATCTTTCGGCTACAGCGTGCATTGCTTCTGACTTTAACAAAGCTTCAAAGCCAGTTTTACCCATTTCCTTTTCTAATAATTCTCGACCACGAGCGACATTTTCTTCACGGCGCGATCGCTTATACCACTGCCGAATTCTGTTTTTTGCCGCAGATGTCCGCACAAAATTCAACCAATCCAAACTCGGATGGCTATTTTTTTGGGTGATAATTTCTACAATTGCGCCATTCTTCAAAGGAGTATCTAGTGTCACTATCCGCCCATTAACTCGCGCCCCAGCACAACGGTTTCCTACCTCTGTATGAATCCGATAAGCAAAATCAACTGGCGTAGAACCAGGATTGAGCGAGACTACATCCCCCTTAGGAGTGAAAACATAAACATCATCCTCAAATAAATTGTCTTTAACGCTTTCTAGGTATTCCTGCGCGTCCTTGAGGTCATGCTGCCATTCCAGTAGCTGCCGCAGCCAAGTAAACTTTTCATCACCAGGAGATATCTGGCTATTGCTGCTGCCCGTTTCTTTGTATTTCCAGTGCGCCGCAATTCCATACTCAGCTATTTGGTGCATTTGCAGCGTCCGAATCTGGACTTCCAACGGGCGACCACTGAGGCTGACAACAGCAGTATGCAGCGACTGATAGCGGTTAGGCTTGGGTAGACCAATGTAGTCCTTAAATCGTCCTGGGATCGGTCGAAATGAATCATGAACAACAGCTAAAGCCCGATAGCATTCATCATTACTCTGGACAATGATCCGAATTGCAGCTAGATCGTAAATTTCATGAAACTCCTTTTGCTGTCGCTGCATCTTCTGGTAAATGCCATACAGGTGCTTAGGACGACCACTAATATCACTGCACTGAATCCCAGATTGCTCTAAACCCGACCTTAAAATCTCTGTAACCTTCTCTAGCCTTGCCTCGCGATCTGTGCGTTTTTCTGCTACTAATTCCTGCATCTGACGATAAGCTTCCGGTTCTAGGTACTTAAACGTCAAATCTTCTAATTCCCACTTAAACCGCCCGATCCCCAAGCGATTAGCTAAAGGAGCAAAAATATCTCGTGTTTCTTGGGCAATACGGCGGCGCTTTTCATCAGCTAAATGTTCTAGCGTCCGCATATTGTGTAACCGATCTGCTAGCTTAACCACAATTACGCGGATATCTTGCGCCATTGCCAAAAACATCCGGCGGAAGTTCTCAGCTTGACTCTCAGTCTTGCTAGAGAAGTTAAATTTAGAAAGCTTGGTAACACCCTCTACTAATTGCCGCACTTCTGAACCAAAGCGCTGTTCTATCTCTTCAAGCTTGATATCTGTATCTTCAACAACGTCATGCAAGAAACCAGCAGCAATCATCGCCGGGCCGCCTCCTAAATCCCGCAGTAAACCTGCAACAGCAACGGGATGACAAATGTACGGTTCTCCAGATTTGCGGTACTGACCTTGATGTAGCTGGTAAGCAAATTCAAACGCCTGACAAATCAGTCCAGCATCAGCTGAATTTGCGTTTAAACAAGTTTGTAGCCAGTCAGGAAGGGCAACATCAAAAGAGGTGGTAGTCGAAGCAAGGGCGTTCATAGGTCGGGCGGCAATTGGGCGTAGGAAGAAGGTAAGAGTAGCATAATCCATGCAGTTAAGCGTGGTAGTATGCCGAACGAGCCAACTATTAGTACCTATCTGGTTGGAGCGCTCTGCGCATCTAAGCAAAAACACCAGATTTGGAATCCGCATCAACTTCAAGCTTGGTTAAAAGCATGGAGCTATAGTCAGCGATTGAATAAGCTTTATGCTATAAGACAAAATTCTTTACATTAATACTATCTTAAGAAGCTATTAAATGTTGCCAAATATTCATCGTCAGTGCTATCAAAAATTTTCAGAGGTTTTGCAGCAGCTACAACAAACTGGGGATCGTACCCCGATAGATCCACTTACACTGCACAATTCATTTTTGGAGGCACAACAATTTTTTCAGCAGCAAATCGTCAGCTTGGATGCTGGTGATTTAGAAGCAGGCGACGAATCACGGGTACGCTCTTATCAAACAGAAATTAGTAAACAGTTGCGGCTTTTGGGTATGGATGTGAAGTTTTTACAGGCAGCACGGCAACAGGAAACGGTTAAGGCTAGACAGATGCAACTTTTGGAACGTCTGAAAATGTTGCAAGGCTACTGCGATCGCATACTGCAATTAAATTGAATAACTTTAATTCTGATAAAGTATCTGCAATTTAAAATCTAAAGCTAAAAGCTGATCGCTGATCGCTAAATTATGAGTAAAGCCCTATTTTGTATCGACAATCTAAAAGTTGCTTATCCACAACGTCAGCATACAGAGCAATTCAACTGGGCGGTTGATGGTGTGTCTTTAACTTTGGAACCAGGTGAACGGCTAGGATTAGTTGGGGAATCGGGCTGTGGCAAATCCACACTAGGACGGGCAGCAATGCGCTTGCTACCAGCCTCAACACAGATTCAAGGAAGAGTCACGTTTGCGGGACAATCTGTTTTTGACCTTACGCCGACTCAGTTGCGCCAATTTCGAGGTGAGGCGGTGGCACTGATTTTTCAAGATCCGATGACACGGCTTGATCCCTTGATGACAATTGGCAAACACTGTATCGAGACGCTTAAAGCCCACCAACATGGGTTGTCGTCGCCAGAAGCGAAGGAAAAAGCACTCGCGACCTTGGAAGCCGTGAAAATTCCCGCCAGTCGCTGGAATCAGTACCCGCACGAGTTTAGTGGTGGAATGCGCCAACGGGTAGCGATCGCATTAGCACTCCTGCTTAACCCTAAGTTGATTGTTGCTGATGAACCTACCACAAGCTTAGATGTGACGGTTGCTGCCCAAATATTAAAGGAACTCACTAGACTGTGCCGCGAACGAGAAATGGCACTATTGTTGATTTCTCATGATTTGGCGCTCGTGGGGGAATACTGCGATCGCATTGGTGTCATGTATGCGGGTAAACTCGTTGAATCTGGGCAATCGCAAACTGTATTCCAACAACCTCAACATCAATACACGCGATCGCTCCTGAATGCAGCTTTACATATTCAAGCGGTAGAAGAAAGGGGTCAGGGGTCAGGGATCAGGGATCAGGGTACAAAAGGCGAGGGAATAGGAGATAAAATCCAGAAATCAGCAGAATTTATCATCTCCCCAACATTTAATACCCAATATTTAACACCCTTACTAAAAGTTAAAGATTTAAAGCAGCACTACACATTAGAACGTAATTTTATTGAACGGCTGCTGAAAGAGGAAGATCAGACAATTAAAGCCGTTGATAATGTTGATTTGGAACTGTATCCAGGGGAAATTCTGGGATTAGTTGGGGAATCAGGTTGTGGCAAAAGTACCCTGTCGCGGACTATATTGCAATTGATTCGCCCGACTTCTGGTAGTGTTCAGTTTCAAGGAACAGAATTAACCACCTTGTCGCCTCACTCTCTCCGGCTTGCTAGGCGGCAAATGCAAATGGTGTTTCAAGATCCCCATGCGTGTTTAAATCCTGCAATGACGGTGGGAGAGAGTATTGCTGATCCCTTGTTTATTCATCACTTAGCTTCACAAAGGGAAGCAAAGGTTCAAGTAATGCAAATGCTGGCACGAGTGGGGCTAATATCGCCAGAGGAGTATTATCAGCGCTATCCTGCTGATTTATCTGGCGGACAACAACAACGAGTAGCAATAGCACGGGCTTTGATTACTCATCCTAAACTACTGATCTGTGATGAACCTGTAAGTATGCTTGATGCCAGTGTGCAGACGCAGGTACTAGAGTTGATGCTGGAGTTAAAGCGGGAGTTTGATTTAACGTATTTATTTATTACTCACGATCTTTGGGTAGCGAGGTTTTTGTGCGATCGCATTGCCGTTATGAATGCTGGCCGCATTGTCGAACTTGGCCCTACCCAGGAGATTTTTTCTAACCCCCAGCACCCCTATACCCAAACTTTGCTACAAGCCGCCCCAATGCTGGCGCGAACCTAGCTTTATAACCAATAAAGGAGTAATAAAGCAATTATCCAAGAGGTTTAATCTCTTTGAGTATCAGGTTTTTCCCCAACCCCTAATCCCTATCCCCATTCCCCAGTGACAATCCGTGATGCTATTCCAACCGACTTACCAGTCATTGTCGAGATTTACAATGCTGCAATCCCTCAGCGCATGGCAACAGCTGACTTAGAACCTGTGTCTGTTGAAAGTCGTTGTTCCTGGTTTGAACAACATCTACCTAGTTCACGCCCAATTTGGGTAATGGAAGTGAATCAAGTTATTGCTGGATGGCTTAGTTTTCAATCATTTTATGGGCGACCAGCTTATCATGCAACTGCCGAAGTTAGTATTTACGTTGCGCCAAAATACCAGCGTCGTGGTGTAGGGCGGCAGCTGTTAACACAGGCAATTCACCACAGCCCTAGCATCGGTTTAAAAACTCTATTAGGCTTCATTTTTGCTCACAACCAGCCTAGCTTGCAGTTGTTTGAATCATTAGGCTTTCAGCGCTGGGGCTTTTTGCCTCAAGTGGCAGAACTGAACGGTGTTGAGCGCGACTTACTGATCGTGGGTTACAGAAATATCTAAATAAGCTAAATTTTAAAGGTATTCAGTGAAATTACAGTTTCCAGACTTTCACCTGCGACTGATATAATTCGTAACACTGCTACAACCAAACCGATCACCAAGCTACTTACTAAGTAGCTTGGTGATGAGTGTATTTTTATCAGGTTTTCATGACACTATCGACAGTAGATCCGCAGAAATTAACGAATGACGCTGATAAGCCAGATATTCGCCTTACAGATATTCTTAAAACTTTGCCCCAAGAATGTTTTGAGCATAACAGTCGCAAAGCTTGGTCAAAAGCGCTAATTAATGTTTTGATGGTTGGCTTGGGCTATGTAGGCATAGCTTTTGCTCCCTCGTTTCTCTTACCTCTATTTTGGATTTTCACCGGTACTGCTCTTACCGGTTTTTTTGTAATTGCTCATGACTGTGGGCATAGATCATTTGCTAAAAGGCGCTGGGTAAATGATCTGGTAGGGCATTTATTTATGATGCCGTTGATTTACCCCTTTCATGGCTGGCGCATTCAGCACAATCACCATCATACTCACACCAACAAGCTTGAAGAAGACAACGCTTGGCATCCGATTACACCAGAATTGTTTGAAAGTTGGGGACCAATTTCCAAGTTTACCTATGAGGGCTTTATTCGGAGGCGCTTATGGTGGGTAGGCTCAATTGGACATTGGGCTGTTGCACATTTTAATTGGTCTGAATTTCGCGAGAAAGATCGCTCTAGTGTGAAGCTGTCTGTAGGTGTTGTTGTAGTTTTTGCAGCGATCGCTTTTCCCACTCTAATTGCCACGACAGGAATCTGGGGATTCGTCAAATTTTGGTTAATGCCCTGGTTAGTCTATCATTTCTGGATGAGTACGTTTACGCTTGTTCACCATACGACTCCAGAAATTCCTTTCTCTGCACCTGACAAGTGGAATGCTGCTATGGCTCAATTATCTGGTACTGTTCACTGTGATTACCCGCGCTGGATAGAATTCTTGTGCCACGATATTAATGTTCACATTCCGCATCACATTTCAACTGCTATTCCTTCTTATAATTTGCGCCTAGCTCATAGTAGCTTGCAGCAAAACTGGGGAACTTATCTGCATGAACGTTCTTTCTCTTGGGCTTTAATGAAGCACATTACAGATCAGTGTCACCTGTACGATGATTCAGAGAATCGCTACCAGTCTTTCAAAGATTATTATCAGGCTAAAAAATAAGCTAGTTAATAATTTTAGTGACTAGAAAAAAGCGATCGCATCTAAAAGAGCGATCGCTTTTTTTATTTCAGTTACTAATCTTTAATTTTTAATCGCTATCACTCGAAGTCGCTTGTAATCAGCAAACCATATACCGTTTTTGTACAAAGTTGGGTACAACTGCTTTTCAATATCACTAACAATAGTCATTTGTTGCTCAATAGGAAAGGTATTCAAAAAGCTGTCTGCAAACATTTTGAGCCAGTTTTCCATTCCCTTTTCATCCTCTAGCGGTGTTAGGCACTCAAAAAGCATCGCAAAGGTTAACTCTAAACCTGCCTGTTCTAACAAAGTGCCATATTCCGCAATACTAGGATAATACCAAGGATTTTTAGATTCATTGATCGGATAGCCAGCAGCTTGGATAGCCTGGTAAATAGCTGTAACAATCGCTTTAACGTTGCCCTTACCACCAAATTCAGCTACAAAACGCCCGCCTGGTTTCAATGCCTGCCAGATACTAACTATCACCTTTTCAGGTTCTTTAATCCAGTGAAGTACAGCATTGGAAAAAATAGCATCAAATTGTTCTGTAAAGTGCAAATTTGTTGCATCTGCAACTTCAAATATCAGATTGGGATAATTCTTACGTGCTTGCTCAATCATTGTTGAGGCATTATCAATGCCAACAACTTTAGCTCCACTATCAACAATTTTATTAGTAAGATAACCTGTACCACAGCCAAGATCGAGGATGGATTCTCCACTTTGAGGAGCTAGTAATTCTACTAAATCTGTACCAAGTTGAGAGACAAAAGAATGTTTACTATCGTAGAGTTCTGCATCCCACTTGTTTTGAAATATAGTTTGCGAATCACTTGTTTTTTTGTTATCCATTTAGATAAATCTGTTGAAGAATAGACTTAACAAGAATGTAAGCGAGTAAGCAACAACACAATTTCATCCGTCGCTTGCCTAATTGTTGCAGCAGGCTGATCAGATTCATTTACTATAATGCTAAAAACTAACGGTTCATAGTTAAGAGAATCAAGATATCCAGATAGTGCTACAACTCCGCTCATTGTTCCAGTTTTTCCTTGTAAAATTCCTTGTGCGGCTGTTTCACGAAAGCGATTTTGCAGTGTACCGTTAATTCCTGCTACAGATAAAGATGCTCGATATATAGGAGCAAGTGGCGATTTTGCCATTACACTCAGAGTTTGGGCGATCGCTTCTGGACTTACTAAATTATGCCGCGTTAACCCCGAACCGTCTGCTAATACATACCCAGCAGGATCGACTCCTAATCTAGTTAATGTTTCTTTTACTACAGCCAATCCACTTTCAGCTGATGCAGTGGATTTAGAAGTATTACTATTAACGCCAAGTGTCCGCAGCAAAGCCTCTGCATAAAGATTATTACTATTTTGATTTGTCTCCACCAATAGTTGAGATAATGGCGGCGATTTAACAGCCGCTAGTTCAATTGTTGCAGATTTCGGTATATCTGATATTTGTGTTTTACCACTCAAAGCAGCAGTTTCCTTAATCCCCTCAGCTAGTAGCGCCCACCGCAAGTGCAACAAAAAGTTATCAAGCGGATCAACAACTGCTAATGACACTGATTCAGGCTGAGAATCAACACTTATTTGTCCAGTAAGTTTTAATATCGCCCCTGTTAAATTACGACTAACATTAATCGAAGTTGATTCAGTCGGCTTAACTGTCACTGCTTCGTTTTCAATTCGCCACCTTGTCGCCTCAATCGGATTAGCCCAAACAACGCGCACTTTTTGATTCAGTTGTTGAGGCAATAACGTTAACATTACGGTATTTTGATTCACAATCAGGCTATTAGCTGGTGCGCCATAGTCTGCTTGGACATCTTCCCATTCCCAACTAGGATTAACAGCGTAGCCTTGAAAGTAATTATCAGCAGCCATTATTTGTCTTACTTGGCGAATTCCCCTATGACTCAAGTGTTGTGCTAATTGTCTAAGCTGAGTATCGGTTAAACTAGGATCTCCCCGCCCTACAACAAGTAAATCATTATTATCAGTGCCATAAATAGAGGTACGAATTCGATACTGGGAACCTAGTTGATGTAACGCAGCAGCTGTTGTTAGTAGCTTTACATTAGAAGCAGGAATAAAGTATTTTTGAGCGTCACGGCTATAAAGTGTCCGAGAAGAAGATAATGTTTGAATTACAATACCCCAGCTAAATCGCTTGAATTGCGGACGATTTGTAACTGATTCAATTGCTGCGCCCAATTGTGCGGAACAAACAAAATTTGCTGATTTAACCTTTTCTGCTTGAGAATATTCTGTTAAACCAATATTCAGATTTTTTACTGTAGTATATTCCCGAAATTGCGAATCAATAGAATTTTTCGCTTCAGCTATTTCCTGACCTATATTTAGCTGAACATTGATTAATAGTAGCAGCCCAATAAGTTTAGCAATGCGCCAACAGTAACTTTTTTGTTGGGTGTACCCATTCAGCAGTTGGAATATCATACGAAGTATAGGAAGTTTGAGTTATTTTACTGGTTAAAAAGTTGTATTTGAGCGGATATATAATTTAAAGCTATTGCAATCTAAAGCGTAAAAGTTTCTTCAGTCAGAAGATATTAGCTCCAAGCTAATATTCAAGTAAAATTACTTTTGTGTTTTGTATACTTTAATATAAGGAGTTTAAAATTAAATCTATGCCAAAGCAATATATTGATAGATCCGTTGTAGCTACGCAAATCCAAAATCGCGGCAATAGAAAGAATTACATTTTGGTTGCTATGGTTTCTGTCCTCGCTACCCTTGGTTTAGTCGCTAGTGGCTTGTTGTTATCTCAAATTTTCGGCTCACAAGAAGCGATGCCTACGGCAAGTACAGAGTTCGACGCTCCTGCCAATACTCAAGCTACCGTAGGCAGTGGTGAAATTCAACCAAGACAGTTTGTCCAAAGTGCTTTAGGGGATAAAGCCCTGGTAGAGTTAACCGCCGTGAGGCGAATTCCCGGAGCACCCGATGAAGTAAGTGTAGAGATGCTAATTCATCGTCTAGCAGGCGATGTAGCGGGCAGAGACATGATCAATGTTGGCAGTACAGGCGCTCGTAATCCGCTTACCAATGAAACATACCAAGGAGTTGACTTTTTTAAGCGCTCATCAGGAATGATGCCACTGTCTCCCATGAACCCAGGTCAACCCGTTGAAGGCTACGTTGTGTTAAAAGTGCCAGCAGGTGTTAGCGCGATTGATATTTTCGTTCCCGAATCAGAGGTAGGGGTATTTAAGAATGTGCCGATCGCGGATGCTAATCAAGTACCTAGTGCAGTTAATAAGTCCGACCCAGTCTCCAGTAGCCCAGTACAATCACCTCTAGCGCCAGTACCCCGAGTCCCCTGAAGTAGCAAATAATACCAGCATCGGACACCTCTAGCGCCAGTACCCCGAGTCTCCTGAAGTAGCAAATAATACCAGCATCGGAGTTCAACCAGGGCAATTTGTCCAACCTGCTTTTGGCAGTAAAGGACAAGTGGAATTGCATTTGGTAAAACGGATTGAAGACCCAGACACAAAAGCACGTAATGTAGTGAATGTGCAGATGCGGATTCGGAGGATTAAGCTGGACAGAGTTTCTAGAAGTGACATATTCAGTGTTGGTTCTACAACAGCCCGTAATCCTGAAACAAGCGAAACATACAAAGCCGTTAATCTAATTGAGCGCTCAACAAGTGCCGTTTCTTTGTTTTCAATGCGTCCAGGTGCGTCGGCAGATGCCTATGTCTGGCTACGAGTGCCAGAAGGAACAAACACTATAAATATTTATGTGCCAGATACTCAAGCATTTAATAACGTACCAATTGTCAATTAAAGTGTTTTATTTCATCTCAGTTTTTATATCTATAAATTTGAAGTTTCAAATATAAAGTGACTGATAGTATTTAATACGATTTCTGACGACAAGACTTGAAGCTTCTACGCATTTGCTTAGTAATACAACCTAAGCAAATTTTAAAATAGAGTCGTACCTATGAACTTAAAAATAGTACCATTTGTAGCAATCCCACTAATTTTGATAGCGGGACATAGTGAACAGCAACCTATCCAAACGCTGCTAACACAAGCTCAACTACCAGTAGTAGCAGCGCCGCAACCATCTACCCAAATTCAACCACCTGCATCGCCAACTACCGAAACACAAAGACTATACCTAGCAGGAAGACGAGTTTCTTTTGTGCCGCCAGCAGGCTTTACAGCGATGACTCCTGAAGAAATTGCCCTTAAGTTTCCACAAGGCACAAATCAACCGCAGCCCGTCTACGCTAATAAGCGCCGTACTGTATCAGTAGCAATTACGTTTTCTCAAGCACAAATTTCACCTGAGCAACTACCTGAACTAAAAAACTTTCTGCCAAAGTTCCTAGAGCTAGCTGTACCTGGTATCAAGTGGATTACACAGGGCTTTACTGTAATTAACAAGGTTCGCTGGATACAACTGGATTTTATCAGCAAAGCTATAGATACTAACATTCACAATGATGCGTATTTTACTTCGTTTGATGGCAAGATGCTCGGCTTTAATTTCAATTCCACAGTTGAACAATATGATGCTGTAAAGACAGAACTTCGTAAAAGTCGTGATTCCATTATTATTCGCTAGTAATTAAAAGCGGTTTTTCTAGTTCGATGTCGAAAGTAAAAACCTGCTCAAAAAATTAGCAGGGTTATACTTAACCCTGCCGATAATTTATTTAAAACAAGTAAGCGCGATCGCTCTACAACTTTGTACCGCACTCAGGACAGAAGTTGTTATTGCTAGTGTTTTTAACACCACAACTGCTGCAATAAATCAGTTCTACTTGTTTTTCCACCTTGCGCTGTGGTAAGCCAATCATCTGCGAATTGTTCTTGCCAGGAGCTACCATTGGGTAACAATTCTCATCCTTAGTTACATGAGCATCAACTAGCACAGGGCCATTGTGAGCCAGCATTTCGGCGATCGCACCCTGTAATTCATCTCGATTGCGGATCACCATCCCCTTAATTCCATACGCCTGTGCCAGCAACTCAAAGTCAGGCATTGACACATCCATATTCGAGGATGAGTAACGCTCTCCATAGAACGCTTGCTGCCACTGGCGCACCATTCCTTGCCAGCCATTGTTGATAATGACTATCTTGACATTTATTCCGTATTGTGATAGCGTTCCCAGTTCCTGTAAATTCATTTGGAAACTAGAATCACCGCTAATACAGATCACTTCTTCCTGCGGCAACGCTACTTTAGCCCCCATTGCAGCTGGTAAGCCATAGCCCATTGTGCCTAAGCCAGCACTAGAAATCCAGCGACGCGGGCCATTTTTCAGGAATTGTGCAGCCCACATTTGATGCTGACCCACATCTGTAGTGTAGTAAGCATCCGGCGCTTGGAGGTTCATTTCTACAATTACTTCTTGCGGCGACATACTATCGGCGTGGTGAGGCACGATTAGGGGATAGTCTTCCCGCCAAGAGTTAATTCGATTTAACCACTCTTGCGTTTGGTTAGGAGCGGCATATATTCCCTCTTCCTCACAGCGACGCAGCATTTCAATTAATACTTGCCGGACATCGCCGACAATTGGCACTTCCGGTGTGCGATTTTTGCCAACTTCAGCTGGGTCAATATCAATGTGAATTACTTTAGCGTGAGATGCAAATTCATCTAGTTTGCTGGCCACACGGTCATCAAATCTTGCCCCAACAGCAATTAGCAAGTCACATTCACTTACAGCAAAGTTAGCATAAGCTGTGCCGTGCATTCCCAACATTCCGAGCGCTAAAGGATGGTTTTCATCAAACGCACCTATGCCCATCAGCGTTGTAGTGACAGGAATGTTAAATAGCTCTGCTAATTGCTTAACTTCTGCGTGTGCATTTGCCGCGATCGCACCTCCACCTACATACAGCAGTGGGCGACGACTTTCACAAATCAACGGTAACGCCTGGGCAATTTTGCGCGGATTTCCTTTAACAGTAGGACGATATCCGGTTAGCTTCACACAACCAGGTTCTACTGGTACATAATCAAATTCTGTTAAAGCTACATCTTTAGGTACATCAATTAAAACTGGCCCTGGTCTTCCAGTGCTGGCGATGTAGAATGCTTCTGCGACAATTTGCGCTATGTCTTTCGGCTCACGCACTACGTATGAGTGCTTAACAATTGGTAACGTGATGCCATATATATCTGTTTCTTGGAAAGCATCAGTGCCAATTGCCGCCAGAGGCACTTGCCCTGTGACGATCACCATTGGGATCGAGTCCATGTAAGCTGTGGCAATTCCCGTTACCAAGTTTGTAGCTCCAGGCCCCGATGTAGCGAAGCAAACTCCTACCTTACCAGTGGCACGAGCATAGCCATCAGCCGCGTGAGCTGCACCTTGTTCGTGTCTTACCAAAATGTGCTGAATTCCTCCAGCAGATTCGGCTTTGTACAATTCATCGTAAATCGGCAGAATTGCACCACCTGGATAGCCAAAAATATGCTCAACACCGTGACGTTTAATGCTGTCTATCAAAGCAAAGCCACCATTTGCCCGTATTGTCGGTACAAGGGGCGCATACACTTCTTGATTTTGAGCTTGAGCTAAGGAAATTTGTGAAAGCGATCGCACAGGGTAAACCTCACGCCAGGGCTAATTTTATAGTGAGTTATTTTGTATTTTAAGATGCATTTTAGCTTAATTGTGTAATCAAACATTGACATTTGGGCATAGTTTTGGATAACGACCAACTATTTTTTGAGATTAAATTACATCTTTTAAAACTCGGCGCGTATTTTGCCACGCCCAAATACCCATTACGCCAACCAAAATACTCATCCCCACAAGCACACTCCGCAAGCCGAGTGCATCAGTTAGTGGCCCTGTAATTGCTAAAGGCAAACTCAAAGCAATATTAACGGCATTATTTTGAAATCCAAACACTTTGCCGTGCATCTGGGGCGGTGTTTGCTCTTGAATGAGAGTTTGCATTGGTACGCCAATCAATGAAGCTCCTACGCCCAATAAAGCACTCAGTCCAAGTCCTAACCACAGTTGATTAACAAAGGTAAACACACCCAACACAAAAGCCATACTTAAAAACCCAATTAAAGGTAAAGGTTTGTGGTGAAAGCGATCGCCCCAATGTCCTAAAATCGCTGCACCAAATACCATTCCTACTCCAGAGGCTGCCAATATAAACCCAAATTGCGTAGACTTCAGCCCAATTTCCGCCGCTAAATCAATTGTTAAGACTGTTAATGCCGCAAAGACAGAATATAAAATCGTCAGTTGCAGCATTGCATTCCACACTAGGCGATTTTTCTGGAGATAACGCAATCCTGCTTTAAAATCGCTCCAAGGATGAACCCTCGCTCCTTCAAGGCTAGCAAGCGGCTTTTCTTTAAAGGGAATTAGCTGCATCAGTCCAGCAGCCACCAGATATAACCCACCAACTAAAATTTCTCTACCGTAATCTGTTCCCCAATCTTTAGCCCAACTTAACAGTGGTTCTCCTACGGCAAAGCCAACAATTAAAGCACCCATCATTGTGGTGGTAAACAGCGCATTCGCCGCCATCAAATTTTCACGTTTTACCAATAACGGGATAGCCGCTTGTTCAGCTGGGGCAAAAAATTGAGTTACGGTCGAAATTACAAACGTGACTACTAATAAAACTCCAAACTGCCTTGGTAGCCAAGGTATAGCTAATGTTAGTAAGCCGCGAATCACATCCGAAGCAACTAAGACTTGCTTTTTACTAAAGCGATCTACAAAAATGCCGCCAGCAGAACCAAAGAAAATTGCTGGTAGCGTAAAAGCAATCATTAGCGTTGATCGCATCGAGTTTTTCATCCCTGCGATCGGTTGGTAGTTTTCCAACAGCGCGATCAGCAAAATGAAAAATACCTTATCTGCTACTTGGGACAGCAATTGTCCAATCCACAGCGCCAGAAAGGGTTTATTTTTCAGTAACGTCTGAAATCCATTACTAGAAGACGGAGGTTCTGTTGGCAGCATTAAAAGGGGTTAGGGGCTAGGGATCAGGGGCTAGGGATCAGGGGCTAGGGATCAGGGGCTAGGGGTTAGGGAATATAAATATATTTCCTCATCTCCCTATTTCTGTATCCTTTTCTCCATAGCGCTCTATCAGCATAGTCAAAAATTCGCCAGCAGTCAGGCGCGTTGGCGTAGCTTGGTGCAGGTTTTGTGGTTGTGTACTAGCAGCTGAGTGTACCCAGTATCCACGAACACTGTGCGGTGATCGCCACATTTCTAAATGCTCTACAGGTGGCTCGGCATAGAAACTGTCTGCTCCACTTCCTAGTAAAGCTGAACTCCAATATGTGAAATAATCATGGCTTAATCTGTGAATAGGAAAATTGCCAAAAAGCGGTACTCCCCAGCCATCTAAAGCAATAAAAGCCTTTACTTTTCCTCCCAACAATTGCCATTCCCAAGCTGCCCCAATTGCGCCAACTACACCAGCACTAAAACTAATAAATAAAAGTGGTGATGTTGCTTGCGGATTATCAAAGCGCTCAGTCAAAAACTGCAAAATGTGAAATGTTGATAAAGCTGAATAGTTTTGAGCCGGAAAAATCAGTATATTCTCGGAGTCTTTAAAGTTAAGTTCGGTAGACAATAGAAATCTAAGTTTTTGGAGAAAGCTTTGAGTTATTGCTGATTCATTAATTCCAGGACAAATTATTATGTTCATTTTTATTTAAAAATTTAGATATTTTTTGTAAAGATATATTAAACTTGGTTGAATTAAATGCAGATAAATGGAATCTAGCAAAAAATTAAAATTATTTAATATTGCTAAAAATTTGTCTATAAATGCCAATCTTAGCTTGCTAAAAGGGATTGATGAACAAGGTATAAAGTGATCAAAGCGCAACTACCTGAAAATGAAATAGCTCGGCTTAATGCCCTTTTTCAGGTTAAAATTCTTGATACTGGTCCCGAAAAGCCGTTTGATGACATTACTCAGTTAGCGGCATCTATTTGTGGCACTCCTATTTCCTTGATTACCTTGATTGATGCCAACCGTCAATGGTTCAAGTCTAAAGTAGGGTTGGAAGTAACAGAAACATATCGGGATCTTTCATTCTGCGCTCATGCAATTCTAGAGTCAGATATTTTTATTGTTCCAGACGCCTTAGCAGATGAACGATTTGCTAACAATCCCCTCGTAATTTCTGAACCCAAAATCAGATTTTATGCTGGTGTTCCTTTAGTTACATCCGATAATTACACATTAGGAACACTTAACGTCATTGACCATGTACCGCGAAAACTGAGTCTCCAACAAATTGAAGCACTACACACATTAAGTCGCCAAGTCGTTAAGTTAATTGAGCTACGCCGGGACGTAGCTAGACTAGAAACTACCCCGCTTCAGCGCCAACATACCGAAAAGCAACGTAGGCAATTTTTTCAAAAGATTGTAGTAGGTTTTGGTTTAGCATCAACAATTTTGGTTAGTGTCGGCTTGGTTACATACCGTAGTTTGACAAGTCTTGTTCAGACTGGTAATGCACAAATACAAAACTATCAGGTGCTAGAAGAGCTTAAAGATATCCGCTCTAATATCCAACAAGCTTCTTTGGCTAAAAATCGTTACATAATCAGCCCAGAAGCGCGATATTTGGATTTGTATTACGAGTCAGAGGGGAAAATTAACTCAGAAATTAGCCAATTGCAGCAAGCGATCGCCAATAAACCGATTCAGCAACGTTATCTTGCTACCCTCACTCCCTTAATTAGCAAAAAATTTGCTGATATCAAAGCAACAGTTAACCTCCGCAAAACGAAAGGAATTGCAGCATCTCAGCCAGTTCTAGTACAGCAGTCCAAGCAGCTGACGGATAAGATTGAAATTACTCTCAGTGAAATGGAAAAAGCTGAGAATCGAGCATTGACGCAACAATCTCAAGCAGCAGAAAAAAAGGCAAAAGAAACAATATTTGTCTTTTTAAGTGGAATTATCCTCAACTTTTTAATTCTTAGTTTTGTTTACTACTTAATTCAGCGCGAACTTACCCAGCGTCAGCAAATAAAGGTTGCTTTAGAACAAGAGCGCGATTTTACTTTTGCTGTGGTTAATATGATTGTTTCTTTAGTAGTAGTACTTGACTCACAAGGAAAAATTGTTCGCTTCAATCGCTCTTGTGAACAAACAACTGGATATTTCTTTGATGAGGTGAAGGGTAAGTATTTCTGGGATCTGTTCTTAGTTTCAGAAGAACTAGAGCCTGTAAAAGCTATCTTTAATAATATCCGTGCTGGTCACTTTCCTAACCATCAAGAAAACTACTGGCAAACACGAAATGGAAGTCGCCGCCTAATTGCTTGGTCAAACACAGCTTTGTGCGACAAAACAGGTGCAGTTGAATATGTAATCTCTACTGGCATTGATATTACCGACTCCAGGCAAGTACAGGAATCGCTGATCAAGACAACAACACTTCAGCAGGCAATTTTGAATAGCGCTAACTACATGATCATTTCAACAAATGTAGACGGCACAATCATGACATTTAACGCAGCAGCCGAGCAAACATTGGGATATACGGCAGCAGAGATAATTGGAAAAACTACTCCTCTAATCTTTCATGATGAAGCAGAAGTAGTGCAACGCGCACAGGAACTATCTAGGGAAATCGGAGTAGCAATTAACCCAGATTTTGAAGCTTTTATTGTCAGAGCGCAACGTGGTCAAAGCGAGGAACGCGAATGGTCTTATGTCCGCAAAGATGGTAGCCGCTTAAGTGTCCTAGTTTCAATGACAGCTTTACGCGATGCAAATGGCATAATTACGGGTTTTCTGGGAATTGGCAGCGATATTAGCGATCGCATTCAAGCAGAAAAGGCATTGCGTGAAAGTGAAGAACAGTATCGAGCCTTATTTGAAAATGCTAGCGATTTGATTCAGATTGTTGGCTCTAATGGTCAGTTTATATTTGTAAATAGTGCTTGGCAAAAAACACTTGGCTATAGTGAGGTAGAAATTGTTAACCTTTCGATATTTGATACTATACATCCTGAGCAGCGATCGCACTATCTCAAGCTATTTCAACGGGTAATATCTGGCGAAGATGTTGAAAAGATTGCCGCTACATTGATAACTAAATCCGGTGAAAAAATTGAAGTAGAGGGAAGTATTAATTGTAAATTTACTGATGGAAAACCAGTTTCTACGCAGTGCATTTTTCACAATATTACTGAACATAAGCAAGCAGAGTTGGCACAGCAGGAAGCCAATGAACAACTTAGTATCTGGGTAAATGAATTAAAACAACGCAATCGTGAAATTACTCTACTCAGCGAGATGACAGATGTTCTCCAAGCTTGTCTCACAGTTGAGGAAGCCTACGTTGCAGTCCCTTCTTTGGTACAACCTTTATTTCCTAACGCATCAGGTGGGCTTTTTTTAATGAATGCCTCAAAAACTTTAGTAGAATCTACAGCAACTTGGGGTTCTACACTACTTGCTAGCGAAAAGATATTTACGCCTAATGATTGTTGGGCATTGCGGCGAGGGCGATCGCATTTAGTCGAAGACGCAGATAATGGTTTGTTATGTAAACACCTCCACCATGCCTTGCCAGCTCAATCTCTATGTGTACCAATGATGGCGCAAGGAGAAGCATTAGGTGTGCTGTATTTAAATTCTTTTGAATTGGGACAATTTACAGAAGCGAAACAACACTTAGCAACAACAGTTGCTGAACATATTGCTCTAGCTTTGGCAAATTTAAAACTACGTGAGACACTACACAACCAAAGTACTCGCGATCCGTTGACAGGTTTATTCAATCGGCGTTATATGGAAGACTCGCTAGAACGAGAAATCCATAGATGCGATCGCAAACAGCAACCACTCTCGGTGATGATGATCGATATTGACCACTTCAAGCGGTTCAATGACTCGTTTGGTCACGAAGCAGGTGATACTGTATTACGCGAATTAGGACAGTTTCTGCAAAGATATGTCCGGGGTTCAGATATTGCTTGTCGTTACGGTGGTGAAGAATTTACGCTAATTCTACCAGAGGCATCAATAGATGTTACCCAAAAAAGAGCCGAGCAACTGTGCAATGATATCAAGCATTTAAATCTAGAGAATCGTTATTATGCCCTCGGTTCACTCACGCTTTCTATTGGAATCGCTAGCTTTCCTACTCATGGTTTATCTCTAGAAGCTGTAATTCGAGCGGCTGATGCGGCGCTGTATATTGCTAAGAAGGAAGGACGCGATACTGTAAGGGCTGCCGCTTAAGGTTCGCGTTATGATTGCCTGATAATTTTTTAATCCTTTTGGTTGATGAATATGCTAGAGCAAATAGCTGTAATACTATTAATTTTTTCTACTTTATAATTGCTAACCAATAGTTAAATATGGTTTTCCGTAGTGTAAATTACTAAATTAATCTTCTGTTATGCCCCTAGAGGGGATGTTACGCTATGTATAGATAGTATGGGTACTTTATGGGCTACGTGCTACAAGCTCAAATTAAAGCTCCAAGTATCTTCAATATTGTTAAAAGCATAAAAATCTACTAAGCGAGGAACGTAAATTGGTTGCCACCCCGGAAAAACAGCAACAACAGACATCTAAGCAACTTCCTGGCAATGACCGAGTTGCGGTTTTACTTATGGGCTACGGCGAAGTCGAAAGCTATGAAGATTTCGCTAACTATAACGAACAAGCTTTAAATCTACTCACAGCTAAATTTGCCCCAGTGCCAACATGGATTTATCCACCGTTAGCAAAGATTTTGGCGCTGTTTGATCGCCACGAGTGGGATCACCAACACGATCATTTTGTATCGCCTCACAATGCTATTTTTGAACAGCAACGCGCTGGAATTGAGAAGTATCTGCAAGAAAAGTGGGGCGATCGCCTGAAAGTTTTTAAAGCCTTCAACTTCTGCGCCCCCTTCCTACCCGATCAAGTTCTCGCAGAAATCAAAGCCCAAGGATTCGATAAGCTACTAATTTATCCTCTGTTGGTTGTCGATTCAATCTTTACCAGTGGAATCGCTGTCGAGCAAGTTAATAACGCTTTATCTGCGTTAGCTGATGAGAATGAACACTGGGTGAAAGGACAGCGCTACATTCCTTCGTTTTACAACGAACCAGCATACATCGAACTGATGGCTCAAATGGTTGAGGAGAAAATTGCTACTGATTTAGCAGCTGCATATTTACCCTCACAAATCGGCATCGTGCTAATGAATCACGGTTGTCCTCACAAAGCAAAAGGTTTCACTTCCGGAATTGTTGAGAGTCAGGCACTCTACGACGCTGTACGAGATGAACTGATCAACCGTTATGCCCTAATTTCAGTAGGCTGGCTCAACCATGATACACCCCTGATTGAGTGGACACAGCCAAATGCTTTTGTAGCAGCGAATAACCTAATTGATTTAGGTGCAAAAGCAATTGTTTTGATGCCGATTGGTTTTGCTACAGAAAACCACGAAACTCTGTTAGACGTAGATCACATTATTCATGCCCTACAGCGCAAGCACCCAGAGGTAACTTACATCCAAATGCCCTGCGTTAACGATCGCCCTGAGTTCTTGAAAATGGCGGCTGAGTGGGCGAATCCTCAAATTGCTGATTTATTGGCAGAAAGCGCGATCGCTGTTAACCCTCAGTTAGCTGTACCTCATCACGATCACCATCACGATCATGACCATGCTCATCACCATCATCACTAAGCTATCAGCTTTTTAAGAGTTTATAGGGTGGGCATTGCCCACCTTATTTTATGCTCTACGCAACTCCTTGCAGTTTGCGGGTATTTTCAACTAAACTCTGAGCAAACTGATCAAAACGCTGCGAGACTTTTTCATCCAGAATTTTCCCATCAGAACTAAAAGCTTTCCAAGCTTGTCCAACTGCAATTTGCTCTGGAATTACCCAAGCGTGTACCCAACGCATAATAACTCGCAAGTCATTTAAAGCATTACTGTTAGATTGACCACCCAAAACGCTAATTAATCCTGTTACTTTGCCATCAAGCTGTTCAAAGTCCATCAGATCCAAAGCATTTTTTAAGACACCGCTAACGCTACCGTGATACTCAGGTGTCGCCAGAATTAATCCGTCTGCTTGCTTTACGGTATTACGCAACCGTTCTACATCGGGGTAGTTTGAATAGTCGTCTTCCCCGTTGCAAAACGGTAATTGCATTGTCCGCAAGTCCAAAATTTCCATTTCTGCACCCAGCGCTTCTACCCTAGCACTAGCCAAATTTAGAGCTATTTGGCTATACGAGTTAGGTCGTAAACTACCGCCAATACCAACAATTTTGACCATTGAATTGCTCCTTTATAGAGTGCTGTGTGTTATTCCAAACAAGAGCGGCGAATCTTACAGTGTTTGGACTATTAGGCTAACGCGCTTGAGCTAGCGAACTTATTTAACAAGTTTAACTAAATTATTGATAAATGTAATCATTACGAGTATGACTTAATGATAACGATTTGTACTCTTCTTTGTCAAATACAAGTCTAGGAAAGCTAACAAAACACTAGAAAAGCCTGAATAAAAGCATTTTGAAGAATGTGTGATCAACTCTACTGAGATAGGGAAGTTACACTAGATTTTGGAAGGATTATTTGAAAAAGTCACTTAAGCTTAGGCAGACTGTTAATCAGCAAAGTGCCTGGGTTGAGGAAATAGACACAGAGGAATTCAATATGAAGGGTTCGCGGAAACAGGTATTGATGCAGCGCTCGTCAGGCAGGGCTTTCACTGGTGTGGGCTTTAAGAGGCAAGCCGCCTTTAGCGGTATTGCAGCGAGTTTGATCATTTTGCAGTCAATAATTGTCGGTACTCCAGCACTAGCGCAAAAAGAAGACAGTAACCCCCTAACTTATGGCGAGTTATTAGAGAAAATTGATGCGGGCGAAGTTAGCAAAATAGAGTTAGATCAAGCACAACAAACGGCACAGGTTCAACTAAAGGGGGAAAAGGCAGATGCACCTTTGCAAGAAGTAATACTGTTGGATCAAAACCCTGAGCTAATTGAAAAAATCCGTAATAAACAAGTTGATTTAGAAGTGCGTTCTTCTGCCGAAGGTAGAGCAGCTGTAGGACTTTTAGCTAACTTGATCTGGATTTTGCCATTGATGTTTTTAATGGTATTGTTCTTACGCCGTTCTGCTAATACTTCAAATCAAGCTTTAAACTTTGGTAAATCAAAAGCCCGCTTTCAAATGGAAGCTAAAACAGGGATTACATTTAACGATGTTGCTGGTATTGATGAAGCTAAAGAAGAACTGCAAGAAGTTGTGACGTTTCTGAAGCAACCGGAACGTTTTACGGCAATTGGCGCGCGGATTCCTAAAGGTGTCTTGCTCGTTGGTTCCCCTGGTACTGGAAAAACTCTACTTGCAAAAGCGATCGCAGGCGAAGCAGGAGTACCATTTTTTAGTATTTCCGGCTCAGAATTCGTCGAAATGTTTGTCGGCGTTGGTGCTTCACGGGTGCGTGATTTGTTTAAAAAAGCCAAAGAAAACGCCCCCTGTATAATCTTTATTGATGAAATTGATGCAGTGGGTAGACAGCGCGGTGCTGGAATTGGCGGCGGTAACGACGAAAGAGAACAAACTCTTAATCAGTTGCTGACTGAGATGGATGGATTTGAAGGCAACACGGGGATTATTATTATTGCTGCTACCAACCGTCCTGACGTATTAGATTCCGCGTTATTGCGCCCTGGACGCTTTGATAGACAAGTGATGGTAGATGCACCGGATCTCAAAGGGAGGCTGGAAATTTTAAGTGTCCATGCGCGAAACAAGAAACTTGATGAGTCTGTCTCATTAGACGCGATCGCCAGACGTACTCCAGGCTTCACTGGAGCCGACTTAGCGAACTTGTTAAACGAAGCGGCAATTTTAACAGCTAGACGGCGTAAAGACGCTATCACACTGCTTGAAATTGATGATGCTGTTGACCGCGTAGTTGCTGGAATGGAAGGCACACCATTGGTAGATAGCAAGAATAAGCGACTAATTGCCTACCACGAAGTCGGACACGCCTTGTTAGCAACTTTGTTGAAAAACCATGATCCCGTGCAGAAAGTAACTCTGATTCCACGCGGACAAGCACAGGGACTAACTTGGTTTACGCCCAACGACGAACAAGGATTGATTTCGCGTTCTCAGCTATTGGCAAAAATTACAGCTACCTTGGGCGGTCGAGCGGCAGAGGCTATTGTATTTGGTAAAGGTGAAGTAACTACTGGTGCAAGTCAGGATTTACAACAGATAACAAATTTAGCGCGGCAGATGGTAACAAAGTTTGGGATGTCAGACTTGGGGCCACTTTCCTTGGAAAGCCAGAATAATGAAGTGTTTTTGGGACGCGATTGGATGACAAAATCGGAATATTCTGAAGAAATAGCCGCCCAGATTGATGCCCAGGTACGAGAGATTATTGGTCATTGTTACCGACAGGCGTTAGAACTCCTGCAAGAAAATCGCACAGTTATGGATCGCTTGGTGGATTTATTGTCGGAGCAGGAGACAATTGAGGGCGAACAGTTCCGCCAAATTGTCGCCAAATATTCCCAGTCACCTGAACAACAGTTAGCTGTTTCTCGTTAGAAGTTAGGAATTAACAGAGCGAGCGAGCAGGATTGCCTCTCGCTCGTCTCTATTTTCTAGCTGATGACTGCAAAGTCCGATTAGATTGCTGTGCGTACATAGCCCGTAGAACTAGGGCAGGATCTACATAGTTGTTGGCATATTTTAGTCCCCAGTGGAGGTGAGGGCCTGTGGTGCGTCCCGTCATTCCTACACGCCCAATCCGAGTTCCACCGCTTACTTGCTGCCCTTCCCAAATTTGGAGTCCACCTTCACGATCAATTAGATAACGATTACTGCCTTGGGTTTCAACGTGACCTTTCATGTGGCAGTAGGTGTGTTCCCAGTTTCCCGATTGAACCACAATATGGGTTCCGCAACCAGTTTTATCAGAAACCTTAATTACTTTACCTGCCCACCAATTGCGGATGTAACTTCCTTGGGGTGCGGCAAAATCTAATCCTCGATGAAATTCCCAGGTAGAACCGCCAGTTGCAGAGCGACGATAGCCAAAAGGAGAAGTATATGCTTGAAAGTTCTCAACCGGAAACGAGGCTCCTTGCCAACTGTTCCCAGTTGCTATTTGTTCTTCAACTTCTACAGCCTTTACAGTTTGTTGATGCCATAGCAATGTTGGCACACTCACAAGACTAAGCGCGGCCAAAAATAGACTTTTTGCAGAATGGACAAACTTTTTTTTCTGCTTGTTTTGGGATGTAGATGCTTGCTTCATACTTTGTACTCCTCAACTAAATATTGAAACCCAGTGTTTTGCAGCACTATTACCACATAAACTGTAATGATTGTGACTCTTAAAATACAGCAGTGTAGAAAATTGGCAAAATTACGCACGTGAACAGACAATTTTCAGGCATGAATTTGTATATTAAGGGGACTGATAGAAAGCAAGAAGTGTAGCGGATACTTCCAGCTTGCCAGAGTAGCCTTTGACAACAAACCTTCAAAAACTTAGCGTTAGCTATTATTGATATCCAAGCGAGATTTTACTGAGAAATTAAAATATTTTTATACTTGAATAAAAGTGTAATATAAGAAATTTACGGTAGTAAAAAAGCAAATTTTATGCATTTGAAAACCAGTCATCGGGTTTTGCTGTTTGAGATAATTATGATTAGGTCTACAGAGTAGAACTTTAGCTAATTTTTCGCTATTAATGCTGTTGCTCACTTTACAGTAATAATATTGAGGAGAAATAAAGCATACTTTACAAAAATTTATACTTAGTGATCTAAAAAGCTTTTTTTCAAATCAGGCAAAAGCAATATAAGCATTTTTGTGAACATTGTGCTTTATCGTTAAAATTCTTTAGACAAAACATTTTAGTTTATTTATTCTCGTCACACCTCTTTGACTGATGCTGAGTGAAATTTTCCCGTTTAAGTTTGCTCTAGATACGACTGTAATCGCAGGTACAAGTTTGTGGTCTTTGGCACTGTATTTAGGTTTTCCCGCCGTAGGTGAATGGGTGATGCAGCAACTAAATCGCTGGTTTAACTTTGCCGAGCGATCGCTTTACACCAGTGCTGAGGAATTTGAAAGAACTAAGAGCGTTAGAGAATCCCAAAACGCTTTTTACGCTTCTATTTTCAGCATTGTGCCGTTTTTAGTTATTGGCGGCTTGTGCAACTACGGAGTCGAACTTAGTTTAGGTCGCAGCTGGGCAATTAGCATGGGCATACTGGCGTGTATGAGTTGTGGAGTTTATGAACTGGGGCGGCGAGATGGGCAATCTGGGGGTTAAGGGTTAGGGTGAGAAATTTTATATTTCTTCACCTGATCCCAACTCTTCAGACACCAAAATTGCTAACTTTTGGGCTGCTCCGGGTTGACCTCGAACTGCTCTTAGCCTGTCGCGCATTTGTTGGAGCTTTTCTGGGTGACTCAAAAAGTCTAGAGCTAGTTCCGCCACAGCTTGCGGCTGAAGTTTGCCCACAAGTTCTGGTACTACTTCTGTTTGCGCCCAGCGATTGGGCCATGCTAATAAACCTAACCGTTGTAACACTAGCCAGTTAATTGTCTTTGCCATCCCAGTTCCTACAAGGGGTAAATTCGCTAATAGACCTGGAAGACCATCCCAAGCCCGCATAGCATCCAATTGTTGAGTAGGCAACAAGACAATCATCGGTACAGCTAATGCCCCCAGTTCAGCAGTGTTGGCTCCTACGGTTGTTAGACAGAGGCTGCATTGAGATAACAAATCATAAGCAGGCGATCGCGTCCACAATTCTACACACAACCCAGTGGAAGTTTTAAGCAACGGAGGCTCCCCCATCACAAGTTCAGCTGCCACATCACCAAATTGCTGACTTACTGGATTTTGTTGAGGATCGGCAAAAGAAGCTAGGGTTGCCAAATCCAAAGTCGGAGCAACAAAAATCACAAACTTAGTTTGGGGACGTGAAGAGTAAATGTATTGCGCGATCGCCAAACTCAAAGGTACACCTTGAGCCAACTTCGCCGGCTTCGACCCCGGCAATATCCCAATCAATTCTAAATTGTCAGCCTCCTCCGCTCCTCTGCTCCTCTGCTCCTCCGCTCCCCCGCTCCCCTGCTCCCTTGCTCCCCCCGCTTCCGCCATCAAATCTCCAACGACAGCAAATTTATGGGCATATTTCGGCGAAACAGAAGCGATGAGTTCTGATTTCATCACTCCAAAGCGGTCAATTAAACTTTGCCACCGCGCTTCCCATTCGGCATAGACGACGGTGCGATAGCCTAGATGTCTACTAATCACGACGGGGAAGAACTGATCGCCTCCCAAGAATAAAACTACACCGCGATCGCGCCAGTCCCAGTTTGCTGCTGTTTTTCCCCACAACAAAAACCGCCAGAAATGCTTTGCTTCTTGTACTCTGTCAATCTCAGGGTAGCTACGGGCGATCGCTGCTTCAAAGCCACTAGCATTAGGACAAGGCGATAGTACAAGCGTAATCCGAACTTGAGCGCGATCGTTTCCTAGTTTTTGGCGCAACGCTTTGACGACTGGTCGTACCCAGGTTGTTACTTCTCCTGGGCCATTCGACAAAATTAAAATATCCATTGCTGCCATTAATTATTCCTATACTGCGTATATTCTTCATCAAAAATTGAGTGAATACTTCTGTTTTTGTCAATAAATATAAACAAATATTGCTGTTTTTATATCAAATTGTGTCAGATAAGTGCCAAAAGCCCCACTGGGTAAGCATTTTCTGGTAAAAAACTCTATATGACTAAAGAGAAGCAGAGAACACAGTATCATTGGAGTTCAACTGAATGTTCACTCAAGTTAAGTCCACCATCCGTCACATTGCCCCAGACAACCTGCGGGGACGTTCGTTAATTAAGGTGGTCTATGTGGTGCTAGAGTCCCAGTACCAGAGTGCATTATCTCAAGCTGTTCGCTCGATTAACCAGAATCATCCGAATCTAGCAATTGAAATTAGCGGCTACCTGGTTGAAGAACTCCGCGACCCGGAAAACTATGAGGGCTTCAAACGCGAAATTGCCGATGCCGATATTTTTATTGCCTCACTAATTTTTATTGAAGACTTGGCAGATAAAGTAGTGGCAGCGGTAGAACCGCACCGCGATCGCTTGTCTGTTTCCGTAGTATTTCCCTCGATGCCACAAGTGATGCGCCTCAACAAAATGGGCAGCTTTTCGATGGCTCAGTTGGGGCAATCTAAAAGTGCGATCGCCCAATTTATGCGGAAGCGCAAAGAACAATCAGGTTCCTCTTTCCAAGACGGAATGCTGAAGCTGTTACAGACTCTGCCGAAAGTGCTGAAATACCTGCCAATGGACAAAGCGCAGGATGCCAGAAACTTTATGCTCAGTTTTCAGTATTGGCTAGGCGGTTCTTCAGAAAACCTAGAGAACTTTCTGCTAATGCTGGCAGATAAATACATTCCCTCGCTTAACCACAAGGTGAAATTTCAGGAGCCTGTCACGTATCCTGATTTGGGAATTTGGCATCCGTTAGCTCCCAATATGTTTGAGGATGTCAAGGAATACCTCAACTGGTACAACAGCCGCAAGGATATTTCAGCTGATTTAAAAGATCCTCTGGCTCCTTGTATTGGACTTGTGCTGCAACGCACTCACCTAGTAACTGGTGATGATGCTCATTATGTGGCGATGGTGCAGGAACTCGAAGCGCTAGGCGCACGGGTAATTCCTGTTTTCGCTGGTGGACTGGACTTCTCGAAGCCAGTAGAAGCATATTTCTACGAAAGCGAGAAGCAAAACTCCTCAGCTCTAATTGATGTGGTGATATCCCTCACTGGGTTTGCGCTTGTAGGCGGCCCAGCAAGACAAGATCATCCTAAAGCAATTGAGGCGTTGAAACGATTAAATCGCCCTTATATGGTGGCGTTGCCCTTGGTATTCCAAACTACGGAAGAGTGGCAGGATAGTGATTTAGGGTTGCATCCAATTCAAGTAGCGTTACAGATTGCTATACCAGAACTAGATGGGGCAATTGAGCCGATTATTCTATCAGGACGAGATGGAACAACGGGGAAAGCGATCGCCCTCCAAGACCGGATTGAAGCTATTGCCCAACGCGCTATGAAGTGGGCTAACTTGCGTCGCAAGCCAAAACTCCAAAAGAAAGTTGCGATTACTGTCTTTAGTTTCCCCCCGGATAAAGGTAACGTTGGCACAGCTGCATACTTGGATGTATTTGGCTCAATTTACGAGGTAATGCAAGCTCTCAAGCATAATGGTTACGATCTGCCAGAATTGCCTCAGTCTGCCCAAGAACTGATGCAAGAAGTCATCCATGATGCCCAGGCGCAATACAGTAGCCCTGAACTTAACATTGCCTACCGAATGTCAGTACAAGAGTATGAACAACTAACACCCTACTCGCAACGGTTAGAAGAAAGTTGGGGACCACCGCCGGGACACCTGAACAGTGACGGGCAAAATTTATTAATTTACGGCAAATCTTTCGGGAATGTCTTTATTGGCGTACAGCCTACATTTGGTTATGAAGGCGACCCGATGCGGCTGTTGTTTTCGCGTTCTGCCAGCCCTCATCACGGTTTTGCTGCTTATTACACCTATTTAGAGCAACTGTGGCAAGCGGATGCAGTGCTGCACTTTGGTACGCATGGCTCGCTAGAGTTTATGCCAGGAAAGCAGATCGGAATGTCTGGGGACTGCTATCCAGATAATCTGATTGGCTCAATTCCTAATTTGTACTATTACGCCGCAAATAACCCCAGCGAAGCAACGATCGCCAAGCGCCGATCCTATGCTGAAACAATCAGTTATTTGACACCACCTGCTGAAAATGCAGGATTATATAAGGGCTTGAAGGAATTAAGTGAATTAATTGCTTCCTATCAAACTCTCAAGGATACAGGGCGGGGCATTCCGATCGTTAACACGATTATGGATAAGTGCCGGATGGTGAATCTAGATAAAGATATCGCTTTACCGGAGAAAGACGCAAAGGATATGACTGCTGAGGAACGGGATAACTTGGTAGGCATGGTGTACGGCAAGTTGATGGAGATTGAATCTAGGTTGTTGCCTTGTGGATTGCACGTCATTGGTAAACCTCCGACAGCAGCAGAAGCGATCGCCACTTTGGTTAATATCGCCGCACTTGACCGCAAGGAAGAGGAACTTCTCGGTTTACCTGGGATTATTGCCACAAGCATTGGGCGGGACATTGATGATGTTTATAAAGCAAGCGATCGCGGCATCTTAGAAGATGTCCAACTGTTGCAAGACATCACCCTCGCCACAAGGACAGCAGTTACCGCCCTTGTAAAAGCTCAAACAGATGCTGATGGGCGGGTCTCCAAGGTTTCCAAGCTCAACTTTTTCAACATGGGCAAAAAAGAGCCTTGGATTGAAGCACTGCACGAAGCAGGCTACCCCAAAGTTGACCCGCAAGCACTTAAACCGTTGTTTGAGTATCTGGAATTTTGCCTGCAACAAATCGTTGCTGATAACGAACTGGGAGCCTTGCTGAAAGCCTTGGAAGGTGAGTATGTCATTCCTGGCCCTGGTGGCGATCCGATCCGTAACCCGGACGTGCTACCTACTGGCAAAAATATCCACGCTCTTGATCCGCAATCCATCCCTACAACAGCTGCTATACAATCAGCCAAAATTGTTGTAGATCGCCTCCTTGCTCGTCAACGTTCTGAGAATGACGGCAAATGGCCGGAAACGATCGCCTGTGTTTTATGGGGAACAGACAACATCAAGACATACGGTGAATCTCTTGCCCAAGTCATGTGGATGGTAGGTGTACGCCCAGTACCTGATGCTTTGGGACGGGTGAACAAACTGGAACTGATTGATCTGCAAGAGTTGGGAAGACCCCGCATTGATGTAGTCATTAACTGTTCTGGTGTTTTCCGCGACTTGTTCATTAACCAAATGAATCTGTTAGATCAAGCGGTAAAAATGGCAGCTGAAGCGGATGAACCTCTGTCAATGAACTATGTCCGCAAACACGCGCTAGCGCAAGCAGAGGACATGGGCATTAACTTACGGCAAGCGGCTACGAGGGTCTTTTCTAATGCTTCTGGTTCCTACTCTTCTAATATCAATTTGGCAGTAGAAAACAGTACTTGGGAAAGCGAAGCTGAATTGCAGGATATGTACCTTAGCCGTAAATCCTTTGCCTTCACTTCTGATAATCCAGGCACGATGGAACAATCCCAAAAGATTTTTGAAACGACGTTAAAAACAGTTGATGTCACGTTCCAAAATCTGGACTCTTCCGAGATTAGCCTTACGGATGTCAGCCACTACTTCGACTCAGATCCGACTAAGGTTGTTGCTTCTTTGCGGGGTGATGGCAAGACACCAGCGTCATTTATTGCAGATACAACTACAGCTAATGCCCAAGTCCGCAGCCTATCCGAAACTGTGCGTCTAGATGCTCGTACCAAATTGCTTAATCCTAAGTGGTATGAGGGAATGCTAAATCACGGCTATGAGGGAGTAAGAGAACTCTCGAAGCGGCTGGTAAATACAATGGGTTGGAGTGCAACAGCAGGAGCCGTTGATAACTGGATTTACGAGGATACTAATGCCACGTTTATTCAAGATGAAGCAATGCGGCAACGCTTAATGAATCTCAATCCTCATTCTTTCCGTAAGGTTGTAGCTACTTTACTTGAAGTTAATGGTCGTGGTTATTGGGAGACAAGCGATACTAATTTGCAATTATTACGTGAACTATATCAGGAGGTTGAGGATCGAATTGAAGGAGTTGAATAGTTAGTAGGATAAATGTTAGTAGAGACACGACTCTTTGTGTCTCTACTAATTGAATTATTTGTAAGCCTAATACCTACGTCGTGCCTTAGAATTTAAATCTTTTTGGGCATTCTTTAGTGTGCTTTTATGAGCGTTATTAAATACTTTATCTCTTGTTCCTGATGCGGGCCTTAGCAGCTAATTGGAGGCAAAATCGTAGTAATTAGTAATATTTTGAGGCTCAATAGGTGTTTCGGGGAGTTAGGGGAGAAGAGCCTCCAACAAAGCACTCAGCAAGGCTTTGCCTCTCTTTTTGGCGTTGTGAACAAACTCGAAGAAACCCAAGTACAACGGTAGCTTTT